>Ga0187785_10000324_pt1 | contig 18003 bp, 22 predicted proteins | sample 0815_BV2_4_20_MG_FD_132466 | JGI IMG/M metagenome (GOLD analysis project Ga0187785, IMG submission 132466) | Tropical peat soil microbial communities from peatlands in Department of Meta, Colombia - 0815_BV2_4_20_MG | ecosystem: Environmental > Terrestrial > Soil > Wetlands > Peat | place...
ATTGTGCAGTTATAAAAACGGCAAATCACCCGCTCAAATGCTTATTATGTAATCTGGTATAATAAATACTTTGCTGGTTAACTTCGAAATTTTTGTCTCTCGAACGAAAAAAGATCGATTTCTCGGCATAAAATGTATATTCTAACGAACCGTCCTGCTGACAACGCTTCTCATATGCTCCCGGCACATGATTTTAAAGAGCTTTAAGGCCACGGGCATGCCCATCAATGTTTGACCTCGTTGTAAAGATGTTTGACGGCTTCGGACGCGCCGGAGGTGATCGGGTTTCCATGGCCCGGCAATAGCACGTCGAAATATAGCTCGCTCATCTTCCGGATCGATCTGATGGCGCTCGTCATGTCGGCAGTAAATTTCTCGCCGGGTGGCGCGGGCTTGCCCCCGATCACCCTGACCGAGTCGCTGGAGAACAGTACCTTCTTTTCCGGGCTGTAAAGGCCCATATTACCCTCGCTGTGGCCCGGCAAGCTGATCGACCGGAAATCGAATGTTCCGGGTACAGGGTCTCCGTCCCGTAGCCGTAGGTCCACTTGCACCGGCTTAAAATAATAATATGTGCCGATGATCTTAAAAACGATTCCGAATAGCCCTCCAGGCCGCCTCAGCGGCCTTTTACCCGTGATAAAATCGGCTTCTGTATCCTCGCATATTACTATTGCGCCGGTTTCCTTCTTGAGTTGATGGAGGCAGTTGATGTGGTCGATGTGGGCATGAGTAATGATGATCCTTCTGACATCGGCAGGGCCGTAGCCCAGCTTGTGGAGGTACATAAAGATCCGGCGTTCGTTACCTCGCAGGCCGGTATCCACTAGGGTGATCTCCTGATCGATGATCAGATATGTGTTACAACCTACCGGGCTGTCGATCAGGTGGATGCCGGGCACGATCTCCATATAATCAGGATATTTTAGGCTGGGTATTTAAAACATCGCGATGCTAGCGTTAAATAAGCTATTTATACTCCTGCTCTAAACACACATACCTGGTACTATGAGCGACTTGGTATCCATCGCATCTGCCATCATCGCAGTGATCGCGATCATCTACTTTCTGCTGGAATTCCAGTTCCCCAGGGCCAAATCCCATGTAGCAAATGCTCTGCGCTCGCTAATGTCAAGAAAAAATCGTTAGCGGTTAACAACCTGCGAACTAAGGATAAACCGACCTGCCGAACATATGTGCACCTATAATTACACAATCTATTTTATCGATACGAGCACAGAGCGAGAGAAAACCCCCCTTCTTTAGGGCGGCGTTGAACCGAGTCTCGTCGGCTCGTCAGGTATTTAAGCGGAAACCGCTTATTACCTACCGGGTTACAACGACGTCTTTGAGCGTCTTCCGCAAGGGGCTGCAAGGTGATGGTGGTTGTAAAATATTTTGGGTGAGGGAGTGGGGTAGGCCAGGGAGTGAGGAAAATACGATGGGGCCGGGAACCCCTGCCATAGGAAAAACTGGGGCCTGAAGAGGGGATTAGCACCTACCATCAGTGTGGCGAGTGCTTTTCGATGAAACCGGAGGCCATGTCCTTCAGGGTATGGCGGTTCACCGTTTACAGTCATAGTGGAAAGAAATCGGCCTCTAATATCCAGGGGATCTATGTGAATAATTGTTATAATCATCCGGGAGTTGGGGCAGCAGCGATCTGCGAGGCTTGCGGCAGAGGTATCTGTGCAGCATGTGCTTTACGTGTCGGGCCTCGTATCATTTGCAGGGAATGTGCTGAGATCGAGCGCAATGATCTCAACGAAGCCCTGATGTTTGAGCGTGGTGCTTCGGGAGGGCCTGATCAGCCGGAGCGAATAGCCTCAGAACCGGCACATCAAGAGCCTGCTTTGCCCGGACCTGTTCATGAAGATGCCCGGGAGAGCGCCCGCCAGAACGATGCATCTTCGACACAGGAAGCGCCACGGCAGGAGCAAAAGGCGCCTGAAACGCCTATGGTTCCGGTCGTTATCGAAAAGGCGCCGCTATATGTACCGCCGCCTTACAAACCGTATAGTAAAGTCGCTCCGAAGAGGGAACCGCTGCTTGCCGCATTCCTCTCTCTCGTTGTCCCCGGCCTTGGCCAGGTATATAATGAGCACCTGAAAAAGGGAGTCGTACTGGCATTGTTGTTCTATGTCCTGATAGTAGCGATTATAGTGTCTATCGTCACCATGGTAATAACCAGTTTAACGATCGGGGCATTATGTTGCATGCCCAGCTTCATTTTTCCTGCGGTTATCCTACTATATGCCGTGTATGACGCGTACGAGACCGCTGTAAAGATTAATCGAGGGGAAGAGGCTGAGGATTGGTTCTGATTTGTTCTTGTTCGCTCAGTCGGGCGACCATAATACGAACGCTACGATAGGAGCAATCGTCTAAGCGCGGTGTTCGTATTATGGTCGCCCGACTGAGCGAACAATCAGGCTTCACGGGCCCGGACGTGACCTTACTCGTCACTGGGTGAGTTCTCTATACTGCCCCGATTCATAATACTGCCGTAGCTGGTAAACCCGATCTCTGATCGGTGGGTGAGACGCGATAAACTCGGTCAATCTGGATATGCGATCCCTTTGTACATCTTTCCTGTCTCGGTACAGGCGATCGATATCGATCATGTCAGCTAGACGTTTGCCCACCGCGAGCTTTGCTAGCACCATAACGGATGCGTTCAGGCTACGGCTGGCTAGAAGGCCGCCGCGGTCACAGGTATATTCTCGCCGCTGCGAACTGAACAGCAGTGGCAGGGGCAGGGTGATCCCGAGCATCTTCACGGGCACCGACCAACCATACTTCACGTGGGATAGCTCGTGCCCGATGATAAAGATCAGCTCCTCCTCTCCGGCGACATCGATCAGGCCGGTATTGAGGACTATGATCTTCCTGAAGACTCCCAGGGCATAGGCGTTGATCTGAGGATCCTGGGCGACATAGACGCCTGCAGGGGTCATGGCCAGCCTGTCTGCAGCTTTCATCACAATTCGGTGGATGTTAGGGAGGTTGGTTTCGGTCACCATGATGCTGCGTGATACAACTTGGTTGAGAAACATCCACCGAGTGTATAGCTTAATTATGATCAATATTGCTATAGCACCGATCATCATGCCGGCGATCAGGAATGAAGATGCCAACAGACGAGGGATAAAAAAACTGATGCCGTAAGTCCATATGGCGTATACGATGAGCGTTACCAGCAGTGTAACGATTACGACTGGTATGACCAGTTTCTTCATGTACTCAGCGGCCTCTCCGTCAGCCCTGAAATCTATATGTTGGGCCATCTGGACGGTGGTACTAGCGTCGGGCATCTGGGATCACTCTTCCAGATTGGAGATCCTGTAACCGTCACGGATCTTTTCTGCCATGTATTGATAGGCATCGGTGTTCCTCATTCTGATCTCCGTGACGGGGCCGATCGGTTTGCTCAGATCGCATTTAATCTTCGGCATGCCGTGGCGCTCGCAGTTTAGGCGCTTTGCCAGTACAGTCTCTTTACCCGTATCCTCGTTGATATAGGCGGCTACGTTCACTGTCTCCTCCTCACTGCACTCAGGGCACGTCTTCGTAGCCTCATACTCATACACGTGATATATTTTCCCACCAACCAACTATTGCTTGATTTACTGAGAAATATCTGATAGCACATGTTATAGCAATAATAAGCATATTTTTGCTTTATTTTAGCAATTATGGTCAATAAGCCATGATAGCAAGTATTAATAACGAGAGTGGGAAAAATCCAACCAGTTGCTATGAAACTCGATAAACTTGCATCAATCACCATTGACCCTACAATGGAAGTACGGAAAATTATAGCTTCAGGCGGCCACGATCGGGCCCCCACGGGCCACGACTCTCTGAACTCCGTCTACCACACCTTTATTGACCTTCGGACCCTAGGATTTTTCGGGTTGGTAGCGGAGCAATACGGTAACTCCGAGGCTCCTGGGGAGCGAAGCCAGCGGACGTACGATATTTTTGAAGCTGACACCATCGACGGTCACATCTTCTTCATTACCGTGATCACCCATGAGGCTCTAGACTTATTTCTAGATGATGGGCTGGTATTGTCTAAGATCCGTGACTGGCTGATCGCATCGGTCAGAAAGATCTGCGCTGCTGAGGATACCAGCGATCCAGCAGCCCTATGGGATGTAACCCTGAGCGGCAGCGGCTCGCCCTTACCCCGTAACGTGAGAGTGATCCCGTTTTATCAGAGAGACCTAGTTCGCGGTGTTCCGGGGGTAATTCTGGTGCTGGTAGGGGGCGCGAACTAAACTGAAAAGAAAAACGGGAAACTATTATTGCGGCGTCAGATCATCTGAAGACGTGGTCATCTTCGGCGCAGACGTCTTACCCTGGACCATCGCCTGGGCCACCATATCCCACCGGCCATCCATAACCGCCGATACGACCCTGCCTTGGTCAACGGTGATCACGGCCTGGTGAGGGGTGAGTACCTGGGCGGTCATCATGTCGGATCTGTCCCCATACCCGGCGCTTCGGGATTTATATTCGGCCAGGATCTCGTACCTGCTGGAAGCCGGGTTGCCCTTCAGGCTTACAGAGAGCGAATCGCTCATGCCATCATATCTATACGTGTTTTCATTCGTGACAAACTGCCTGGCCGTGCTGATAGCATTGTCTGATGTGTACCTGTCAACGCCAGCTGGCGCTGAGTATACATAAACTCCGCCTGCTGCTATGAGCAGCACGGTCATAGTCAGGACTGAAATGATCAGGAACTTATCCATGTTTTCACCTGCGTTTTTGTGCTCATCGATCTGCGATAAGCGTTACACCGGCTGCTAATCTGGCACAGCCTTTTCGTGCAACATGCAGAGTGTACAGATGCATTAAATATTTTCCCCGAGATCATCCACCTTTTCGGGCCCTGATACGTAGAGCGGTCCATATGGCAGTAAACGCGCCGAGTACAGACAGCGATCCCATGATCACATAAGGCAGGACCGTGCTGATATCATATGAAAGTCCTCCCATCGGCGGTCCTGCAATCCTGCCAATGCTATTGTAAGACCCCAGCACGCCCAGCACCGCTCCTTGCTGTTCCTCGCCAGTACGCTTGGATACCAGCGAATTCAAGCATGGCACGACCAAGCCTGTGCCCACAGCGATGCCGCTGGAAAATATCATAAGGGAAACCAACTCCGGCGCAACGATAATCAAGAAGAATGATGCCGCAGTAACGATCAGACCAACAATCACCGTTTTACGCTCGCCGATATGCTCTATAGATGTGCCCAGCAGCATGCCCTGGCATGCCACGCCAGCGACGCCCATGACAGTGAAGAGCGTAGCCATAATCGTCGGTCCGGTGAGGATCACCAGCCGTCCCAGAACTGGCATGGCTGAGGGCACTTCGGTGACCCCGAACCGGCCCATCATGTAAAACGCGAAGGAACCCTGGAACCCGGAGATCAGAAACGTGATCAGCGCGGCAAGCAGAAACAGGATCCACATCGGCGAACGTAAAGGAGCGATGATCGACACTTTCTCGGGCCTGATCCGGTGGGCGTCTACAGCACGCGATTCCTGAAGCACAAAGTAGCCTATGACGCCGAACACCAGCGATACCGCAGCCGTGACAAAGAAGGGTGCCGTCAGACTCCACACCGATAGGATCCCGGAGACCGAAGGCCCGAAGATCATCCCAAGCGCTGAAGAAGCTCCTAACAGCCCCATGATCTTTCCACGATCCCGATGATTAGTCATGTCAGCAATGTACGCCAGCGAAGCGGGATACATGCCACCTGAAAGGATCCCCCCCGCGATCCGGGCGGCGAAGAGCATCCATAGCCCTGTGGCAAAGCCATAAATCAAGAATGACGCCCCATAGCCGAACAGCCCAATTAGAAACACCGGCTTCCGGCCGATACGATCTGACAACTCCCCTAAGATCGGCGCAGATATCAACTGCATAACCGAATAAGACGCCATTAACAGTCCAAGATCAAAGGCGGAAGCGCCCATATTCTGTGAATAATAAGGTAGAACCGGCATGATGATGCTGAAACCCAGGTTCAGTAAAAACATCCCCATCACCAAGATCGCTAACTGTCGCCAGTCCGACTCCATACCCACCGCCACATCAAGCATGCGAAACAGAAATAAAAAAGTGACCTGCGCCACCGGCGTATAGGCGATCCGTACTCGACAGCACTCATATTACGTTCTCGGGCCGTGGGATAAATCCGCCCCTCAAATCCATTATCGCAGATCTTTTAAGCTATTGCTGTTATCTTACAATAACGAGCACAGAGCAAGAGAAAACCCCAATCCCTTCAGGACGGCGTTGAACCGAGTCTTGGCTCATAGGCATTTACGTGGAAACCTACCCTACCGGGTTACAACGACGCCTGCGAGCGTCCGTTCGCAAGGAGCTGCAAAGTGATGGGGTCGTAAAATATTTTGGGCGAGGAGCGGAGCAGGCGGGGAGCAAAGAAAATACAATGGGGCCCAGAGCCCCATGTCGGAGAAAAAACCGGGGCCTGAAGGGGGGGGATTAGCACTTACCATCAGTGTGGCGAGTGCTTTTCAATGAAACAGGAGCTATGTTCTTCAGGGTATGGTGGTTCACCTTGTATACATAGGGGTGTCGTATAATTCAAGTGTCATGAGTTTAATGTTTGGTATGGCTTGTGTTCGCCGTTTTGCGTATTTTCTTCTGGTGTGTGTTATGGTAGTCGGGTTTGTATTCGTCGAATAGGCGTATAATAGAATTTGGGTTTTATCATGGCGGGATTGCATTCTAATCTATTGTTTGTCATTGGCGTGTTTGTTTTAAGATTTGTCTGAATATAATCGTCTGGTTATTATGGCTGGGTGGCTTGTTGAAAAAACTCTATTGTTAGAGTGGCTCTAAAACCCTAAACAGTAATGGGATCGGCGCGCTCCGAAATTAATTATGCGACGCCTTTAATAATTATTAACAAAACTGGGCGCTGGCGAGTGCGTCCATGACTAAGTGTATCTTCTTCCGTGCTTCTTTATGTCTGTGGTTGATCCTCAGGGTCTCGCCGAGTTCGTGGATTGACCCCAGTAGTCGGCCCTGTTTGTATAGCACCATGCTCAGGCCGAAATGGGCGTCGTCGTCGTTTGGGGCGATTTTGATCGCTTCATTATATGCTAAGGCTGCCTCGTCGAGCGCACCCTTACGGAGCATAACTCGGCCTATGCTTATATATGCGTCCTTGTACTCCGGGCTGATCTTGATCGCCTTGGAATACACCCAGATCGCCTGTTCGTTCAGTTCTTTCTTCTCTAGGTTTATTCCAATATGGTAATATGCTTCAACGTAGCCTGGCATAATTTTGATCGCTTCAAGGTATGATTTGATCGCATCGTTTCTGCGGTTCAGCAGATCGTAGACCGAACCTAGTGCAAAATGGGCGTCTGAGTCCTCCGGTTTCAGTCTGATAAGTTCTTGGTATTGGGTTGCAGCTTCATCGTAATGTCCGATGGACTTGTAGATCGCACCCAGTTCCCTGTAGGCCTCTGCGTAGTCCGGCCGCACTTCTATTGTCTTCCTCAGGTTGGTTGCCGTGAAGTTGAGTACGTCCGTGGTAGCTCGGTCATGGGAGAGGTGTATCTTGGAGAGCTCCTTGGCCGTCGCTGTTTCGTGTTTTCTGCCTCTAGAGTTATCTGCTTCTTTTAGCTTTTGCAGGTGTTGCAGGGTGATAGCGATGAGGATACCTCCACTTGCAAATTAAGTACTCTATACTATTTCCATAAGATAACCTTTTCTATGGTTAATTTGTCTAATTCTTGTGGTGGCAACCTTTATTTCTCCAATAGTAAAATTGAAAAAGTTATAGTACCTAAACAAAGTTGGTGTTAGGTTACCAGTATCATAGTACTAAAACAAATTCAACATACTATAATGGAATTACATTTTGTAAATTTTTAGTTTATTAGCGAAGTGTTATCTTTACTCCACTATTAAGTTCTTAGTTGTGAGAAGCATGCGAGCACGGGATGGTTCTTCCGCAGCCGGGTTAGAGCAAAAACAGTACGTAACGGCTGCGGACAATGAGCGAGAATTTTCCCCAGGAGAGCAGGAAACCATCATAGCTGGTATAGAGGGACGTGATCCTGAGATCGTTTTGGAGATGTATCACCACTCTAACGGTACAATTCTGGAACTGAATGGTCTTGTAGAAGAGGCCATCAAGGAATATCGTGAAGTCATCAGCCTAAACCCGGCAGAAGGGTTTTATCATTATAACCTTGGAGTAGCCCTGCTTAAAAACAACGAGTATAACGATGCCTATAAGGAACTTTCTGAGGCAATACGCATGGATCCCGAAAATCTGGAAGCCTGCTATGCGCTCGCCGACGTCAATTACGCGATCGGCAACAGTCTCATGCTCGAAGGCCGCTTTGAGGAGGCAACCGGCGCGTTCAGGGAGGCAATAGCAATTGACACAGGATATGCGAGCTATCATCACGGTCTAGGAACGGCGCTATTCGAAATGGCGCGTAAAATTGCCACCGGCACGTCAGGATCGCTACTATACGAGGCGATCAGCGAGTTCCGTTTTGCAAACCGCCTTGAACCGGAAAACCGGGCTGTCTGTATCAATCTGGGAAGAGCTTTAGCCATGAGCTCTGTGCAGGACTTCCATGATGTGGTTAAAATGCTGCAGGAAATACTGATCGAGGATCCGCTGGATGATGAGGCGCGCTCCTGTTTATACACTTTACAGCGTCGAACTGTGGAGTAGAGGAAAGGTGTGGGGTAGAGAAAGCCCATTGACTTTAGCCATAGGGGCAGTCACTCATATAGCCTTCTTTTCATGATGATCAGCACGGACGGCTGACCTTTGATCCTTATCGTCTGGGCGGAAAGATCCACCGTGACAGATGTGCCATCTTTCCTGATCAGTACCACCTCTTCGGAAGTCGGCTTCTCCATACCTTGCAACTTACCGAATAGCGAAGTCATCTTAAGCAAGTAAACATCATGCAAGATCCCGATGTTGAATAGGTCCTTACCGGCAAGCTCGTCCACCATGAGACCAAACAGGTCTGCGGCAACTCGGTTAGCGTAGATAAAATCACCCTTCAGGTTGCAGGTAAATATGGCGTCTGAAGATGAAGCGCATAGGATATCTATGACCTTCTCAGCATCCACCAGGGCCTCTTCAGCTTTCTTCTGCCCGGTGACATCTTCGAGTGTCTCTACAGCACCGATAATATTCCCATCTCGGTTCCTGATACCAGATGTCTTCCCTGACAGCCACCGGCCTTTACTGTTTCCGAACGTGATGAAATGGACAGTCTCATAGGAGTCTTCAACCAGATCAGACTGTTTATACTGGCCGGGATACCAGTGGTCTAGAAGCTCAGTCTGCTGATCGACCATTATGTCAGCCATGCAAGGTCGAATAGTCGAATAAAACGCCTTGCTATAGTCGGACGTGCCGATAATACTTTCGGCCTTGATCCCGCTGAGTTCCTCCAGCGCCTTGTTCCAGTATATGATCTTATGATCGTTGTCGATGAAAAACTGCGGAATAGGGGAGGACTGCATGATCTCCTTCAACAATTCCTGACTATCCCTTAGCTTGCCGTATATCCTGAATATATCGGAGACATCACTGAGGACGTGTACAGTGCCCGTCTTTTTATCCTGATCATCCTTGATGGGTACCGCGACATATTCAATCGGCGTCTTCCGGCCGTCCTTATCAATCAGATATACAATATCCCGATCCGGCGGGGCGTCCCAGTTTTTGGACATTATGTTGTCTTCTTTGATGATATGCAGCACTGAGGATACTTCTTTGCCCGATACATCCGAGAGCTTCCATCCGGTCAGCGTTTCAGCCACTCCATTCATGAACTTGATTGTTCCCGCCTCATCCGCAGTGATCACACCATCACCAGTGCTTTTTAGCGTTGCTGTCAGCCACTGCCTTGCGTCATTCAGGTCCCGATCCATACGGTGCTTGTAGATCGCCATCTCTATGGTCACCCGCAACTCGCGCTCGTCGAATGGCTTTAGCACGTAGCCAAACGGGCCGACGACTCGGGATCTGTGCAGGGTCGTGATATCGGAGTTCGCCGTTAAGAATATGATAGGAGTGTCCTGATTCTTTCGGATGGACTCCGCGGCGGCTATCCCATCGATATCACCACGCAGCCCGATGTCCATAAGAATCACGTCCGGCTGCACCCGTGCCGCCAGCTCCATCGCATCTTTGCCGGTGGAGGCAGTACCGGCAATAGTATATCCTAGCTGGACCAGCCTGCTCTGAATATCCAGCAGCACAATTGCCTCATCCTCTACGACTAAAAGGCGCTCTTTCATAACATGTCAATTATTTGTATTATAACCAATAAAAACGTTACCGTAATACCAATTTTGTATTTATTCTATAGTAAAACGAGAAGGCTCATGCATAACAAGGCCGTGCCGGACAATACACCCACATCGCGATACTAAAACAAATTCAGCACACCACAACTAAAACCAAACTACCTGAGCCCACCTGCCCTTAAGGGTAATATAAAGGGCCTCACACCGCTCCTCAGAAATCGCCGAGTCACCTTCCTGATCGCTTTAGTCTGCGTTATCTAAGATAGGCGCCTCACTACCCCCATAACTCCCTTAAATACAGTGCTGGAACGTGCCAGCGGTCACGTTCCGACATAACAATAGAATTTTACTTATCATCTAACCATGCTTCCCCCAGTACCATTCTCAGTTCAGGGTGAAACTTGAATATAATATGATCGCGACGCCAGAAAATAGTTAACCGATCATATCAGACCAGCATACGGTGATATAGATGACTATTGAGAAGCCTAACTATACGGAACACGCTCAGGCTCCAGAATCCAGAGCGATAAAGGAACTGGACATGATGAAGGTACAGATCGTCGAGATGGTCGAAGGTGCTAAGGTCGGTTTCCCTATCAAGGATCGCGCCGCACTACTGCGAATCTTTCCGAAATCGACCCCTGTAGCGTGCTCATATAAAGGCAACCAAATGACCATGTATGATCTGATCGAGCACCTAGACGAGAGTGACTTCCCGATACAGGGCCCGGGCGATCTCGCCACGATCCTCACCACGCGGTGCTTTTTATAAGACAAGAGCGCGGAAGGGCGGGAGACCCCGGTCTTTAGCCGAGGATGTAGCCTCTATAGGAAACTAAGCCGCAAGTGGATTATCCCTTTTTACGATCAGATCGATAGTCGGCACATTTTTCGTGCCGCCCAGTACCCGCGCAAGGCTTGCCCTAGGCGGCCTTCCATCATTATAGAAGACCCCTGCACCAGCGTACGATATGTCCGGTAATAGTTTTTTCACCCCGCTCAGGCCCGCAAGCCACGTACGCGGCGTGTCCGACTTATGCGGGTGCCACAAGAGCAGGTCCGGATTTTCACTTGTAGCAAGCCTACGGAACTCCTCGATGGTCGTGGATCGCCAACCCCTGGCGTTATGCGCGGAGCGGGGACTGAACATATTCAGATCGTGGCAGCCCAGTACCATGACTTTTCGCCCGCCCATAGACACAAAATGGTCCGGCAGGCCCGGAAACCTGACCAGCCCACACTGCTGCCGCGGATTCGGGTACGACTTGCCGGTCCGCCACAGCCCGCCATTATCCACATCTATCGCAAATATCAGCTCAGCATGGAGATCCCGGACTGAGCCCATAAAGTAGTACACATCTACGCCTATCGTAACACAACCAGCGATCCGCTTAAGCTTACGCTGAAGCCCCCCCTCATGCAGCATTGCCTTCACGTTTACCGTCCCATACTCCGCCAGCTGCTCCACAACGTTCCCCGACGGCCAAACCGGATCTATAATCGACCCTCGGCGGACCTTCTCCGGCCACGGCAGGTTGAGAAAACCACCAAAGAGCACGAGAAATCCGAGCCGATCAGACCCTCGAAGCCGCTCACAGACCGCGTTTAGCAGACTTTTAGCCTCGCCAGGGTCGCCGGGCCACTCCCCATCAATGAAAACTCGGGCGATCTCCGCCCCAGCATCTGCACATACTCCGATCTCGAACGAATCCTGGCTACCTTTTGGATGTGGCATACCTCATGGCAATAGCACGATAATGTAAAAACTTTCCAGGACGGTCGACCAGCACTGACCGACACTATACCGACCAGAAATATAAAATTCGAGTAGCAGAGGCGTTTTTACTCTTCCTCATCCCCGAGGAAGTAGATCTCTGCCACTGTCAGGGCGTGATCGACGATATCCGAGTCGTTCAACTCATCGGGATCCAAGCCACTAGCTTTCATCGCCTTCCGGACAAGCTCGATCTTGTGTTCGCTGACCGCGACTTTCTTCATGATTTAACAATAGATGGGAAATGGTAAATATCTTATTATTTCATCAACTCATACGGCTCAAAGTACTGTATATCAGCCGGCTGCAAGCTATTTAACACATCGTCGCATTACTTTGATAATAGAGGATCTATATGAGACTGATCTCCTGGAACGTCAACGGCGGATATAGCGGGCGCATGACCGCACAGGTAGAACAGCTCAAAAGCCTGGAGTCGGACATCATCGCTCTGCAGGAAGTCACCGCTAGAACCGCACCGGTCTACCGGGACTGTCTAAAAAATGAAGGCTACCACAGCATCATCGACAGCTTCCAGCCGGTCAAATACATGACTAGGCTAAGAAGCAATAGCTTCGGAGAGCTGATCGCAAGCAGATGGCCCATTATCTCCTCGCCCATCCGATTCGATGTGCCATGGCCGGAAAAGATCCTATCCTGTTTCATCATCGGCCCCTGGGGGGATATTCTCGTACACACCGCCCACATACCGTCCGGCGGCAGGGACGATATCAGGAAGATCGAGACCCTCGAAGGGATCTATAAGGCACTGGCGTACGCCGCGCAATACCCCAGAATCCTCTGTGGCGACTTCAGCACCCCCCAGGAAGAACTGCCTGACGGGAGGATCATCACCTGGGGACAGAAAAAGAAGCGGACCGGGGAGGTCGTCCTGCAAAAGTTTTGGGGTCAGCGGTGGGATACCGGGGAGAGGAATATCCTAGAAGGCCTCGGTAAGTTCGACCTCGTCGACGTATACCGCAGACTCAACAGCAGCCGCCCGGAGTATAGCATCTATGAGAAGACTGATGGACGGCGCATCGGACGCAGATACGACCACATTTTATCTTCGGAGTCGCTGAACCCGGTTGAATGCCGCTATCTGCACTACCTTAGGGAGCAAAAGCTGAGCAACCACGCGGCCATGCTGGTGGAATTTAGACCTCGGCTCGCCCAAACAAACCCACGGCAGCTGACGTCCATGACAGTGGAAGAATCAGAAAATGATCCCTCTGCTCATCGATAAATCCATGTTCCCGCATAGCATAGCGATCATTTGGCTTTACCCGCTCACTTATAGGCGCTCTCAAAAGGTGGTAGTAGTGCCCGATCTATTATAGCTTCCCTATATCCTCGTACCACAACGCCGGGCTCGCCTTGATAAAGCCTTCCATTAACGCTCTGCACTCCTCCAGGTCCAAGTCAACGACCTCCACGCCGTGTGATTCCATAAACTCTCGAGCGCCATGAAAATTTTTAGATTCGCCCGCGATCACTCTTTTGATGCCGAACTGCACTACAGCGCCGGCACATAGATAACACGGCATCAGCGTAGAGTAGAGTACCGCGTCCTTATACCGGCCGATCCTGCCAGCGTTCCGCAAGCAATCAATCTCGGCGTGCATCACCGGATCGCCATCCTGCACCCGCCTGTTATGGCCCCGCCCAATGATCCTGCGGTTGATGACCATCACCGAGCCTATAGGTATACCGCCTTCAGCCAATCCCTGTTTCGCCTCATCAATGGCTATCTGCATGAAAACATCCAATGTTCATAACTCCTTACCTTGAACCACCACATCCTAAAGGGCCTGATTCACGGACAGTCTGCAAACAACATCTCTGCTGAATGTACCGACTATCCACTCGACATGCAAACTGGCACGTCCAACGCCCTTCCAACCAGAGACCCGCACCAACACCCTAACAATTCAATGCTTGTGTTGAAATCCCTATCCAACTGAACTACAATACGGACAAATATGCATTCTCTTTTAAGTCCTTTCCGACCATTTCCACACACTGAACATTTCCGGATGGTATTCCTGGGATCCAATCCTGATGAGGAGTTTACCAGCACCCTCAGCATCATTAGTTGATTGTACTGTCTTGAAACTTGAGCTTGTCGTACATGGGTTGAAAGTGTTAGGCGGGCTTGTTCATCCCCGGGCCTTTAGGCCGGGGTCTCCCGCCCCTCCGCACTCCCTGCTGATAAACGTACTATTTTCTCTTCCATGATTTTAGGGCTGTGGTCCTGCTTTTTCCGGCTTCGTGCATATGTAAAGGCCGTAGCCTATGTACGAACGGTACTTCAGAACAGTCATCAGCACTTTTCGGTTTACAGGAACTGTGAAGTCGCCTTCAGCGCTCGCTTTTATTCCTGAGCCCGTGAGCAGGCTTCTGATTTCCGTGTATTTTAGGAACTGTCCGAACAGCCGTATTTTAGAAAGCCATGACTGTATGTCGAAGAAGCCTGCATTTGCATATGCTGCCTTCCATTCGCGCTCCCGCCGCGAAGATATGCCCAATACCAGCCGTAGCATAGCCTTCAAAACCGGATCTGGGGGTTGAAGGTAGGTGATCTCATTATTCCCAAAGGTGCCTCCGGGCTTTAATACCCGGAAGGTTTCGTTACAAACCTTGGTGATATCACAGAAGGCTAGCACGGACTCTGCAATGACTGCTTCAAATGAGTTATCCTTGAACGGCAGGTGGTGGGCGTCGGCTACTATGAAGTCGATCTTGGGTGAGATGCCCTGTTTTACGGCCGCAGCGCACGCCTCTATCAGTGCCTTGGCGTCGATGTCTACCGCCACTACCTTCCCATTTCGCTCTGCCATTATGCATGCAGTCCGGCCGGTTCCGCAACCAATCTCGAGAATAATCTTTTTCGTGGGGTCTGTTACCCCTGCCAGCTTCAGCAGGCGTTCAGTCGCTTTGCCGCCGCCGTAATGGCATGCATTAGCTGCCTTTTTCAAAGGCATAACCACAGGCTATATCGGAGCAGTTATAAATAAGTATTGATTTTTCAACGAGCGCTCATTATCGTATCGGGTGGCGCTGCTCAATTCGCCACTCACTCAATTTGATTTCTTCCCTTCTTCCCCTATGAGGTTCTCGCCATCTTCATCCGCATCGTCGTAGCAGCATTCTGGGATACCCACAAGCTCCCGGATATCTTCTGTTGCGTTCAGCGTGGTCTCATGTAGGTGGTTTAGAAACTCTTCGTACCTTGCCAGACAGATCATCAGGTTGTTATACGACATGTGATCAAGGTCGATCACGTCGTTAGGGTCGACCATTGTATCCTCTAGCAGCATGCTGACTCGTTCGATCCTCATCGACAGATCTTCAAGACGCCGGTTCAGCTCTTCGCCCGGCAATTCGATCATATCCTGGTTCATTCGTCCGCTCCTTTCGAGAGATCTACCTGTGATGTCCTTAATACAAACATTAGTCGGTTTGTATCTATATACCCTTTACCCTTCGAAAAAACCCAGTGGAAGCGGTTATAGCTCGGCGTTATCATGAAAATATTTAAAATATGAGCCGGAACAGTGAATAAAAAATGGCAGCAGTCAATCATGTGTGAACTTTTCGGTATCAGTTTCAGCAAGCTGGGAAAGGCGGTGCCCAGGCTGCGCCGGTTCGCGGAGTACTCCGGCCGAAACCCGCATGGGTGGGGCATTGCATACTACAGGGACAGCGAGGCGGTCGTTCGAAAGCTGCCTGAGAAAGCGCTGAATAGCAAAATGTACTTCCAAGCTGCAGAGGAGGCGGAAAGCAATATCATCATCTCCCATATTCGCCATGCATCCAGGGGCAAGTTGCATGAACGCAACTGCCACCCATTCAGGCATATAATGGATGGCAAGGACTGGGTTTTCGCCCATAACGGCCATGTAGATGGCATTAGCCAGCATCCGCGGGCCAGGGGGGAGACGGACTCCGAGTCGGTATTTCACATGTTGATCGATCATATCAAGGGCATGGACGATATCATGGCGGGTTTGCAGCGTGGCGTCACCAGCCTGTTTGAGGACTACGAGTTTGGTAGACAGATACGACTCAATTTTCTCCTGTCGGACGGCGACCGGCTTTTCACATTCAGCCACCACCAGGAAAAGCCAATGTACTGTCTGAATGGCGTGGGCAGTTCTGGCCATCAAACCCAGGTGTCGACCCGAGCGAAGGACGGATTCCCATGGGAAAGGATGCCAGAAGATCGTCTCTTTGAGATAAGCCACGGGAAAATAAATGCAGTATCTGCACTGATCTGATCCCCTATAGACCTGAGGTGAGCGATCTGGGCCGCCCCGTTATCTAAATTCGACCAATTTGCACATCGTATAGGATTATACTGTAGGTATGACAGTAAACAAAACCCAGGCAAATAAGCACATGTAGCCATTAAATCTCTCTTTATTAACGCTCAGTATTTGATCGGACCTTCTGATAACGAGACATGTGGCAAAGAACAGATCCGAAGGAGCATTACGGTCGATAATGATCATCGTCGATTTGTCTCGTCGGTACGAGCTTGTGCTCGGCCAAAACTTTATTTCCAAGGGCGCCAAACTCTGCAGATACTTTTTTGGACGCTGGCAAGAATCTGATCTTCACGCGGCCATAACTCTATGATCAGGCCCTGCCCAAGATGAATATCACGGTCATAGCAGACAGAAACGGCCGCTGCGGGTTGGATAATGAGCTGGGGTGGTATAGCCTTGGCGCGCTCAGCGATAGCCACCTATCTACGACGACTGCAAAGATCGATCAAGCGATTACTGGCGAGCCCCGTATTGTCTGCGACTGCGGCCGATGATAGTCGCCGATAGGGATAACATCTATTTGACTATCGCTCGGGCTCTCATAATCTCTCATAATGCATGATCATGTCAGGAATGAGGATGCTCACATGGAATATCCGGTTTGGAGGCATCGGAGCCGCCGGATATAGGTTTGACCCGAAAATATCGCGGGAAAATGTATGCCAGATAGCCGGAAGCCTGCTGCATAAACATGCCGATATCATTGTTTTGGCCGAGTACCGGGATTCTAAGAGGGCTGGTGAGGTCATCACGACAAAGCTTACCGAGGCCGGCTATACCTGCTATCGCTCCAACGCTGGTCTAGACAAGAATGGAATATTAATAGCACTCAGTAACCGCATTACCGGCATATACAGTGTTTCGCCAGCAAACAGCTTTAAGATTGACTCCGATCGGCTGGACGAGATCTTCCGGTACCGGTGGCTGAATCTACAGCTACGGGGTACTCGCCTTAAGATGTTTGAGATCCTTGGCATTCATATTCCCGATGTACGGCCGGTATGGGCCGGGGATCCTGAGAGATTCGCCAAGTCGATCGAATATAAGCAGATCGTATGGGACGCGCTTATCGGTTACGCCCGCGAGCGGCTAGATCGGAATGAGGACGCGATTATCACCGGGGACTTCAATACCGTTCTAAACTCCGAAAACCAAATTTCGGGGGGCGGTAACTATTATTTCAGCGATCGGATGGCTGAGCTAGAAGCGCTGAAGGACGCCCGGGGACAGGGCTTGACCGATGCGTGGAGGGCGTTCCACTCGCGGCCTACTCACGAGGATTTTACCTGGTATAACGAGGAGGAGGGCTACCGACTGGATTACACCTTCCTGACGCCCGGGCTGACTGCCGGACTGAAGGACGTAGAGCACTCTCATAGCGAAAGGCTGAACGGGCTATCCGACCACTCAATACTGGCCGTCGATCTCGATCTATAGCAGACCTCTTTACCGAGCCCCTTCCATTACATGTTATATTAGACCGGTTGACTTTGGACTGATGAATCCTGAATCGCGTAGCGACGGCGACCAACCGCGGGGAGTCTTCA
>Ga0187785_10000326_pt1 | contig 17960 bp, 20 predicted proteins | sample 0815_BV2_4_20_MG_FD_132466 | JGI IMG/M metagenome (GOLD analysis project Ga0187785, IMG submission 132466) | Tropical peat soil microbial communities from peatlands in Department of Meta, Colombia - 0815_BV2_4_20_MG | ecosystem: Environmental > Terrestrial > Soil > Wetlands > Peat | place...
CCCGCCCCTCTTGCCGCCTTTCTTGCCGATCTCTTCGTAGAAGCCTTCGCCATACCTTTCTTTGGTCGTCCTGCCACCTTTGCGTCCGGCTTCGCTAACGCTCATATCACCTTTCTTTTTCTCCATCATACTCTCACCTCAAAGTCCCATTACAGACACAATGTATATCTAATAAATTCAATGGCCACGTTCTGGATAATAAGTTATTATGGGGTGGGACTTTTAATGTTGCTAGCGGATAAAACGATATCTTTGGTTTATATATGGTCCGAGCTACATGGGATATTGCGAATTAAAGACCGGCCAGGTATCATATCCAAAACCCGGTTCTGGAACTTAGATGCGATCGTATCGCTAGTTATCGTCTCGCAAGATCTGGACAATTAGAAGAGCACGGCGCAGTATTCCTTCTCCTTCCCATGCCATGATAAGTCAGTTCGGCGCGTGACCCTTTATTGGTTCCGTCGAAGATCATAACCACTGAAAAAAGCCTTATACTTCGCCCTTTGGATGTCATGCCCTTATATTCAGCAATCTGCTGTAAGGCTTATGCACTGACCATTGTTTCGGGATCTCCCGGCCATATCGGCTTCGCTTGAAGAGCCGGTGGATATCCGCACGGCTGTAGCTTTCCTTTGCAAAGATTCTTCTAAAGCTATAGTCGAACCGGAGGCTAGCCTTGATCTTAATCGGGTCACCGAGATAGTCCCTGATTGTACGGTCATAGCGCTTTCCGTTTTCATCTTTCCAACTGCTTCGCCGTCGCATACCCACGGGCCAGTCGTGGTCTTCGGAGACAGTCGACCAGGTTTCGCCTTCTTCGTCGAACCAGACGTGGTCGTACCGGAGGATAACGCCGATCCAGTCTTTCAGCGGCGTTCTGCCGAGGAACCTCTGCGGTTCGCCCATCTGGATGCTGATGCCCTCGGGCCTCCAGCTGGCGATGATCTCGTAAAAAGCACCCCGGAAATCGCCTCGACCCTCTCCAAACTCGCTCCCGGTCAAGTCCTGGTATTTTTCCGCCCCTTGTATCACTTTCAGTGCGCTTACCTCTAGGTCGAAATCCGCCATGATCATGCATATGGCTAAAAATTCAGATGCAGGGATCCCGTAAGACATGATGAGCTCCTGTGTATTAGTTGTTATGCTAATATGGGCATCCGGTAATATCCATCCATGGTCAGTCGATTGGCCGATCAATCTGTTGGCATATCAATCTGCCATACCATGGCGGAGCAGATAGATGACCGGCATAAATGGATATCTGAACGGGATCGATTATTTGATCTCGATCAAATCTTTAGAGAACCCGTAGCTGATGAGCAGGTTCCTGACGCCCTCCCTGTGGTCGCCCTGCAGTTCAATGCGACCATCCTTGATGGTTCCGCCGCAGGCGAATTTGGTTTTAAGTTTTTGCGCCAGTTCTTTGATGTTCACATTTTTATTATCGATCCCGTCGATCACGGTGGTCAGCTTCTTGAAGCGCCTGGTATTGGTCGAAATCAGGATCTTCTGACCTTCCTTGGCAAGGTCTTCGCAAATACAAATGTCTTGCGGTAATCCACATTTATTACAAATTTCCATATTGTTATCAACTCATCATATCATTTATAAGCATATAAATATTTTTAGTAAGACGGCCTTTCGAAGCAGTCTACGAACTGATAGCCGCATTTACGGCTAATCTCGTCCGAATAGTCCTCTTCTGGGTAACGCTTGCAAATACCAGGTTTATCATCATTGATCGCACAGAAATACGTGCCGTCTGCATTTTCAGTCAAATATTTGCATGAGTTTTTAATTTGTATCTCTATTGTTCGTTCTTTAAAATTTTTAACGCCGGCGCGCACACCCCTGTGACAGTTGATCCACCGTAGGTAGTCGGTGAATTCGAAGTCGGTCACATCAGGGACCTTCACATCGATAATAAAGTCTCTGCAGCAGTTGCCACACCGCTTGCAGCTTCCAGCCCTCTTTTTTTCGCTCATGATCGCCCCCTACCCGGCTTATCTTCTCCCCGCGAGTATGTTTTTCTGACCAGCTCCAGCCATCTCCGTCCGTCCTGCAACTTAGCTTTTTTGTATTCTTCCTGTACGGATGATCTGGGCTCGTGGGCCCGATATAGCGTATCCAGCGCCCGGTCTATACCCATTATCGTCCTGTATATATCATCTGCTTCCCGGCATGTGAGGTCTTCATATGTCAGGCGTTTGACCAACTCTCTACGTTTTTTCTGTAGCAGGGAGGCGGTCCTGTCTGCTTCTTCCTGCTCCCGCGGGGCCAACCTCCCTTTTTGCTTGGAAATGCTAAAAACGTACGATCTCAACGGGATATCCCTGCTACCGACAACGATACGCTCCGGTATCACAGCGCCGGTGGACGCGAACTCCTTCTGTAGCCTGATCAGGTAATTTTCCCGTTCCAGTCCCGTTATCCTGCTTTCTTCTCCCATGATCAACGCAGGATTAGTTCGCATCATCTATAATAACATCTTTGGTAGCGAAAAGGCCTTTATCTTAAAAAAGGCCTTTATCTTAATACCTTTATCTTAATATGGGTTCGGAGGGGCGGGAGATCTCAATCCTTCAGGATGGGGATGGATAGCCTCTCGTACTTCTCGTATCCGCAAGTTATCTCTTGTGTTGCAACCACTGTCCTTTAAGGTAGACTTGCCTTCTCAAGTACTGAACATTTGCAAAGGCGAAATTTTCGTAGATATATGATATGGGCGGGGGTGGTGTAGATCGAAAGGTAGCCGGGGATTCCATCTGGATGCTCGGTAGTCTTGTCAACAGACAAGTAGGAATAAGGTATGGCAGGCTTCCTACAAATTAAGTTGTCAAAGCTGCGGCGATGACGGGCCATGTCCTTCAGGGCGGTAGTTGACTTAGCTGTGTGAAACGTCTCTGTCCATGATTTTAGTCTTCAGGCGGCCTGACCGTCGGCTATCGCCGCTGCCTATACAGCTGCAATCGTCTGCACACATTGAACAGGAACTGTTTCGGTCCAGCGCCAGTCGCTCGATCTGTTGCCTGACAGCGTTGTAAATCATATAGTTATAAGCCGGCCTGGCTCTGCCAGTTCTCATATCGATAAATTCCTGTACTGCGATGGATGCGATGATCGTGTTCAACGTCATGACTGCCGGTGCAGGCGTATCGTTGGTGCCTCTGATATACCCGGCTTTTTTAACGATCTCTCTATCCTCGGCCCCCATCAGGCCAGCTGCCACCTGCTCTTTATCGATTAGCCCTCCGCATTCCAGACAGCCAGTGACGCCCGGCACCACCACACGTACCTGTCCTCCCATGTCCTCAATGCAGCCCTCCTTCACGATGATCTCCGTGCCGGTGTCAATGTATGGTATGTAATAGCGCAGCGATAATTCGTTGAGCGCCAGCCGTGCCCGGTCATTATCCACACAGCCGAAGATGACATCACATGATTTCAGCCTGTCACCGCTCTGCTCTACAGGCTGTGGTATCGCTACAATTCCGGCGTCGTTGGATACCTTTTTTAGGTATGATGCAGCTACTTTGACTTTCTTTTTGCCGGTATCGGGCGCAAATGCATAGGGCAACCGGTTGAGGTTGGATCCTTCAACGATGTCCGGGTCGATGAGGATAAAATTTTTCACGCCGATCCTTGCCAGCATCAGCAGCACGAGCGCTCCTGTGCCACCGAGGCCTGCGATACCTGCCGTCGTCTCGTGTATTTTCCGCTGACGAGCTTCTCCCCATATCCTGATCTGTCGATCATAGGTGTCGGGCATCGCCGGAGTTTCCTCGGTGGCGGGGTAGGCCAAGGTCCCCTCCAGGCCCTGGCGGGTCATCACCATAGCTGTTATGCTCGCCGGCAGCTGCAGCGAGTCCGAATCGCCTTCGTATTCAAGCAACGACATGCCGGCGTCGCCGATCACCATCATCCCGAATGGGATACCGCAGGTTCGCAGGAATCGGCCATTTTCAATACCATTTTCTAGGTCTATAGATGAGAAGCTCGGTTTCGCCGCGTCAAGGTGGGTGTGTATTTCCAGCACGCTGCTATTGCTCTGTCCGGCTTCGCCCAGAACCCTGCCCAGAAACTCGCCGGCGGGCGTTACGCTGATGCTTGAGTGCTCGATCAGATCACAGTTATCAGGAATATAGATCTTTTTTACAAGGTATGTTATATTTTTCTTACCGCTGCCAGCAATAATGCCACATTGTGCCAGGGCATATCCTTCCAGGTTCGTCTCGTGGGATTTTGAGAAAGATGAGGTCATCAGGCGGTATATCTGCTCTGGAAAGATGATCCTCACATTTTTCAGGTTCTTCCGCTGTCTCTTCGAGGTTGCCGTACGGAATTTATTGCCGTCCTGCGACATATGACGACTCTCCGACGGATTCGTTGAGTGGATCCGCTAGCATTAGATCCAGTGTGATTAGAAATGTCATCAACCCGTCTTTTTTTGCATCCCATGACATCTGACCGGTACAGAACCACGCCCATAGCCTGCCGAACATCTGCCTAGTTAGCGCTTCATAGTAGTTGGGAAGCCTTCTGCCATTGTATATCAGCCCTGTCTCCATATACACTCCAAAAATGCTGGCCGGCGGGATGTAGGGAAAACCGCTGATGTTGAACAGGATGTCGGTTGTTCTACGGTTGAATCCTTCGGGCAGACCGTAATTGCGGATCAGCACCCAGCTGAGGGTATGGTCGACTTCGATGTCGAAAAAAGGCGAAAGACGTTCCAGTTCCTTTGAGAGCCTGGAATCGTCCATCGACCCTTTGGTGAACGACCTGCCTACAACAAACATATCTCCATCGTGTACTTTGATATCTCCATGCACGATTTTGTTCACGCCTTCGGTCGAGCGTGCGATCACATGTCCCCTGTCCAGTCCTACGATAGTACGAATCTCGCCCGTAGTGGTAGTTTCAGGTACCATGACCTTTTTTCCTCCGACCGTGATCGTCACCAGTTCCTGTGCTTCCGTAATTCGATCACCTCCCGTAAGCTGTCTTTATTTCTGCCAGCTATGTAATTATTAATAAAAATATATATTATACAGATATAAAGCTATGCCACTGGCTGACTATCTCTGGAGCGATATCTGACATCTCCAGATTTTACCGCTTTTTCTTTTTAACATACAGCGCTGCGCTAACCGCAGCGCACGCGCCTTCGCCCACCGCCTTGGAAATTTGGTGGATCCCCCCAGTCACATCACCAGCAGCGAACACGCCCTCCACACTCGTTGTCATATCGGGCCGGTTTACAGCTACGTTACCTTTAGACTCGAGGCTCAGGCCGAGTTCAGTGGCAAGTAGTGAATTGGGTATGCCGCCTTCGATGAATACCCCATCGATTCTCACCGACTCTTCAGACCCGTCCTTTTTGATGTATTTCACCCGCTCGACAAAATCGCCGCCTTCGATCGATAGAACCTTAGTATTCAGGTTCACCTTGATGTTGGGCATGGCAGCGATCTGGTCCGTATACGATGGGGATTCCAGATCAGGCTGCGAGCATAGCACGATCACCCCCTTGCATAACCCCGCTAAGTAGATCGACGACTTTGCCGCCTGATCTCCACAACCGATCAGCGCAATCGTCTTTCCTTTATAAAACGAGCCATCGCAGACCGCGCAATAGGAGACGCCTTTGTATGTGTATTCCTTTTCGCCGGGGATGTTCAACTGGTTATGCCGGGAGCCAGTTGCAAGGATAATGCTCCTGGTCCTGAACTCGCCACTGTCTGTCACGAGGGTGAACGTTTCCTCGATCCTGATGCGATTGATAAACGCTGGCGCCTGGATTACATTGTATTTGCCCAGGTGTTTGTTGAATTTCTCCACCAGATCTATGCCGGTGATGGATTCGAAGCCCGGATAATTCTCTACGTCTCCGGCCTTGGCCAGCTGCGAGTCAAAAATATTGCCAAAGATGATCGTGGAGATATTGGCCCTGCCACAGTAAAGCCCGGCAGTCATGCCTGCCGGTCCTGCACCGATTATCGCTACATCATAGACTTCTGTCATGGTCATCCCTTCAAAGCGCTCCAGGCTTTTAACATACCATCTAGCTTACATATTCTTAAATTTACTATAAAAATTTATTACCGATCATAGTCATTACATCTCTGTGCATCAGATGATCGTAGAGGCCGATCTCAACACATATCCTCTCAAGGACGAGATAAGGGGCGTTGTGATCGTCATAAAAGTCGGAGGTCATGCGATGGTCGATCCGGAGGCCAGAAGCGGCATCATCGGCGATATCGTCACGCTTCAGTGCCTTGGTGCAAAACCGGTGATAGTCCATGGCGGCGGTCCGGAGATCGACGCCATGATGAAGCGTATGGGCAAGTTGCCCCGCTTCGCGTGCGGACTGAGGGTGACAGACGATGAGACGATGGAGATCGTCCGCATGGTACTAGTCGGCAACATCAACCCGGACATTGTCAACCTGATCGTACGTCATGGCGGCAGGGGGGTCGGCCTGATCGGAAGCCATGGCAGCCTGTTGATCGCCCGGAAGAAGGCCCCGGAAAAGATCATGGTTGATGGCAAAGAGTCGATCGTGAACTACGGCTGGGTCGGTGAGACGGAGAAAGTCGACACGACCATCCTGAGGGATCTAATGGAGAAGGGGTATATCCCAGTGGTTTCCCCAATCGGCTACGATCGGGATGGCCACTGTCTTAACCTGAACGCCGATACCGCCGCCGGCGATATTGCGTCCGCACTGAGGGCAAAGTGCCTGATCTCGCTGACCGACGTCGACGGCGTGATGATGGATCCGGCAGTCAAAGACTCGCTTATCTCGCATCTAACCAAGGAGGAATGCGATGAGCTCATTGGAAAGGGCATCATTTCCCGTGGCATGATTCCGAAGATACTATCCAGCATCAGCGTGCTTAACGCCGGCACCGAAAGCGTGCATATCATCAACGGCAACATTCCCCATGCGCTACTATCTGAACTGTTGACTGAAAAGGGCGTCGGCACGAGGCTGACGCTAAAATGACGGGATCTCACCATGACCTCGGACGTTAAGTACTCACGGATATTGGTTCCGACCGACGGTTCGGAATATTCATTTATAGCCGCCCGACACGCAGCATATCTGGCGAAGTGCCTGGGCTCAGAGCTGATCATATTGAACGTCGTGGACTCCGGCCTGGCATTTCACTCGGGGATCCACTATGCTGAAGGCATCGCTTCGATGGAGCGATCCGGAAGGGACGCGGTCGGCAGGGTGGAGGCATTATGCAGAGAGAGTGACGTGGCTGCCGTAAGGGGCGTTATTCTCCGAGGCGACCCAAAGACAACGATTTTGAACCAGGCTGAAGAGGAAAAAGTCGACCTGATCGTGATGGGTTCCGTCGGTATGTCCGCGATCGAGCGAGTGCTTATCGGCAGCATATCACAGAGCGTCATGCACCATGCAAAATGTCCGGTGCTGTTAATCAAAGGTCGATGAGGGCTTCTCGTGCCATCGAATGTCCTGTGGCACGCTCAAGAGCATAGTCAGGTCATGGATGTGCTCGGTTCCTCTCCGGAAGGGCTAACGGATGATGAGGCCGCCATACGGTTATCAAAATATGGCCCCAACGAGATCAGAATGCAAAAGAGGGCTTCCACTGCGATCATCTTTTTAAAGCAGTTCAAAAATGTTCTGATTTGCCTCCTGATCATTGCGTTGCTTATCTCGATGGCCATAGGGGAATATCTCGATGCATGCATTATCGGCGCTGTCATACTACTGAACGCTCTGCTGGGCACGTACCAGGAACTTCAGGCCGAACGATCCATTGAATCGTTGCGGAAATACCTAGTCCGGGAAGCCCTGGTCATCCGAAGTGGAGAAAAGAGGAAGGTCGCCTCATCCTCGCTTGTGCCCGGAGATATCATGGAAGTGGAAGCCGGTGACTACGTCCCGGCGGACGCACGGGTAATCACGTCTTCAAACTTCACAGTTGATGAATCGACGCTGACCGGCGAGTCAGAACCGGTATTTAAAAATGCCTCCCCAGCGGCTATCGACGCCCAGATCGGCGATCAGGGTAGTATGATCTTTGGCGGTACGATTGCAAGCGCTGGAAGATGCCGGGCCATTGTGGTTCGAACCGGGATGGACTCTGAGATCGGCCGGATCGCCGCCTTGGCTGTGTCAGAGATCAAAAGAGAAACACCGGTGCAGATCAGCCTGAATAAGCTCGGGAGTCTCTTCGGGGCCGCCGCTATATGCGTCTGTCTTATGATTTTTATTGGGGGAATCATGGAAGGGCGCGCTCCCTTCGATATGTTCCTAGTATCGGTCAGTCTGGCCGTAGCTGCGATCCCAGAGGGACTGCCGGCAACCGTGACTATCATCTTCTCACTCGGGGTCCAGAGGATGGCCGGGCATAACGCTATCATACGCAAACTGGCCGCGGTCGAGACCCTGGGCAGCACTAGCGTCATTTGTTCTGACAAGACCGGGACGCTGACACAGAACAAGATCGTGGTCAAGGAACTTCTCACCGCCTCCAAATCCGTAACGATCTCTGATGGGGAAAAGCTGGACCTGTCCGGGAACACCGAACTCCAAACCCTGCTGCTGGCCGGTGTCCTCTGCAACAACGCGACCTATGAAAAAACCGGTAATATCATCAAGGCTCTGGGCGATTCGACTGAGGTGGCACTGTTGGCGGCCGGGGAGAAAGCGAACATAAAAAAGAACGAGATCGAAGCTCGCTGCCCGAGGCATCATGAATTTCCCTTTGACTCAAGCACGATGTTCATGATGACGATAAACCGTTGCGCCGATGGTGAGTATTCCTTTGCCAAAGGCGCTCCGGAGAGGGTGCTGGACCGCTGTACACACTACCTGACGGACGACAGGATAAAACCGCTGACGAATGACGTTAGACAATTCTTTATAAAAGCTAACGTGACGATGGCTGCCACGGGCATGCGGGTGCTCGGCATGGGCTATAAGCGGGTTGATGAAATACCTTTCGAAACCATGGCAGGGTTGGGGAATGATTTGATCTTCATCGGGCTGATCGGTATGATCGATCCGCCCCGACAGGAAGCGAAAAGGGCGATCGACCTCTGTAAGCGATCAGGCATTGATGTGATCATGATCACCGGCGATCAGCTGATGACGGCGGTGAGCATCGCCCGTGCGCTGAGTATCTATGCCGATGGTGACAGGGCGATCACCGGGACTGATCTCGCAGGGATGAGCGATGAAGCGCTCGATCAGCAGGTAACTCAAATAAAAGTGTATGCTCGCACCACTCCTGAGCAGAAGCTGCGCATCGTGAAAGCGCTACAACGGCAAAACCTGGTAGTGGCGATGACGGGGGACGGAGTAAATGATGCTCCCGCGCTGAAGACCTCGGACATCGGCGTTTCCATGGGCCTTGCGGGTACCGAAGTGGCCCGCCAGGCTTCAGATATGGTCTTAGCGGACGATAATTTCGCCACCATAGTCAGTGCGGTCGAGGAGGGGCGTACGATCTATGAAAACGTCCGAAAGGCCGTTAAGTTTCTTTTCTCCAGCAACCTAGGAGAGGTCATGACGATCTTTATGGGTATATTGCTGGCGCTGCCGTTGCCGCTGCTGGCCATACAGATCCTATGGATCAATCTGGTTACCGACAGTCTGCCGGCCATCGCCCTGGGCATGGATCCGCCAGACAGGGCCGTTATGAACAGACCTCCACGGCCTCGCTCCGAAGGCATCATCACCCGGATAATGGCTTTAGATATGGCGATTATCGGACTGGTCGTCAGTATAGGCACGCTGGGGCTGTTTTATGTATACCTTGGTCATGGCATAGCCTATGCACGCACCATTGCTTTTCTGGCGCTCATCATGTTCCAGATGTGGAATGTGCTCAACTGCAAGTCATCCGGCGGTTCGGTCATCAGCCGGGGCACGCTTAACAATGTCTGGCTTCTGGCCGCGATCGCTGTTTCTATCCTCCTTCAGCTCATCCTTATCTATCTGCCGCCATTCCATGTTATTTTCGATACGACGTCCATAGACATCGATGATCTGATCATCGTTTTTGCCGTAAGCTTCACCGTTGTCGTTGTCATAGAGGCCAGAAAAGCGATCATCGCCATGTCAAAAATATATAATAATATATTTTTTATATAGTGTTGCAGGATGTGGCTATGGTCTCTGAGACGAATTTCAAGGTTTACAAGGAAGCGGCGGACGTGCTCGATCTCAGTGGAGTGCCCTATGTCATTGGCGGAGGCATCGCGGTCATGGCCTTCGGCCGGTTGAGGGATACAAAGGATATCGACCTGTATATCGAGGACGAGCAACAGCCCCATGCGCTGAAGGCACTGGCGGATGCGGGCTTCGAGGTGGATCCAATGGACGAGGTGAGATGGCTCTCCAAGGCGTTCAAGAACGGCCTAACCATCGACTTCATCCTGGAGAACATAGGGGGGCTTCGTACGGACAAGGAGACTTTGAGCCGGGGGAAGCGCCGGATGATTGGGAAGTATGAGTTTATGATCATGTCCCCGGAGGATCTTATTATAAGGAAGATCATGGCCATGCGCAGCGACCGGCACGATTGGTTCGACTGCATATCGGTCCTGTCGCATACCTATGATACGTTTGACTGGGACTATTACATTCGGCTAGCTCGGCGGGTCAGCTTTGAGAGGGCGCTTTCATTTTTACTCTATGTTCGTAGCGATATCGAGCATGTCGTGCCTGTGCCGGACTATGTCATCGATCGGATGGTAAAAACTCTGTAGAATCGTAGACCTTATACTTTTTATTGTGGATCGGGAGTGCCACGTTTCTGACCGGAACGCCGGTGGATGTCTGTCCCTTTTCCATTCCATTATGCGCATGGCCATGGAGCACCAGGTTTGCCTTGAAGGTATCAACTGGATCGGATAAGATCGAACATCCTAAAAAAGGGATTACTTCTGAATGCTCTCCGATACAGGTGTCCCGTACCGGCGCGTAATGGTAAGCGACCACTTTGAAGTCGGCCTTTAACGATTTCAAGTCGCGGTTCACCCGGTTGGTCTCACGGTATGTTTCATTTATAAACATCTTCAGGATTCGCTCCCCAAACGGGGCGATGCGACAGTTTAGGAAGCCCCCGCAAAACCCTTTGGTTCCGACGAAGCCTGCTTTATGGCCTTCAGTGATATAGGGCCCACGCTCCAGCATGTTGACACCTGTCTCCGAGAGAATATCCATGATTTCCTCTTGGTTATTGGCCTCGTGATCGTGATTGCCCAGCACTGCCACCACCGGCTTCTCTATATACGATAGAGTCTCCGCGAGGCCCCGGGCCTCCTCGATCAGGCCCCTGGTCGTCAGGTCTCCACACATGACAACGATGTCTGCATCCTTGTTTAACGTCTTGAACAATGCCCGGTAAAAGATGAACGAGCCTGTACCAAAATGCAGGTCGCCCATCCCAGCAATCCTTATCTCGGTCCCTCCGAAATATGTACTTAATGTTATATACTAACCAATATATAAATATGGCACAACCCTTAATTTGCCTTTTTCTTATTCAGTCATTGCTATTCGACAATATTATAATATGTTAATAATAATAATTAACTGGTGGCTTATGGACCTTCGCGACGAGGTGGCTATGGCTGGCGGGACGTTGGCAGAGAAAGTTGGCGCAGAGGCAATCATCATCATCTCACCAGACGGCCGGAAGATCATGCGATCGCTGAAGACGAAGTTGCCAGTCATCCTAGCACGGATTGATAGCGAGGTTTCAGATGGAGATGAGCCCTCGGTCGATATCTATTCCAAGGTATTACAGAATGCTGAAAGGGAATCGATGTTTCTGAAAGTCTCACGAATAGAACTGATGAGCGAAGCGGTAGAAGCAGCTTATATCAAAGGCAAAATCGGTGATAAGATCGTTCTGGGCATCGTCAGCATCGGGGATGTACACTCGATCGTAGTGGTCAATCTGAGCGATATTCCTTTTATACGCAAGATCGCTGACCTAGCCGCCACTGTGGATTACACCATACTAAAAGCCGTGCTGAACCTGTCCATCGAAATCGGCCAAGAGGGCCGGGAAGGAAAGCCAATAGGCACGGCGTTTGTCATCGGCGATACTGAAAAAGTACTTCGCAGGTCTCACCAGCTGATCCTGAATCCATTTGCTGGGCACATGTCCGACGTCCGAGATATCCGTAATGAGAAAAACTGGGAAGCTATCAAAGAATTCGCCCAGCTGGATGGCATGTTCGTTGTGGATAACAACGGCTTCATCGTATCCGCCGGACGGTACATTGACGCCAGCGCCAAGGGGGTAGAGATGATGCCGGGCATGGGCGGCAGGCACCTCGCCGCCGCTGCGATCACCATGCACACCAGCAGTGTGGCAATTACCGTTTCCGGCTCGGGCGGCATTATCACAGTGTACAAAGATGGCCAAGAAGTGTTCCGGCTCAACCCCCGCATCAGCATCACCTGAAAAACTCGCCTTATTACTGACAGTTATGTCTTGACCGATAAATATTAATGTATTAGTGCTGTACTAGTGACTATCCGATTAGATGGGGAACACTATGAGTGTGGAGAAACATCTTTTTACGTCAGAATCAGTCACAGAAGGACACCCTGACAAAATAGCTGACCAAGTATCCGATGCGATACTTGATGCGATCATGGCAAAGGACCCGCTTGGCAGGGTAGCCTGCGAAACTCTTGTCACCACGGGAATGGCGATCGTCGCAGGCGAGATCACCACCAGCACCTATGTCGATATCCCGAAACTGGTCCGGAATACCATCAGGGACATCGGCTATAACAGGGCCAAATTCGGCTTCGACGCCGATAACTGCGCTGTCATCACCTCGATCGACGAACAATCGCCAGACATAGCCATGGGCGTCGACAACCTGGGCGCAGGCGATCAGGGCATGATGTTCGGGTATGCCTGCAATGAGACGCCCGAGCTGATGCCCATGCCCATCACGCTGGCCCATAAGCTATCGATGCGACTCGCAGAAGTACGCAAAAAAGGCGAGCTAATGTGTAAACGCTCCAACGGCAAAGAGGAGAGCTATCTGCGGCCTGATGGCAAGACCCAAGTTACCATAGAGTACATAAATGGAAAACCTTCTAAGGTTCACACCATCGTCGTCTCAACCCAACACAGCCCCGACGTCACCAATGACCAGCTGAAGCGGGATATCATCGAACACGTGATCAAACCGGTCATGTCCGACAGCTTTTTCGACGAGAAGAAGACCAAAGTGCTCATCAACCCCACCGGCAGGTTCGTGCTCGGGGGCCCGCACGCAGATACCGGCCTCACCGGCAGGAAGATCATCGTCGATACCTACGGGGGCATGGGCAGGCATGGCGGAGGCGCGTTCTCCGGCAAGGACCCGACCAAAGTAGACCGGTCCGCATGCTATGCGGCGAGGCACGTGGCCAAGAACATCGTAGCAGCAGGACTAGCCACCCGCTGCGAGATCGAGATCGCATATGCAATCGGCATTGTCGAGCCGGTGTCGATCATGATCGACTCATACGGCACCAACACGATCTCCGAGAAGAAGATCCAAGAACTGGTTAAGGATAACTTCGATCTAACGCCTTCCGGCATCATCAAGGAACTCAAACTACGGAGGCCCATCTACAAGAAGACCGCCGCATACGGCCACTTCGGGCGGAACGAGAAGGAGTTCACCTGGGAAAGGACCGACAAGGCCGAAATACTACGGAAAGAGGCGGGCCTGTAACCCGCCTCACTTTTCTTCTTAATTAATCGAACCTCTGATCGTATTGATAGTCGTCTGCCGATCCCGCTTTACCCTATACTTCTTCTCAAAGTGAACCAGCACGTTTTTCACATCCCGTCCCAACATCTCGTCCGCCGTCTTCGAGCCCACTTCGACATACTGCGGCCAATCAATGATCGTTACCCCATCGTCCCGGACCATGACATTATACTCAGATAGATCGGAATGAATTATCCCCAGACCATAAGCCTTTTTGATCTGTTCGAGAACCGCCTCCAGGTACCATTCGGGATCGATCAACGTCGCCTTGGCCATTTCGACCCCGCCGACCACCCTCATGACTACAGCATGCCGGTTATAGTCTACGGGCTCAGGGACACTGACTGTCGGATACAATTTTTTCATCACTTCGTATTCCCGTTTGGCCGCCAGCATCGAGGCATAGAGCCAAGAGAAATTCTCGATCTCTATGTCGACCAAGTGCTGCCTGGATCTTTTGACCTGGGTGAAGCTGGTTCGGCCCTCACGGTGGAACTTGATCGCCACCGGCACCGTCCCAATGGCTGCGAGGACCACCGATTCCTTGCCTATCCCGATCACTTCACCAAGCGCCTGTATCGTATCGCGTCGTACGAAGGTTTCAATCGCCAGTACATCGTAGCCGTTGAACTTAAGCCGGTAGCCGGTATATGACTGGATATAGCGCTCGATCAGCTCCATCTCGACCAGCCGCTGCAACCGGTACTCTACCTCACGGCGGCCAAGCCCCGTAAACGAGTCGATCGATTCCACCGGGACCCATTCATGCCTTTTCATGCCCTCTTCTACCGCGCGCAGCACTTTCTTCTCGTTGGCGACCATACCGCGGAACACACTGGCGTGATCGATCATTTAAAGATCCCGATAAACAACAAAAACGGAGACATCATCCTGATTCGCTGGAGACTTCCTTCTTGGCCATCTTCAGGCGCTCTTTAGCTGTGTAGCCGGTCGATTCTTCTAGAAAGTCCCTGAACTTTTTATTGGTATCTAGTATGATGCTCTCATCTTTGACTCCCAGGTCCGATTGGGTTTCCACGAAAAATTTCTTATCCTGAATCCATGCCCTGAGCTCTTTCATCGCACCATACTGGACGATCAGTTTATCGCCGTCTTCCCTAGGCTCAACGTGGAACGTCTCCACGATGACATTTTTTATCCGTCCTATTTCAGGTTTGAAGCCGCGCTTGAACTTATATTCGTTGATACTATCACCAATTCTATGTTGCTTCTTGTGGCTAAAAAGGCTTTCGATGAAACGACTATTAGTATATAAATGAACGTCGGCTATCTTTTGTCGTGAAAAAGTTTTATATTTCGACAGGGCATAATTTCCTGTAATGGTAGATAAAGCGGAGGAACCGTTCGTACAGGTCATAGCGGACCAGCTTGAAAGCAAAAACCCGATTATAATGAGCGGATTCCCTGGCATGGGGATCGTCGGTAACATCGTGACACAGTACTTCATCGATCAGCTTGATATGAAGCTGTGCGGGAGAGTCGAATCACGGCTGTTTCCGCCGATTGCGATACTGTACGAGGGATTAGTTAAAGGACCGGTAAGGATCTACGAAAAGCCAGAAAAAGGGCTGATCATCGTCTTCTCCGACATCCCCATCGATCCTATCATCAGCAGAGAAGTGGGCACAGCGATCGTCAAATGGGCGAAGACACTGAACCCCCGTGAGATGATATCGCTAGCAGGACTGGCGACCACAGGAGAAGGACATAAGGTATTCGGAGCCGCCACCTCCCGAGAAATCCTCGAAGAGATCAAAGGGAAGGTGGACGTCTTTGAGATGGGCACTATCACCGGCGTACCGGGCGTAATTATGAACGAGTGTCTGAACCAGGGCATCAACAGCGTCTGCATACTGGGAGAAACCCGGGGACCTAATCCGGACCCAAGGGCCGCCATCGAGGTTGTCAAGGCGATGAACCACATCTACGAGTTCGATATCGACATAAAGGCAATGGAGGCCCAGGCAACTGAGATCGAGCAGGTACTGCATAAGCTTTCGGAGCAGATCGGCGAAGCCGAAGCGAAGTCCGGACAGCGGGACATCCCGATGTACGGGTGATACCATGAGAATCGCCGCTATCACAGGGCTGAGCAAGGAATCAATCGAAGACCTAGTACAACGCCACATCAGAACATTCGAGATCCGCAGCGCCCATAACCTAGTCGCATTTTCAGAAGTCCAGCCAGGCGATCTAGTCTTCCTGACCGATGTAGCATTGCCAGATCTAACCAAAGGACTGTGCGGATATATCGCCAAAATCAAAGGCATCGATATCCGCATGCACCGGGTCACCTACGCCACCCACGTCAACATCGAAGAGCGAGAAACCATGTCCGGACGCATCCAATTTATCCTGCACTCCAGAGGCAAAATCCAGGAGGTCGGCCCCGTACAAAACTACCGGCCCATCTACGTGAAAGCCATCGAAGTAACCATGTGCGAAGCCCGGTGATCAACATGTTTAACACCATATTCGTTTATGGCTCGCTACGAGACCCCGACGTACTAAACCGACTGCTTCGAAGAGTGCCGCCCATGAAACCCGCAAGAGTAGAGGGCTACAGGACCTACTTTGACCAGGAAGCCGGATATCCAATGGCCATCAAGGAAAAAGGATCAGCCATCGACGGATCACTAATGACAGGCATCGGAAGCCGAGACCTCAGCATGCTGGACGACTACGAAGGCGTCCGAAAAAGACTTTACAAACGCATTAAAGTACAGGCACTACCGACAGGATCCGGAAACCCGGTCGAAGCCTTCATGTACATCAAAGGCGAAAACGAATTTTAAAAAACGCCAGGGGTAGGTATAGGGGTACCATTTCCCTGGCTCACCCCATTTCACCCGATCCCTACTCCTTTCTGCGCCGTATCAGAAGGATGGAGGACAGAAGTCCGATCGTCGTCCAGATCACCAGAGACTCACTGCCGGCGGCAGTACTAGTAACATTTGCTGACGTCCCGTTCGTCGACACAGTCGGCGTAGTCGTAACCGGGGTTACGGTTGCACTGAGGTTGGTAGCCGATGTATTAGTGGCGTTCGCCGTAGGTTTCGCCACACTATCTGTCGGCACAGCAGTTGCCGCAGGAGAAGCACCAGCAGCACTGATGTTCAGTATAACTGCCATACCTCCACCGTTTGCCGGTGTTACTATGCTCTTCGAATCCGAGCCGCCCGCCATCCCCGTGGAAATAGTCAGATTTTTACCCGACGGCACATTGATCCGGTAATGGCCTGTTGAATCGGTAGTCGTAGTACCGTAAGGCGAAGCATCAACCATTATGCCGACCACCGGCTGATTATTATACATAACAACCCCGACAATCATCGAATTATACGCGCCACTACTCCCAGGCGACGGCGTAGCTGCCTCAGGCGCTTTCAAATCAAAGTCGAGGGTAGTAGAACTGCCCGCAGCACCCGCAGTAGTACTTTTACTCTGAGTCGACTCGTTATAGCTAGCAGACACCAACACCCCAATATTCGGAGTGATACTCAAGTTGTAATAGCCGCCGTTTTTAGTCGTGTCAGAGCCACCGCCAGATATGGATACGATTACGCCATCCTGATAGGTGTTGTTATACATGACTCTACCCGTAATTGTCGCCTTCGAACCAGATGTCTGTGCAAACGCCATAACTTGGATAAAACTAACCACCAATAACATCGAGACGAGCATAACAATCAATAACCTAAAGTTTCCATTCATAACAATTCTCCCGTCCGTATTCAAGAAATAAAATTGTTGAATATCGTATGTTCTTTTATCGTATGTAGTATATAGCATAGTAGTATATAGCATCCGAACTACCCTACCCTAAATAACGTACGAGACTCCCCACTTCACGACTGATAGTCTACAACCGGTTAGCGAGGTTTGCCTGACGAGCAGATAGCCAATACAGTTGACGCTAACCGATCGCAACTATCGACCGTGAACCAAGGAGCCCCATACGCTATTCAGGACAGGGCAGCACCATCTCACGTTCGTAGCATTTATATATGAGCAGAGACATTTATCGCAGGGCTGGGCTCGTGGCTTAGTCAGGATATAGCACCGGCCTTCTAAGCCGGGGGTCGTGGGTTCGAATCCCACCGGGCCCGCTGAAAACGCTCGTAAATATATAATAAGGAATAACGCTATAAACA
>Ga0187785_10000327_pt1 | contig 17934 bp, 16 predicted proteins | sample 0815_BV2_4_20_MG_FD_132466 | JGI IMG/M metagenome (GOLD analysis project Ga0187785, IMG submission 132466) | Tropical peat soil microbial communities from peatlands in Department of Meta, Colombia - 0815_BV2_4_20_MG | ecosystem: Environmental > Terrestrial > Soil > Wetlands > Peat | place...
CCCACGACCGCGGCGATCCGCTCACCGCGCTGTATCCGGCCGTGCTCGAGCCCTACCGGAGCCTCGGCTACGAGCTCGCCGGAACCTGGGACGCGCACCGGATCGCCCTGGACGCGCTGCCGGCGCCCTCGCGGCGCGACCTGCCGGAGGTGCGCCTGGTGGACCCCGACCGCGACCTCGACGCCGTGATGGCGTGCTTCGGCCGCTGGGCGCGGCCGAACGACGGCGCGGTGGAGCCGGACGTCCGCTTCTGGCGGGAGCGCTTGCTCGACCGGCCCTGGGACGACACGTTCCGCGCCGTGGTCGTCGACGACGGCGGCCGCATCACCGGTGCGGCCTCGTTCACGCGCACCGCGGACAGCTCCGGCCACCTCGACATCGGCTTCGGGCTGGAGCACCTGGTCTTCGTGACGGAGGACGCGCGGGCGCTCGACGCGCTGATCGCGTACGCACGCGGTCACCGTGGCGTCGGCCGCTGGTTGCAGTGGGTCGGCCCGCCGAACGACCCGCTGACGCTGCTCGTCGGCGTGCAGGCCGTCGAGGTCCACCAGCGCTACCGGTGGATGCTCCGGCTGCTCGACGTTCCGGCCGCCTTCGCGGGGCGCGGCTATCCGGCGATCGACGCCGCGGCGACGTTCGCGGTCGAGGACCCGCGGTACCCGGCGAACGCCGGTCCGTGGACGCTTGAGGTCCGCGGCGGCGAGGCATCCGTGCGGTCGGCGGAAGGGTACGATCGGCGGGCGATCCCGATCACCGCGCTGTCATCGTTGTTCACCGGCTACCTGCGGCCGCACGACGCCGTCCGGCTCGGGGTCCTGGACGCCGACGACCCGGCCGTGGATGCGCTGAGCGCGCTCCTCGCCGGGCCCGACCCCTGGTGCCCGTTCTTCTTCTGAGCGGCTAGTTCCCGCTCCGCAGGCGCTCGCCGACGGCCGCCAGCGCTTGCGGATCGCCAGGAACGATCCGCCACGGTTTCACGAGGCCGTCGCCCACCCACCGTGGCACAAGGTGGAGGTGGAAGTGGAACACGTCCTGCCACCCGGCCTCGCGGTTGGCTTGGAACACGGTCATGCCGTCCGGTCGCAGCCGGTCCCGGAGCAGCGCCGCCACCTCTTGTCCGAGGCTCCACATCGCCCGGCCGTCTTCGGGATCGAGGTCCCAGATGTCGGCGGCGTGGCGCTTCGGGATCACGAGCGTGTGGCCGCGCGTCGCCGGATTGATGTCCAGGAACGCGAGCGCACGGTCGCTCTCGGCTACGGGATACGACGGCGAGGTCCCCGCCACGATCGCGCAGAAGATGCAGCCGGGGTCGCTCACCGAGGCCAGAGGTGCTCAGCGATGCGCACCGCGTCGAGCGCCGCGCCGATCCGCAGGTTGTCCGCGCAGCTGAACAACGCCAGTGCGTCGTTCTGGCCGGGGATCTGCCGGATCCGCCCGACCACGGCGCCGTCCCCGCCGGCCGCGTCCAGCGGCGTCGGGAACAGGTCTCGCGCGGGATCGTCGAGGAGCGTCACGCCCGGCGCGCCGGCGAGGACGTCGCGCGCCTCCGCGGCCGAGATCGGCCGGGCGAACGTCGCCGACATCGACACGGCGTGCCCCGCGATCACCGGCACGCGGACCGACGTCGCCATGACGTCCATATCCGGCGCGTCCATGATCTTCCGCGGCTCGGCCATGATCTTCCGTTCCTCGCCGGTGAAGCCGTCCTCGTCGAGCTGGCCGATCCGCGGCACGACGTTGTACGCGATCGTGCGGCCCATCACCGGTCCGGACGGCAGCGCCTCGACGTCGGGGTGCGCAAGCATGTCCTCCGCACCCCGCAGCTTGTCGACCTGCTCCACGAGCTCGGTCACGCCGCGCCGCCCGGCGCCGGACACGGCCTGGTACGACGAGAGCACGAGCGACGTGCATGTCGCGGCCCGGTGCAGCGGCGCGAGCGCAAGGACGACGGTGATCGTCGTGCAGTTCGGCACCGCGATCACGCCCGGCCGCGGCCATCCCGCCAGCGCCTCCGGGTTCACGTCGGGAACGGCGAGGGGCACGTCGGGATCCATCCGGAACGCGCTCGAGTTATCGATGCACACCGTGCCGCCGGCCGCGATCGCCGGCAGGACCTCGCGCGAGGCCGTCGCGCCGATCGACACGAACGCCACGTCCACGTCCCGGGTCGCGTCGGTCCCGACCACACCGACCTCGTGCTCCTCGCCGCGGAACGTCACGCGGCTGCCCGCGCTCCGCAACGAGGCCAACGGCACGAACCGGTCCACCGGGAAGTCACGCTCCTCGAGGACCCGCATCATCTCGGTTCCGACAGCGCCGGTCGCGCCGATCACCGCGACGTTCATGCGCGCTCCTCAGAGAGCTCGAAGCGGGCGTGCACGGCGCGCAGCGCGCGTTCGGCGTCGCCCTCGCGGATCACGCACGAGATCCGGATCGGCGACGTCGAGATCATCTCGATGTTCACGCCTTCGCCGGCGAGCACGTCGAACATGTCGGCGGCCACGCCCGGATGCGACTTCATGCCGGCGCCCACCAGCGAGAGCTTCGCGATCCCCTCGTCCAGCGTGAAGCGCTCGGCGCCGATGTCGCGCACGAGTGGCCCGAGCACGTCGCGCAGGCGCGGCACGTCCTCGCGCGGCGCGGTGAACGACAGGTCGGTGGTGCCGTCGTGGCCGACGTTCTGGACGATCATGTCGACGTTCACGCCCTCGGCGGCGATCGCCTTGAAGATCGAGGCGGCGACGCCCGGCTTGTCGGGGACGGCATCGATCGTGACCTTCGTCTCGTCGGTGTCGAGGGCGGCCCCCGAGATCAGCACGCCTTCCATCATGTCCTCGTCGACCTCCTGTACCCATGTTCCCGGATCGTCCCCGAACGACGACCGGACGTGGATCCGGACGCCGTGGCGTCGCGCCATCTCGACCGAGCGCGACTGCAGCACCTTCGCCCCGGCGGCGGCCAGCTCGAGCATCTCCTCGTAGCTCACGACCTTGACCGGCCGCGCGTCGGGCACGATCCGCGGATCGGCCGTGAACACGCCGGCCACGTCCGTGTAGATCTCGCAGATCCCCGCGCCGACCGCGCCGGCCATCGCGACCGCCGTCAGGTCCGAACCGCCACGCCCCAGCGTCGTGATCTCGTACTGGTTCGACAAGCCCTGGAACCCCGCGAGCACGACGACGTTGCCGGCCTGCAGCGCCTCGATCACTCGCTTCGGGCGGATCTCGACGATCTTGGCCTTCCCGTGCTGCGTGTCGGTGATGATCCCGGCCTGTGAGCCGGTGTAGCTGGCGGCGCGGCAGCCGCGCGCGTTGATCGCGATCCCGAGCAGGGACATCGCGATCCGCTCGCCCGCCGTGAGCAGCATGTCCAGCTCGCGCGGGTCCGGGACCTCGGTGATCCGGGTGGCCATCGCGAGGAGCTCGTCGGTGCTCTCGCCCATCGCCGAGACCACGACGATCACGTCGTCGCCGGCCTCGCGGGCCCGCACGACCCGGTCGGCCACGGCCTCGATCCGCTCGACCGAGCCGACCGAGGTCCCTCCGAACTTCATCACGACGATGGGCATGCGGCCGCTCCGGCTCCCGGTCTCGGAGCCTTCGAGTCTACCGACCGGCCTGTCACACCCGTGGCAGCCCGAGGCATGATGCGACGAACGAGGAACCGCGCCGGGCGCGCACGACGTCGGAGTCCAGGTGGACGAACGGACCGATGCACAGTTGCTCCTCGCCTCACGGGCCGAGCCCGCGGCGTTCGTCGAGGTGTATCGGCGCCACGCGGAGGACCTGCTTCGGTACTTCGCCCGCCGGACCCTCGATCCGGAGGCGGCGGCCGAGCTGACGGCCGAGACGTTCGCCGAGGCGTTCGCGTCGCGGCGGAACTATCGGGACACGGGAGCGAACGGGGTGGCGTGGTTGTACGGGATCGCGCGGCACCAGCTGGGACGGTTCTTCCGCTCAGGGCGCGTCGACGCGGCCGCCCGGAAGAAGCTGGGGATGCCGCCGACCGACCTGCCGCTCGAGGACTACGAGCGGATCGAGGACCTGGTGGACTTCGCACCGATCAGGGTGGCCCTCGCGGAGGCCCTCGGAACGCTGCCGGAGGACCAGCGGGAGGCGCTGCGCTTGCGGGTGATCGAGTCGCTGCCCTACGCGGAGGTCGCCGACCACCTCGGGTGCGCCGAGGCGGCGGCGCGCCAGCGCGTGAGTCGGGGGTTGCGGCGGCTCGCGCTGGTGTTGCAGGAGCAGGGGCTCGTGATGGAGGAGGTCGGGTGATGGACACCGAGATCCGGTTCCTGGAGTACCTCGAGGCCGACCTGCTCGAGCTGGCGGAGGCGGAGGCCGCGGAGGCCACGACGCGGAAGCGTCGCCGGCGACGGGGGACGTGGATCGCGGCGGTGGCGGGGATCGCGGTGCTCGCGTTCGTGATCGGGAGCTTCGCGGGGGGCGGGCTGCTGGGTCAGCAGGGCCGCGTCCCGGGAACGGCGTCGGCCGTGGGGGTCGCCGGCGGCCGTGGCCCGGCACCGGACACGTTGCAACTCAACCCCGGCCCGAAGTTGCCCGCGGCGGTTGGGCATACGGCGGACCTCGGCGCAGCCGGCGACGGGGGCACAACGAGCGCCGGCACGGGCACGAACGGCGGTCCGGCCCCGCAGGCTTCTGCGGCGCTGGACCAACAACCGAGCGACCTTTCGAAGATCGTCCGCACGGGGAGCATCGCGCTCACGATCCCCGACGGGTCGTTCCAGGACCGGTTCGCGAAGGTGGTGGCGATCGCGCACGCCGGCGGCGGCTTCGTGCTGTCGTCGCAGACACAGGCGTCGGCGTCGGGCTCCTTGACGCTGCGGGTGCCGAGCGCCGCCTTCGACGAGACGCTGCTGCGGCTGCGTTCGCTCGGCGAGGTGGCGTCCTCCAGCGTCAGCGGCAAGGACGTGACGGCGCAGTTCGTCGACTACCGCGCGCACCTACAGGTGCTCGATTCGCGCCGGGCGGTGTTGCTGAAGCTGATGTCGAAGGCCACCACGATCGGCGAGACGATCGCCGTGGAGAACGAGCTGAACCAGGTCCAGCTGCAGATCGACCAGATCGAAGGCCAGCTGCGCTACCTGAACGACCAGGTCGCCGAGTCCACGATCGACGTGCAGCTCCAGGAGCGCCACGTCCACGCGGCGATCGTGCCGCCGGGCGGGATCGAGAACCCGAGCCTCGGGCGGGCGCTCCAGCGTGCGGTCCAGGGGTTCCTCGCGGTGCTCGCGACGATCGTGGTCGGGCTCGGGTACCTGGTCCCGGTCGCGGTGATCGGTGGGCTGGTGCTGCTGGGCGTCACGCTGGTGCGGCGGCGGCGTCCCGTAGCCACGTGAGGGCATGCAAGCGCTCGGCGCTGATCGACGCGATCGTCGCGTCGTCTCCGGTACGGCCCTCCGTCGCGGCGAGCCATGCGTCGGCCTCGCTCCAAGCGCGTTCGATCTCTCCGGCGTCGCGGAGCCGGCCGTTCGCCCGGAACGCGGACTCGCTCCCGTAGGCCTCGATCCGCTGGTTCAGGACGCTCACCTCGAACTCGTCGTCGATCGGCGGCAACGCGCCCAGGTGCTCCAGCGACCAGAGCAGGACGCCCAATGATTCCTTGCGCCACAGACCATCCGCGATCGCCTCCGGAGGCCAGGCACCGCTCGACGCCGCGAACAGTCGGCGCTCGACCGCGGTCAGCGCGTCGACGAGGTCCTCGCGATCGAGCCAACGATCGGTTTCGGCTCGCGCCTTCTCTGCCTGTTCGATCCGGCGGTCGTCTCCGGTCTCTCGCACGACCAGCTCGATCGACGCGCGTCGGACCAGCGCGTACAGCACGAGGGCGCGATCGCTGATCGCCGCCGCCTCGGGCGGTGTCACGCGCCCGGCTCCGCCAGCCCGAGCGCCCGCCGGAGGAAGTCGAGCTCCGCGAGGTGGCGCGCAACCACGAGGTCGGCGGAGCCCCCCATGTGCGAAGCGTTCGGCAGCAGGACCAGGTCGTGTGGGTACCCGCGCGCGAACAACGCGGCCGAGAGCTGCAACGTGTTCGCCGCGAAGACGTTGTCGTCGGCGAACCCGTGGATCAGGAGCAGCGGACGGACCGGGTCGGCTCCGGCGACGTACGTGATCGGCGAGCTCCGCGCGTACGGCTCCGGGTCGGCGTTCGGATCGCCGAGGTACCGCTCGGTGTAATGCGTGTCGTACAGGCGCTGGTCCCCGACCGGCGCGCCGGCGACGGCGGCGTGGAAGACGTCGGGCCGCTTGAGCACGGCCATCGCCGAGAGCATCCCGCCGAAGCTCCATCCGCGGATCGCGACGCGAGACAGATCGAGGAACGGCCATCGCTCGGCGGCAGACGCGAGACCTTCGATCTGATCGTCGAGCGTCAGCGAGAAGTCGCCCTGCACCGCATGCTCCCAGGAGACGCTCCGCCCCGGCATCCCCCGTCCGTCGATCACGAGGACCGCGGCGCCGAGCCGGTCGGCGAAGTACTGATCGGTCCGGTAGGCCCCTCGCCAGCGCACGACCAATCGGAAGTGCGGTCCGCCGTAGGGGCTGAGGAGCACCGGGACCGGTTCGTCGGGCTCGCGACCCTGCGGCAGGACGAGGGCCGCTGGCAGCTCTCGGGGACCGAGCAGGGCCAGCGCCGGGCGGGGATCGACGACCGGCTCCTCCACGTGCGCCAGGACCTGATGCTCGATGCCCTCATGGAGGACCACCGTGCGCGGGTGCTGGTCCTCGGCGCCGTAGGAACGCATGACGACCGTGCCGCCCCCGACGACGCCGGTCTGGATCCCGGGCTCGGGCGCGACCGGCCGCGGATCGGCACCGGAGCCGACCCGGTACAGATGGATCTCGCGCGGATCGCCCTCCGTCGCGCTGAACCACACGCCGTCGCCGTCGATCCCGACGAGCTCCTCGACGTGGACGTCGGGCGGCGTGACGATCGTCGTGCCGATCCGCACCCGTCGGGCGTCGTCCGCGTCGACCGTGCTGACGAGCGAGCCGTCCGCGAGACGACCGGGCGACCCCTCGAGCAGCTCGAGCCACACGTCGTCGTGGTCCTCGAGCACGAGCGAGGTCGCACCGGTGGCCTCGGCGACCTCGAGGATCCTCGTGGTCCGTTGGTCGCGGGCCTGCACGAGGATCGTGAGCGGCGCGTTCGGCGCCCAGACGACGCGAGCCAGGTACTCGAACCCGCCCCGATCCCAGACGACCTCGACCCGAGAGCCGTCGGTGACGTCCAGGAGCCACAGGGTCACGATCGCGTTCGGCGTGCCCGCCTGCGGGTAGCGCATCGGGCGCGGGTGCGCGCCGGGATCGGTCGGCTCCGAGAGCCACCAGGTCCGAACCGGCCCCTCGTCCACCCGGCACACCGCGATCCGCGCGCCGTCGGGCGACCACCAGAAGCCCTCGTGGCGGCGCATCTCCTCCGACGCCGCGAACTCCGCGAGTCCGAACGAGACGTCCGGGTCGTCGGCGGCGGCGAGGGTGCGCTCGGGTCCGTCGAGCGCTCGGACGATCAACGCACCGTCGATCACGTACGCCACGGATAAGCCGTCGGGCGAGAGGGTCGGCGCATCGGGCGTTCCGGCGGTCGCGAGCTCGGTGAGCGCCCCGGTCGCCAGATCGACGACGTGCAGTCGTCCGGCCACCAGGAAGCACGCCGCCGTCAGATCCCGGTCGGCGGTGAAGGCCGTGATGCCCTCCGCTCGCTCACGGAGGCGTTCACGGCGCGCCCGCTCGGCGGGCGTCATCTCCGCCCCGGTCGCCCCGTCGCCGTCCCGGGGGTCGACCACGCACCGCTCGGCGCCGTCGACGTCGACGTCGAGGATCCACAGGCAGGTGACCGGATCGTCTGCGGCCTTCGACCGAAGGAACGCGACACGCGATCCGTCGGGCGATACGACCAGGTCCCGCGGCTGACCCAGCGAGAACCCCTGGGTGCGGGCCGTCTGCCGGGGGAACGCGAGGTCGTCCGGATGCCGGTCCTCGAAGACCAACCCTCACATCTCCCGGCGGCCTTCGAGCGCCTGCGACAGCGTGACCTCGTCCGCGTACTCGAGGTCACCGCCCACCGGCAGACCGGAGGCGAGGCGTGTCACCCGGACGCCGGTCGGCTTCAGAAGCGCCGCGACGTACATCGCGGTGGCGTTGCCCTCCAGGTTCGGGTTCGTGGCCAGGATGCACTCGGTGACGTGGTCGCGGTCGACACGATCGAGCAGCTCCTGGACCCGAAGGTCCTCGGGGCCGACCCCGTCGAGCGGGCTGATCGCGCCGGCCAGCACGTGGTACCGGCCCTTGTGCAACCCCGAGCGCTCGATCATCGCGGCGTCCTTCGGCTCCTCGACCACGCACAGGACGGTGCGGTCGCGGCTCTCGTCGGAACAGATCCGGCACCGGTCGCCCTCCGCGACGCCGCCGCACTCCCGGCAGAACGAGATCCGGTCCTTCGCCTCCACGATCGCGGCGGCCAGGCGCTTGGCCTCGTCGGGCGGCGCCTTCACGAGCCAGAACGCGAGCCGCTGCGCGGACTTCGGCCCGATGCCGGGCAAGCGCGCGAGCTCGTCGATCAGCTCCTGGATCGGGCCCTCGAACATCCGCTCACCCCTCGTCGATCGGCGTGGCGCCGAGCATCTCCTGCACGCGGCGGAGCGCCTCGGCTTCGTCCGGCGGATCCTCCTCGTCCACGACGGCGACGGACGCCGGCTCGGCGGGCGCGCGGGACTCGCGAACGACGCAGACGATCCGCGGCCGCACGCCGAACAGATCACCGAGCGCCTGCCGCAGCTCGTCCTGGCGCCCCTCCACCTTCTGCACCGCGAACTTCTTGTCGGGCGGGAACGCGAGCTCGAGCGTCTCCCCGTCGAACGACGCGATGCTGGCGCTCTCCAGGATCGCGCGCAGGATCGGCTGGCGCAGCGTCCCCAGATGATCGATCAATGCCCCCCATGAACGACGCAGCATCGCGACGTCGACGCTGCCGGCGTCGGCGGCGTGCGGAACGGGCATCTGGACCTCCGGCTCGGCGGCGCGTTCCGGCGCGGGAGCCGAGGCCTCGGCCTCGAACGCCGCGGCCTCCGCGGCGAGTTCCGGAACCTCCACCGGCGCGACGGGGTCGGGGACCTCCTCCTCGACGGGGTCGGCCACCGGCGGCGGCGCCTCCGGCGCGACGTTCGCGAGCCGCTCGAGCCGCTCGAGCCGGGCCACGACCCCCGCCGGCGTGGGATCGGCCTCCGGCACGCACGCGCGCACCAGGGCGAGCTCCAGGCTCAGCCGCGGCGACGTCGTCCAACGCATGTCGTTCTGGGCGGCCAGCAGCAGCGAGAGGATCCGCGCCAGCTCGGGCGCGCTGAACTTCTCGGCCTGGACGCGCAGCGCCTCGTAGCCGTCGGCGGGGATGTCGAGCAGGTCCTCCTGGCCGGGTGCGGTCTTCACCAGCAGGAGGTTGCGGGTGTGGCCGAGCGCCTCGCCGGTCACGTTGCGCAGATCCTGCCCGTCCTGCACGAGCCGGTCGATCACCTCGAACGCGCCCCGGACGTCCCCGAGCGCCACGACGTCGGCGAGCTCGAACTGCACCTCCTCGCGCGGCGTCCCCAACAGCGCGCGGATCGTCTCGAGATCGACCTCCTGACCGTCGAGCACGGTGGCCTGGTCCAGCAGCGACAGCGCGTCGCGCGCCGCCCCCTCCGCCCGGCGCGCGATCGCGTGCGCGGCCACCGGATCGAGCTTCACGTCTTCGGCGGCCGCGATCGCCACGAGAAGCGCTGCGAGGTCCTCCATCGTCAGGCGCCGGAAGTCGAACCGCTGACACCGGCCGATGATGGTAGCCGGCATCTTGTGCGGTTCGGTCGTGGCCAGCACGAACCGCACCCCGGGCGGCGGCTCCTCGAAGAGCTTCAGCAACGCGTCGAACGCTTCGCGCGAGAGCCGCTGCGCCTCGTCGATGATGTAGACCTTCTCGCGGCCGACCATGGGGGCGGTCGGGGCCTTCTCGCGGAGGTCGCGGGCGTCGTCCACGCCGCCGTGCGAGGCCGCGTCGATCTCGACCACGTCGACGTGCGTTCCCTCGCGGATCGCGACGCACCCGTCGCACACGCCGCATGGTTCGGCGGTGGGCGCGTTCACGCAGTTGACCATCTTTGCCAGGATCCGGGCCGTGGAGGTCTTCCCCGTGCCGCGCGGGCCGCAGAACAGGAACGCGTGCGCGAGCCGCCCTTCGCGGATCTCGCCCGTGAGCGCGCGCACCACGTGGTCCTGCCCGACCAGCTCGGCCGGCGTCTGCGGCCGGTAACGCCGGTACAGGGCCTGGTGGTTCGTCTGATCGCCGTCGGCCACGCCCACACCCTCCCTCACGCGGAGCGGCCGTGCACCCGCCATCGACCACGTGAGACTCGAGCGGTCCACCGCGCGGCAGGCTCCAGCCAGGCGCGCCTACGGCACCCGCCGGGATCCGTTAAGGGCTGCTGCGTTCCCGCCCTGACCCGGTTCACGGTCCGACGTCGCGTAGGACCCGACCTTCAACGCCCCGCGCCGAGGCTGCCTCGGACCTCGCGGGCCTCCGGCGGGGATTCAGCCCCGCATGAAGCGGATCTCGGGTTACAGGGCACCGCTGGCTCCCCGCCTAGCACGGCCACCGGCGAGTATACGGCCGGGTTCAGACAGATCTTCCGGCGTCGTCGGAGGCGCAACGGAACACCCGCCGAACGCCGCGGGCAACTCCGGGGGATCGAACGTCCCACGGAGCATCCGCCGGATGCCCCATGATGCGCGATGCCGGGTGGTGCAACATCGGAGTGGACCGATGCGGACGAGCGGGGCGGGTTGACATGCGCTGGCACGCGAGGCAAGCGGCCTTTCCCGGGATCGCCCTGCTCTTCGCGTTCGCGACGGCGTGTTCGGGGGCGACCACGACGGTCACCACGACCGCGAGCGTGTCGGCGTCGACCTCACCGAGCGTCACCACCTCGCCGTCGCCGTCGACCCCTGCCACCTGGCGGGTCGCCGCTCCCGTCCCGACCTGGGACGAGTCACAGACCAGCGTGTGGGACGGCCATGAGGTCCTGGCGTTCGGACGACGTTCCGTGAACGGCGCGCCGTATTGCCAGGACTACGCCTACGCCTACGACCCGTCGACCGACGTCTGGCGGACGCTGCCGCCGGCCCCCGGTCCGGTCGGATGCTTCGAGGGCGGCGACAAGGCGGTGTGGACCGGGAACGAGGTCCTGCTGTGGGGCGTGACGAACACCGCCTACGATCCCGCGACGAACCGTTGGCGACACCTCCCCCAGCCGCCCGCGGGGGCGGGTGGACCATCGGTGGCGGTCTGGACCGGCGAGCAGATGATCGGCTGGGGAGGCGGGTGCTGCGGCGGCGCGTACGGTGACGGCGCGGCGTACACCCCGAGGACGAACTCGTGGAAGCTGCTCCCACCGTCGCCGCTGAGCCCTCGACACACGACGGGGACATGGACCGGAACCGAGATGATCCTTGCCGGCGGATCGGGTCCCGAGGGGTACAACGGGAACCCCGTGTTCCGCGACGCGGCGGCCTACGACCCGTCGACGCGCACCTGGCGGAAACTCCCGCCGATGCCGATCCCACGTGAGGGCGGCACGATGGTGTGGGACGGAACCGAGGCGCTGCTCGTCGGCGGCGACTCGAGCGGCCTCGCGCACCAGGTTCGAGGCGTGGCGTTCGACCCCTCGACGGATCGGTGGCGCTGGCTTCCGCCGATGACCTATCCGAGGTTCCTCGATGTGGTGGTCTGGGCCGGCGATCAACTGATCGTGTGGGGGGGCCTGCGCGAGCCTTCTGCCGCGGACCAGGCAGCGGGCAGATGGTGGGCCGGGGGGGTTCCACCCAACGGCGAGTCGTACGACCCTGCGACGAACGCGTGGTCCGCGCTCCCGACGGCGCCCCTCCGCGGCCGCACGCAGGCGTCGGCCGTCTGGACGGACTCGGAGGTCCTGATCTGGGGCGGCTTCGATGCGCGCAAGCCGGACGCCTCCCCGATGGTGGTCCTCAAGACCGCGGCCGCACTCACGCCCGCGTCGGCGTAGGCCGCTCGGTCAGTCCTCTGGGCGAGGCCGGCGCACGAGGATCAGCACCGACACGACGACGGCGGCGGCCATCGTGGGGATCGCCAGGGCGAACGGCGCCCCACGCAGCAGGGCGAGTCCGGTCGCGAGCGCGATCGCGCACAGGATCGTGATGCCCGCCGGCACCGTGACCGGATCGGACGCTGGGCGTGTGGCCATGGGTCGCACCTCTCCGTGGGAACCCTCTCCGTTGGAGGTGTCGGTCGGAACCGGCCGGACCTGAAGGCTCCGGGAACCTCGGGCAGGTCGCGGAGCGTCCCACCTCCATGCGACGACCCACCCGAACCCTCCTGGCGATCGTCCTGATCCTGTCCGTCCTCGCGATCGCCGCGACGGCTGCGGCGCAGGCGAACTCCGGCTCCACCGCGGCGGCCGCGCCGGGGGGTCCGGGGTCGGCCGATGCGGGCGGGAGCTCCGGGTCCGGGTCCGGTTCGATCGGAACCGCGCCGCCGATCCGCTCCTGCGGCACCCCGCAGGCCCACGGGAAGGGACCCGACGGCACCGTCTCGATCACGATCTGCGACGACCCGGGTCCGGTCGCGCCGACGCCGACCGTGGTGACGCCGACGCCGGGCATGGCCGATGTGCATCCGATCGGCTTCGACCGGGCGACCGTCGGTGCGGACGGCATCACGGTCGCGGTCGACTTCTGGGCCGGCGTCGCGCCGTGCTCGGTCCTGGACCACGTCGACGTCCGCTCGACCGCCGACGCGGTCACGATCACCCTGTACGAGGGATCGGATCCGTCGGCGCGCGAGGTCGCCTGTCCCGCGATCGCGACCCTCGATCGCGTGCTGGTCCACCTCGACGAGCCGCTCGCGGGCCGAACGATCCTCGACGGCGTCCGGGTGCTCCCTCAGGGTTGAGCCGGAGGCCCGGTACGCTTCGCGCGTGCATGCCGGGGCGATCCTCGTCGACTTCGACGGCACGGCGTGCCTGCACGACGTCGCCGAACACCTCTTGGTCCGGTTCGGCGATCCCTCCTGGTCCGCGTTCGACCGTGCGTGGGAGCGCGGCGAGATGGGCAGCCGCGACGTGGTCGCGGCGCAGTCCGCGATGCTGCGGGCGCCGCTCGAAGAGCTCGTCGGGTTCGCGTTGGAGCACTGCCCGATCGATCCGACGCTCCCGCCGTTCGTGGCGTGGGCGCGGTCGCGCGACGTGCCCGTCCATGTCGTCTCCGATGGCTTCGGCTTCTACGTGGAGCCGCTCCTGGCCGCGGCGGGCCTCGGCGACGTCCCCGTGATCACGAACGGGTGGCGCGACGGCGCGATCATGTTCCCGAACGGGCACGAGGTGTGCGTCGGCTGCGGCACATGCAAGATGGGGGCGGTCCTCGAGGCGCGCGAAGAGCACGGCACCGTCGCGTTCGTCGGCGAGGGCCCCTCCGACCGATACGGCGCGCTGTACGCCGACATCACGTTCGCCAAGGACGTGCTCGTCGAGATCGCCGGTCGCGATGGCGTCCCCCTCGTGCCGTGGAACGACTTCGACGACGTGCGCCGGCACCTGGAGACCGCCGCGGAGCTGCCCGGGCCGGTCGCGCCGGTACGCTGCCCGGGATGGCAGCTCCCCGGGACCTCCCCGACGGCCTGACCGCGCGGTCGCTTACGCCCGACGACGTCGACGCCGTCGTCGCGATGATCAACGCGTGCGAGATCGCCGACACGGGCGAGGTGATGTGGGATCGCGCCGATCTCCTGGCGGACAGCTCCACCGACGGGTTCGACCGCGAGCGCGACTGGATCGGTGTGCTGGACGACGAGGCGTTCGTCGCCTGGGGCCTGATCGTGCACCGGCGCTCCGCGTGGATCGACGTGCACCCCGTCGTCCGCGGGCGTGGCGTGGGGACGGCACTCCGGCTGTGGTCGATCGACCGGGCGCGCGAGAAGGGCTCCGACCGGATCGGGCAGACGATCGACGACCGCCGGACCGACGTCGCGGCGATGTTCCGCGCTGCCGGGTACACGCCGCGCCACACGTCGTGGATCTTGCGGATCGACCACGCCGGCACGCTCCAGGAGCCGAACCCACCCGACGGCGTCGAGCTCCGCGCGATCCGGCCCGATGACGAAGCGGCGACGTTCGCGATGTTCGAGGAGGCCTTCACAGAGTTCACCGACCGGCTCCCGAGCTCGGCCGAGACGTGGCGCGCGATGACCGTCGGGCGCGAAGGGTTCCGCCCGGACGATCTGGTCGTGGCGGTCGAGGACGGCCGCGTGATCGGCGGCGCGCTGCTCCTCAACACGGACGACGAGATCTGGGTGGACAAGATCGCGGTCGCGCGGGACCGGCGGCACCGCGGGGTGGCCCGCGCGCTGCTCGAGACAGCGTTCCGTCGCTCGGCCGACCTCGGGCACGATCACACCTCGCTGTCGACCGATTCGCGCACGGGCGCGCTGACGCTCTACGAACGGCTCGGGATGCGCGTGGAGGCCTCGTTCACGAACTACGGGATCGACCTCTAGGAGCGGTGGCCGCGGGATTCGAACCCGCGAGGCGGTTGCCCACCTACACGCTCTCCAGGCGTGCCCCTTCGTCCGCTCGGGCAGGCCACCGGGGCGAGTCTACCGAGCGGGCTCGGGCGCTCCGGATTCAGGTCAGGGCGTTGATCCGTTGCGCGACGAACGATGCGTACGCGCTTCGTCCACTCGGCCGGAGGTGGAACCCGTCGCTGTAGAACCAGCCCGGGTGGCCGTAGCTGAACCGGAACCAGTCGATCAGGTACGCGTTGTCGAAGTGGCGGGCGCATCGAGCGAGCTGGTTGTTGTCGCTCACGCGATAGGCGCGCGGGACCTTGAGGTTCACGAAGAAGACGTTCCGCTCCGGGCCCGCGGCGCGGACGACCGCGTAGCAGTCGGACAGGGCGACCGTTCCGTTCGTTCCGAGCCCGATCACGACGTCCTTCGGGAGCTTCCCGAGCCGCTTCCAATGACGGACCACGCCGGGAGCGGAATAGAACTGCCGGGAGACCACCGCATCGACGATGTGGAACCCGTGATGCAGGAGGTCGACCTTCGCACCGAGCATCACCGAGTCTCCGATGCCGAGGCGGCCGGGCTTCACGGAGGATCCGGCGGCGGCGGCGGGCGGCGATGGCGCGACGCTCACCGCGAGCACGAGCGGAGCGAGGGCGACGAGCAGCAGACGTCGAACGAGCATGGCGACCAGCGTAGCGGGTCCCTCCGTTCACGCCCGTCGCGATCGAGATGTGCGCACGCGGAACCTCGCGCGTCCATGCTGCCTATGGAGACGATCCGATCGAACCCACGCCGCTCCGTTCCGACCGGCCTGATCGCCGCGACGATCGCCCTCGCCCTCCTCGCCGCATGTACGGGCGGTGGGTCGTCGCCGTCCGGCAGCCCCGCGACAAGCTCGGTGGCCGTCGCGGTGGCGGACCGTTTCCCCCACTGCGACTTCCAGCCGCCGCCGAAGGGATGGCGGTGCGGGCTCGTCGCGGTTCCGCTCGATCGCGCGGATCCGGCCGCGGGGACGATCCCGCTCAACGTGAACGTGCTCCCCCACAGCGACACGAGCACGCCCGCGGGCGAGCCGGTCTTCATGATCTCGGGAGGACCGGGCGACTCCGGCTACACGTTCGGCACCTGGTCGGTGGCCCCGATCCTGCATGCCCACCACGACGTCGTGTGGCTGGACCCACGTGGGACCGGCAACAGCGACGCGATCGACTGCGAGCCGCTGCAGCAGGGGTGGACGAGCCCGGCGAGGATGCACGCGGCGTTCACCGCCTGCGCCACGCAGCTGGGGGGCACGTCGGATCGGTACGGCTCGGGTGACGTCGCGCTCGACCTCGACGAGGTCCGGGCGTTCCTGGGGTACGAACGGATCGACCTGCTCCCGCAGTCCTACGGCGCGGTCGTCGCGCAGGCGTACGCGGCCCGGTTCCCCGACCACGTCCACGCGATCGTGTTCGATGCCGGCTTCCCGGCCGACGACCCGGACGCGTCCTACTGGTGGAGCCAGGATTATCCGAAGGCCTACATCCGGGTGGACCAGCTGATCTGCGACCGACAGCCGGGGTGCGACGTGCACGTCGCGGCGGACATCGCCTATCTGGCCCGCACCCTGCGCGCCTCCCCCGTCGCGGGCCTCGGGCGCCCCCAGCACGGCCGGCCCCGGCACGTCGTCGTCGATGAGGCCGCCTTCGTCACCCTGATGATGGCCGGGAAGGATCTCGGCCCCCTGCCACCGGAGCCGATCGGCGAGATCGCGACGGCCCTGCGCGCAGGTGATCACCAGCCGTTGCTGGACGCGGCGGCCACGCTTCCGCCCGGCATGCCGTCGTACGGGGATCCCGCGCAGGAATCGGCGGGTGCGAGTGCGGCCGCATGGTGCACCGACTGGGCCGGCACCGGATGGGATCCCTCCGGCTCCCTCGCGGAGCGGCGGCAGCAGTTCGCCCGGACCGTCGCCGCGTTCCCGGCGACGACGTTCGCCCCGTTCTCGCGCGACGGATGGGTTGGTTCGATCTGGGGCTGGTACGGGGCGTGCCTGACGTGGCCGGCGCCCGACCGGCTGGATCCGCCGATCCCGGCGGGATCGGTGACCCCCCAGGTTCCGACCCTCCTGCTGGTCGGCGACGAGGATCTGAACACCCCGATCGAGATGGTCCGGCGTCTCCTGGCCGTGTACCCACAGGCGCGGATCGTCACGGTCGCGGGAGCGGGGCACCCCGTGATGGATCCGGCGTGGGCCGGCTGCGCGCCGAAGATCACGGAGCGGTTCTTCGACACGCTGGATGCGGGCGACACCGCCTGCGCCTCGCACCTGCGCTAGGCGGTACCCCCGGCCGGCACCGGCCCGCTACGCTCGCGCGATGGGTACACGGGGGGCCGATCGGCGTCGAGCGCTCCCCATCGTGATCGCGGTCGCGATCGCGGCGGCGTCGGCTGCCGCGATCGTGCTCGCGCTCATCACGCCGGACCAGTCGGGGCTCGCGTCCACGATCCTCGCCTGTGTCGCGGCCGGCGCGGCGTTCGCCCCGGTCGGTGCGCTGATCGTCCGGCGCACGGGCAACGCCGTGGGATGGACCCTCCTGGCGATCGGGGCCGGTATCGCCATCTCCTCGGTCACGCTCGAGTACGGGATCGCGGCGGCGACCGGAGCCCTCACGCTCCCGGCATGGGAATGGGTCGTATGGATCGGGCTGTGGTCGTTCCTGATCACCGCCGGGAGCGCCGCCCTCCTGTGCCTGCTGTTCCCCACCGGCGAGCCGCCGGGACGGCGATGGCGAGCGGTGGGCTGGGCGCTCGTGGCGGGCACGACCGGGAGCCTGCTGGCGAACGCATTCAACCCGGTGCGGATCGACGTGACGGAATCCACGGCCGTCGCGTTCCCGAACCCGGCGGGGATCGATGGGCTGGCCGACCCGATCTCCGTGGCGGTCGGCGCGTTCGGGATCGTCGCGATCGGCGCCGGCTTGCTGTGCGTCGCCTCGCTCGTGGTCCGGTTCCGGCGTGCCTCCGCAGACGATCGCGCCCGGATCAAGTGGCTGGCCTACGTCGTGGTGGTCGGCATCGCGTTCCTGCTCCTGGGCGAGCTCGTGAGCTCGGCCGTCGGCTGCGAGACGACGTGCGGCAACGCGGTCTTCGACGTCTTCTACGCGGGGATCACCTTCGGCATCCCGCTGGCCGTGGGGGCCGCGATCCTGCGGCACGGTCTGTACGACATCGACGTGGTGATCCGCAAGACCCTCGTGGTCGGCGCGATCGCCGTGGCCTTCATCGCGATCTACGCGCTCGTCGTCGGTGGCGTCGGCGCGCTCGTCCAGGGAGCGAGCAACTCCGCGCTGTCGTTCGCGGCGGCGGCGA
>Ga0187785_10000328_pt1 | contig 17874 bp, 22 predicted proteins | sample 0815_BV2_4_20_MG_FD_132466 | JGI IMG/M metagenome (GOLD analysis project Ga0187785, IMG submission 132466) | Tropical peat soil microbial communities from peatlands in Department of Meta, Colombia - 0815_BV2_4_20_MG | ecosystem: Environmental > Terrestrial > Soil > Wetlands > Peat | place...
CATCGACCGCGAGCATAGCCCTGCCGACCTGATGACCGCCCTCGGCATGCTCCATGCAGTCCGTTCCGCCGGCGGCGCGGTGCTGATGCGAGTTCCAGCCAACGACCCGGCGGAGATCAAACGAGCGGCTGATCTGGGGATCGACGGCATCATGATCCCTCAGGTCGAGAGCGCGGAGGACGCACGCCGGGCCGCGGCAGCGGCCTATTATCCTCCAGCGGGTCGGCGCGGCCGCGCCCCCACGAGTCGGTCGTGCACGCCTCGAACCAGCAGGCGCCGCCGGCGCTCCAGCCCGCGAGCACCACCCCGGCCTCCCACGCCGAGCGCATCGCGCGATCCACGCCGTGACGGCGCCAGATCGCCACCAGGTTCGCCGTGTTGCCGCCGGGCACCAGCACGACGTCCTGCTCGGCGAGGAAGGCCGCGGGGTCGGCGACCTCCCGATCGAACAGCTCCAGCACGCTCGGCCGGAAGGACGGGGCCGCGAACGCGTCCCGGAACGCCTCGATCCCGCCGGCGGGATCGCCCGAGGCCGTCGGGACGACGCAGACCCGGGGCCGCGGGACGCCGGCGAGGTCCAGGACGAAGCCGAGGACCGGATCGGTCCAGCCGCCGAAGCCACCCATCGCCACCAGGTGCCGCTCCACGCACGGACGATAGCCGCGACCGGTCGGACGGGGGAGGGGTGCTCCGGCCGGATGGGTGATTGCACAGGGCATCTGGGCTGGCTAGCGTGGTTGCGTCGTGGCGACAGCCCGTCTTCCCCGCCCGCAGTCGATCGACCCCACCGCCCGGATCCGGGTGTTGGTGGCCGATGACGAGCCTGCCCTCCGTGGTGCCCTCGCCGAGCTGCTCGCCCACGAGGACCGTGTGGCCTTCGTGGGGGCCGCCGCGGACGCGGACGAGGCGATCGCCCTCGCCGCGCGCGAGCGTCCCGACGTCGCCCTGGTGGACGTGAAGATGCCGGCCGGCGGCGGGCCCCGGGCCGCCCGCGAGATCCAACGCCTATCCCCTTCCACACGCGTGATCGCGCTGTCGGCGTTCGAGGACCGTCCGACCGTCCTGGAGATGCTCCGCGCCGGCGCGGTCGGCTACCTCGTGAAGGGCACCGCCACCGAGGACATCCTCGGCTCGATCCGCCGGGTCGCCGAGGGCGGCACGAGCCTGTCCGACGAGGTCGTGAGCGGTATCGTCCACGAGCTCTCGTCGCAGCTGCGGAGGGAAGAGATCGAGCGGGAAGAGGTCGAGGCGCGCCGCGAGGAGATCCACCGGTTCCTCAAAGGTGAGGGCGTCTCGATGGCGTTCCAGCCGATCGTCGACCTCGACAACCACGACGTGGCCGGGGTCGAGGCGCTCGCCCGATTCCGCTCCTTCCCGCTGCGTTCCCCCCACGAGTGGTTCGCCGAGGCGATCGCGCTGGAGCTCGGCGTCGAGCTGGAGCGCGCCACGATCCGCTCGGCCGTCGCGCTGCTCCCGCAGCTCCCCCCGCGCGCCTACCTGTCGGTGAACTGCTCGCACCGGGCCGCTCGCGCCGGCGACCTGCTCTCGCTGCTGGCGCCGGTGGCGGAGCGGATGGTCGTGGAGATCACCGAGCACGAGGCCGTCGACGACTACGACGAGCTGGCGCGGGCGCTCGATCCGCTGCGCGCGCTCGGCGTGCGGATCGCGATCGACGACGCCGGAGCCGGCTACGCGAGCCTGCGGCACACGCTGCAGATCGCCCCGGACATCGTGAAGGTCGACATCTCGCTGACGCGCTCGATCGACAGCGACCGCGGGAAGCGCGCGCTGGCCTCGGCGCTGATCTCCTTCGCCGAGGAGATGGGCATGACGATCGTGGCCGAGGGGATCGAGACGGCCGCGGAGCTCCAGACCCTGAAGGACCTCGGGGTGCACTACGGCCAGGGCTACTTCCTGGCGCATCCGGGCCAGCTGCCCGGCCTGCCCGCCTAGCTGACGCGGCGGTCGATCGCCCAGGACGAACCGGGCGTCGACTTCGTGAAGTTCTTCATCTCGGTCGCGACCGCGACCACCTCGGCGAAGTGCGCGAACCGCCGGCGCTGCGTGCTGGCGATCCCGATCGAGATCGTGATCTCGGGGAATCGTTGGGGCTCGCCCCGCCGGTTCAGCACCTCGATCCAGCCGCGCTCATGGTCGCCCTCGTCGTAGTAGTCGGGGACCTTCGCGTCGAACCGCTGCACGATCGTGTCCGCCACCAGCGCCGCGGCCGAGGGGTTCACGACGAGGATGAAGTCGTCGCCACCGAGGTGACCCACGAACGAGTCCTCGGGCGCCAGGTCGCTCAGGACCGTCTCGGTCAGCTCGCCGACGTCGCGGATCACCTGGTCACCGCGCGCGAACCCGTAGTGGTCGTTGAACGCCTTGAAATGGTCGATGTCGGCGTACAGCAGCGCGAACTCGGCGCCGGAGGCGACCTTCAGCTCGATCTCCTCCTGGATCCGGACGTTGCCGGGAAGGCCGGTCAGCGGCGATTCGTCCTTCATCTCCTTCGACCGGCGGAGCACGCCGCGCACGCGCGCGAGCAGCTCGGGCGTGTCGAACGGCTTGACGATGTAGTCGTCCGCGCCGATCGCGAAGCCCTCGAGCTTGTCGGCCGACAGGCCGCGGGCGGTCAGGATGATGACCGAGATCGAGGCCGTCCGGGGGTCCTGGCGGAGCAGCCGGGTGAGCTCGAACCCGTCGACGTGGGGCATCATCACGTCGGTCACGACGAGGTCGGGCGGGTCCTCGCGGATCAGATCGAGGGCCTGCTGGCCGTCGTTGGCGACCCGGACCCGGTAGCCCGCGGCGGCGAGTTCGATCTCGAGCAGACGCGCGATGAACGGGTCGTCGTCGACGACGAGCAGCTGTTCGCCGCCCGAACCGGACCCGCGCTCCGCCTCGCTCACGCTCGCGCTTTCCCTCATCCCCCCCGACGCATCGGCAGCTTACCCTCAGGACTGGAGCCCGCAGCCGAACGGCCGACGACGAGGGTCGGCCGGGCGTGGGACGATGACGCCGCCGGACTGGGGACGCCGGCCAGGAGGAGCCGATGCAGGTGCTCGATTCGTTCCTCGATGCGATGGGGAACACCCCGCTCGTGCGGATCCGGTCGCTCACGCGCGGGATGGCGCCGACCGTGCTCGCGAAGCTCGAGATGCTGAACCCGGGCGGGTCCGTGAAGGACCGGATCGGGATCCGGATGCTCGAGGACGCGGAGCGCCGGGGCCTGCTCCGGCCCGGCGGCACGATCGTCGAGCCCACGTCGGGCAACACCGGGCACGGCCTGGCGATCGCCGCCGCGATCAAGGGCTATCGCTGCATCTTCGTGATGCCGGACAAGATGAGCCAGGAGAAGATCGCGCTGCTGCGCGCCTACGGCGCCGAGGTCGTGATCTGCCCCACCGCGGTGCCCCGCGAGTCCCCCGAGTCGTACTACGCCGTGGCCGACCGGCTCGCGGCGGAGATCCCGGGCGCCTACCAGCCGAACCAGTACTTCAACCAGGTGAACCCGCAGACGCACGAAGAGACGACCGGCCCGGAGATCTGGGCGCAGACCGATGGGAAGGTGGACGTGTTCGTCGCCGGCGTCGGCACGGGCGGCACGATCACCGGAGTCGGGCGCTTCCTGAAGCGGATGGACCCCGACATCACGATCGTGGGCGCCGATACCGAGGGCTCGGTCTACACCGGCGACGATCCGCGCCCGTACCTCACCGAGGGGATCGGCGAGGACTTCTGGCCCGAGACGTTCGACCCGAACATCGTCGACCGCTGGGTCCGCGTGCCCGATCGCGACGCGTTCCTGATGGCTCGGGCCGTGACCCGGCAGGAGGGGATCCTGATCGGCGGCTCCGGCGGCTCGGCGATGGTCGCCGCGCTCACGGTGGCCCGCGACATCACGGACCCCGACGTGACGATCGTCGTGCTGCTGCCCGACACGGGCCGGCAGTACCTGTCGAAGATCTTCAGCGACACCTGGATGCGGCAGTACGGGTTCCTGGAGGGGCCCGAGGTCGTGACGGTCGAGCGCGTCCTGCAGGCGAAGGACGGAGAGCTCCCGCCGTTGATCACCGTGCGCGCGCACGACAAGGTCCGTCAAGCCGTCGACGTGCTGCAGACCCACGGGATCTCGCAAGCGCCGGTCGTGCGCGAGGACTCGGCGGACGTCGCGCAGTTCGTGGGCTCGATCCGCGACCGTGAGCTGCTCGAGCGGGTGTTCGCCGATCCGGACGTGCTGCAGGCCGACGTCGCCACCGTGATGGCGCCGCCGATCCCCGCCGTGGAGTGGGACGCGCCGGTGGACGAGGCGTTCACCGAGCTCGAACGGGCCTCGGCGGTGCTCGTGGTGAAGGGCGGGATCGTGCTCGGCGTGCTGACGCGCAGCGACCTGCTGACGTTCCTCGCCCACCGGCGGCAGACGCCGTCGACCTGACGCGCCGACGGTGCGCGCGCTCGGGATCGACGTCGGCGCCTCGCGCAAGGGCCTCGACCTCGTCGTGCTCGACGACCGGCGCCGGCCGCTGCGCGTGGCCTCGCGCGTCGCCGTCGACCGCCTGGGCCCGTTGCTCGAGGAGGCCGGCGCCGACGTGATCGCGATCGACGCGCCCCCCGCGTGGGCGCCCGCGGGGAGGTCGCGGATGACCGAGCGGCTCCTCGCCGCCGTGAACCTGCACGCGTTCGCGACACCGTCGGCCCCGCACGGCCGCGGCGTGCCGTTCTACGCGTGGATGGAGGTCGGCTTCGAGGTCTTCGCGGCCGCCGAGGCGCACGGGTTCCCGCGCTACCGCGCCGGCGATCCCCGCGGCACGGCGATGGAGGTCTTCCCGCACGCGAGCGCCGCCGTCCTGGCCGGCTGCCTGCCGCCGAAGGGCGCGCGGAAGAAGGCCTGGCGCGAGCGCGTGCTCCGCGCCCAGGGCGTGGCGACCGACGAGCTCACGACCGCCGACCGCGTCGACGCCGCGCTCTGCGCGCTGACCGGGCTGCTCGCGCTCTCCGGCAAGCGGTTCGCACCCGGCGATCCGGCCGAGGGCGTGATCGTGCTGCCGGCGGTCTCGCTGCCCGCCCGTCCCTACCGGCCGGCGCCGCCCGAGGCGAGCGACGAGGGCACGGTCCCGTTGTTCCGGGAATGCGCCTGCGGCGATCCGGGCTGCGCGGAGCTGACCCGGACCGAGTTCGCGCCGGGCCACGACGCGAAGCGGAAGTCCATGCTGTGGACGCGGGCCCGCGAGGGCCGGGACGCCACCGACGAGCTGAGGAGACGCGGATGGGAGCTCCCACCGGAGATGCGATGAGGTTCGACACGGCCGCGATCCACGCCGGCCAGGACCCCGAGGCGCTGTACGGCTCGGTGAACGTCCCGATCTACCAGACCTCCACGTACGCCCAGGATGCGGTCGGCGAGCCGAAGGTCTGGGACTACGGGCGCGGCGGGAACCCGACTCGCCGGGCCCTCGAGGAGGCGCTCGCCGCCCTCGAGGGCGGCGAGCACGCGTTCGCGTACGCGAGCGGCCTGGGCGCCGAGACCAGCCTGCTGCTGACGCTGCGGCCCGGCGATCACGTGGTGCTCGGCGACGATGTCTACGGCGGGACCTACCGGCTGCTGACGAAGGTGCTCGAGCCGTGGGGGCTCGCGTGCACCACCGCCGACCTCGCGGACCCGGCGGCCCTCGGGGCGGCGCTCCGTGGGGAGACCCGGTTCGTGTGGGTGGAGACGCCGTCGAACCCGCTGCTGAAGATCGTCGACATCGCGGCCGTCGCCGAGGCCGCGCACGCGGCCGGCGCGAAGGTCGTGGTCGACAACACGTTCGCGACCCCGGCGCTGCAGCGGCCGCTGGTGCTCGGCGCCGACGCCGTGGTGCACAGCGTGACGAAGTACCTCGGCGGCCACTCCGATCTGCTCGGCGGCGCGATCGTGACCTCGGACGCCGCCCTCGCCGAGGCGCTCGGGTTCCTCGTGTACGCGATCGGCGCCGTGCCCGGCCCGATGGACTGCTTCCTGGCGCTGCGCGGCGTCAAGACGCTGGGCGTGCGGATGCGGCAGCACTGCGCGAACGCGGGCTCGGTGGCCGCGTTCCTCGCCGACCATCCGAAGGTCAACCAGGTGTACCATCCGGGGCTCGCGTCGCATCCGGGCCACGACGTCGCCGCGCGGCAGATGGAGGGGTTCGGCGGCATGGTCTCGTTCACGGTCGGCTCCGCCGAGGAGGCGATCCGCGTCGCCGAGGCGACGCGCGTGTTCCTGCTGGCCGAGTCGCTCGGCGGCGTCGAGTCGCTGATCGAGGTGCCGCATCCGATGACGCACGCGAGCGTCGCCGGCTCGCCGCTGGAGGTGCCGCCGGAGCTGATCCGGCTCTCGGTCGGCCTGGAGGATCCCCAGGACCTGATCGACGACCTCGCGCGGGCGCTCGGCTAGCCCAGCTCGAGTTCGCCGCCGTCGGCCGTACGCAGCACCACGCCGCGAACGCCGGCGGGCTCGGAGCCGACGAACCGTACCGGGAGCTCGGCGCCGGCCGTCCACGCCGTGAACGCACCCGCGTCGCCGGCCAGCTCGATCGCGGCGAGCGACGCGGCTGCGCCTCCGACCGCGACGCGGCCGGGGTGCAGCTCGGCCGGTCCATCCCACGAGATGAAGAAGGGCAGCTCGGGCGTGCGCCGCGGATCCTCGAGCCCGGCGCTCCGCCACCGGAGCTCCGAGCCATCCGGCAGCGTCCGGCCCCCCGAGCGGACCTCGAGCGACAGGCGCGCCGCCGTACCCTCCAGGTCGTCGTCGGCGAGGCACAGCACGAGCCAGCCACCACCTTCGGCCGCGAGCTCCGCGACCACCCTGCCGAACTCGCTCCGCGCCGCCGTCTCGGGATCGGCCACCGTGATCAGCTCGAGGTAGGTCTCCCCCAGCGGAAGGATCCGGTTCGCGGTGCCCCACGCCGGATGCACGCCGCCGGGGGCCGCTTCCAACCCCGCCGCGTCCTGCAGTTCCCAGGACGCCTCGTCCAGGTCGGGAACCGCGCGGACCACGTGATCGACACGCAGCATCGCGCGCCGCTCAGCCGGTCGGGCGCTTCAGGTACGCCACCGTCGAGACCCCGCCCATCGGCGTGGGCTGCGCCACGACGCCGACCAGCTCCCAGCCGTCGGCGCCGAACGTGTTCAGGATCTCGCCCGGGTTGTGCTCCAGCAGCGGCGCCACGAAGTACTCCCACGTCGTCATGCCGTTCCTCCCTCGATCAGCCGTTCGCGGACGTGCTTGATGCAGACCCCCATGATGACCTCGAGCCCGCCCGCCGCGGCGATCGCCGCGGCCACTTCGTTCACGATCCCCTCCTGCAGCCACAGCACGCGCGCGCCGCGCGCCACCGCCTGGCGCGCGACCTCGGGCGTGTGCTCGGCGCGCCGGAAGACGTCGACGACGTCGACCGCGATCTCCGGCGGCACCTCGGGCAACGAGCCGAACGCGCGCTCGCCCAACACCTCGGTCTCGTTCGGGTTCACCGGCACGATCCGGTAGCCGTGCTCCTGGAGGTACGCGGCGACCTCGAACGACGGCCGGCCCGGCTTCGAGGACAGGCCGACCACGGCGATCGTGCGTGCCTCGCCGAGCAACGCTCGCAGCTCTCGGTCGGACGGGTTGTTCAGCGGATCCATGCGGTCTCCGCCCGGAGGACGTCCAGGAGGTCGTGCAGCATCGCACCGGTCGCGCCCCAGATCGTCGAGCCAGCCACCGGATACGTCCACCCGGTCCAGCGCCGCGCGCCGCCCAGGTCGAGCTCGCGACGCTCCTCGGTGGCGGCCAGCACGCGGACCGGGACGGTCAGGATCCGCGCGATCTCGTCCTCGCTCACGCGTAGCGGCGGCAGCGACGTCACGACGCCGACGAACGGCGTCACCACGATCGACGACACCACCGTGTGCACCGACGGCAGCGCGCCCAGCACGTCGGGGAGGGCCGGATCGAGCCCGATCTCCTCCGCCGTCTCCCGCAGCGCGGTGGTCCGCAGGTCGGCGTCCTCGGGCTCGCGCAGACCGCCGGGGAACGAGACCTCACCGGGGTGACGGTGCAGCTCCGCGGAACGCTCCGTGAACAGCAGCCCCGGCTCGGGCGCCTCGATCACGAGGGCCAGCACGGCCGCGGGGCGGTTGCCGGGCGGGATCGCCGGGCGCGGATCGGGGTCCAGGACCCGCCGGAGCCCCTCGCGATCGGCCGGCGTCGTCATCGCGCCATCGTAGGAGCCCACCGGCGAACCGGACCCGCGACCCGGTAGCGTGCGCGCATGACCGAGGACGATCCCGCCCGCTCGCCGGCCGCGGATGCGGCGGCGGGCGCGGTCGACCCCGAGGAACTGCTCCGGTTCGCGCAGGCCCTGATCGCGGCTCCCTCGGAGAACCCCGGCGGCACCGAGGACGCCGCGGCCGAGGTCGCCGGCGGGATCCTGGCGGGGCTCGGCATCACGGCCGAGACGGTCCGCGGCGCGGCCGGGCGCCCCTCGCTCGTGGCGTCGACCGGAGCCGCCGAGGGGCCGTCCCTGGCCTGGAACGGGCACCTCGACACCGTGCCGGCCGGGTCGCCCGACACGTGGTCGGCGCCGCCGTTCGAAGGACGCGTCGTGGACGGGAAGCTGCTCGGCCGCGGCGCCTGCGACATGAAGGGCTCGATCGCCGCGACGCTCGCGGCCGTGGCCGCGCTCCGCCGCACCGGCGTCGAGCTCGGCGGGACGCTCACGCTGCACCTGGCCGCCGACGAGGAGCTCGCGGGCCTGCACGGCACGAAGGTCTTGCGGGAGCGCGGCCTGCTCACCCAGGACGCGGCCGTGATCGGCGAGCCCACGGATCTGCAGCTCGCGCTCGCCCAGCGTGGCGGTGCATGGATCACCGCGACGGCGTTCGGCACCGCTGCCCACGGCTCGCAGCCAGACCGAGGCGTGAACGCGATCACCTCGATGGCGCGGTTCCTGCTCCGCCTGCGCGAGGGACTCCCCGACCGCGAACATCCGCTGGCCGGCCGGCCGTCGATCAACGCCGCGATCATCGCCGGCGGCTCGGCGCCGAACGTCGTGCCGGACCGTTGCACGGTCGACATCGACCGCCGCGTGATCCCCGGCGAACGCGACCCCGAGGAGGTCTTGGCGCCGCTGCGCGCCCTGGTCGGCGACATCGCGACCGAGCACCCGGAGGTGCGGATCGACCTGGAGATCCGGGAGTGGACCGACGCCGCCGAGGCATCACCCGACAGCCGCGTCGCGAGCCTGGCCCGCGCAGCGCTCACCGCCGAGACCGGCGCGCCGCCGGCCGACGTCGGCTTCACGGGCATCACCGACGCGCGGTACTACATCAACGGCGCGGACATCCCCTCGTTGGTGCTCGGCCCCGGCTCGCTCGGCGTTGCCCACACCGCCGACGAGTGGGTGGACGTGGACGACCTGGTCACGGCGGCCCGGGCTACCGCGCGGCTGGTCGTGTCGTTCCTGGGCGCCTGACACGGTCCGAGCGCCGCACCGGCGCTATCCTGGGCGTATGGAGACCGCGGCCGCCCCGATCACCGTCACCGACGGCGCCGCGCGCAAGATCGGCCAGTTGGCGCAGACCGAAGGACGGGCCGAGGCGATCCTGCGCCTGCGGGTGATCGCCGGTGGCTGCAACGGGTTCGGCTACCGGCTGTCGTTCGAGGACGCGCCGGCCGATGACGACCGCGTGATCGAGGCCGCCGGCGGCGTCCGGGTCCTGGTCGATCCGGTCAGCGAGCCGATCGTGCGGGGCTCGACCCTCGAGTTCGATACGGCGCTGCTGGGCGGCGGCCTGAAGGTGAAGAACCCGCAGGCGATCTCCGAGTGCGCCTGCGGCGAGTCGTTCAGCGTCTGAGCAACCGCGGGGTATCCTCCGCCCATGCCGAAGCCCGAGACCACGCAATGGCGTGAGCTCTTCCACGAGGTCGTCACGAGCGGGCTCTGCACGGGCTGCACGGCGTGCATCGTGGCGTGCCCGTACCACGTCCTGGGCTACGAGGACGACAAGCCGGTCCAGCTGCAAGAAGACGGCCCCGACGCCTGCACGCACGGCGACCGCGGCTGCTCGCTCTGCACGCTCGCATGCCCACGGTTCCGCGAATGGGAATCGGACATCGACCAGCTGCTGTTCGGGCAGACGCGCAAGCCCGAGGAGCTGATCGGCTCGTACCGCACGATCCAGCTCGCGCGCGCGACGGGCGCCGACGCGCTGATGCAGGGTCAGGACGGCGGCGTCGTCAGCGCCCTGCTGATCTGGGGCCTCGAGCACGGCGAGATCGACGGCGCGGCCACCTCGATCCTGTCGGACGAGCGCCAGTGGGACGCCGAGCCGGCGATCGTCACCGACCGCGAGGGGGTCCTCGCCGGCGCGGGGAGCCGCTACACGTACAGCGCGAACCCGCTCGCCCTCCTGAAGGCCGCGGAGATGGGCCTGTCGAAGGTCGCGCTGGTGGGGATGGGCTGCCAGTCCTCGGTCACCGGCGCGATGGAGGCCCGCCGCGTGAACAAGTGGCGCAAGAAGATCGCGTGGACGTTCGGCCTGCTGTGCTCGAAGTCGTTCAGCTACGACGGGCTGATGGTCGAGATCGCGCAGCACGAGCTCGGGATCGACCTCGACCACCTCGTGCGCGTGAACATCAAGGGCAAGCTGCTCTTCTACACCGACGACGGCGAGGAGCTCACGTACTCGCTGAAGAAGTCGCACCGCTTCACCCGCGAGGGCTGCCTGCACTGCCCGGACTTCGCGGCCGAGCACGCCGACATCTCCTTCGGCGGGCTCGGGCAGAGCGACGGCTGGACCCTCTCGGTGATCCGGACCCAGCTCGGCGCCGACCTCTGGGACCGTGCGATCGCCGACGGCGTGATCGAGTCGCGCGACGCGATGGAGCAGGACCCGGCCGCGGTCGAGCTGATGTTCAAGCTCGCCGCGCGCTCGCGCGACCGCTGGCCGAGCCCCGAGGAGCTCCCCACCGCGGGCTCCACGCCCGGCCTGATCCCGGCCGCCGAGTAACGCTGCTCAGCCGTCCCGAGCCCGGCGCAGCTCGCGCCGCAGCAGCACCGCGAACGACCGGTCGAACTCCGGGCGATCGGACGCGGGCAGCGCCTCGCGCAGCCGCTGGTACGCGACCGTCTGCGCGATCCCCGCGATCCGCAGCGCCAGGTCGAACGCCGCTCCGTGGCCCGGCCCCCACGCCTCGAGGTACGCGTCGCGGAGCCGACCGAACCACGGATCCGCCGGCGCCAGCCGGTTCTGCTCCCGCAGGAACCGGAACGTCTCGAGCAGCGAGCAGAACGGATGCGCGACCGAGGCGTCCCCCCAGTCGAGCACCCGGAGCGCGCCGTTCCGCAGGTACACGTTGTGCATGTGCAGGTCGTCGTGCTGGATCGTCTGCCCGACGCCGGCGGCGTCGAGGTCCGCGCAGCGCGCGGCGAACCGCGGCAGCTCCTCCGCCAGCGCCGCCCGCTCGTCCGCGTCGATCGGGAGCTCGGCCCGGAGCACGACCTCCACGAGCTCCGGCAGCCGCGCGGTGCGGAGATCCGGCACGCCGCCCGCCAGGTGCTCGGCAGCGTGCGGCGTCTCGGCGATCTGGAGCTCCGCGTAGCGCGGGAGGATCTCGAGCCACCGCGCCGGCGGGTTGCCCAGCTCGCCCAGCCGCTCCCCCGCGTCGGCCATCAGCAGCCACCGCCGCTCGGCGTCATGCGCCAGGACCTCGCTCACCACGCCGGGATGGCGCGCCGCCAGCGCGGCCGTGAGCCCGACCTCGAACGCGTGGACCGGCGCGCACGCCTTCAGCCACACGGCCCCGCCCTCGGCCGGCGCCGTGAACACCGACGCCCACGGTTCCCGCTGGACCAGCTCGAGCGGTCCGGTCAGGTTCCGGTGGGTGCGGACCCAGGCCTCCGCCTGCATCGCACCATCTTGCCGCCCGCTCGCGGTCGCCGGAAGTCTGCGAGAGTGTGCCCCGTGGCGAGCACGGGATCGATCCCGCCGAAGACCCTCATCGTCGTCGTGGTGGCCGCCGTGCTGGGCGGGCTGGTCGGCGGGCTGCTCGTGAAGCTGGCCTCCAACGGGTCGAACTCGCTGGAGGGCCAGGCGGTCTGCGTCGCGACGACGGTCGCCGACGAGGTCCTGCCGTCCGTCGTGACCGTCCAGGTGGCCGGCCAGGCGGGCGGGGGCACCGGCACGGGTGAGCTGATCCGCGACGATGGGACGATCCTCACGAACGACCACGTGATCGCGGCCGCCGCGAACGGCGGATCGCTCTCGGTGCGCTACGCCGACGGGACGACCTCCCCCGCGACGATCGTCGGCCGCGATCCGCTGACCGACCTCGCCGTGCTGAAGGCCGCCGACGGCGCCGAGGGCTTCCCGGTGATCGCGATCGGCTCCTCGGCGTCGCTCCAGGTCGGCCAGCCGGTGGTCGCGCTCGGCGCGCCGCTCGGCCTCTACAGCACCGTGACCAGCGGGATCGTGAGCGCCCTGGACCGCTACGTCCCCGTGCCCGCGGCGAACGGCGGAACCCACCACCTCGTCGACGCGATCCAGACCGACGCGTCGATCAACCCCGGGAACAGCGGCGGGCCGCTCGTGGACTGTTCGGGTGACCTGGTCGGGATCAACTCCGCGATCATCACCGTGCCGAACTCGGCGGGTGAGACCGGCGGCGGCAGCGTCGGCCTTGGCTTCGCGATCCCGGTGGACCTCGCGATCCCGCTCGCGGATCAGCTGATCGAGACCGGCCGCGTCGCCCATCCGACGTTCGGCGTGCAGGCCGTGCCCCTCGAGCCGACCCAGGGCTCCTCCGGCGGCCTGCTGCTGACCGACGTCACCGCCGGCGGCCCCGCCGCCACGGCCGGCCTGCAGGCGGGCGACATCCTGATCACGGTCGACGGTGTGCCGGCCACGCGCGTCGCCGCCCTCGAACGCGCGATCGTCTCCAAGAGCGCCGGTGACCCGGTCGAGGTCACCTACGTTCGCAACGGCCAGACCTCGACCGCGACCGTCGTCCTCGGCGCGGGCTGATCACAGCGGCTTGCGCATCGTGACGATGTCGCAGCCGGCCACCGCCAGCACGGCGGCATCCTCCGGAAACACCTCCGCGAGTGCGACGCGCGAGGTCTCCCGGTAGCCGCGCCGTTCGTACCACGTCCGCAGCCGCGTTCCATGCGGCGTCTCGGGCTCCGGCTGGAACACCTCGAGCTGCATGACGGTCCGGCCCGCCGCGATGGCGTCGTCCTCGACGAACCCGACCAGCGCCGCACCGAACCCTCGCCCCTGGAGATCGGGATCGACCCCGAGGGCGCCGAACCACCCGGTGGCAGGGTCGAGCGCCCTCGCGCGAACGGATCCGACGAGGCCGCCGTCCAAGAACGCCGCCGCGGTCTCGCCGCGTGCGATCGACGCCGCGACCTCCTCGGCGTCGGTCCGGTGGATCGATCGCGAGAACAGCGCCGCCTCGGCCGCCGCGTACGCGCGGTTCACGACGTCGGTCACCGCCGGCACGAGCGTCAGATCGTCCTCGATACCGGGTTCGAGCCAGCGAACGAGGATCACGCCGGGAGGCCGATCGTCAGCCGGCGTCGGCGGCCTTGAGACGTTCGATGCCGTCGAGCATCAGATCGAGGGCGAACTCGAACTCGAACTGGTCGTCGCAGCCCGGGCCGACGATCGTCTCGTCCTCGTGGCTCACGGTCTTCCAGAGCCGGTAGATCGACGGGTACGCCGCGCCCATCGCCTCGAGCATCTCGGGCCGGATCGGGGTGTCCGGATCGGTCTGGTCGTTGAAGAGCTCCTGGGTGAAGCCGATCATCCGGCTCCCCAGCGCGTGCATCACGTGGTGCGTGAGGTCGATCGAGAACCCGCCGTCGGTGAACATCTGGATCATCGAGTCCATGTAGGACATCACCGTCGGCGTCGGCCGGGTCCGCGACTCCATCACGCGCGAGGCCCACGGGTGCCGCAGGAGCGCGCGGCGCGCCGACAGGATCCGGTCGCGGACCGCGCTCTTCCAGTCGGTGTCGGTCCGGGGCGGATCGATCTCCTCCACGACCACGTCGATCATGCCGTCCAAGAGCTCATCCTTGTTGGCGACGTGCTTGTACAGCGCCATCGGGACCACGCCGAGCTCGGCGGCCAGCCGGCGCATGCTCAGCGCGTCGGCGCCTTCGTGGTCGGCCAGGTCGACCGCCGCCAGCAGCACCCGCTCGCGGCTCAGCGGCGTCCTCGTCGTCTGGATCTCGATCTCCGCGCTCATGACTTGACGAGTGTACGCCGTACACGTTAGGGTTCGCGTAGGTGAGGTGTACGGCGTACACCGCCCCACCACGACCGAAGGGGGAGATGCCATGAAGGCGATCGTGCAGGATCGGTTCGGGTCGGCGGACGTGCTGGAGCTCCGGGACGTTCCCGAGCCCGTGGTGGGCGACGACCAGGTGTTGGTGAGCGTGCGGGCGGCCGGCTGCGGCCCCGACGTGTGGCACATCATGGCCGGCAAGCCGTACATGGTGCGCCCGATCCCGGAGGTGCGCCGGGCGATGAAGGCGCCACGCGGCCGGGACGTCGCCGGTGTGATCGAGCGGGTCGGCGCGGCGGTGACTGGCTTCGCTCCCGGGGACGAGGTGATCGGGGTCGTCGAGGGCTCGTTCGCGGAGTTCGTGGCGGGGAGTCCCGCCAAGTTGGCGCGCAAGCCCGCCGCCCTATCGTGGGAGGAGGCGGGGGCGCTCCCGATCTCCGGGGTCACCGCGCTGCAGGCGCTCCGCGACGCGGCCGAGGTGCAGCCCGGCCAGCGGGTGCTGATCGTCGGGGCCGGCGGCGGCGTGGGGACGTTCGCGGTCCAGATCGCGAAGGCCCTCGGCGCCCACGTGACCGGCGTCTGCAGCGGCGCGAAGGCCGACCTGGTGCACTCGCTCGGCGCTGACGACGTGATCGACTACACGCGCGAGGACTTCACCGACGGTGCCCGGCGGTGGGACGTGATCGTGGACACCGCGGGCCGGCGCCCGCTGCGGAAACTCCGCCGCGCGCTGACCCCGAAGGGCACCCTCGTGATCGTCGGCGGCGATGGCGGCGGGAGGTGGACCGGCGGCTTCGGTCGCCAGATGCTCCGCGCTCCCCTGCTCTCGCTGCTCACCGGCCAGCGGCTCCGCCCGGTGCTCGCCGAGGGCAACCACGACGACCTCGAGATCCTGGCGAAGATGGTCGAGGACGGCGAGATGCGGCCAGTGGTCGACCGAACCTTCGCCCTGCCCGACGCGGCCGAGGCGATCCGCTACCTCGAGCGCGGCCACGCGGCCGGGAAGGTCGTCGTCACGGCCTGACGGACGCCCGCTCAGGAGCGGTGGCACACCTGGTTCAGGAACGGGAACGGGTCGATCGCGTCGCGGATCCGGGCCACGCCGGTCGGCGCGACGCGCAGCGGGACCGGCACGTTCCAGGGGTGCCACTCGAAATGGTCGTGCAGCGAGCGCGCGTCGCCGGTCATGCCGACGTAGCCGATCACCGCGCCGGCCGGGACGTAGCCGCTGCGGCCGAAGCGGCTCAGGTGGGCGTTGCGGGCGAAGCCCTCGGCGCCGACCAGGCCGACCGAGCGGCCGGCGAGCCAGTCGTCGACGTGCCGCACGACCAGTCCGGCGAACGGCGCGCGGATCATTCGGCCGAGCGGGGCGTGCACGTCGTTGCCGGAGTGCAGGTGATACCCGCCGGTCGTTCGCGACATCCCGAAGTCGTCGGTGTACGACACGACGCCGTCGACGGGACACAGCGCGAACGGCTGCCGGGTGGATGTGTCGTCGGTGCCGGGGCGCGGGTAGGAGTTGAAGCGGCCCGTCCGCACGATGTGGTTCCAGGCGGTGCTCGGATCGCCGTACACCCACCAGATCCACCGCAGGCCGGCCACCAGCTGCTGGACCACGCGCGCGGTCCCCGTGGTGTGCTTGCAGGCGTCCCAGCCGCGCAGGAAGCACGATGCGTGAAGGACGAGGCCGTGCCGGTCGTTGCCCAGCTCGGGTCCCGCGACCGACTTCATCTCCTGCAGCGTCATCGCGAACACGCCGTGCCACACGTGCTGTGGTCGGCTCGCGCGGAAGGCCGGATCGAAGGCCGTCTCCTGCCAGCACACGATCTTCGGCAGGGCGTCGGAGGTGGCCCATCGGGCCGGGAGGTCCCGCGAGGCTCTGATCGCGACGACGACCTGCGCATGGAAGGTCCCGGGGACCTCGGGTTGGGCGCAGTCGTTCGGCGTCGAAACCGCCAGCGAGACGGTGGAGATGTCCGTCACGGCGACCGCGACCACGAGCGAGGCGGCGACGACGAGCGCGATCTGGCGAGTCACCGGCTTGTCGGCATGGCGTACTTCGGGACGATATGGGCCACGCCGCCCAGCGACGAGAGGAAGCGTCCCTCCTGGCGGCTTCGATCTCGGACCTCCCCGATCCGGGCCGTCACACCTCGCGATCCGCTCACGGCTCAAGCGTAGGCGAGGGCGTCGCGGAGATGCCTCAGGCCCGGTGGCTGTGTACCTTGACGGTTACGTAACCGCTCTGTTACGTTCAAGCCATGGAGATCGCGCTGCGAGCCCTGGCGGACGAAGGCCGACGGACGCTGCTCGAAACCCTGGCCGACGGTCCGGCGACCGCCGGCGAGCTCGCGGCGTTGCTACCGATCTCGCGACCGGGCGTGTCGCGACACCTGCGGGTGCTCCGCGAGGCGGGGCTCGTCGAGTTCCATCGCGAGGCGCAGCGGCGCGTCTACACCCTTCGTGCAGAGCCACTCGCCGAGATCGACGGATGGCTGGGCCGGTATCGCCACCTGTGGGAGCAGCGGCTGGACGCCTTGCACACCGAGGTGGCCCGAGGGAAACGCGGAAGGAGGAGCGCCGGATGACCAGCGACGCGAGCGGAGGCAGCCGCATCATCGGCAGCCTCAGGACGGCGGACGGGAAGGGCGTCGTGCGGATGGAGGATCGCTTCGCCACCGATATCGACGATCTCTGGTCGGCGCTCACCGACCCCGTCCGTCTGGCTCGGTGGATCGGCGAGGTCGAGGGAGATCTCCGGCTGGGCGGCGCGTTCCGGGCACGATTCTTCGCGAGCGGATGGGAGGGGACGGGGCGCGTGGAAGCGTGCGAGCCGCCGCGACGGCTGCTGGTGGTGACGAAGGATGCGGAGGAGCCGGACGAACACGTGATCGAGGCCACCCTCGCTTCCGACGGCGACCACACGATGTTGGTGATCGAGGAACGGGGGATGCCCGTGGACCAGCTCGCCGGGTACGGAGCCGGTGTGCAGATCCACGTCGAGGATCTCGCGACCTATCTCGCCGGTCGGGAACGCGGCGACACCCAGGCTCGGTGGAGCGCGCTCATGCCCGCCTATCGCGACCTCGCGGCCGACGTCACCTAGCCTCCCCGAGCGACCCCGGCGCTAGGGTTGCGCCGTGATCGACCGCATCGACCACCTCGTGCTCACGGTCCGGTCGGTGGACGTCACCTGCGACTTCTACACCGCGTGCTTCGGCTTCCGGCGTGTCGATCCTCCGGACGGGCCGACGGCGCTGCACTTCGGCCGCCAGAAGTTCAACGTCCACCGGGTCGACCGGACCTTCGAGCCGAAGGCGCGCAGGCCCACCGAAGGGTCGGCCGACATCTGCCTGATCGCGGCCGTGCCCCTGCGCGACGTCATCGATCGACTCGCGCGGAAGGACGTTGCGATCGAGCTGGGGCCGATCGAACGGGATGGCGCCTTGGGCCCGATGCGATCGATCTACGTCCGCGACCCCGACGGCAACCTGATCGAGATCAGCGAGTACGCCTGATCCTGTGCCGGGCCGAGGGTTCGCCGGCGCCGCTGGACGAGGTGGCGCGGGAGCTGCTGCGGC
>Ga0187785_10000329_pt1 | contig 17852 bp, 18 predicted proteins | sample 0815_BV2_4_20_MG_FD_132466 | JGI IMG/M metagenome (GOLD analysis project Ga0187785, IMG submission 132466) | Tropical peat soil microbial communities from peatlands in Department of Meta, Colombia - 0815_BV2_4_20_MG | ecosystem: Environmental > Terrestrial > Soil > Wetlands > Peat | place...
GAGAACGTCTCTGCATCAGTACACGGCTATGCATGGTACGGCGGTAAAGCATTATAGGGGTGATCGCGTGAAAATGTATCAGGCATCTAGTAGTCATGTAGAGGTATCTGGTGGGGTGATAAAAACTGTTATAGACGCAATGAACTCCAAGGCGCTGGCCGAAAAATTCTACGAGAAAAATAACATTAAAGGTGTAGATATAAACAAATTTTATCCTCAGCAGGCCTATTTGGATATGTTACGCCAAATATCTGATCAAATTGGCGAGGCTACACTATCTCGGATTGGCGAGATGATCTTCGAAAATGCGAAATGGCCTCCCGGGGTGAACACGCTGGAGAAAGCGCTGACTACGGTCAACGATGCATACAAAATGAACCACAGGGGCGGGGAGATCGGATCATATAAACTCGAGAAGATCAACGATCGAACCTTCAAGATGATCTGTGACAATCCTTACCCATGCGCCTTCGACCTCGGCATCATGCGGGGCATCGCTAAAAAGTTTGGGCCTGCTACCGTCAGGCACGCCGAAGGTGAATGCAGGGCTAAGGGCGGATCCAAGTGCTCCTACACGATAACCGTTTAAAAACATAGATCCAGCACGGTAATGAAGGATGGCATAGAACACGGGAGAGCTGCCGTCGTCACCTGCAAAATACCAAGCGCTTGAGCGCTAAACCGGTATAAACCGATAGGGCCCCGCAGGGTATCGCGGTCCGACGGCGGGGCATTACTTACGGTCTGTTGAGTCCGCAATCCATCCTCCCGCGGGGGTCCAGCCTCTCTGAATATGCTCCAGCCTCTCTGAATCGGGCGGCAGGCTCCTTCTCAGTTTGCGTCAGTGCATGATCGCTTATAACTGTGTTTGTAGTCTCGATCCTTCCTGGAAAATAACTTATACAATGATATCCAAGATTCCGCGAGCAAAGGGGGAATTAAACGAAACGCAGAGGGCAGGTCGGTAGTCATGGTTCATAGGGTTTTCTGGGCGGATTCGCTCGCTGACGAAGTGATAGAGCGCTACGGTAAAGACACGGAGGTTGTGGTGAAGTGCGCCGCGTCGCCGTCGGGCGGCAAGCATATCGGCAACATCAATGATATCCTTCGGGGCTACTTCATCAAGGAATCGCTCAAAAGTATGGGCGTCCGCACTAGGCACGTTCATACCAGCGACGATCGAGACCCATTAAGAAAGATCCCGGAGCGTATGCCGGATCGGGAAGGCAGATGGAAGATTCTGACTGAGGCGGAGTTGAAGGAGTTGAACAGGTATGTCGGCATTCCCTATGTCCACGTCCCTGATCCGTTCGGATGCTGCAAATCTTGGGCGGAGCACTTCAACAGCGTCTGGTTGGATGGGGTGAAGTCGTTGGGAGTGGGGGTCGAGGACTTCAGTAACGATCAATTGTATAGAGATGGTAAATTCGAGGTGCCGACCCGTACGATCCTTTCGGATATTCCGCTGGCGAAGGAGGTCATCTCGAGGTATCAGAAGAACACTCCCGATGACTACATCCCATTTAATCCTATCTGTGAGAAATGCGGCAGGATCACTGCTAAAGCAGTGTCAGTCAATCTTGGGGACTGGACTGTGGACTACATCTGCGAAAGCAAGTCATTGGCGGGAGAGTTTGAGGTGCCTGGCTGCGGTCATAAAGGTACCACATCGCTGAGCAACGGCAAGCTTCCCTGGAGGTTTGAATGGCCGGCGCAATGGCAGATCTTCGATGTCAAAATGGAGCCTTTCGGCAAGGATCACTACGAGGGCTCATGGCCCTCCGGGCAGGAGATCTCCCGGGTCATCCTCAATCGACAGCCGCCAGTGTACTCGGTGTATGAGTTCTTCTTGGTCAATTCCGCCAAGATGTCGACCCGGCATGGCAACGTCTATATCACCCAGGACATGCTCAATATCATGGAGCCGGAGGCGTTCCTGTACTTCTACTCGCTCAACCCTATGAAGCAGAAGAACCTCGAGGTCAAGAACATCAACTTCCTGGTCGACGGTTTCGACCGGTTCGAACGGGTCTACTATGGCGGAGTTGCTCCGGCAGACGTCGAGGAAAAGGAGCTGGCCGATCGTGTTTACCCCATGCTCCCGATCGAAAGGCGTCGGAAAGTCCGGATCCCCTACACCTTCGCCGCCATGGTGAGCGCCTCTCGTAACGAGGAGCACATTCTCCGAACGTTAAAAAAGACCGGGCACTTGCCTGCCGACGCGATTATGGAGCAGGAGCAGGACTCCCTCACGCGGGTCCGTCTGGCCGGTTTCTGGGCCCACCATTACGGTCCGGATGAGTACAACATCTCCATCAAGGACAACCTGGAGATACCGGCGGACATCACCGAAGCCGAGAGGGACGCGTTGCGGGAGCTGGCTGACTACATCGAGGCGAAGCATACCGAAGAGGAGACCCAGTACGAGATCTTCGAGATGGCTAAGCGCAGGGGGATCAAGCCCGCCAAGATGTTCAAGACCGCCTATCTGCTGTTGCTTGGTAAGCCCCGCGGACCAAAGCTTGGACCGTTCGTGCTCGCCTTAGATGCGGAGTTTGTAGTGAAGAGGCTCAGACTGGAAGCTTAGCCGTCCCCTTCACCACTTTCGAACCATCGCGATAAGCGTCTGCTGTCCCAGCGATTGTGATACGCAGTGGTTAGTTTTTTCATACAGGACACTAATCTTTGACAGATCATGATACTCGATTACTTCGCGAAACCTCAGGTATCGAATAGCGCTTTTATCGCCGAAACCGCTGTTCTCATTGGCAATGTGGTTGCAGAAGAGGAAACCAGCGTCTGGTACGGCGCCGTGCTCAGGGGCGATAAAGGCAAGATCACCGTCGCCAGGAAGGCCAACGTCCAGGATAATGCGGTGGTGCACTCAGGCCCGGGGGAGGATGTTTACATTGGGGAAGGAACAACGATCGGCCATGGGGCCATCATCCACGGCTGTACCATCGGCAGGTATGCGCTGATCGGTATGGGCTCGATCGTGCTGAGCAGGGCCGAGATCGGCGACCGCTGCATCGTCGGCGCGGGGGCCGTGGTCAAGGAGGGCGATAAAATCCCCCCGGGCTCGATGGTGGTCGGAGTTCCGGCGAAGGTCGTCAAGCAGCTGTCCCCGGAGCAGCTCAAGTACCCTGAGGGTAACTGCGAGGAGTACGTTGAACTCTCCAGGAAGTACCTGGAACTCGGTGAGAGGGGGGAGGTTAGCCGGTGAAGGTTGCAGTAGGAGGCACGTTCCAGCCGCTGCATGACGGTCACAAGTTGCTGCTCCGCACTGCATACGGCCTGGGCGGTGTGGTGGATATCGGCCTTACCTCGGATGCTATGGCAACTGGCAAGCGGGCTCGGCCGGTGAAGACCTACTCGGAACGAGAAAAGGCGATTAGGGAATGGGTCCGGAAGGAGATCGGCATCGAACCCCACATTATGAAGATCGACGATCCATACGGCAGGACGCTGAATGAGGAATATGATTACATTGTAGTGTCTCCGGAAACATATCCCACAGCCATGAAGATCAACCAGATCCGCAAAGAGCGGGGGATGAAGCCGATCGCGATCATCAGAGTAGAATGCGTGCTGGCCAGGGATGGTAGGCCGATCTCCGCGACGAGGATCGTAGAAGGCGAGATCGATGATCACGGCAATCTGATGGGAAGGAGTGGCGATAGCGGCGGGGTATGATCGATCGATGAAAGTAGCTGTGGGCACCACCAACCCGGTCAAAGTGGACGCGGTCAGGAACGTGTTCGGCAGGCTCTATGATGACGTGGTTGTTGAGGGCCGCAAGGTCGGTTCCGGAGTTCCTGATCAGCCCGTCGGCATCGAGACCATTCAGGGCGCTATCAACCGTGCTAGCCACGCCTATAGGATAGGCGAATACGATTATGGCGTCGGTATAGAGGCAGGCTTGACCGATGTGGAAGGCTATACTCTCGATGTACAGTTTTGTGCCGTCGCCGATCGAGAAACCATCACCATCGGCTGCGGCAGCGGCTTCCAGTATCCTCCTGTGGTGATCGCCGGGGTCCTCGCCGGCCGGGAGGTCGGGGATGTGATGAGCGATCTCACAGGCATCGAAGATATAGGGAAAAAGACGGGCGCCATCGGCTATTTATCCCACGGCATGCTCAACCGGACCCAGCTGACCGAGCAGAGCGTGTTGATGGCACTGATACCGAGGATCAATCCTAAGCTGTACCGGAAGCCCTGATATACTACGACTGCTGCGCCCGGTCTGATTCAGATATGGCGAGTAATCAGGCCGGGCGCAGTCTGTGTTGCTGATTCGTGCTGATAACAAGGGCATGGATCGAATCGATTGTTATATGAGCGTCACGAATTTTATCGTTTATTTCGCTCGCTTCGAAACACATGGACTGTTTTTATCGTAGAATCGCCAGGGCCTTAAGGCATCCTCGCCTGCGTAGTCAACGCCGATCCGAGGGCATACGACGACGTTCTCCACCATCAGCCCATCTTCGACGTACAGTCCACCTTTTATACAAACGTCGGCGCCGTTGAGCTCCCGGGTGATATTCATCGCGGCGCATAATTTGCCCGGGCCTGAGGCGATATCGCAGGGCTTCTTCGCCTTCGATCGCCGTGACATCATAATTTTTTCTCCATTTATCGGCTCCCCGGCCCGGATCAGTACGGCCGCGGGGAAGCTGTTCTTTTCGGTGACCAGGTTCAGACAGTTGTACATGCCGTAGATCAGGTAAACGTAGGCGTGGCCGGGCTCGCCGAACATGACCCGGTTGCGGGCCGTCATTCCCTTGCTGGCATGGCAGGCCTTGTCGTCTCCGCCGATATAGGCCTCGGTCTCGACGATCCGCAGAGCAGTCTCACCTTCTGGGAGTTCCCGGATCAGTATCTTGCCAAGCAGGCTTTTCGCCACTTCGAGGGTAGGGCGGTCATAGAAGTCCCGGCTCAGGATCGCCATGAGAGCGCTATTGTCTCCGTCCGGTACAAATGCTTTACGTCCTGAAAACCGCAACATATTTATCTTCCTGGCGCGATTTACAAGAAGACGGGACGATGGGGTAGCTTGGTCCATCCTCGAGCGTTTGGGACGCTTGGACCCCAGTTCAAATCTGGGTCGTCCCACTACTTTTACGTCTATCAGTTGCTGATTAGAATGAATAGGCGCAATAATCGATGAGGGCGAAGTGTATGGTTGTTATTTGTGCTTTCTATGGCATTTGCCAGCCAAGCGCGTTTATCGTACCAATCTTATAAATAAAGGTGTCTCTGTGGTTATGATACGGGAGTCATTTTCATGGCAGGGATGTCACAGGTGGTAATGGATATCACTGACGCCACATTCGAGAGCTCCATCAAGAGCGGGAGGGTGGTTGTGGTCGATTGTTGGGCTCCATGGTGCGGCCCATGCCGTGTACTGGCGCCGACAATTGAGGCGCTTGCCAGAGACTACGGCGATAGAGTGCTCTTTTTCAAGCTGAACGCCGACGAAAGTCCTAATGTGTCGGCTCAGTTTCGCATTCGTAGCATTCCTACGCTGTTTATATTCGTAGATGGGAAGGTAGCGGACACCATCGTGGGGGCGGTGCCCCGTCAGTACATCGAGGAGAAATTGGCTCCGTTGCTGAAGTGATCCTGTACGCAGCATTTATAATACATAATGTTCATGGTGGTAGTAGAATGAAAGAACGGTCCTAGGGTACCGGTGAATGTAGCTATGGAAACGGCCGAAACCCGGTTACCCACAAACCCTATAAACGTTAAACGCTTATATAATGCAGGAAATAATTATGGCAGAGATATCACAGCTCGTTACCGACCTCACTGATGCAACGTTTGACGATGCCATCAAAGCGAACCCAATCGTGCTGATCGACTGTTGGGCTCCATGGTGCGGCCCATGTCGGATGTTGGCGCCGACCGTTGAGGCGCTAGCGAAAGACTACGAAGGCAAGGTAAAATTCTATAAGCTGAATACCGACGAAAGCGCTAAGGTCGTACAACAATTCAAAATATTCAGTATTCCCACACTGTTGATCTTCTCAAAGGGCAAGCAGGCCGATACCATCGTGGGGGCGGTGCCCCGTCAGTACATCGAGGGTCGGCTCAAGCCGCTGCTGGAAGCGAAATAAATTTTTTTTATTCAAAATTTTTCTCTCCGATTACTCTCCGATTAGACTCTGACCTTTAGTTTCTGTCGGAGCTTGGTGCGTAGGAAGCTCTTGTAGAATTCCTTTTTCTTCATTGGCGAGCCTGCGGCGGTGCCTAGTGCTTCTAGCTCGGTTTTTCGGCCGTGTTTTACGAACCATTCGTTCTCTCCTTTCCAGTAGTCGTCCTGCATATACGGGAGTGACAGGTTGTTTTGCGCTCGCAGGAGGTCGTTTTTGCTTAGCGGCTCCTGTACGCTCTTCCATACATCCTTCAGCCAGGTGTTCACGTCGGCGGACTCGATGCCAAGGAAGGCCGCTCTGGAGGCGTGGAGGCCGGGTAAGTGGGCGGCGTTGATGCTGCCGCTCATAACCGACTTGGCGATCATGCCGGACCATGGGGAGAAGTCGGTTAGGACGCCGATTGGGATGCCTTTTTCGGAAAGGAGCTTAATGAGCGCTCGGCAGCCTCGGGCTGGCTGGCCTCCAAGGTGGATGAGTCCGATGTTCAGTTCGTCCGCCACTCTGAGCTTTTTCAAGTCCATAAATACGCCGGTCTTCTCTACGGGTATGATCGCTCGGGCGCTATACTTTTTTATTTCCCATTGGCCGGCGAGTCCGGTGATGCTCTGCTCTCTTTCGCCGCAAGAGAATTCTTTTCCCTCGTCGTCGATGATAGTGATGTTCCCGTAGATGAGTCCTTTGGGATCGGCGGTGACGTTTAGGTTTTCTCGCTGCATACGGGTGATCCGTTCCAGGGTGTCGATCAGGCGATCGCTTTCTCCCTGTCCCGCGAGGTCCATCCATGGGTATTTTTGGAATTGGTTTTTGAGCATGTAGTAGCAGTCTCTTTTGGTCGATACGGAGTTGGCCGCGATGGTCTCGATGATGTGGTTGACTAGGAACTGCAGTTTTGCCAGGGTTGCCGCTTGGTCGATGTTCGATGTGGTCATGGCTAGTGTGTCGCCTGATGCTGTATAGCCATCTACGTCATCGTATTCAACCGAAGCACGATCGACCTTCAGGGCTTTGAATGTGTAGGGGAGAGCGTTTTCCACTCGGATCATCGCGCCTAGGCAGTATGAAGCGATCACCATGATCGACTGTTCTTGGCTTCGGGTAAGCCTGCGTTCCTGAAGTATGTCGTGGGCCATGGCCATGGTAGAGCTGTCTTTTTTGTGTGTTGTAAGCATGCGGACGAAGTCTTGACGCTTTGCTATGCATGCGGTCTCGTAGATCTGTTCGAACTCGTCCGATAGCGCAGCGTCTTCGATCGACTCGTATAGCCGTTCTCCGCCGGTCTTCTTTGGAGGCATTCAGTCACCTACCGCTATTGCAGTGATCGATGTTGCCCGTCGATCAGTTTGACGTAACCGTTTTTTTGTTGCTATTTCTCTGCGAAAGATATCGAGGTCGAATTCTTCTTCTATGTTGGAAACGCAGTGGTCGAAACCAAATGCTGTTGCATACTCCGGGCTCGCTACCTTCCTGCCTGCGTATCGGTTGATCTCCTTCAGCAGAAGGGAATGAATGATCGCTTTGCGTTTTCCTCTGACCGCTTCTTCTTCGGATTTTTTAATTCGTCGGATATGTTTTGAGATTTTACGTCCGCATTCCTGTATGGCGAGTCGGATTTCTTCGTAGTATTCGTCGACATATTTGATCGCCTCCTTGCTTTCGCTGGTATAGGGGATGTTCACGCCCGCTACGTGGATGAATAGATGTGATTTTGTCTCGGGGGCGATTTCATAGCGGGAGAGGCCCGCGTCTCGGGCCGCCTTCATGGTTACGTCCCCTGATTCGGAGAACAGTAGTGGCACTCGGTTTACGAAACGATGGATGTACACGCCGGTCGCCGGATCGATGGATGATTCGCCGGTGCCTCCGAACTCGGTCGTACAGTTGTAGGCGATGATCACTTCCACTAGGAATGGTTGGCCGTGCATGGCCTGTGGCTTTCTGGTGACCGCCTCGATGAACGATGGGCTCAGCTGACTCACCACGCCCTGGATTAATATGGGTTCGCCTACGGGGGAAAGGCACTCTGAGGATGGTGGAAGCATTTGGACATCGCTCATCGCTTCTGCGAGGGTTGAAAGCTCTTCCTTACTGAGGTCGGCGGGTTTCTTTTTAATGTCGAACCTCTTTTTGCACCGATCGATGATCTGTTTTGCCACGTCAGATCGTACTCGATCGAACTCGCCTTTGAGGAAATCTGCCAGTGTAGAATGCTTTGTGCGGGCGGTCAGTCTCTTCAGCAGATCGTGGTCGGCGCCTGATGGATGGGGTTTGGTTTCGATTGGTATGGTGGGGATCTCTTCAGTTCTACGGTTTACTTCCAGGCGGTCCTTCTCGGTGACTCCATTGTAGTGCAGGCTCAGGTGTGGATTGATGGCCGCGGTCAGTTCGAGATATTCCATGATCCTGGAGGAGAATTGAGCTTCGAGAATGACTGAGATCTCCACCCCTGTCCAGCCGTTTGCCTTCTCCGTACGTCTGTCGTGGACTTTCGCCGTGTTCCGGTCGACATCGATTGAGATCTTGAAAATGTGGCTCTTTCGCCCGTCTGTGGAGGAAATGATCTTAGTGTGTTCCCCGGTCTTGATCTGTGATATTAGCACGACTGCTGAGACGCCGATGCCTTGCTGGCCTCGGCTCTGCCGTCTTACCCCGAACTTGCTGCCGTAGAGTAATTTTCCAAATACTAGGGGCACGTTTTTCGGTAAGATGCCCGGTCCGTTGTCTTTGATCGTCAGTTTGTACCGTTTAAATCGGCCTTTTTCGTCCAGGCTCTTCAGGTCGATCCAGACTTCGGGCAGTATCCCTGCCGATTCGCAGGCGTCTAGGGAGTTGGTGAGGATCTCGTGGATGGATATGGGAATCATTTTCACCGAGCTCTCGAAGCCGACCAGATGGGGGTTGGTGGCTATAAATTCGCTAAAGGATATCTCCTTCATATCTTTCGCTAACTCTTTTGCCGACTTGCAGTTTTTCGGTGTCATATCTACGGAAATTTTCTAGTTTGACGGGTTAATATCGCTTTGATAGAGCGATCCGAAAGTATTATTGTTTCATTTAAAAAGGGCGCCTGGTGATATACTTTCAGTAAGAAACCGGCTATCGGTATGGTACTATCTATCTCAACCCCTACACTGGCCGCGTCTTGCTGCCGACCTCATGTTCGCGGCCGTCCAGTTTTTTCTGTCGGGCGGCCTTCTCTTTTCGATGACGATCTAAAAGTCTCGGTGCTGGCGTATCGTCGGGTCTTCGGGTATTTTACGATCTTGGGTCGTGGGGTAGAGAAAGCCCACAAGCTTTAGCCGTGGGAGCAGTCACTGGTGCATTACTGTATCAAAGCGCTTTATCAGTACCCAGATGAACGCTAGGTGCACTAGCCCGCCTGCCAGTACGTACGCCCATACTCCTGGTTCTCCTGTCGTCGCTACCCAGAAGGCTTTCAGCGGCCAGTAGGTTGGGAATGTTCCGAAGAGCAGTTGCCAGTTCATAGGGATGAACCAAGCCACCAGGGGGATCATGAGGACGCTGCCGAGCATCTTCTGGATGGCGAAGCCCTCCACCTTATTCCGGGCGAAGGCCGCGAAGATCAGCGCGATAAAGGGGGCGCTCAGCGAGGAGAGGGCGATGATGGCGATGAGCGAGGCCAATCCCACGTCCAGAAGTCCGACCAGGGGGTAGGCCAGCAGCGTAGTGATGATGCTAACGACGACCGGCGTCGTTATCCTATACAGCAGGTATTTCTTGGGGGACATCGGGGTGACCTTGAGGGCGGTCAGCGTGTTCTCGTCCCGTTCGTCTAGCAGCATAAAGCCGACCACTATGCCGTACATTAGCGGCACGAAGGTTACCACCGCGCTTAGTAGCAGTGGGTAGTAGCTCTTCAGCTCGACCCACGGGGTCGCCAGCGTTGACGCTTCAGGTATCAGGAATCTGAAAGCCAGTGCCATGGCGAACGGGGCTGGGATCATCCATTTGAGGAACGGGTCTCTAGCCACGTTCTTGATATCCCCCGCTCCGAGCGACCTGATCACTTTAAGGTAGTCCATTCTAGATCTCCCCTTCCTGTCTGACTATATACTTCCTGAACGCCTTACTGGCGAGAATATATGCGCCGCCGATGCAGATCAGCGAATAGACGAGGCCGTAGGCGATCTGCCAGGACTCTGCAGGCGTGAAGGCAGAGCCCATAAGTACTAGTGGGGCTTGGGCCGGGAACAGGTAGAAAACCGGGCTCTTAAAGATGCCCAGGTAGTCCACCAGCGGCAGCTGCAGGGCGGTCACATAGATCACTGAGGGCATAATATATTCGCTGATAGAGTTGTACTTCGCCACGACCGCGAAGCCTGCCAGTACGTAGATCGCTGCCATGGCGACGGTCCCGGCCAGCACCGGCAGCAGGTCGAAGCTTGGGCCGTAGATCAGTAATATGATGGCGAAGTTTTCCACAACTGATAGCAGCGTCAGCGTCCCCACTTTCGACGCTAGGTATTCCCGGATAGGCAGTGGGGAAACGGCCAGCGCCTGGAGAGTGCCTTCACTTTTCTCGAACAGGACCATGCCCGCGACGAAGTAGAAGGTGTTTAGCACCAGGTTACCTACTAGGAACACGGGGATGAGAAAGCCCAAGTCTTGGAGCGGCAGCTGTCGCAACAGGATGATCATAAGGATGGCTGTCAGTGCCGAGGCGTAGTAGAAGCCGTACCTGGACTGCAGCCTGAGGTCCAGCTTCAATGTGGAGGCTAGCTTGGTTGTCATACGAGGCTCCTGCCGGTGACCTTGATAAAGATCTCGTCCATTGTGGCTTCGTTCGAGTGGATCGATCGGACCTTATTCCTGTTCAGCAGTTCGATAAAAGTCGGGTTCGAGCCTAGGCCGGCCAACGGGAACTCCCGGTATTCAGGTCCGCCCTCGCTGGTGTATTCTACCCGGACGATCGATTTGCCATTCCTGATCTTCAGTTCATGGGGTGAGTCCACCAGCCGGATCTCGCCGTCCACGATAAAGGCCACTCGGTCGCAGATCTCGTCTGCTAGGGTCATGTTATGCGTCGTGAGGAACACTGTCTTCCCCTCGGCCTTCTTGTTCAGGATGATGTCTTTGATTATGCGGCTGTTGACCGGGTCCAGGCCTGATGTCGGTTCATCAAGGAAGAGTAGGTCTGGCTTGTTGAGCAGTGCTCGAGCCAGGCCCAGCCTTACTTTCATTCCTTTGGAGAACTTCGATACCCTGGTGTGGGCTTCTCCGTCCAGGCCCACCAGCTTCAGCAGTTCCAGGGGATCCTCCGTTCCCTCGCTGTATAGTGCCCGGAAGTAGTCGAGGTTCTCTTTGGCGGTGAGCTTCAGGTAGTGGTTCGGTATTTCAAAGGACACGCCGATCTTCTCGTAGTAGTCTGACTTCCACGCGCTGACGTCCTTGCCCATAACCGATACGTGTCCCTTGAAGCCGGTAAGCTGGCCGGTGAGGATCTTTTGCGTCGTGCTCTTCCCGGCCCCGCTGGGTCCTAGGAACCCGAAGATCTCCCCGGGTTGTACGGTGAAAGAGATCTGTTTAAGGGCTTCTTTACTGCCGCTGTGATATGTAAAGGATAGATTCTTGACTTCGATCGTTTATTTCACTCTCCTACCAAGGTGAGCAATGTTCACTATGAAAAAGGATAAGTTAATAAGGTATTAATAAAGTTATTGAACAGAGTTCACCAGGCTATATAAAAAGATGACGGAGGTTCGACGCGAGACGACCCTAAAAAAGAACACTCGTAACAAAGCCGACAAGATCAGGCGGATCCTCGAAGCCAGCAAGCTACTCACCGAAGAAAGAGGCTACGAGAGCGTCACCATCAGAGACATCGCCACCCAAGCCGACATCAGCATAGGCCTCATCTACAAGTACTTCCCAACCGGCAAACCAGAGATCATCCGAGAGATCGGCCTGAGCTTTGCCACCGAACTTAAGGCAGCAAGCCAACCAGAAATCATCGACTTCACCAACTTCCCAGAATTCCTACACAACCTCTTCAGACAAACTCTGAAGTACTACAAGTCTAACCGACGCTTTCTCGCAGCACTGGCACAAGCCGCACTCCAAGACCAAGACGTCTTCGAGAGCTTCGAAGAGCTGGGAACAGAAACCATGGAGGAAGCAGTCAAACTTTTCGACCGCTTTGAAGACATAGATTTCCAGAGAAACACCAACCCAGGACTGTTCGTGGCCAAATGGTCCGACGTGACCAAAAGCATCCTGCTACACCACGTGCTCTACCCAACACCGTTCGATTCTGACGAAGAGCTAGTCCAACTCCTAGTCAAGATCTCACTGGTAATGTGGAACTATGAAAGAACCGAGGAAAATGATCTACCGTAACCCACTTTCTCACTCTGTCAGCCTCGCGTTCTTCAGATACTCCCGAAACAGTGGATTATAGAGCCGATACTTGCCCCGAGCCACTTTAACTACCAACTCTTTTTTCACCAACCTATCTAACAGCCGGACAGTGCCACTTCCGTCCAACTCGGACGGTGCCACCGCGCTACTGAAGACGGCCATCTGAAACAACAACTTTCGCTCTGTATTAGACGCTCGCCCCAAATCATCCCGGAACTTGATCCTAGCAAAATGCCTGATCAACTCCGGACGCAGACGCTCAAAACGGGCCAGAGTAAGTCTCCCCTCCCGTTTCATGTCCAGAATATCGCGCATAGCCAGCGTAAGGAAATATGGATGACCTCCAGTGATCTGATATATCCGGTAAACCACCGCCTCATCGATCTCCAGGCGTATGCATTCCGTGAACAACGGCCTCTCGATCAGCTGCCTAGTGCCTTCAATATCAAACGGTTTGAGATCGAACCGCTCGAACAGTCTAGTAAACGGCTCAGCCTTGTCTCTAATCACCGGGTATAAGTCTACCGGACCGGTGATTATAAACATGTATTGGGTATCGGCGGCAGATAGCGTCTGCATGGCCGTTCGAAGGTCATAGAGAAGCCTGGCATTCCCCTGCCCTAACAAGGCATAGTGGATATCATCCAGCATGATCACGGCAAGCTTAACCCCTCCGCACTGCAGTTTTTCCCAGAACCTCAACATCGTTTCATTAAAGTTGACAGCCCTCAACGGAAGCCGCTCCCTCCGCTCGATCTCCGGATTCATAGAGATCTTCGCGATCCTCCACTTTTCAAAGACGTTCAGCTCCTCCCGAATAAAGTCCAAGACTTTTTGCGGCAGCGCAACCGTACTTTCATACTGTCTGAACACGCTTTCCATCAGGTACACAAAGAACGTCTCGGAGTCCGTACACGACGCAGGGCTCAGGGACACGTATGCCGAGAATATCTGAGCATTACCGCTACTACTCTTGATCATATCCCTGAACTTTAGTAGAGTCGACGTCTTTCCCATTCCCCAACTGCCCATAACCGAAATGTTGATCGGCCGGGTGATGCCTTCAGACTCCGATACAGCGATCACGTTATGGATGAATGTTGACAGCAGCTCCTCACGGTTGGCGTAATATTTCGGGTTTGTCGGCCCCTGCGCATTGTACGGATTAGCGAAGCCTCTCGCTGTCATTTTTGTCATATTCGTCATTTTCTCCCTGAAACTATCTCCCTCTCAGAATACCCGTATGGTTTGCCATCGTTATACCGCCGGAAGCTATCGCCAGATCGCTCCTGCTTACCGGGCTCAAAGGTGCGCTTATAGGCCGTTAGACCGGCCATCAAGAGCTATTATACTCGCCCATGTCGGCAGCCGTATCACCACTTTTATCATTATTGTCATATAGTAATTCTCGGATACTGACATATAGCTAATTATAGCACGGAACGCAACTATTCCTGCTACCGCATATCCAACGTTATCGGGCACCCGCCAGTCTTCCGGAAGGCCATCTTTCCGAAATCCAGATCAGTCCTATCAGACCAACGGCAGCCAGGACGGCGATGTATAGCTCCATGATAACAGTGCCTGACATGCCCATACCCGCGGGATACTGGTAGAAGAATGGTACCGGCCCGTCGACCAGCGTCTTATATATGATCGATAGGACAAGCCACCTGAAATCGTTACGCTTCACCGCGTAGACGACCAGTACGATCGCAAACGTATGGATAAATATCGTCAAAAACCGCTCCAGGATTGGAACGGGGACCATGATAAGCGAGAACTGTTCCAGGACAGACGCCGGCAACCTCTCCACCCCTCCAGGCGTCAACAATAATGCAGCAACGCTTGCCAGGGCAACAATGCCCAAGAGTACGGCCTCCGTACCTCCAAACCCGATGCCCAGCGCCACTGCCTCGCCAAAACCCAACCTCTCTGACAGCCGGGAGTATCTCACCGCCAAGTAAGGGATGCCACACTCAAAGATACCGGTCCGCAGCCCATAGTAGAATCCTAAGACAACCACGGCTAACAACGGGGTAAAAGCCGTCATCACCTGCAATTGGAGGCCTGAGCTGATCGTCAGATCCATGATCAGCTTGATCGCGATCGCAACCGCCCACAGGACACCTCCAGCGAAGAAATAGATCGGGTTAATCCTCTTTCTGAAATACCAGTACACCATAGCGCCAACGCCTACCACGATCATACCCAGGCCCGACAAGAGGTTGAGCCAGGATATCTCAGGCTTACTTGTAGGAGGATTGGCATTGTTACCACCTGTTATGCCCTCAGGAAACCATAGCCCGTCAATAATTGAAGCATTCGCAGGACTCATGACCAGCCTGATCTTCAGCGTGCCCCCATCGAAATTACAATTATAAATAAAGTTATTATAACCCTGCGCGACGCTCGCTTCCGGGACAGATTTCGATCTATAACCACCGTACTTGGCCCGTATCTGCTCCCTCATCCCTTGAAAGTTGCTCTCGTTGATTCCAGCCTTCATCTCGGCGCTCAAATTCGCCGAGAACTGGCCGTAGTCCCCAGAGTTGAACGATTGAAATATTCCTTCAGCCGTGGCATTCGCTGCATCCATCGCCTCGCGAGACGGCGGTAGTGTATTGGTGGTAATGCAACCACAGATGACCATACAGATGGTCGCCAGACCCAGGATAAAACATCCTGGACACCGACCAGTCATGATATAATCATATGCCGGCTCACACGATAAATATTAAGCTGTATATTATAGTCATCCTTGAATGGTCTTGTGCTATTTAACCACATAAGAAACCTGATGCAGTTTAGCCCGGCATACGACCCCGCAAGACTCCCGCCCCACAACAACAAATCCAAACCTTTAAAATGACTAGATACATCGCATTGTAACCGCCACCGCGGGAAGAATCTCAACAAGCCACGAACAGACCCAAATTCGTTGACAGAAACACACAACCCTATTGCCTTCTGCTCGCGCTGTACCCCAACCCGATCATGGCGCCGATACCTGTGCTGCCGATGATAACCCAAGTCCAGTCTATGGTTATCAGTACCGTGCCAGCTCCTATCGTGCCGATCATGGCGTCATATACCCCAATTGCCACCAGCGACGCGACCAAGCCGAGGACAGCCCCCACGATTAAACCGCCTAACATACGATCCAGGTGAACTACTCCACCCTCCTAACTGATAAAATACGGTTTAAATTATATGTTTTATCTAACAACAGTTATACAGGCCCTTATCCCTCTACGATCGAAGAGTGGAAAGCTTTTAAGCCCATGAGGACAGTGCTATAGTCGATATTGTCAACTACCGCACCCTGAAGGATGCGGCTTGTGACTGTCACGCTGGACGTCACATTCGGCTGGTTGACAATACAGCCTGCTCAGGCAAGATATACCTGCTTGAGCGATGTTGCGTGAAGCATTGAGGTCGGCATGGATGTGGAAACCACATTTACGGCAAAGGAAATCGGGACCGTTCCGGTTGCCCTTGTAGACGTGACCGCATACCGAGCACTTCTGGCTCGTGAACCGGGAGTCTACAAGTATTACAAGTTTTCCGAGAGCTTCCGCCTTATACCTGAGGAACTGTTCGAGCTGATAGAAACTCCAGTTGTTCAGTTTCCGGTCGAATTCTTTCCCATGCCTCTTTTGCACGCGTATCTTGCTAAGGTCTTCGAGAGCGAACACTGTATAAGCAGTATTAACAATAGGCTATACAGTGGTTCAAATTAGTCACAAACCGTCTTTCCCGTCCGCTCATCAACTTCAATTTACGATGAGCGCTTCGGGTGCCTTTGGACTGAAGTTCTCGTCGAAGCTTAGCGTACTTGGCTCTGACGTTCTTCACGGCTTTGCTGTTAAAGAACACGTTGCCGGAGCATACTGCGATGTGGTTTATGCCACGGTCGATTCCAAGAACCTTGACATCGCTAACTACTGCTGGATTCGCCGTCTCAACGGATACATGGAGATAGAAATCTCCTCGATAAGAGAGCGTGCTACTTCTCATGCTCCATCCGAGATACAGCTTATAGTTATCGGGAACGAAGAAGGATGCCTTAACCCTGCCGTCGGTCGTTGCTATGGTAGCTATGCCGTGAAGCATGTTAACCGTGATAACGCGCTGGTTATACCGCATGGCAGCGAGAGGCTTCCTGTATGGTATCGTATTACATTTCAAGGCTTTGAGCGCCTCACAAGCACAGTCTCTCGCTCCTTGCACAAGGCTGATAGGAAGCTTACTGGATTCCCTGATAACGCGGTACGTTGCCTTGTGGTTCTCAACCTTGTTCCAAGTGTGGCTATCAAAGCCACACTTAGCCGAGGTGTTGAACGCCTTCGTATATTCTCGCATGGTATCGAGAAGCTTCGCTCTATCCTCTCTGGATACTCGAAGCTTGAATGCGAGACAACGTATCATATTCATACTATAAGGTTGTTAGAAGGAATATCTTTCGATTGGAGATGTATAGTATGCTAGAGACCATTAAGAAGTGTCGGCCCCTCCCCACCCTAAAGGATGGGGTTTCCGCCTTGAGGTTGAAATGAAGATCGCCGTGTTCACCGACACATTCTACCCCCAGGTCAACGGTGTGGCGAACGCCGTCCGGAACTTCGACCGAATGCTGACCGATCAGGGCCATAAGGTCGCTGTATTCACATCCGGGAAAAAACCGAGCGTGTCCAGCATGGATGGCGCGGAGATTCACAGATACCTGGCGTTTTCGTTCCCACCATACCCCGAGATCGAGCCCTCCCCGGACGTCATCCACCCGGTGACCAGCGCAGTGAAGTTCAAGCCTGATATCGTGCACGCACACACCCAGTTTTTCATGGGTCACAGCGCCTGGATGACCGCGAGGCGGCTGCGAGTTCCCCTGATTGGAACGTTCCATACGCCGGTGGACGAATATGTCATGTACATTGCAAAGCAGTCGAAGATGAGCCAGCGTTTTTTAAAGAGGATCGCCAAAGAATACCAGGATTGGTTCTATAAGCGGTGCGATATTATCATCGTCCCGGCGCCGTCCGCCGCGAAGTATCTACATGTCAGGAATAAGCCCATCGTCACCGTATCTAACGGTCTCGATCTCTCGCGCTACGGGTCGTCCGGCCGGGATGAGATCCGGGAGAGGTTCGGTCTGGGCTGCAATTCGCCTGTAATCATGCATGGCGGCCGGCTCAGCTATGAGAAGCGGATCGATGGCGTGCTCGCCTCCATGCCGGCAGTGCTGAAGGAGCTTCCGGATGCGAAGCTTATGATCGTTGGCAGTGGGCCGGCCCGAAAATTTTTAGAGGGCAA
>Ga0187785_10000330_pt1 | contig 17843 bp, 14 predicted proteins | sample 0815_BV2_4_20_MG_FD_132466 | JGI IMG/M metagenome (GOLD analysis project Ga0187785, IMG submission 132466) | Tropical peat soil microbial communities from peatlands in Department of Meta, Colombia - 0815_BV2_4_20_MG | ecosystem: Environmental > Terrestrial > Soil > Wetlands > Peat | place...
AGGCGGACTTACCGCGCGCCAACGAGCCGATGTCGTCTCATTTGCGCAAGCTTGGCGCCGTGAGTCGGGTAGCGGGGTCATCATCGATGTGCCGAAGGGCGGCCCAACGGACCGCGCCGCCGAGGATTCAATGCGCGAGATTCGCTCCATTCTCGCTGCCGTCGAAGTCCCGTCCAACGCGGTCTACGTGCGTCACTATCGTCCAACGCGGTTTTCGCTGGCCAGCGTCAAGCTCAACTATTCGAGACTCATTGCCGAGGCGGGACCTTGCGGGCAGTGGCCGAGCGACCTCGGCCCATCCTACAAGTCGGGCGACATGCTAAACCGGCCGTACTGGAATCTCGGTTGCGCAACTCAGCGTAACCTCGCCTCCATGGTCGACAATCCGGCTGATCTCTTGCAGCCCCGTGGCGAAGTCCCGCCCTATGCGCCACGCCGCACGGTCGTAATGAACCGTTACACAAAAGGCGAAAATCCCTCCGGGACTTACGTTGGCTATGACACCGGCAAAATCAGCGATCTAGGACGATGACGAAGCAAGCTCAACAAGTTGCACACGGTTCGGCGGCCCACAGCGGCGAAGACACGCATATCGCACCTGCACCGCGCGTATCGGTCCAGGCTTTCTGCGAAACGGTTGAAACAGCCGCCGCTGTGCAAGCGGCCGGAGAGGACCGACGCCTGGCGAAGGCCCACGTGAAAATCCAGATGGGCGGCATTTCCGCAGCAACCGAGGCCTATCACAGTTCGCCCACACCGAACGTCATCGTGATTGAGACCGATGGGCGTAGCGACGACATTCTGGGAGGGCTCGACAAGCTGGCGGAGGTTTGCGACGCCGGTACGCGGGTCATCGTTGTGGGGCGCGTCAACGATGTCTTGCTCTATCGTGGGCTGACGCGGCGCGGCGTGAGCGAATACCTGATTGGACCGGTCGGTACCCTCGACATTGTGCGGGCAATCTGCGGGCTGTTTTCTTCACCGGACGCCAAGGCGGTGGGGCGCATCGTAGCGGTCGTTGGAGCCAAGGGCGGCGTCGGCGCCTCAACTGTGGCGCACAATATCGCATGGGCCATCGGCCGCGACCTCGCACTCGATTCAGTCGTTGCAGACCTGGACCTCGCGTTCGGTACTGCCGGCCTCGACTACAACCAGGATCCTCCGCAAGGTATCGCCGATGCGGTTTTCTCACCCGATCGCGTCGATACCGCATTCGTCGACCGGTTGCTCTCGAAATGTACAGACCACCTAAGCTTGCTGGCCGCGCCGGCTACGCTCGATCGTGTCTATGATTTCGGCGCCGAGGCTTTCGATACAACGCTCGATTCACTGCGCAGCTCAATTCCCTGTGTCGTTCTCGACGTTCCGCATCAATGGTCGGCTTGGACCAAACGGATGCTCATAAGCGCTGACGAGATCCTTGTAGTCGCCAGCCCAGACCTCGCCAATTTGCGTAATGCGAAGAACCTGATCGATTTGCTGCGCAACTCGCGTCCAAACGACCATCGTCCGCACTATTGCCTGAATCAGGTTGGGGTCCCCAAGCGTCCCGAAATCACGCCGGCGGATTTCGCGAAGACGCTGGAAAGCGATCCGATCGCAGTCATTCCGTTCGAGCCGCAGCTTTTTGGGTCTGCCGCGAACAACGGCCAGATGATCGGCGAGGTTTCAGCCAACCATAAGACCGCGGAAATGTTCCGCCAGATTGCACAAACGCTGACCGGCCGCGCGGAGATGAAGCGCTCGCGTGGCGGTCTATTCTCGCCGTTGCTTTCCAAGCTGATGAAGCGAGCAGGCTGAAACCTGTTGGGAGTGTCTCGTCTTGTTTGGTAAGCGTAGCGCAACTTCGGACTCTCGCGCCCCCGCGCCGCCCTCCGCCTCGCCGGCACCGGCAGTTGCGGCACCGGCGCCAGCCGCGTCGTCCGCGCCGCCCCCGCCGTCCGTCAATGCGCCCATGGAAACCGGCCGCACGCCGTTTCCATCCGATGGCCTGGGGGCGCCCTTGGTATCTGCGCCCGCTAACCGCGGATCGCCTCCCAGTAACGCACCATCTTCGATCGATACGCGCCGCTCAGAAACGTATTATGAAACCAAAGGCACCATCTTCGGTGCGCTGATCGAGGCGATCGACCTCGCACAGCTGGCGCGGCTTGATGTTGAATCAGCGCGCGAAGAAATTCGTGACATTGTAAACGAGATCATTGCGATCAAGAGCATCGTGATGTCGATCGCCGAGCAGGAGGACCTGCTCGATGACATCTGCAACGATGTTCTCGGGTTTGGTCCGCTTGAACCGCTGCTGGCGCGCGACGATATCGCCGACATCATGGTCAATGGATCGGGCACGGTTTACATCGAAGTTTTGGGCAAGATTCAGAAGACAGGTATTCGTTTCCGGGACAATCAGCAGCTTTTGAACATCTGCCAGCGCATTGTCAGCCAGATCGGACGACGGGTCGACGAATCCTCCCCCATTTGCGACGCGCGTTTGCCGGATGGCTCGCGCGTAAACGCAATCGTGCCGCCACTCGCGATCGATGGGCCCGCGCTCACCATCCGCAAATTTAAAAAGGACAAGCTGACACTCGACCAGCTGGTCAGGTTCGGCACGATCACCCCGCAAGGCGCTGAGATCCTTCGCATCATAGGCCGCAGCCGCGTCAACACCCTCGTCTCTGGGGGCACGGGTTCGGGAAAAACCACCCTCCTTAACTGCCTCACCCAATTCATCGATGACGACGAGCGCATCATCACTTGCGAAGACGCTGCGGAATTGCAGCTTCAACAGCCTCATGTCGTACGATTGGAAACGCGGCCGCCCAACCTGGAGGGCGAAGGGCAGGTCACCATGCGCGACCTTGTGCGCAACTGCCTGCGTATGCGGCCCGAACGCATCATCGTCGGCGAAGTGCGCGGCCCGGAAGCTTTCGACCTCCTTCAGGCTATGAATACCGGCCACGACGGTTCGATGGGCACCTTGCACGCCAACAATCCCCGCGAAGCCCTGTCGAGGCTTGAGTCCATGATTACGATGGGCGGCTTTTCGCTGCCGTCCCGCACAATTCGCGAAATGATCTGCGCTTCGGTTGACGTCGTAATCCAGGCCGCACGTTTGCGCGACGGCTCGCGCAAAATTACGCACGTCACCGAAGTGATGGGGATGGAAGGCGACGTTATCGTTACCCAGGACATTTTCCTCTACGACATGGAAGGCGAGGACGCCAAGGGCAATATCGTCGGTCGGCATCGGTCAACTGGCATCGGCCACCCCCGTTTCTGGGATCGGGCTCGTTACTACGGCGAGGAAAAGCGCCTGGCCGCCGCTCTCGACGCCGCCGACGCCTCAAACGAATCTATTCGGGCCTAGGCGGAGCGGACCGTGCAGATTATCGCAGTCTTCTTCCTGGTCGCGGTCGCCATCGGCGGGGTGGCCTATGTATTTATCTATCCGTCTTTGTCCGGCGAGCGCAAAACCGAGCAGCGCATGCAAAGCGTCACCAGGACGGAGCCGCTGGCGCGCGTTGCGCGCGGCCCTCAAAAATCACGCCGTGACGTTGTCGAATCCTCGCTCAAGGAATTCGAGGAACGCCGCAAGAAAAGCAAGAGCGTTCCTCTCACAGTGAGGATTACCCGGGCGGGCTTGTCCTGGTCGAAGCGACAATTTGCACTCATCTCGGCAATCATTGGACTTGCCATGTTTGCGTTCGGCTACTTGTCCGGCACCGGCCTGCTGGGCGCAGCGGGCCTCGGCTTCGCCGGCGCTTTTGGCGCTCCACGCTGGCTTCTGTCCTATCTGAGAAAGCGCCGTGAAGCCAAATTCCTGGACGCACTTCCGGATGCGATCGACGTAATCGTACGTGGTGTGAAGGCCGGTCTGCCGCTGCTCGATTGCATAAGAATGATCACCATGGAGGCCCCCGAGCCTATAAAGACGGAATTCCGACTGATTATGGAAACGCAGGCCATCGGCATGCCCCTGGGAGAGGCCTGCGGCAAATTGTACGAACGGACGCCGTTGCCGGAAGCAAACTTCTTCGGAATTGTCGTAGCGATCCAACAGAAGGCCGGCGGCAATCTTTCGGAAGCACTCGGCAACCTTTCGAAAGTATTGCGCGATCGCAAGAAAATGCGAGCGAAGATTCAGGCGATGTCGCAAGAGGCGAAAGCCTCAGCAGCCATCATCGGCGCATTGCCGATCGCCGTGATGGTCTTGGTCTATCTCACCAGCCCGCAGTATATCACGTTGCTGTTCACCAACTCGATGGGCCACATCATGTTGGCTGGATCTGCCGTCTGGATGACGATGGGCGTTCTGGTGATGAAGAAGATGATCAATTTCAATTTCTAGGCGCTAGGCATGATTGACTTTCTGATCAGCGCATTGAACGTCCAGACGCTCACGATGCTGCTTGCGGCGATCGCAGCGGCTGCCACAGTGCTGACCCTTGCAATGCCCCTCGTCTTCGTAAATCCGCTCGATAAGCGTATGCGAGCTGTGGCACTCGAACGCGAGAAAATTCGCCAGCGCGAACGTGAGCGCCTTTCGCAGGAAAATCAGAAGGTCAAACTACGGCAAACGCCAAAACAGTATGTCCAGAAGATTGTCGATCAATTCAACCTCGGCAAGTGGGTAGGCCAGGAAGAGGCAAGGCTTAAGCTCATACAGGCCGGCTACCGTGGTCAGGCGCCCTATGTCACGTATCTCTTCGTACGTATGGTGATGCCCGTCGCGTGCTTTCTGTTCGCCGTGCTCTATCTGTTTGTGCTGCTCAAGTTTGAGCAACCACCTACGGTCAAGCTTGGGATTTGTATTGCTGCCGCCTATGTGGGCATGCAACTGCCGCTCGTTTTGTTGAAGAACAAAATTCAACGCCGTCAGCTGTCAATCAAACGCGCCTTCCCCGATACACTTGATCTGCTGCTGATCTGCGTGGAATCGGGCATGTCGATTGAGGCCGCCCTGAGAAGGGTCAGCGACGAAGTGGGAAGCCAGTCGGTCGCGCTTGCGGAAGAACTCACTTTGACGACCGCCGAGTTGTCCTATTTGCCGGACCGACGCCAGGCTTATGAAAATCTTGCCAAGCGAACGGATCTTGACGGTGTGAAATCAGTCTGCATGGCGTTGCAGCAAGCAGAACGCTACGGGACACCGCTGGCGACCATGCTGCGCGTGATGGCGCAGGAAAACCGCGACATGCGCATGTCGGAAGCAGAGAAAAAGGCGGCCGGTCTGCCGCCGAAGCTCACTGTTCCGATGATTCTCTTTTTCTTGCCAGTACTTTTCGTGGTGATCCTTGGGCCGGCTGCAATCAAGGTGATGGCTTTGCAGTAGCCGCCCACTGCGGTCTATCCAGCCTAGCGCCTTCGACATTTGCGATCAGGAGCCGGCGTCGGGTGCGGGTCCATAAGCACGGCCAATCTTCTTCCAATCCCGCTGTTGCGCAAGCATCTGCCGCAGATAATTGACATTGGCAGCGGCTTCAGTCTCAGGCAGGTCGGCGCGGGCAATTTTCTCGGCTTCGTCGAAACGACCACGCAGGCCAACGACCAGGGCAAGGTTCTGGCGCACTTTGGGGCTGGCATTTGGCTGTGCCACCGCGCGCTGCAGCGTGACTTCGGCGTTTTTCAGATCCTTCGTCAGCAGGTAGGACAGCCCGAGATTGGAGAGCACCGTCGGTTCGTCAGGCACAATCTTCAGCGCAGTTGAATAATGTCGTTGGGCCTCGGCATGGCGCCCTAACTGATCGAGCACCGCACCTTGCACATTGAGAATCCGCCAATCCGGATTATCGGGAGTATGTGCCCGCTCGAGCGTCCCCAGCGCTTGCTGATACTTGCCGACATCGGCCAAAGCGCGCCCGTAGGCGCCCAACAATGGCATATTGTTCGGATTGCGGATTGAGGCCTGCTCGAGCACGGCCGCGGCTTGCACACGTTGGTCGGTCGCGCGCAGCGCACGCGCATAGGCGATGGCCGCACCAGCATCGTTCGGATTGTCGCGATAGCGTGCCGCCAAAGTGTCCAGGGAGCGCCGCCATTCTTCCTGGCTAACCGGAGCAATATGACTGTCAACGACAGAACCAGTGGTCTCGCGGGAGCCAATATTGGAGCAGCCGCCTGCCGATAGGGACAGCACGGCCGCCACGGTGGCCGAGGCGAGCAGATAAGCGGCGCGGGTTCTCAGCGGCATGCACCGAGCAATAAAACGTTAACCCTAACGACTGGTTAACTTGTAAACTGGCCGCGATTGCGCATGATGCGCGATGCCGCGGGGTCATCATGCATCCTGTCTTTGCAAGCGCCGGCAAAACGCAGGCGACACCAATCTGGTTCGTTCACGTCGGAAATTTCGATTCAGTCTGCAAGGACATCGGCGAACGCGGGCGTACATTCGTCGCCGCTGCGGGCTTTGAACCCAAAGCCAGCCGGTTGGTCCTCCTTCCCGCCAAGGACGGGACAGTCGACGGCGTTTTATTCGGGCTCGAAGCCCCCGGCGCGCCAGAAATTGACCGCTTTCGCCCCGGACAGCTGTCTGGTCTGTTGCCGCCGGGTCTCTATCGTTTCGCCAACGCGCCGCACGACGCACGGTTGGCCGCACTCGCCTTTGCACTTGGCACTTACCAGTTTGGCCGTTACCGCAAGGCGGAATCACGCGACGTACGCCTGGTGATTCCGAGTAGCCTCGATGGCGGCGAGCTCAATCGCATTGTCGAGGGCGTGACGCTCTGCCGCGACCTCATCAACACGCCATCCAACGACATGGGACCCGCCGAGTTGGAGGCGGCCGCACGCTCGCTGGCCAAACAACACGGCGCCAAAGTGCGAATCACGAGCGGCATTGCGCTCGCAAAACATTTTCCGCTGGTGCATGCGGTCGGCGCCGGATCGGCGCGCGCACCACGCCTGATTGACATGACCTGGGGTAGGATCCGCGACCCGAAAATTACGCTGGTCGGCAAGGGCGTTTGCTTCGATACCGGCGGGCTAGACATCAAGCCCGACGCCGGCATGCTGAATATGAAGAAGGATATGGGCGGGGCGGCGACTGCGCTGGCACTCGCTCATATGATTATGACGCGCGGATTGAAGGTCAGGCTGCGCGTCGTTATTCCGGCGGTCGAGAATTCGATCTCCGGCACCAGCTTTCGTCCACGCGACGTCTACGTTTCGCGCAAGGGCATTTCAGTCGAAATCGGCAATACCGATGCGGAAGGTCGTCTGACCCTTGCCGACGCGCTCGCGCTTGCCGACGAAGAAAGACCTGCATTGATGATCGACTTTGCCACGCTAACGGGCGCAGCGCGTGTTGCCCTTGGACCTGAGGTGGCGCCGTTCTTTACCGATGACGATGCACTCGCTGACGAACTCGCTCGCGCAGGCGCCGCGGAGAGCGATCCGCTCTGGCGAATGCCGTTATGGCGGCCATACGAGACGATGCTTGATTCGAAGGTCGCCGATCTCAACAATGTCGCGACCGGCGGTCATGGTGGTGCAATCACGGCCGCCCTGTTTTTGCGCCGCTTCGTCACGACAAAATCCTGGCTTCACTTCGATATCTTCGCGTGGACGCCGACGGCCAAGCCTGGGCGCCCGGAAGGTGCCGAGTGCCAGGTTGCACGCGCCCTCTACGCCCTGCTTTGTGATCGTTACCCCTGATGGTCGCGTTCGATCCCCGCGTAAATCCGTTCAGGCCCGAGATCGCGGCGAAGCACTTGGAGGGCCAGGTCGAGGCCAAACGATTTGTCGAAGGTATCCGTCACCAGGTGATCGAACCGGTCGCCGCGCTGCGCCGTACGCCATCGCACGATGCAAGGCTCGACAGCGAAGCTTTGCTCGGCGAGCGCGTGATGGTTTACGAAACGACTGAGGAAGGCTGGGCGTGGGGCCAGCTGGAGACCGACGGCTATGTCGGCTGGCTGTCAGCCAATGCGCTTGGGCCAAGTGGTCCGGCGCCGACCCACAAGGTCACGGCGTTGCGCGCATTCGCATTTCCGGGGCCGGATATCAAACTGCCTCCGATCGCCGCGCTGCCGATGGGTGCGCAGCTGACGACCGCGCGGCTGGACGAGCGCTTTGCGGTCACTGCATCCGGATGGCATGTGCCGGAAGTTTGTCTCGCGCCGGTAAAGGCGCGGCGGTCAGATTTCGTCGGGGTCGCTGAACAATTTCTCGGCACCCCTTATCTGTGGGGTGGAAAAACATCGCTCGGTTTGGACTGTTCGGGCCTTGTGCAAGTCTCGCTTCAGGCCGCCGGTGTCGCGTGCCCGCGCGACAGCGACATGCAAGAACTCTCGCTCGGAAAACTGTCGTCGCTCGCCGGCCTGCGGCGCGGCGATTTACTGTTCTGGAAGGGTCATGTCGCGATCGCTCGCGATCCCGAGACTCTGATCCATGCAAATGCGCATCACATGATGGTTGCGTTCGAACCGTCCATGGAAGCGATTGCGCGCATCAACGCAACGGGAACCGAAATCACCGCGGTGAGGCGGGTGACCTAACCCAGCAGCGCGGCGACGCGCTCGCGATTGAGCGCCAGCCATTGCAATCCGATGACTATCGGGCTGCCGCGCATGGCGTGACGGTCAATCGCGCCAATTGCGGAAGCGATTGAAACGCGATGGATGTAGAGTTGTTCGCCGTCAGGCGTTGTCAGGGCACCCTCATGTACTTTCGGGGCGTCGACAGCGGCAAGAAAGATCGTGATCTCTTCGTCGGTTATCCCAGGCGTGCTCAGATAATTAAAAAGTTCGACCACCTTTTCGGGAGCAATACCGATCTCCTCCCTGCACTCGCGTCGAGCCGCTTCGAGCAGCGTTTCGTTCGCTTCGAATCGTCCTGCCACCAACTCGACCAGATCTCCGCAACCATTGGCGAGATGCGCGGGCAGGCGGAAGTGGCGGATTAGCATGATTTCTTGGCGCGCGACATCGATCGGTATTACCGCGACGACTTTGCCAGCGATCAGCACGTCGCGCTCCTGCACGACCGGACCGTCCTTGCCCTGCAAGGTGAGGCTGTAGCGATGATAGTCGCGATAGGCCTTGGCAAGAATTTGGGGGCGAGACAAAGCAATGTCCGCAGGCAAATCAGCAAGCTCGCGCCGTTTGGGCATCAGCTGCTACTGGGACACTATGCCCTCGGGGGCAGTTTCCAACTTGAAGGCCGCAGCAAAGAGTGCGCGCGTGTAGTCCGTTTTCGGGGCCTTAAACAATTCCGCGGCTGCACCTTCTTCCACCATTTTTCCGTTACGCATCACCAACAGACGACTTGCCAGCGCAGCAACGACACGTAGGTCATGCGAAATAAACATGTAAGTCAAATCGTGCCGCTTCTGCAGGTCGCGCAACAGGTCGACCATTTGCGACTGAATGAGCATGTCCAGCGCGCTGGTGGGTTCATCAAGCACGATGAAAGTTGGCTCCAGGACCAGTGCGCGGGCGAGTGCGATGCGTTGACGTTGCCCGCCAGAAAACTCGTGCGGATAACGATAACGGGTTTGCTGGTCGAGCCCGACATCGTTCAGCGCAGCGACCACACGCTGCTCACGCTCCGCCCGCGATAGTTGCGGATGATGCACCCACAGACCCTCTTCGATGATGTCGGATACCGACATGCGCGGCGATAACGAGCCATATGGGTCCTGGAAGACGATCTGCATGTCGTGCCGGAAAGGCCGCATCTGCTTGAAATTGAGGTCTTCGACGGCATGGCCCATGAACACGATCGGGCCGGTGGAGGAGATCAGCCGCAGGATGGCGAGGCCCAGTGTGGTCTTACCCGAGCCGGATTCGCCAACGACACCGAGTGTCTCGCCCTTTCGCAATTCAATACTGACGCCATCGACTGCCTTGATATGTCCTACAACCTTGCGCAACACCCCGCGCTTGACCGGAAACCACACCTTCAGGTCTTTCGTCTCGATAAGAATCGGTGCGTCCGGCCGCGGTGGCGCCGGATCGGGCTTCGGCTCAGCAGCGAGTAACGCGCGCGTGTACAGGTGTTCAGGTGCAGTGAACACACGTTCTACTTCGCCCTGCTCTACGATCTTTCCGCGTTGCATCACGCACACCCTGTCAGCAAGCTTGCGCACAATGCCAAGGTCATGGGTGATGAACAGCATCGACATCCCCAGCCGCGTTTGCGTGTCCTTGAGCAACTTCAGAATCTGGGCCTGGACGGTCACGTCGAGAGCTGTCGTGGGCTCGTCGGCGATCAAAAGATCCGGCTCATTGGCGAGCGCCATCGCGATCATCACACGCTGGCGCTGGCCGCCCGAAAGCTGATGCGGATAGCTCCCGAGCCGCCCCGTCGGATCGGGAATGCCCACCTGCCCCAGCAGTTCTATAATTCGCTTTCGTGCGGCTTCCCCTGTAATGCCTTGATGCAACGATAAAATTTCTCTGATTTGCTTTTCGATTGTGTGCAGCGGATTGAGCGATGTCATCGGCTCCTGAAAGATGATCGCGATATCATTTCCCCGCACTTCCCGAATTTCCTGCTCCCGCATCGTCAGCAATTCGCGGCCTTGAAACTTGATACTGCCGGACGGGTGATGCGCTGCCGGATATGGCAGCAACTTCATGACGGATAGCGCGGTGATCGACTTGCCCGAGCCGGACTCGCCAACCAGCGCCATTGTCTCTCCCTTGCTGATATCGAACGACACACGGTCGACCGCCACCGCCTCCCGGCTCCCGTGTCCGAAGGCAATTGACAAATCGCGAATGGAAAGAATTGATTCCGGCTCGCTCATCGGAAAGTCTTTCTGGGATCGAAAGCGTCCCGCACTGCCTCGCCGATGAAAATCAAAAGCGATAGCATAAACGCGATACTGAAAAACCCGGTGAAGCCAAGCCACGGCGCCTGCACGTTTGCTTTGCCTTGCGACAGCAGCTCGCCGAGCGAGGGCGAGCCGGGCGGCAGTCCGAACCCGAGGAAATCAAGTGCCGTCAATGTCATTACGGACGACGACAGTATGAACGGCAGGAATGTCATAGTCGCCACCATTGCGTTCGGCAAAAGATGGCGGAAAATGATCACCATGTTCGACACGCCGAGGGCACGTGCCGCCTGAATGTATTCGAAATTGCGACCGCGCAGGAATTCCGCGCGCACAAGGCCGACGAGCGAGACCCAGGAAAACAGGAGCAGAATACCGAGCAAGACAAAGAAGCCCGGCACCAGTACGGAAGAAATGATCAGCAGCAGATAGAGAGACGGTATTGAGGTCCAGATCTCAATGAACCGCTGAAACAAGAGGTCAGTCCAACCGCCAAAATAGCCCTGTACCGCGCCAGCGGCGATACCAATGATCGAAGAAATGATAGTGAGCGCCAAACCGAACAACACCGAGATGCGGAAGCCATAGATCAGGCGCGCCACAACGTCACGTCCGCCGTCGTCAGTGCCCAGCCAGTTGGTTTCTACTTCATCGCACTTGGCGAAACCATGGGTGGCGGCGAACTCGCAGTCCTTTTGCGTCAGCAACCAGGTCGGTTTGGACGGAAATGGTGACGGTGGCTTGCTCACTTGCGTGTTGTACGAAAAGCGTATGGGAGGCCATATGACGATGCCGCCTTCCTTATGGATCAGGCCCATCAGATAATCGTCACGAAAGTCGGCTGCAGTGCCGAACAGATTGGGGTCCTGTTCCTTTGCGAAGGCAGTGTCGGGGTAAGTAACGACAGCGGGGAAGAACACCCGCCCGTTTACATAAATGAAAATGGGCTTGTCGTTACTGATAAACTCGGCAAACAACGAGACGACAAATAACGTCAGAAAAATCCACAGCGCCAAATATCCGCGTCGGTTGGCCTTGAAATTTTCCCACCGACGTTTGTTGAGCGGCGAAAGCGCAATGGCTTTTGTCGTTGGCGGTGCCGCCAGCCCCATCGGCGAAACGGCTTCCGCTGGCGGTTTGATCCCGGCGCGAGCGTCCACTCAGACCTCCCGCGTCTCAAAGTCGATGCGCGGATCAATCCACGTATACGTAAGATCGGAGATCAGGTTCACAACCACGCCAATGAGCGAGAAAATGTAAAGCGTCGCAAACACCACCGGATAGTCGCGATTGAGAACGCTTTCAAACCCGAGCAAACCGAGACCATCGAGCGAAAAAATGGTCTCGATCAGCAGCGATCCGGTGAAGAAGGCGTGCACGAAGGCAGAAGGAAATCCCGCAATGACTATTAGCATCGCATTGCGAAATACGTGACCATAGAGCACCTGGTTCCGGGTACAACCTTTGGCACGCGCGGTGAGCACATATTGTTTGCGGATTTCTTCAAGGAATGAGTTCTTGGTCAAAAGCGTCATCGTTGCGAATGCCGACAACGCCATTGCAATGATCGGCAGGGTCAAATGCCAGAAATAGTCCAGGATTTTCTGCCACCAGGGCAATTGCCACCAGTTCTCCGACACAAGCCCACGCAAGGGAAACCAATCGAAGAATGATCCCCCTGCAAACAGGATGATCAGCAGGATTGCAAAAAGAAAACCCGGTATAGCGTAGCCGATCACGATTACAGTGGAAGTCCACATATCGAAGCGCGAGCCGTCATCCATCGCCTTGCGGATACCGAGCGGAATTGAAATCAGGTACGTCAGCAAGGTCATCCAGATGCCGAGAGACATCGATACCGGCAACTTTTCCTTGATCAATTGCAGCACGCTGACATCGCGAAAATAACTTTTCCCAAAATCGAACCGCGCATAGTTCCACAGCATCAGCGCGAAGCGCTCTGGCGCGGGTTTGTCGAAGCCGAACTGCTTTTCCAGTTTTTTGATGAATTCCGGATCAAGTCCCTGCGCGCCGCGGTACTTGGAGGTCGTAGCGTCAACCTGCGAAGCGCCCTGCGCCATGCCGCGGCTGCCAAAGTCTCCCCCGGCAGAACCGGAAATGCGCGACGTTGCGCCCGTGTCCGCACCCGTAAGCTTGGCGATCACCTGCTCGACCGGCCCGCCGGGAGCGAATTGCACGACGATAAAAGCCACCAGCATGACGCCGAACATCGTCGGCACCATGAAAAGAACGCGGCGTATGATATAGGCGATCATGCGTCCCTCAGTATGTCATTCCTCGGCCCGCGCGACAGCTGCAGCGATGTCCTTATCCCTTTGTTCCGATTTTTGCCGCGGTGCAGCGGTCTTTATCCCTTTTTTTCTGTCTTTGCCGCCTTGTCGCGATCATACCACCAGGTTTCAGGAATACCGCGGAAATAGCGGGGTTGGCTGGCAGGGTGACCGAAGACGTCCCAATAGGCGATCCAGTGCGACGCTTTGTACCAATGCGGGATCCAATAGCGCCCGGCACGGATGACGCGGTCAAGCGCTTGACAGGCTGCCGTCAGCTCCGCCCGCGTCTTGGCCGCTATGATGACGTCGGTAAGCGCATCCACGGCCGGATCAGAGATGCCGGCGAGATTCTGCGAACCTTTTGTTGCCGCAGCTTGCGATGAAAAGAACGTGCGCAACGAATCGCCCGGGGTTGCCGAAAAGCTGAAGCGTTCAACAGTGATATCGAAATCAAACCCATCCACGCGCGCGCGATATTGTACCGGATCGACCACGCGCAATGTGGCGTCGATGCCGAGTACGCCCAGATTTTTGATGTAAGGCAGGTGATGCGGCTGAAAGGTCGGCTCGTCGATCAAAAACTCGATGGTGATGGGTTTCCCGTTCGGCGAATATCGCTTGCCGTTTTTGAGCGTACATCCAGCATCACTAAGCAGTTGCGCGCCGCGCCTGAGCCACTGGCGGTCCTGCCCTGACCCGTCGGTGACAGGGGGTACATAGGGTTCAGCGAACACCTCATCGGGAAGCTTGCCGCGAAATGGCTCAAGCAACGCGAGCTCGGCACCGCCCGGCTTGCCTTTCGCCATCATCGGTGAATTTTGAAACACGGAGTGCGTGCGGTCGTAGGAACCATACATTATGTTCTTGTTGGTCCATTCGAAGTCGAATGCATCGATCAGAGCTTCGCGCACGCGCCGGTCCTTGAATTTGTCTCGTCGCGTATTGATGAACCAGCCCTGCGCACCCGAGGGCGTGTCGTCCGGCAGCACATCTCGCTTGACGCGCCCATCCTTGAATGCCGGAAAGTCGTAACGTGTTGCCCAGGTACGCGATGTGAATTCCTCGCGAAACAGATAATTTTTTGCCGTGAATCCTTCGAATCCGACCTCGCGATCGCGATAGTATTCGAAACGCACCACGTCAAAGTTACTCTGTCCGCGTGAAACTGGGAGATCAACACCCCACCAGTCCTTCACGCGCTCATACTCGATAAAATGTCCAACCTGGAAGCGGCCAACTTTGTACGCACCGCTACCTAACGGGACTTCCAGCGTTGATTCATCGAATGGTTTCTTCGAATAATAGGCACGCGAAAAGATTGGCAATGCGGCGACAAACAAAGGAACGTCGCGGCCGCGCTTTTCGGCAAAGCGCACGACAACGGTTCGATCGTCTGCCGCTTCCGCTCCCATGAAATCGCGCAGTTGCTGCGTGATGATCGGATGACCTTTTTCTTTCAATGTCGTCAGCGACCAGGCGACATCATGCGCTGTCACAGGCGTGCCGTCGTGAAATTTTGCTTGGGCGCGCAGCATGAAACGATAGGTCAACCCATCGTCGGAGATGCGCACGCTGCTCGCGGCGAGCCCGTACATGGCATCTGGCTCGTCGCCCGAGCGTGTCATGAGGGTCGCAAACGTAAGCTCCATGCCCTGCGCCGCGTCGCCTTTCAGAATAAAACTGTTGAGCGAATTGAAGGTCTGGAACGACTGATTGAATTGGCGATTTGGGCCAATCTGCGAGAACACGCCGCCCTTGGGCGCATTCGGGTTGACGTAGTTGAAGTGGGGAAAGTCCGCCGGGTATTTGAGGTCACCGAAGGCCGACATGCCATGCTGGTCGGCGTTTTGCGCCAAAACTGGAACTATTCGGCCGCCGGTCGCGGCTGCCGCCGCACCGGCGAAAAGACTCAAAGCAGAGCGGCGACTTAGGGCCATTGATTCATGACCGTTGCGGGACTTTGGCCGCTTTCGCCGCATCCCACCACCAGATCGAAGGGAATGCCGACGCCCCGTATTTTGGCATCACCTCGGGACGACCAAAGCGATCCCAACGGGCGGTACGTTGTTTGCCGTATGTCCATTGCGGTACAACGTAGAAATTCCATAGCAAAACACGATCCAGCGCCTTAGTGGCAGCGACCAGGTCTTCGCGATCCTTGGTAAAAATCACCCGTTCGATCAGCGCATCGATTGCGGGATTCCTGATACCGATCAGGTTCCGTGAACCGGGTTGGTCGGCGGCTTGCGAACTCCAGAAGCCGCGCTGCTCGTTCCCTGGCGACAGCGACTGGGCCCACGATGCGACGATGATGTCGAAGTCCCACTGGCGCAATCGGTTCTCATACTGCGCCGCGTCGACCACGCGCACGCTCACCGTTATTCCCAGCCGTTCCAAGGACGGCTTGTAGAATAACACGAAGCGCTCGGTAGCGGGCTCGTCGACCAAAAATTCGACCGCGTAGGGTGTGCCGGTCTTCGCATCGACCAGTTTGGTGTTCTTGACCTCGTAGCCAGCTTCACGAAACAACGTGAGCGCCTCACGGAAATTGCTGCGCAGGGCTTCGGGACTGCCGCCAACTGGATTTGTATAGGGCTTGGCAAAGACTTCATCCGGCACCTTGCCGCGGACGGTCTCCAAAATTTCCAGCTCTTTTCCAGATGGCACGCCAGTGGCCGCGAGTTCAGTTCCTTCGAAGTAACTCGCAATGCGCTTGTATTGGCCGAAAAAGAGCTGCCGATTCATCTCTTCGAAATCGAAAGCGAAATTGAAGGCACGGCGGACGCGCGGATCCTTGAATTTGTCGCGACGAATGTTGAAGGCGAACCCCTGCATCACGCCGATATTTCGGGTCGGAAATTCTTCCTTCACCACCCGCTTATCCCGGACAGCGGGGAAATCATAAGAATTCGCCCACTCCTTGGCGCTGTTTTCGAAACGCCAGTCGATCTGATCGCCTTTGAAAGCCTCAAGTGCAACCGTTGAATCGCGGAAGTATTCGTAGCGGATCGTCTGGAAATTTCGCGTGCCAATGGTGGCGTTGAGATCCTTGCCCCAATAGTCGTCCACCTTCTCGTAAACCAGTGTCCGGCCTGGCGCGAAATCTTTGAGCCGATAGGGTCCCGAACCGAGGGGCGGCTCAAGCGTGGTCTGCGTGACGTCACGCTTGCGGCCGGATTTGTCAGTGCCTTCCCACCAATGTTTTGGCAGTACCGGCAGCTGGCCAACAATCTGCGGCAGCTCGCGGTTGCCGGGGCCGTCGAATGTGAAGGTGATTTCGCGTTCGCCCGTCTTCTCCGCTTTCACGACATGCCGGTAATAGGCACCATAGAACGGGCTGTTCTTTTTTAGCACGTCGAATGAATAAAGGACATCATCGGATGAAATCGGCTTGCCATCGTGCCAGCGTGCTTTGGCACGGAGACGATAGGTAACTACCGAATAGTCCTCCGGATAGCTCATGGCTTCCGCCAGCAACCCATACTCGGTCGACACCTCGTCGAGCGACGACGTGGTAAGGGTCTCGATGAAAAGATCGGTGCCGCTGGCGATACTCCCCTTCACGCCCGCGATCACTGTATTGAAATTGTCGAAGGTGCCCAGCGCGCTCTGGCGAACAGTGCCGCCCTGCGGCGCATCCGGATTGACGTAGTCAAAATGCTTGAAGCCTTCAGGATATTTGATGTCGCCAAACAGCGACAGCGCATGCCTCCAGTTTTGCGTCTGAGCCGACGCGCGGCCGTCCGACCATGTGCCCGATACGCCCAGAGTGGGTGTGGCAAAGGCGGCTGCGGTGGCACGCAGGACGGACCGACGGCTTAATCTCATGCAGCTACTCCGGCAATCAGCCGCCCCCGCAATGCAGTCGCGGGTGATTATGTCGGTTTTTCGATACCTCGCCAGCCGGGTGGGCCCGCAATGGGCTGCCGAGCCGTCAATTCTCCGTGGCCAAACGCCGCAACGACCACGGCAACGAAAACAGCCGGGAAGATATCGCCGATTGATTATTTCTTGGCCGGTTCGCTACCTGCCGGCGGCGGCGTGCCTTCAGCAGCCTTTGGCAGCGGGACCGGGTTGTCGGCCAGCGTGTGCAAATAGTCGATCACGTCGGCGCGTTGCTCCGGCCGCGACAGCCCGGCAAAGGTCATAGCCGTTCCCGGGATATATCCGCGCGGGTTGGCCAAAAACTTGTTGAGTTCGTCAAAACTCCAATTGCCACCCTTGCTTTTCATCCCTGCCGAGTAGTTGAAGCCAGCTTCGGATGCGCGCGGACGGTTCACGATGTTCCACAAATTGGGTCCGACCCGGTTCGGCCCGCCTTTCTCAAAGGTGTGGCAGGCCTGACATTGTTTGGCGGTCGCCTGGCCTTTTTCCACCGAGGCCTTGGCCAGCAAAGTTTCGATCGGCTGCTCCGGCTCCTTGGCGACGCTCTTTTCCCCTTCGGCCTGCTCTTTGACCGCGATATTGAAACCGGGCTTGCTCGGCCTTTCGGGCGCGAAGATGGCACCGGCGCCGATGTTGAGCGCCAGCATGATCAGGCAGGTGCCGAGGATGGCGCCGAGGACCTTGTTGAGTTCGAAGGAATTCATCGAAAGACGGCTCCCGAAGCGGGGCGATACTGTGCGGGACAATAACCGCCGGGACCCCGGCGGCGGCGATGAGATACCGGTTTGCCTGGCCTATGGCAACCCGTATAAGCGCCTGCGGCGTTATCGACACTCCATCACGCACGGCCGGGCTTTCCGACGATCTCGATGCCAAATGTAGTC
>Ga0187785_10000331_pt1 | contig 17804 bp, 16 predicted proteins | sample 0815_BV2_4_20_MG_FD_132466 | JGI IMG/M metagenome (GOLD analysis project Ga0187785, IMG submission 132466) | Tropical peat soil microbial communities from peatlands in Department of Meta, Colombia - 0815_BV2_4_20_MG | ecosystem: Environmental > Terrestrial > Soil > Wetlands > Peat | place...
ACAACCTAGTCGAAGAAAGGAGAGCCCTAATCACGGCAAAAAAGAAAGACATCTGCAGATCATAAAAGAGACTATGAAGACGAGGGCGTATCCCAATTTTTTGCCGTGAAAAATTCTAGTTGGACTCTCCAACGTTCTTGGGCTGACCCACAATTTTTTTTCACGGCAAAAAATTGGGATACGCTCGGCGTAAGACGAACCGATAGGGTAAAGGGGTGGGTTGGAAGTAAAGTATGGGCCGATGGGTGGAGTTCAAGCATTAAACTTCTTCCGGGTCAGGTAGGACGGTGGGTTGGAAGTAAAGTATGGGCCGGTGGGTGGAGGGGATTTGGGGACGGTTGGTGGAGCCTGGGTTTCTCTCGTTACAATCACCGCTGTTTAGAGTAGTCTGTCTGGTTGGGGTGCGTTGGGATTGGGTCTGATCTCTTTGCCTGTAAACTTGATCCGCTCCTCGATCAGGCGTATGCCTCTGGGGGTGATGCCGAACATTGGCACTGAATCGCCCACTTTATACGCTTCGCACTTGGCACCATACTCTCGGATGAACTTCGATGCGCAGCCTGTCGCGATGTCAGCGTATTTATAGACGAGATCGGCCTCGTTTTCCGGCATGCTGGTGGTATGGACTACGAAGGTGTAAACGTTCACTCCTGGGTGATGTCGTTCGATCTCTTTTAGCTTTCGGGCCTCTGTGCCGTTGATGATCGAGACCGCTATGTTCCTGTAACCCATAGTTATAGCTTTCTCCGCGCCCGCGAGTTGATCGATCTTCGCTGTCGCGGGGTCTAAAACATTCTCTTCGCCTACCTTCTCGATCAGTTCCGGGATCGGCGTCGTGCTGACCAGGCCGGATACTCGGCCGCCGATGCCTTGCACTGTCTCCGGGTCGGTGACTACGAGAGTGCCTGTACCTTCGCAGACGATCACTGCAGCGTCGACCAGTTTTTTCGCCATAGCAGTACAGACGATCTCTGATACGCCGAAGGAGAGGAAATCCTTCATCTTCAGGATCCGTCGGGGCGTGCACATGCCAAAATCTTCGATACGGAACTGCATGTTCTTGGCGATGGCCTCCTTATCGATCTTCTTGATGCCTCGGTGCTTGTCGAAGATCGGACAATAACTGATCTGCGGCTCCCCCACCTCGACGACTTTACCATCCCTGATGACTACTCTAGCCTTGCCCAGGCCTTCGATTACATGTTCGTCCATTTTCCCACCTATTGCAAAACGATTGGAACTTGATAGCTGATGTGTTCACAATACCACATAATGGTTATGGGTATGCTGGCGTCGAGAGTTATAATCCGCCTCTCGGGTAGTGATAGTTGGAGTACGGCAAGTTGTCTTAGCCGACACGACGATCACTGGCCATCCAATCTACGCTATCGTCACCAGCAGGATTCGCGGCGGCTTCATAAATACTTTCAGACCGCCGATGAAAACGGTAGAACAGGGAAGCGTCCGGGCTGCCGGTGGCTGCGGGTACGGCAATTGTCGGAAAATGTTTAAGTATGATGCAAATCTTAGTGATAATACATTTAACCGGAGGATACTATGCCAGCAAAAGTTGACAAAGAAACCTGTGTCGGATGCGGAACGTGCGTGGATGCCTGCCCTGAGGCGGCCATCGAGATGGAGGAAGAATTCGCGAAGGTGGACGAGGCCCGTTGCAACGACTGCGGAACATGTGTCGAAGCTTGCCCCACCCAAGCTATCGCATTAGAAAAGAAATCTTAGAAAAGAAATAATTACATCAAAAGCAATAATCAGATGAGCGAGCATTATGATCAAAGCGGGAATACTCGGGGCGACAGGGAACGTTGGCCAGCGTTTTATCCAGCTTCTGGCAAACCACCCATGGTTTGAGATCACAGCCCTCGCCGCGTCAGAGCGGAGCGCGGGCAAGCCATATGAACAGGTCGCCAGGTGGCGGCTTGACACCGACCTTCCAGAGGAAGTGAAGGGGTTGACCGTCGTCCCCACCAAGCCCCACGATGTCGATGCGGACATCGTATTCTCGGCCTTACCGGCCGAGGAGGCCGTCAAGATCGAAGCTGAGTTCGCGAAGGCGGGCTTTATCGTATCCTCAAACGCGAGCTCATTCCGCATGGAGAAGGACGTCCCCTTAGTGATCCCCGAGGTCAATCCGGAGCACCTCGGCCTAATCGATGTCCAAAGGAAGAATCGCGGATGGGACGGCGCGATCATCACCAACCCCAACTGCAGCACCATCATGATGGCCGTAACACTTAAGCCGCTTATGCAATTCGGAATCGAGAACATCCATGTCGCGACATTGCAAGCGGTCAGCGGCGCTGGATACGAAGGCGTGCCGTCCATGGCGATCATGGACAATGTCATCCCCTATATAGGCAGCGAGGAAGGCAAGATGGAGACAGAGTCGCTGAAGTTGCTGGGCGAATTCGACGGTAAAGCGGTTAAAGACGCGCCCTTCTGGGTGAGCGCGGCCTGTCACCGTGTCGGCGTGCTGGACGGACACACCATGTCAATCTGGGCCCGATTTAACAAAAAGATCGCCCCGGAGAAGGTGAAAGAAGCAATGATCAAGTTCGATCCTAGGCTCTCCGACCTTCCGACATCGCCAAAGAAAGCGATCATCGTGCGCGAGGAACCGGATCGACCCCAGCCCCGTATGGACCGCAACCAGGGGAACGGCATGAGCATCTCCGTCGGCAGGATCAGGGCTGGCAGAGCCGACGCCATACAATACGTATGCATGGGCCACAACACGATCCGTGGAGCTGCTGGCGCCAGCATCCTAAACGCCGAACTTTTGAAAAAGAAGCGTTACCTATAAGCCCCAAAAATTAATGTTTTTTCGACCGTAAAATAGCGCTGTTGATCTGAATTGGTGGGATCAGCGGGTAAGTTACATGATCGGCCGGGCGACGCCGCGGGGACATAATCATTATATCGCTTGGACTCTTTAGAGAAACTCGATATGATTAAGATCATCTTTCTGGGAACAGGAGGTTCGATTCCCACGCCGAATCGGGGAATGCCGTCCTTTATGATCCAGCGAGAGGGCGAGCGTATACTATTTGACTGTGGGGAGGGGACTCAGCGGCAGATGATGAAAGCCCGCTCAGGATTCATGGATATCAGCACGATCTTTCTCACCCACTTCCATGCGGACCATACCCTTGGATTGCCAGGGTTGCTGCAGACTATGAGCTTCCAGGGGCGCGCTGAAGCTCTCCATATATACGGTCCGGAATTTGTCGAGGATTTCTGCAGCCTGCTCAACCGGATCGGGTATTTGAGCCTCGGCTTCCCCGTGTTCGCCCACCAGCTAAAACATGACGAGGTCGCCCGGTTCAAAGGCTACTCAGTACAGGCATTTCGCACCTTCCACAGCGTCACAGCCATCGGATACGCTCTGAAAGAAGACCTAAAGCCCGGGCGGTTCAACAAAGCCCGCGCCCTGGAGCTCGGCGTGCCTGAAGGGCCTCTGTTCTCGAAACTCCACCGAGGCGAGACAGTGACGGTCAACGGTCGGGAAATCACCAGCGCGGAAGTAGTCGGAGAGCCGCGGCCAGGACGGACCATTGTATACACCGGGGACACCGTCGCGTCCGAAACGTTCCTACCCTACCTGCAAGGAGCGGACGTCTGGATATCGGAATCCACCTACAGCGACGACATGGCCGATAAGGCTACGGAAACACTCCACTCGACCGCGGGCACTGTAGCCGATCTAGCCGCCAGAGCCGGCGTAAAACACCTCGTGCTAACCCACATCAGCTCCCGATACTCGACAGACACCACGCAGCTGCTCGAAGACGCGAAAAAACGATTCGAAAACACAATAGTGGCAGAAGACTTCGTAGAGATCGAAGTGCAAACCGATAACTTATCATCACCATACTAGTACTCATGACATCCTCCCACAGGCCTATCCGAGCTTTAGCCAGGCTTTAGCTTGTGGGTTTTCGTTATTCCTGTACTCCGCTCACCATAAAATCTGGGGCGCCCCCATTTTTGTGGTAGACGGGTTGGGGTCGAGGTATTGTGGTGGGAATGTTGGCGTAACTGTCTTTTGGGGGTAATGGCTTTATTCGGCAGACGAGAAGGTTTATTATTGGCCGGCCCTCTTTCTCATCTATGCTTGATGAGTGTGTTGGCGGCCCTGAGAAGTACTGGCGGTTCCAGAAGTTTGATCGGCTGAAGTATACCGAAGTCAACGACTCGCTCAAGAAGCTGACTCACCTCACTGCTCGGGAGTGGGCGATAGCCAGGTTATGTGCGGATTTTAAGAGTAATGGCCGGTCTCAGATGACTTGGATCGGCGAGAATTTGCCGGATCTGGTCCCGTTTATGAATGAAAAGTACGCCCGGCAGGATGTGTCGTCTGCGGAGGCGGCGTTCAAGCGAAAAGTGGTGAGATCAGGCACCACGTTTTTTTATGCCTACTATGCCGGCCTGATCTCTATTGAGGAGATGCTGGAGATGGTTCAGGGTATCATCACGAACATCGAGGAGCTGAAACGTATCGAAGGTAGCGAAGTTTCGGATTCGGGAGAGGAGACTAGCACCGATGTTCAGGTACTTATGGCCGAGACGCTCCGGCGTATCACGGACAGACTCAAAGATGGAAAATAGTGTGGGTGTTGTGCAAGCAAGCTATTCCTTGTATATGGAAAGAATTTACGTGAGTAATACCCTGGGGGGGTGAGCCTATGTCGAGTTTTTGCGGTTTATCTTGGCATATCAACAATGGGCATATTATAGGGCTGCTACGATCCGATCCTTATTCTTTCTCGCCTCGTATCGGATCCGGCCGATGTTGGAGCCTTTCGCTGCCACTATGGCTAGTATCTCGTTCTCGCTGATTAGCGAGAGCATGATGGGCCCGCTCTCGAGTTCTACCAGCACCTGTTCGAAGCTGCCCTTATTAAGTTCGAGGCCCATGGCCTCAGACGTGCCGACGCTGGTCGAAGCCATGGCGCCTAATGCATCGGCATCAATCTTGATGTTGGCCACGTGCTCGATGACGAAGCCATCCCGGCCTACCACTGCGACCACGCTGATTCCCTCAAGTTTTACTATCTCTCCTAATACCCTGCGTAGCATTTTTTCCCTCCACACATTTTTCGTTGATTTAGATTAGATAGATCGGACGGATTACAGGATGCACATGACATCCTGAATGATCGTTAACTAATCCAGATTTATTGCTTATACAACGATTACTACTATATATAATTCACGATAGGCGAGTCTCGGGTGAACAATAGAGGTCGTGGAAGAAGGATCGTCCTGCTGTGTAATTTGGTGGGCTATCGAGTTTCGCCATCCTGTCAAGCGGTAGGAAGGTTCTCACACGGTTCTTCCGGGAAGAAGAGAATGAGGGGGGTGGAGAAGACTGTTGAAGGCGGGGGGAGCGAGCTGTCGAGCGGAGAAAAAGGGCGTGTCCCAATTTTGCTGTAAAATTGTGTGTCAGCCCAAGAGTGTTGGAGGGGCCAATGTAATTTTACAGCAAAATTGGGATACGCTCGAGAAAAAGGATTGGTGGTTCGTAGGTGCAGGAGTGTATTGCTAATAAGAGGTGTGATTTCGTACACTGGTTGAGTCGTTCTCTTGTCGATGGGTGTGGTGTCATCGTCTTTGAGTTAGACGACTACCGTATGGTGTTCAGGGATGATTATGGGTTATATGGTGTCGGGGGTGGGTTTATCCTATTCGTGGGGTTTCTTTGTTTTGTGGTCGTGTTATTTTGAGGATTGTTAATTGTTACTTTCTAGTCGGTTGATACATAACATTTATATTCGCTGTTGCGAGATAATAACAGGTTGGGTGTAAACTAGGAGGATTTAGTATGGATGAAAGCGGCATTGGTAAGGTGAGCGTAGGGCAGATATATTCTTCGTTGAGGCGTAGTAGGGCTCGTATGGATTTGTATCATCGTCTTTGTGATATTTATCCGTCTCCTGCGACTGTGAAGGATTTGTCTGTGTATACTAGGCTTACTATGGTGAATGTTCTTGGTGCGTTGGTTGGTGAAAAGGACTCGTATAATTCGGATTATTCGTTGGTGGGGATGGGGTTGGTTGAGTGTTTGTCTGTTGTGAGTTATGGTGAGACTGTTGAGGTGTTTCGTGCTGCGGAGCGTGGGTGGGAGATGAGGAGGGTGATCATGGAGTATGCTCGTCGTTTGAATTTTTTGGAGATCGAGTTGGAGCGGGCGGAGGGTGCGGGGCGGAGGGTGTGGATGGAGTGATATAAAGATAGTGGTGGGGGTGGATCTGCTGTTGGGGGGGTTTGTGTTGGGTTTGTTAGTATTGTAGGATGTCTTTGAATTTTTTCAGCGGTGGGAACTTTAGTGTCTCGTCTTTGATTGCTATGATGGGTTGGTATGTGTCGATGTCGCTTTGTTGGATGAATGGTGATAGGAAGTCTTGGGAGTTCATGTAGTTGATGGAGGATCCTGAGCATAGTGGGTTGAATGCTGGTAGTACTAGTATGTCTTTGTTTTTCCAAGTTTTTTTTCCGTATAGGAAACAGGGTTCTTTTTTCAGTTCTACGTCTAGGGCGGGGTGTTCGTGGCCGATCACGATGAGTTTGATGTTTTTATCGTTGGCGTGGTTTGGTATGGTGTCGCCGTGGGTGAACATGATCCCGTCGGTTGTGTAGGATGGTTCGCTTGTGATGTCGATGTTTTGTAGGGCTGTTTCTAGCATCTGATCGTGGGAGCCGGAGATTAGGATTGTCTTGTCGGTTGAGGATAGTAGTGTTGTTATGATTCGATCGAAGGATTTTTTCGTGTTTTTTCTGAGTTTGCCGAATTCGTGGAGTATGTCTCCGTTTAGTATGATGGTTTTTGGCGAGAATTGTCGTGTTATTGTTTTGAAACGTTGAATCAGTTCTTTTTCTTCGTTTAGGGGCATTCCGAAGCCTTCTGCTTGAAGCGCTCCTTCGATGCCTATGTGGATGTCTGACACGGCGCAGATTTTGGATTTCGGGAAATATGCTGCGTTGGTCGTGTATTGTATTTTCATGCTGAAATTTTCTCCATGACGCGTTGGTGGAATTCTTTTAGTAGTGAGTTTTTGTCTTCGGCCAGGACTACGTCGGAGGCGGATAGTGAGGCGATTCCGAAGCTTAGTGGGCTTGGGGTTTCTACTGGTATGATTGTGATTTTGATTTTTTCTTCTTTTATGTCTTGGATGATCTGTTGGATGTGGGTTATCTCTAGTTTGTCTTCGATGATCTCTCTGTAGGCTTCCTCTAGTACTGCGAAGTGTTCTAGTTTGTGGGCGTAGGATAGCATCATGTCGGCTGATACTTGTTGGCGTCTGGCGCTTTTTTGGTGGCCTTTGTAGTTACGCAGTATCATGAGTGATCTGGTGGCGTTGATTCGGAACATGCGTTTTAGTAGTTGTGATTCTTCTAGTGAGAGGCGGAGGAGGTCTCTGATTGTGGTTTCGTCGAGTGATGTGATGTAGTCTAGGATGTCTAGTTTTTTGGATAGGGGGACTGAGATGAAGAATCCGCTGTCGCTGACGGATAGGGTTACGTTGCTGGTGCGGCGTCGGGAGGTGATGTAGGCTATTGCTCTGCTCAGTCCGTCGTTGAATGGTCTGCCGTAGTTTGATTGGAAGTAGTAGTATCTGCGGAAGTGGGGTTTGTCTATGTGTTCTTCGATGATTATGCGTTTTCTGGTGGAGATCGAGTCTTCGCCTGTGTATCGGACTTGTTCGTCGAAGATCTGGCAGATGCTTTCGGCGCTGTTGTCGTCGAGCGGGTATGTCTCGTGGAGCCATTTTTTGGTGTTGCGGTCTCCGATTCGTCTGGCCATGATGTCTCGAAAGTCTAGGATGTGGAGCGCTAGGTCGAAGGAGAGCGGTAATCGTTCCGAGAACCATGATGGTACGGTGGGGCGGCTGTTGGATGGGTCTACGTAGACTTTGCTGCCTCTTCTGTATGCGAATTCGTAGAATTTGCCGCCGAGTACGAATACGTCGCCTTTTTGTAGTTTTTCTAGGTATTGTTCGTCTAGTTTGCCTGCCCATTTCTGGTCGTTTCTTGTGATGACGTCGCAGGAGAATTCGTCCGGGATGGTGCCGATGTTGGTGTAGTAGATCATTCTGGCTAGTTTGCCTCGGCGGCCTATCTTGTCGGTTTCGGGGTCGTACCAGATCTTGCCATAGATGTTCCGGTCTTCCATGCCTGGCAGGTTGCCTGCCAGGTAGTTGATTACTTGCATGAAGTCTTCGTCTGTTAGGTTTCGGTAGCAGTAGCATCTGTGGACGATCTTTTTGACTTGGTCTAGTTCCATCGGTTCGTTGATGGCCATACCGAATATGTGTTGTGTTAGTACGTCTAGGCAGTTTTCCGGGATGTTTACCCCGTCGATGAAGCCTTCTTGCGCCTTTTTAAGCATGACTGCGCATTCGATTAGTTCGTCTCTGTCGAGCGCGATGACTCGGCCTTTTACTACTTGGCCTAGGCTGTGGCCGGCTCGGCCGACTCGTTGCAATAGTGCGGAGACTGATTTTGGGGATCCTACTTGGATTACAAGGTCTAAGTAGGGCATGTCGATTCCTAGCTCTAGTGATGTTGAAGATGTTGCTACCTTGATGGTGCCGGCTTTGAGTCGGTCTTCTATGTCTAGGCGGCCGCCTTTTGAGAGGGAGCCGTGGTGGCAGCCGGAATTTTCTTCGTTGTAGAAATCGGGGTAGTCTCTGCGTAGGTGGTAGAGGATGCGTTCGGCGCCGCTTCTGGTGTTGGTGAAGATTAGTGTGTTATGGTTTTCCTGGATCATGTTGTGGATCATATCGTATAGTGCGTGGTTGATTTCTCGAGCGGAGGTTTCGATGAGGTTGGGTACTGGGCATAGAAGTTTCAGGTCGAACTCTCGGACGAATCGTGTGTCGACCACGGATATTTCTCGGGTGGCATCGTCCTCGCGGCCTGCGAGGAACTCGGCGATTTTATCTAGCGGTTCTACTGTGGCGCTGCAGCCGATGCGTATGAATGGGTTTTGGGCGACTTCTTTGAGGCGTTCTAGCGCTAGCGAGAGGAATACTCCCCGTTTCGTGTCTGCCATGGAGTGGATTTCGTCCACGATTACCCATCGTACTGTCGTGAGTTTTTCGACGAATTTTGGCGAGTTTAGCAGTATGGCCAGAGTTTCGGGGGTGGTGTTCAGGATGTGGGGTGTTTTGCGCAGCATTGAGGCTCGCGCGTCGCTGGGGGTGTCGCCGTGGCGGATGGCGTGGTGGATCAGTTTTTCGTTGCCGTAAAGTTTGCTGATGGCTTCGAGGGGTTCTTCGAGGTTTTTATGTATATCGTTCGCCAGGGATTTTAGTGGGGAGATGTAGATGCAGTAGACGCTGTTTTCAAGTCCCTCAGAGTTGGCTAGCAGGAATAGTTCGTTGATGATCGCGGTGAATGATGAGAGGGTCTTGCCCGAGCCGGTCGGGCTGCAGATGAGCACGTTTTTTCCTTGGTGGATCAGCGGGATTGCTAGTCGTTGTGGCGGGGTGAAATAGCCGTTGTTGACCTTTTTTTTGCTGCGGAAGGTCTGGGTCCACCATTTGCGAACTGACGGCTCGAACAGGTTTAGGATCTCGTCGTCTGTGTGGGAGAGGGTGGCGTAGCTTACGGAAGATGGGGGTGTAAATGCTTTTGGTCTCTTCGTTGTTGTCATATGCGAACCTGTTGTAGATGCTCTGTGGTCAGCCGGACTAATCTCGGCTGCTACTTCAAAATCTTTCCCTGTGTCCGCGGAGAAAATATCGTCGCGAAACAGCGAATTTCCCCTTGTAAGTTCTTGGTTGTATTTACCGGTGCCTGGGGATTGTATCCTGGTGGTTGTATCTTAGTATGATGCGTTGTCTGCACGATTACTTTCGCCGAGCCTCGTACAGGAAACCATTAGATAGGTTGATGACTATGTTACCATGATGAGTGTGATATTCGCCGAACCTGGGCTGGAGGGGAAGCTGTTCAGGCTCCAGCGGATCTTGCGAGAGCTGGGCAGCGTTCTCGTCGCGTTTTCGGGGGGTGTGGACTCGACGCTGCTGTTGAAGTGCGCCGCGGACACGCTTGGCACGCAAAAGGTCGTGGCAGTTACAGCCGTTTCTGAGATTACTCACCGGGAGGACGTGGATGACGCCAAAAAAATAGCCGATGAGTTGGATGTCCGCCATATTATCATCCGGTCTGACGAGGTGGAGAATAGGGATTTCGCCGCTAACACGCCAGAACGATGCTATATCTGTAAGAGGGGTCGGTTTGACCGGCTGGTAAAGCTGAAGGGAGAGTTCGGGCTAGAGTATATCGTTGATGGTTCTAACACGGATGATGCTTCAGACTACCGTCCGGGCGAGAAGGCTTTGAGGGAGTTCGGCGTCCGCAGCCCGCTCAGGGAGGCTGGGCTCTATAAAAGCGAGATTAGGAAGCTGTCCAGGGCTATGGGCTTGCCGACATGGGATAGGCCGTCCAGGGCCTGTATCGCGTCCCGCATCCCCTACGGGACCGAGATTACGAAGGACCGGCTGAGGATGGTGACGGAATCTGAGAAGGCGCTTCATTGCCTTGGTTTCGCCCAGGTCAGGGTACGGTACCATGGGGATCTGGCGAGGATAGAAGTACCGGAAGTGGAGATCGGAGATGTGCTCAAGTATAGAAAAGAGATCGTAGAACTGTTGAAGGGCGCGGGCTTTACCTATGTGGCGCTGGATATTGAGGGTTTTCGCAGTGGCAGTATGAACGAGGTCTTGCGGAGGGTGTCGGAGTGAGGGTGCTATACGTTGACTGCTTCTCAGGGATCAGCGGGGACATGTTCCTCGGCGCTATGGTGGACATGGGCGTCGGCCTCGAGGCGCTCTCTACCGGGCTTGATCGGCTGGGAATCCCCGGGCTGAAGGTCGTCGCTATGAAGACCGCGAGAGGCGGGATCGCCGGGACTAAGGTGGATGTTCTCGCCCCGGACACTATGCAGGAGCGTCATCTGTCCGATATCACAGGTATCATAGATGGCAGCGGTCTTTCATCGAGAGTGAGAAAACGCTCCCGGGCAATCTTTCGGAGGCTGGCGGCCGCCGAATCGAAAGTGCACGGTATTTCTATGGAGGAAGTCCATTTTCACGAGGTTGGGGCTATGGACACGATCGCCGATGTCATTGGCGCGGCCATATGTTTAGAGGAGGCGGGCATCGAAGAGGCATATGCCTCCCCGGTCAACGTGGGGAGCGGGTCCGTGATGACATCCCACGGTATGCTGCCCGTACCGGCGCCGGCCACCCTAGAGATACTATCAGGCATACCCATCTACTCGACCGGAGTACACGCCGAACTAGCCACGCCGACCGGCGCCGCCATCCTCGCAGAGATCTGCAAAGGCTTCGGCCCCATGCCAACCATCCTAGTGGAGAAGACCGGCTACGGCGCCGGATCGAAAGAGCTAGAGACGCCCAACCTGCTGCGAGTCATTACTGGCGAATACACAAACCGCCCCGCATCCGCCTGACCTCAGACTCTACCATACGACGATCGGCGCACTATACTAGATCATCCCCGCTAAAGCACGTGGGCTTCCATCTCACACACTCACCCCCTAAGGGGATGGTCACCCCGCTTTTAGCCGATAATCCCGGGGCATAGAAGAGCTATTGACAGCGTTAATGTCAACATCAATCTTACTGTCACCAAAAGAGGTATGGGTCTGCGGCTTGCTACTCGCAGAGCGAAAATGGGTCGGCGGGAATGTGACGGGTTTTGCTGGAGTAGTCTTTCATCGACTGGTCGGTTGGTTGGTTGGGTGTCCCTCGGCTCTTTGGTGGTATTAGGGGCGTCGGGGTCGATTTGGAGTTTTGGGGGGGGTTGGTGTGCTCTGGTGGGGTTGGTGAGGCTTGATTTTCGTTGTTGTAGTTTGGTTTTTTGTTCTGTGTTTGGTTGTTAGTTCAGCGTTTTTCCTTGCTGGCTATGTATCGGCCTATTTCTTGTTGTAGGTAGCTTGCCACGTATGGTAGGGCGGCGGTTACTATTTGTGATTTGATGTCGGTTCCGGGGTTTTCGGTTCTGATGGGTCTTGCGGGTGGGACTTCTCTGATGGCGGGTTTGGGGGAGGCCATTTTGATGATTTCGTATATGATTAGCCCTGCGCCGGCTGCGGTTGCGGTTGCGGCGATTGGGTGTTCTTTGATCGTGTTTTTCGCGGGCGTGAGCAGTTCGGTTGGCGTGTTTGCTATTGTTGCTTTTACACGGAGGAAGGATCGTGCAATCAGCGCTTCTGTTAGACGTAGGTCCTCTTCGGTTACCTTAGATTTTGCCACTTTCGATCAGCTCCGTGGTTTTTGGCGTTTTTAGGACGATCTCTCGTGAGAATAGGATGTATGCGATGGCGATTGCGATGATGAGCGCGGCCAGTCCGATGCCTAGCAGTGCGGCCCATAGTGGTATTAGGGTTGAGACGAATAGGATTGCTCCGATGACGATGGCGATCGCGCCGGCGACCAGTAGCGAGGCGAGCACGGACAGGTAGATCACCTGTCGCAGCAGGAAGTCGAAGGGATCGAAGACGTAGTGCTGCAAATACAGGTCGGTCTTCTGACGGATATAGAGGTCTGCATACTTTAATAGATCGGCGACCTCTTGCTCCACAGATCGCTGCTCCCCTCTGTTGCCTGCTTTTTCCATTTTCCCACGCTCGGTCAGTCGCGTCTTGTTACTACTGAGCCGACTATGTATCCTACGCCTACGGCGATTAGGATCGAGGCGAATGGGTGCTCCACGATGAAGCTTTCGACCGGTTCGATTTTCCGGTCCATGTCCGCCTTGAACTGCGAAGTGCGGCACTCTATGTCGTTCAGGATGGACTTGACATCCTGGCCTCTTACGGTCAAGTCGGCTTCCCTGAGTTTGCGTGCGGCTTCTTCGAGCGCGTCGGCTGTCTGGACCTTGATGTTTTCAGCCTTTTCCACAGTAGTATCCACTATCCGTTCTGCCTGTTCCGCCATATCGATCAACAATGTTAAATATATTTGTTTATATATAATAAAGTTTTGTTACCGATTACACGCCCAGCAATAAGGGAAGAAGGATCCACAGCGCCCCAAACCCCCACCCAACAACACCCACACCCAACAACCCCAACCCCAACACAGAACACAGAACACAGAGAACAAAAACACAACAAAACACACGAGACCGAACCACACCGATCCCAAAGCCGGCTATCCCCGGAGCTTACCCACCGTCTCCACCATAGAGCCCAACGCAGACACCAATACATCCTCATTGCGAAATCCTCCAACAATCTCCAGAAGTTCAGCATCTTGAAGGCCCCGCATCTCCCCAGCCACATCAATCATACGCGGGACAGCCCTGACAATATTATCGACAATAGTCACCGTCGCAGCCTTAGCCGACCGCGACACCGGGTTAAGATCAACAACAATCACCTTCTTCCCCATCCGCACCAACGCCTCACACCTATCGCCATCCTCCAACGGCACCAACACCACATCCGCAGTCCAAACACCCTCACTAGAAGCCTTCGCCCGATCATGCGAAAGCCCCGGAATAAGACGATCAGGACGCTCCCCATACAACCGCTCGCAACCACACGACCTGAGAAGATCAGCGATCCTGCGAACCCGCTCCTCAGTCCGATGAAACAAATTAACCTCTATACCCGCACCCACAACTTTCGCCAGCCTAACCAGACCCGGAGCTGTTAGCGCCGCCGCATTACCATTAACAGAAATGACCGGATTCTCCGCCAACAACATTAAAGCAACCGCAACCCCCTCAGCAGACGCCGCAGAAGGCGTAGTCACCTCCCCAATAAGATAATCAAACGCCTCCCCCCTACCCTGCGCAATAAGACCCTGCATACTCACAATGCCGTCCCCGACGCCCTTTACCAGCAACTCCCTAACCATAAGCGACTGGTACCTTGGATGATCCCTGGGAATATCAGTCATGAAGAACACCAAAGCTCAGAGAAGAACAGAAGCATCAATTACGTGAACCGCCACACCCCGAAAGGCCAACCCCAAACCCATAGAAAAACACCCGCCACCAACCTCTAATGGTACAAGCATAATCCCAAAATCCAGGACAAGACCCGGCCCATACAACCGCCAGCACACACAGCCCTTACAAACAGACGCTTCCGCGCATCACTAATAACCTAATATGAATAAAGCGGTTAAAGACTAAATACTTGATCGACCAAGACTCGACAACACAACACAAAACAACCAAACTTTCTCCCACCCCACACTCACTCACAATAACAAGACCGCAAGGTAGAAAAAACCCACCGACCTCAGCCATGAGAAAACCCACCCCACAACCCCACCTAGAATACACAACTATCCATACATAACGCTCAGTCGGATAGGGACCCAACACAAACACTGAAATATTTTGAGCGCTGGCGGGCCCCTGGTTAGAAGGGGCGTGGTGTATGCCGATTTGCCTGCAGTTTTGACATATCAGCGGATGGTCAATGCACTCAGCAGAGATGGTTGTTTGTAGACCGCCCGTGGATCAGTAGCTCTGTCCTTTAGTGTGGGGTAGTTCACCGTAACGCTCCGCCAGTAAAACAAAAAACCTTATAGAGACAAACTTATATACGTCTACGACGACAACGAACCCAGTTCTATTGTTATCCAGCGAGGACGTCATAGTATGGATTTTAAAGCTATAGAAGAGAAGTGGCAGAAGCGTTATAAAGAGGCGAAAGTGTTCGAGCCTGTGGCTGAGCCGGGCAGGCCCAAGTATTTTATCACTTTCCCGTACCCCTACATGAACGGCTATTTCCACATTGGCCGGGCCTTCAGCGGTATCCGTGCCGAGGTCTTAGCTAGGTACAAGCTTATGCAGGGCTACAACGTCCTGTTCCCGTTCGCTTTCCATTGTACTGGGACGCCCATAGTCGCCGCGGCCGAGCGCATTGCTGAGGGCGAAAGGAAGCAGATGGACATCCTTCTCAGAATGGGTATCCCCGAGAATGAGATCCCGAAATTCGCGGATCCGGTATACTGGACTGAGTTCTTCCCCAGAGAAACTAGGATAGACCTAGATCGGATTGGCGCCGCCATCGATTGGTCCCGATCATTCATCACCACCTCGCTGAACCCGTACTACGATCACTTCATCCAGTGGCAGATGCGAAAGCTGAAATCGGGTGGGTACATCGTCATGGGCGAACACCCCGTAGTATGGTGCCCTAGATGCAAATCCCCAGCGGGCGACCATAGCCGGCTAGAAGGCGAAGGCGTCACCCCTGAAGAGATCTACCTGATCAAGTTTAAGATCGGCGACATGATCCTACCTTGCGGCACCTACCGACCGGAGACGACCTTCGGCGTGACGAACCTATGGCTCAACCCAAACATCACCTACGTCACCGCCAAAGTCGACGACGAAGTCTGGATCGTATCCGAGGAGACGATCAACAAACTGGAAAACCAGAAGTTCAGCATAACAATCATAGAAAAAGTGCCCGGAAAAACGCTTATCGGTAGAAAAGTCCTTAACCAAATCACCGGCGCAGAGATACCAATTCTACCAGCAACCTTCGTTGAGCCGGACGTCGGCACCGGCGTGGTCATGTCAGTGCCCGCCCACGCGCCATACGACTACGCGGCGCTCCGAGACATCGAGAACGACCCGAAGAAGTACGACCTGGAAGAGAACATCGTCAAGGACATCAAGCTCATCCCGCTAATCACCATCGAAGGCTTCGGCAAATACCCAGCGAAAGAGATCATCGAATCCATGCACATCAAAGACCAGAACGACCCCAAGTTGGAAGAAGCCACCAAAGAAATCTACAAGAAAGAGTTCCATACCGGCCTGCTGAATGAAAACACCGGCAAATACCAAGGCAAGAAGGTCATGGAGGCAAAGGCCGAACTAGTCTCAGACTTCATAGGACAAGGCAGCGCCGCGATCTTCTATGAACTGCCGGAAACCGTAGTCTGCAGAGACCTAACCAAATGCGTAGTCAAAATAGTCTCAGACCAATGGTTCATGAACTACAGCAACCCCATCTGGAAAGCCAGCGCACACAAGGCCCTAGACAAGATGAAACTCTACCCCGAAAAATCCAGAAAACAATTCGACTACGTACTGGACTGGCTCAAAGACTGGGCATGCACCAGAGAATACGGACTAGGCACCGAACTACCCTGGGACAGACGATGGGTAGTAGAATCACTTTCGGACTCGACCATCTATATGGCATACTACACCATCTCAAAATACCTAGAGAAAGGAACGCACAGCATCCAACCCGAACAACTCACCGACGACGCCTTCGACTACATATTCCTCAACATCGGCAATGCTAACACCGTCTCAAAACAGACCGGCATCAGCACAGACCTGCTAAACACCATGAAGCGAGAGTTCGAATACTGGTACCCCTTCGACCTGCGCAACAGCGGCAAAGATCTAGTACAAAACCACCTCTCCTTCTGCATCTTCAACCACACAGCAATCTTCCCAGAGAAATACTGGCCAAAAGGCATGAGCGTCAACGGCTTCCTGCAGATGGAGGGACAGAAAATGTCCACCAGCAAAGGCAACGTATACACACTAAGACAAATCTGCGACACATACGGCGCTGACGCCACAAGACTAACACTAATGTACGGCGGAGAAGGCCTGGAAGACCCCAACTGGGACAGCGAATTCGCCCGCAACGCCGGACCCCGACTAACACAATGGTACGACTTCGCCACAGAGAACCACAACAACGGCAGAGACGACGAAAAATACATCGACAAATGGCTCAAATCAATAGCAATCAAAACCCTCAAACAAACAAAAGAATCCATGGACAACATGGACTTCCGAACCGCCATACAACGAGGATACTTTGACATGCAACGATACCTGAAATGGTACACACGAAGAACCCCCACACCCAACAAACAACTAATAACCTGGTTCATCGAAACCCAAACCAAAATCCTAGCACCCTTCTGCCCCCACATATGCGAAGAAATCTGGGAAAAAATCGACGGCAAAGGATTCATAGCCAAAACCACATACCCAACATGGGACGAAACCATACAAGAAAACGCCATCGAGAAGTCAGAAGACTTCATCCGAGACGTGATCGAAGACATCCAAGAGATCATCGAAGTCGCCCAACTCAAAACCGCCAAAGAGGTCATGATATACACAGCCGACGCCTGGAAGTATAAAGCACTACAGACAGCCTCCGGCAAGAACATGAGCGACGCAATGAAAGACGTCATGACCGACCCAGAGATGCGAAAACAAGGCAAAGAAGTCAGCAAATACGTTAGCAAAGTCGTAGGCGAACGACTAATCCACTCCGGAGTCAACGAGAAAGCAGTGCTAGACGAAGCGAAGGACTTTATCTCCAAAGAAGTCGGGATGAGCGTCTCCGTGAACCCCGAGGAAGACCCGGAGAACAAGCGACGACACGCAATCCCAGGCAGACCAGCACTACTAATCAGGTGAACTACCCCACCCTAAAGGGATGGGGCTTCCTGCTTCACGGCTGATAGTGTGCGGTCGGGTGTTACCGATCGTAGTGACTATCTGCTCGACAGGCGAACCGGCATGTTCCATGCCTTTTAACCAGAGACTCATACCTTCCTTTTTGATGTTAAGAGAAGCGTTGTAATCTCGGTCTAATTGAGCGTTACAGTATGGACATATGTGCATTCTGTCTTTTAAGTCCTTTTTGACTATGTTTCCACAGACAGAGCATTTCTGGGTGGTATTCTTAGGATTTACTTTGACGAGTGTTTACCAGCACTTTCAGCCCTTGTAGACAAGCT
>Ga0187785_10000332_pt1 | contig 17794 bp, 14 predicted proteins | sample 0815_BV2_4_20_MG_FD_132466 | JGI IMG/M metagenome (GOLD analysis project Ga0187785, IMG submission 132466) | Tropical peat soil microbial communities from peatlands in Department of Meta, Colombia - 0815_BV2_4_20_MG | ecosystem: Environmental > Terrestrial > Soil > Wetlands > Peat | place...
TCGGTGCGATCGGCCTGCCGTGGGCCGCCAGCCAGATCGCTGGCCCGGCTCCGACCGCGACCGCCGCCGATGCCGCGGTGTGCGTGCGGCTCGAGGACGAGGGCAACGGCCAGCGCGACCTTGCCGACGTGATCATGGGGCTCGAGCCGGTCGGGCTGGGGCGCATCACCCTGGGCGGTCGCGACCTCACCACGATGGACACGGCCGAGGTGCGGCGGGCCGGCACCGCGTTCGTGCCGGAGGATCGACACGAGCAGGGGCTGGTCCTGGACATGAGCCTGTGGGAGAACACGCTGCTCGGCCGGCAGAACGAGGAGGCGTTCGTGCGCCGCGGCGGCATCCTGTCGATCGCGGCGATCAAGGAGCGCACGCAGGAGCTCGTGAAGGGGTACGACGTCCGCGCGCGCAACATCGACGTGACCGCCCGGACGCTCTCCGGCGGCAACCAGCAGAAGCTGATCCTCGCGCGCGAGCTCGAGGGCGAGCCGCAGCTCCTGCTCGCGGCGCAGCCGACGCGGGGCCTCGACGTCGGCGCGATCGAGTTCGTCTGGCGCCAGATCCTGGAGCAGAAGGCGGCCGGCCGCGCCGTGCTGCTGATCTCGGCCGAGCTCGACGAGATCTACGCGTTGTCCGACCGGATCGTGACCCTGTACGAGGGCCGGATCACGGCCGAGTACCCGCCGGACGCACCGCCCGAAGAGGTCGGCCGCGGCATGCTCGGCGACGTCGGCGTTCCGGAGGCGAGCTGATGGCCACCGCCCCGATCTCGTTGCCGACGGAGACGGCGCGCGAGCGGCCCGAGTGGCTCGACAAGCTCGCCGGCCAGGCGCTCGCGATCTTGATCGCCGTCGTGATCGCGCTCGGCCTCGGCTCGCTGATCATCCTCGGGTACGGCGAGAGCCCGCTGACGGTCTACGGAGCGATCTTCCAGTTCGGGTTCGGGACGAAGGACGGGTTCGGCTACGTGCTGACCGAGGCCACGCCGTTGATCTTCTCGGCGCTCGCGGTCGCGGTGTGCTTCAAGGCCGGGATGTTCAACATCGGGGTCGAGGGTCAGTACCTGGTCGGCATGGTGACCGCGTCCTGGGCGGCGCTGAAGCTGGACTTCCTCCCCGGCCCCCTGTTGATGTGGGTCGTGATCCTCTTCGGGATGCTCGGGGGGATCGCGTTCGCGCTCGTGCCGGCGATCCTGAAGGTGCGGACCGGGGCCCACGAGGTCGTCACCACGATCATGATGAACGGGATCGCGATCTCGCTCGTCGCGTGGGCGCTCGCCGGACCGCTGAAGTTCACGACCGAGGCGGGCGGGCACACGCCGAACCTCCGCACCGACCCGTTCCCCCCGAACGCCCGGATCCCTGACCTCGGGCACCTCTTCGGGATCCGGTCGTCGGTGCACCTCTCCTGGCTGTTCGTCGGCGCGCTCGTCACCGCGGCGATCATCTGGTTCGTCCTGAAGCGGAGCCGGCTGGGCTACGAGGGGCGCGCGGTCGGTGCCTCGGCCGGCTCGGCCCGCGCGGGCGGGATCTCGATCGGCAGCGTGCAGCTGCGGCTGTTCATCCTGTCCGGGGCGCTCGCGGGGCTGGTCGGGATGCAGCAGCTGCTCGGGGACAAGAACTACCTGCCGATCGGCTACGAGGCCGCGCTCGGCTTCACGGGGATCGCGGTCGCGTTCCTGGGGCAGAACAGCGCGGCGGGGATCGTCGCCGCCGCGATCGTGTGGGGCGTGCTGGCGCGCGGCGAGACCGCGGTGCAGATCAAGACCGACGTGCCGCGGGAGTTCGTGATCATCCTGCAGGGGATCTTGATCATCTCTGTCGTGGTCACGTACCAGCTCGCGAAGCGCCGCCTGCTGTCGCGGCAGCTCCGACGGGCCGCGACCGTGGAGGATTTCGTCGACTCCTCCGCCTCCGCCGACATCGAGGGCATGGCCCAGGAGGACCGGTAGATGCTGGCCGCCGTCGACGCCGGGAGCCTGCGGTTCGGGGACATCGGGGCCGCGATCGGCATCGCCCTGACGTACTTCACGATCATCTACCTGACCGGCCTCGGCGGGCTGTTCAGCGAGCGCTCGGGGATCGTGAACATCGGCCTCGAGGGGATGATGATCATCGGCACGGTCACCGGCTCCTGGGGCGCGCACCACTTCACGCTGCCGCCGCCGGAGGGTCTGGGGTGGGGTCTGCCGTGGGGGCCGATCATGGGGCTGTTGATCGGCATGGCCGCCGGCGCGGCGTTCGCGTCGATCCACGCGCTGGCCACGGTCACGTTCCGCGTCGACCACATCGTCTCAGGGGTCGTGATCAACCTCGTCGCCGTGGGGATCGCGCGGTTCCTCTCGACGATCTTCTTCGGACAGGCGACCCAGTCCGACCCCGGTCAGCCGGCGCTGAACCCGATCAACATCCCCTTGCTGTCCAGGATCCCGTGGGGGCTGGGCGGCGCGTTCCAGCAGTTATCACCGATGGTCGTCGTCGCCGTGCTGCTCGTGTTCCCGGTGTGGTTCGCGCTGTACCGGACCCGCTGGGGCTTGCGGCTTCGGTCCTGCGGCGAGAACCCGGAGGCCGCGCGCTCCCTCGGGGTCCGCGTGGCGCCGCTGCGCTACGAGGGTGTGCTCCTGTCGGGCGCGCTGGCCGGCCTGTCGGGGGCGTTCCTCGCCGTGGAGGTCACGAACGCCTGGCAGGAGGGAGAGACGCAGGGCCTCGGCTTCATCGCGCTGGCCGCGCTGATCCTGTCGAACTGGGACCCGATCCGGCTGATGCTCGCGGCGTTCATCTTCGGCTTCGCGCAGGCGATCCCGCTGCGGCTGATGGACGCTCCGGTGCTCCGGCTGATCCCGGACCCGTTCGTGCGCATGACGCCGTACATCGTCACGATCGTGGTCCTGGCCGGCTTCGTCGGGAAGGTCCGGCCGCCGGCCGCGGCCGGGCGGGCCTACGAGGGGGGCACGACCTAGGGCTCGTTCGGCTCGGGCTCGAGCGTGCCGTGGAGCCGGTCGCCGAAGTCCCCGAGGCCCGGCAGGATGAAGCCGTTCGCGTTCAGCTCGCGGTCGAGCGCGCCCGCGATCACCGGGACGTCCGGGTGGTCGCGCTGCAGCCGCGCGATCCCCTCGGGTGCCGCGACCACGCACACGAACGAGATCGAGCGGGGTTCGGCGTTCGCCTTCACGTGGGAGAGCGCGGCGCTGCCGCTGCCGCCGGTAGCCAGCATCGGATCGAGCACGAGCGCGCGCCGACCCCCCATCGGGGGAAGCTTGGCGTAGTAGTCGCGGGGCTCGAGCGTGACCTCGTCGCGCTCCATCCCGAGGTAGCCGACGACCGTATCGGGATACAGGTCGGTCGTGGCGTCGAGCAGCCCCAGGCCGGCGCGGAGCACCGGGATCGCCACGATCGGCTCGGCGAGCACGTGCGCGCGGACGGTCTCGAGGGGGGTCTCGACCTCGACCTCGGCGGTGGCGAGGTCCCGGGTGGCCTCCAGGACCAGCAGCCAGCCCAGGCGGCGGGTGAGGGTCCGGAAGCGGTCCGGGGGCGTGGTGCGGTCGCGGAGGCCCGCCAGGAGGTCCAGGGCGAGGGGATGGTCCAGCACGGTCGTCGCCATGGGGTCGGATGGTAGCCGGGGCCCCGCGGCGTTTGCCACGTGCGGGCGGCGTCTGCCACGATGCCCGGCGAACATGCGGCGGACGTATCGCTCCTGGTGCTCCTTCGTCGGGCCCGACCCGGCGTAGTCGCCAGCAGCCACCCGCAGCCAGCGACCCCGGGCCGAACGACCCGGGGTCCTCCGTCTCCGGGCCGTCCGACCGGGCCGACCGAGGAGGTTCGACCAGATGGTCGTCGTGATGACGGCGAACGCGACCGACGGGGACATCGAAGCGGTCGCCGGCCGCGTGCGTGCGCATGGCGGCGAGGCGTTCGTCTCCCGCGGCACGGTCCACACGATCATCGGGCTCGTCGGCGACACCGAGCGTTTCGCGACGATCGAGTGGAACCAGATGCCGGGCGTCGATCACGTGATCCAGATCGGCAAGCCCTACAAGATGGTCTCCCGCGATCTGCACCCCGAGACCACGGTGGTGAAGGTCGGAACGGTTCCCGTCGGGCGCGACACGTTCACGCTGATCGCCGGGCCGTGCGCGGTCGAGAGCCCCGAGCAGACGCGCCTGGCGGTGAAGGCCGCGAAGGACGCAGGCGCGACGATCCTGCGCGGCGACGTCTTCAAGCCCCGGACCTCTCCCTACTCGTTCCAGGGGCTGGGCGAGGAGGGGATCGAGATCCTCGAAGAGGCGCGCCGGACGCACGGGCTGCCGTTCGTGGTCGAGGTCGTCGACGTCGGCCAGGTCGCGCACGTGGCCGAGGTGGCCGACTGCATCCGGGTGGGCACGCGCAACGCGCAGAACTTCGAGTTGCTCCGCGAGGTGGGGCTGGCGAACAAGCCGGTGATGTTGAAGCGCGGGCTGGCGATGACGGTCGAGGAGTGGCTCCAGGCGGCCGAGTACGTGGCGCAGCGGGGGAACTCCGAGATCATCCTGTGCGAGCGCGGGATCCGGACGTTCGAGCCCTCGACGCGCAACACGCTCGACCTCGGTGGGATGGCCGTCGCCCAGCACGAGTCCCACCTGCCGGTGATCGTCGATCCGTCGCACGCGGTGGGGAAGCGGCACCTGGTCGCGGCGATGGCGCGCGCGGCGGTGGCCGGCGGGGCCGACGCGGTGATGGTGGACGTGCACCCCGATCCGGAGCAGGCGCTGGTGGACGGCGCGCAGGCGTTGACGCCGCCCGAGGTGATCGAGCTGGGGCGGCAGCTTGCGGCGATCGCCGAGGCGATCGGCCGCACGATGAACCGCTAGGTCAGGGTCCACCGTCGTTGGTCATGGCGCGCTGATATCCGTTGGTGCTGACATCGTCGGCGCCTTCGCCAAGGGGTCACCATCCGAGCCTGTGGTTGTCGGCGCGGATCGACGATGGGTTCCCGATGAAGACCGCGGTCGCAGTCGGGAACCTCTTGACAACTTCGGTCGGCGAAGCGGCGCCCGATCGGTGACGGGTTGACGCAGTCGCCCGCGCCCGGCGCTCCTACACCTCGACCGGCACGTTCGGCGTGAGCTCCAGGATGTCCGCCGACCCCCGCCAGCGCGCCAGCGACTCGCCCGGTGGTCCGACGCGCGACTTGCGCTTGTCCACCAGCGCCGTCGCCATCGTCTCCCACTCCGCGCCCTCCAGCAGCCGCGGCGCCGCCGAGAACTCGTCGAGCGCCGTGTCGCGACCCTTCCGCCGGGTGGTCACGAAGAACTCCTTCGCCCGGCCGATCCCCGGCACGGTCTGCTCCTGAGGTCCCGGCTCGCGCTGCGACAGCACGTAGATCTTCCCGTCCCGGTAGACGAACCACGCGGGGATCGCCTGGCGCCGGCCGTTCACGTCGGCGCCGATCCAGATCACGTCGGAGCGCTTCAGACCGTCCTCGATCTCCTTCGGCAGCTTCACGGGAGCCGCCTGCACGAAGATCGGCAGCTCGATCTCCCCGACCACCTGCTCGTCCAGGATGAACGACGCCACGTACGTGCCCGTCTCGTCGAAGACCGCGTCGGCCACCAGGTCGATCTCGGTCGTCAGGTCGAACATGCCCTTCATGCGCCGCGGCTCCGGGCCCCAGCGCCATACCATCCGGCCCGAGGGTCCGTACAGCCGAACCTCCTCGTCCACGATCCCGGCGCCGACCTTCCACGCGCGGTACAGGACGAACGGGAGGGCGGGGCCGGGCTGGCCGGTGAGGTAGACGCCGTCGGGCGACTCGGCGCCGAGCGTGCGCCACACGCGGTCGTCCACGACCGCCGCGGCGACGAGCTCTCCGATCGACTCCACCGGCGCAGAGGATAGCGGCTCGGGTACGCTCGGACGCCGTGCCCGCACCCCCCCTCGTTCGACGCCTGTTGGCCGCGGTCCTGGTGGCCGCGACCGCCGCGGTCCTCCCGGCGACCGCGCCGGTCCCCGCTCCGGCCGCGGCGGCGCCGGCGTCCCTGCGGCTGCGGCCCTGTCCGCACGTCACCCGGGCGCGGTGCGGCACCCTCAGGGTCCCGCTGGACCGCGCGCATCCGGGTCGCGGCACGATCGGGATCCGGGTCGAGCTGCATCCCCGGCGTGATCGCGCCCGCCCGCTCCTCGGCACGATCGTCGCGGTGCAGGGCGGGCCGGGCTATCCGACGCGCGCCTACCGGGACAGTTACCTCGCCCTGTTCCGCCCCCTCCTGGGCCGCTACCGGCTCCTGCTCGTGGACAACCGCGGCACGGGCGACTCCGGCGCGATCGACTGCCCACGACTCCAGTCCTACCGGGGCGATTACGTGCGGAACGCGGGGCTGTGCGGTCACCAGCTCGGCGCCACCGCCGTCGACTACGGAACGGCCGACGCCGTCGACGACCTCGCCGACGTCCTCACCGCCCTCCATATCGCGCGGGTCGACCTGTACGGCGATTCCTACGGGACGTTCTTCGGGCAGGTCTTCGCCGTCCGCCATCCAACGATGCTGCGGTCGCTCGTGCTGGACAGCGCCTACCCCGTGCTGGGCGGCGATCCGTGGTCCCGCGACACGAATCGGGCGATCCGGGCGGCGTTCCGCCGCGCATGCCTGCGCGACCCCGGGTGTGTCGCCCGGCCCGGCGATCCGCTCGGCCGGATCCGCCGGCTGACCGAGCTCGTACGGCGCCGGCCGATCGTCGGCACCGCCTTCGACGCCGACGGGATCCGGCGCCGCGTCACGTTCGACACCGGCACGCTGATCACGATCCTCGCGGCCGGCGCCGAAAGCTTCGATCCGTACCGCGAGCTGGACGCCGCGATCCGGGCGGAGCTCGGACCGGAGCACGACGCGGCGCCGCTGCTCCGCCTGGCCGCCGAGAACCTGTACTTCTCCGGCGCCGGCGATCCGCGCGCGTTCTCGGAGGGCCTATACCTGGCGACCGATTGCAACGACACGCCGTTGCTGTTCGACCGGAACGCGCCGATCCCGGTCCGCCGTCGGCAGTACGCGGCGGCGATCGGTCGCCTCCGGCGGACCGACCCACGGGCGTTCGCGCCCTTCACGATCTCCGAGTGGCTGCACGCGCCGCTTTCTGGCGTCCAGCCGTACGACTCCTGCCTGCGGTGGCCGCGACCCGCCCGTGCGAACCGGCCGATGCCGCCGAACCCGGTCTATCCCTCGGTCCCCGTGCTCGTGCTCTCGGGGGACCTCGACTCGCTGACCTCGCCCGAAGGCGCGCGGAAGGTCGCGGCGGAGTTCCCTGACGCCACCTTCGTCGACGTGCGCAACATGAACCACATCGCGGCGCTCGACGACGCCGGCCGCTGCGCCTCCGCGATCGTCGTGCGATTCGTGCGGACGCTGGACGCCGGCGACACGAGCTGCGCACGGCATTACCAGGAAGTGCGGATGGTGCGCCGGTTCCCGCTGCGAGCGGCGGATCTCGGGCCGATGGGGCCGGGTCGCCGAGCGGCGGAGGTCGCGACCGGCTCGGTCGGTGACGTGATCGCCCGCTGGTGGGAGATGTACGGGTATCACGGGGTGGGCCTGCGAGGCGGCCGCTTCGACACGGCGGGGTTGACACGGGTGTGGTTCGCGCTGCATCGGATCAGGTGGGTGCGCGACGCTGCCGTCAGCGGCACGGTCCGCTGGAACCGGGCGGATGGACGGATCCGCGCCTCGGTCACGGTCGACGGACCGGGGGTCGAGGCCGGCCACCTCCACCTGGCATGGAACGACTGGGCGACGGACGCGGTCGCGGCCGTGAGCGGCACGGTGGGCGGCCGTTCGGTTCGGCTGCGGCTGCCCGCGCCCTGAGCCTCAGACGGTGCGGGCGAGCCACAGGCGCGGCTCATCGAGCTCCGGCAGCGACGGCAGGGCGTCCGGGCCGTCCCACATCCGCGCGAGCGCCGATTCGTTCGTGAGCTCCACCACCGCGTCGCAGAAGGCCCGGCCGGTTGCGTACTGCTCGCGCTTCATGTCCACCCCGAGCAGCCGCTCGAACACGGGGTCGGCGCGCTCGTCCTCGCGGTGCCGGCGCATCGCCTCGTCGATCTGGGCGAACGTCGACAAGAGCGTCGCGCCGACCGCGTGCATCACGTGGTCGGCGTAGCCCTCGGCCGCGGCCATGAAGGCCTGGATCCGGCCGAGCTTGAGCCGCTGCTCATCGTCGAGCACCGCGCCGAACATCCCGTCGTCGTCCTCGCCGGCGAGGGCCCGCTGGAACGACTCGGGATCGGCGGGGTCGATCGTCGCGAGCCGTTCCTGGATCCGGTCCACGTCGATCGTGAGCGTGCTCAGGAAGTCGTCGACGAGCTCCACGAACCGCGGCCGAGCCCAATCGCGCGCGAACTCGAACCGATGGGTGACCTCGTGCAGCGCGACCAGCGTCCGGAACTCGGTGGGGTCGAGCGACCAGTCGCGCTCGAACGCGGCGAGGTTCGGGACCACGAACAGGAGGGCCCCGCCGTCGGCGCGCGGGACCGCCACGTCGTACTGCCCCAGCACCCGCTGCGCCAGGAAGCCGAGCACCTGGCCGACCTGTGTCCCTTGCAGGAGCGGGCCGAGCTGGGTCAGGAGCCCGCCCATCGCGCCGGCCTCCTCCGGCAGCTGGTCGCGCATCGCGCGGCCGAGCGCCTCGCCCATCCGGGCGGCGGCGGGCTCGAGCAGCCCCCGCAGGCCCTCCACGTTCGCCAGCACCCAGCCGGCGCGACGCACCGCCTGCACGTCGATCACGTCGCCGGGCGGCTCCAGCCCGGTGAACCCGGCGACGTGGAGCTCCGCAACCCGCACCGCCTGCACGAGCCCCTCGCGATCCGCATCGGTCGGGTCGGGGTCGGCGCCCGCCTCGACCGCGGTGGCGATCGCCACCTGCTTCGCGAGCTCCCAGTTCACCGGGCCGGAGGAGGAGGCCATCACCCGCTGCAGCTCGCGGAACAGCGGCGCGTCGCGCAGCGCGTCGGGGTCCATCCCGAACGGCGAGGTCGGATCGCTCATCGGGTCAGCGTACGACGTCCCCGCGCTACGATGGCCGACGTGTCCGACCGCACGCTCGTCCGCGTGACGCCGGAGCCGCTCTCGGTGCAGGAGGCCGTGTCGCACGTCGAGGATCCCGGCGCCGGCGGTACCTGCGTGTTCGTCGGGACGGTCCGTGACGCGGGAGCCACCGGCGACGTCGTCACGGGGCTCACGTACGAAGCGTGGGAGGAGCTCGCGGTCGCCCGTCTGGAGGAGCTCGCCGAACGGATCCACCAGGGCTGGCCGGTCCGGCGCGTGGCGCTGCTGCACCGGGTGGGGGAGCTCGGGATCGGCGAAGCGAGCGTGGTCGTGGCGGTTTCCAGCGCGCACCGGGCCGAGGCGTTCGAGGCGTGTCGGTTCGGCATCGAGGAGCTCAAGCACGACGTGCCGATCTGGAAGCGCGAGGCGCTCGCCTCGGGCGAGGCGCACTGGGTGATGGGGTCGTGATGGGCCGGGACCTCGCGATCGACCTCGGGACGGCCAATACGGTGGTGTACCGCGAGGGCGACGGCATCGTGTTCCGCCAGCCCACGCTGGTAGCGCTACGGGTCTCCACCGGTGACGTGGTCGCGATCGGCGACGACGTGGCGCGCGCGCGGGGCGGCGACCAGGGCAACGTGGTGTCGATGTGGCCGATGCGGTCGGGCGCGATCACGGAGTTCGAGGTCACGCAGCGCTTCCTTGCGAAGGTCCTGCGCGCCACGGCGCCCGGCCGGTATCCGAAGCCGCGCGTGCTGATCTGCATCCCGTCCGACAGCTCGCCCGTCGAGCGCCGGGCGCTCGAGGAGGCGATCGATGGCAGCGGCGGCAAGCAGGTCACGCTCGTCGAGGAGACGCTCGCGGCCGCGATCGGTGCCGGCCTCCCGATCCACGAGCCGGTCGGGCACCTGATCGTCGACATCGGCGGCGCGCGTTCGGAGATGTCGGTCGTGTCGATGGGTGGGGTGGTGTCCGGCGGCGGCGTGCGCGTCGGGGGGTTCGACCTGGACGCGGCGATCCAGGAACACATCCGCGTGACCTACGGCGTCGCGATCGGCGAGACATCGGCGGAGGAGCTGAAGCTCGCCTTGGGTTCGGCGTTCCCGTCGGCAACCGGACGGGCGGCGCTCGTGGTGGGGCGTGAGCTCGCGACGGGCAACACGGTCGAGGTCAAGCTCGACGAGGACGAGCTCCGCCATGCGATGGCCGGGCCGATCGGGAGGATGATCGAAGCGGCACGGCGCACGCTCGCGCAGGCGCCGCCGGAGCTCACCCACGACATCCTCGAGACCGGGATGTTCCTGACCGGCGGCGGCAGCCTGCTGAAAGGCCTAGACCTCCTGCTCGCCCAGGAGTGCGAGGTGCCGGTCCACATCGCCGAACGGCCGCTCGAGACCGTCGCGCTCGGCGCCGGGCGGATGCTCGAGCACCTGGAGGAGTACCGCTCGGCGTTCCAGCTGGTCCGCCCGGGCGGCCGGCGCTGAGGGGGGCCGATGACGTTCTCGATCGTGGCGCTCGATCCCACGACGGGCGATCTGGGGGTCGCCGTGGCCTCGAAGTTCCCGTGCGTCGGCGCCGTGGTGCCGTGGGCGAAGGCGGGCGTCGGGGCGATCGCGACCCAGGCCTGGGCGAACGCCACCTACGGGCCGGACGGGCTCGCGTTGATGGCCTCCGGGATGCCTGCGGCCGAGGCGCTCGACGCCGTGCTCGAGGGAGACGACGGCCGCGAGGAGCGCCAGGCGGGCTTCGTGGACGCGCGCGGCGGCGCCGCGACGTTCACGGGATCGGGGTGCATGACCTGGGCCGGGGGGGCCAGCGACGGTCCCGTGGCCGCCCAGGGGAACATCCTGGCGGGGGAGCGGGTCGTCGCGGAGCTGCTCCGGGCGTTCACCTCGACCGAGGGCGACCTCTCGGATCGTCTCCTGGCCGCCTTGCTCGCCGGCGACGCGGCCGGCGGCGACCGTCGTGGGAAGCAGTCCGCCGCGCTGCTCGTGGTCCGCGATCGTGGTGGGTACGAGGGCCGGAACGATCGCTACATCGACCTGCGGGTCGACGACCACCCCGAGGCGCCCACGGAGCTCGCGAGGCTGTTCGGGGTCTGGGACGACACGATGCTGATCCGTTCCGACCCGCTCCTCGACGCGACGCCCGACCTGGTGGCCGAGGTCCAGCGGCGCCTGGCGGCCGTCGGCCGCTACGACGGGGAGGTCACGGGCGACTACGACGCCGCGACCCGATCCGCCCTGCAGGAGTGGGCCGGCTGGGCGAACCTGGAGGGCCGGCTCCGCGAGGACGATCGACTCTCCCAGCACCTCGTGGCGGAGCTGCGGGATCTGACGCCCGACGTGCCGTGAACCCTAGCCGTGCGCGGCGTGGCTCAGCAGCCGGCCGGCGACCGCGAACGTGAGGTAGCTGCCGGCGGCCAGCGCGACCGCCCCCACGATCACGGCGATCACCAGGGTGAGCGCGCTCGTCAGGCGGGACTCCCAGGTGGTGGCGGCCGCGACCACCGGCACGTAGGAGCCCCCGGCGGGGCCGGCGTCGGGCCGGTTCGCGGGCCCGGGCTCGGCGATCGCCTCCTCCTCGGCGAACGGCCCCTGCCGCAGGGTGGAGAGGTACACGCCGGCGCCGATCGCCGCCGCGACGAGGATCACCAGGACGTACGCCACCGCGTCAGCCTACCGCCGGGCGTCCGTTCGTTCGAGGAACCCGCCCCGGGCCCGCGGCGAAGCACCCGTAGCATGGGTGCCCCGATGCGCCATCCCGTCCGCACCGCCGCCTTCGTCCTCGTGGCGGTCGCGCTCGTGGCAGCAGCGTGGGTCCGGATCCCGTACTACGCGGTCGGGCCGGGGCCGGCCCAGTCGGTCACCCCGTTGATCGACTACGAACGCCAGCCCCGCTACGAGCCGAGCGGGCGCTTCGTGATGACGACGGTGCGGTACTTCCAGGTCTCGCCGCTCCAGGCGCTCTGGGCCTGGGCCAGCCCGGACTGGAGCATCGTGCCGCGTTCGGACCTCTTCGCGCCCGGGGTGCCGGAAGACGTCCAGAACCAGCGCTCGATCTCCCAGATGGACCAGAGCAAGATCGACGCCACCGCGTACGTCCTCAAGCGACTCGACCGGTACCCGATGGTCCACGGCCGCGGCGCCCTGGTCGAGGCGACCGTGCCCGACTGCCCCGCCGACGGCCAGCTCTTCCCCGGCGACGTGATCGTCGCGATCGACGGGAAGCCGGTCGGCAGCGTCCGCGAGGCGTCGGTGGCGCTCGACGCCGTGCCCTCGGACCGGCCGATCGAGTTCCGCGTGAACGTCGACGGCACGATCGAGCACGCGCGGTTCACGCGTCAGCGATGCGTCCAGGACGAGGATCGACGCCTGGTCGGTGTGAGCCTCTTGAACCCGTTCCCGTTCCCGGTCTCGATCGCGAGCGCGAAGATCGGGGGGCCCTCGGCAGGCCTGATGTGGGCGCTCGGCCTGTACGACCTGATGACGCCCGGCGATCTGACCGCCGGCCGCACGATCGCCGGCACCGGCACGATCGACCCCCGCACCGGCGCGGTCGGGCCGATCGGAGGGATCCGCGACAAGGTGGTGGCGGCCGAGCGAGCGGGAGCCACGATCTTCCTGGCCCCGGCCGACAACATGGCCGAGCTCGCGAACGTCGACACCGGCGGCATGCGGGTGATCTCGGTCGCGAGCTTCGACGAGGCCCTTTCGGCCCTCCGGGCCGCCGGAAGCAACGCGTGAAGTAGGCTGGAACGCGGGGCATCCCGGCCCCGCCCGTCCGCGAGGAGCTCGGACCCGATGTCGACGATCCGCCTGCCCACCAGCCGGTCCCGGCGGTGGCCGCTGATCATCATCGGCGTCCTGGTGGTCCTGGCGGTACTGTTCACCGCCCTGTCCGGCGCGGTGGTCGACCTGCTCTGGTACCGGGAGATCGGCCAGACCGGGGTTTTCTGGACCGCGATCCGGACGCGGTTCCTGCTGGGGCTCGTCTTCGGGCTGCTGTTCTTCGGGCTGCTCTACGTGAACCTGCTGATCGCGCGGCGGATCCGCCCCACCACCCGGATCCTGACGCCCGACCAGCAGATCCTGGACCGCTTCCGCGACGTCTCGGACCCGTTCCTGCGCTGGCTCCTGCCGGTGGGCGCGGCGGTGATCGCGTTCCTGGTGGCGATCGGGGTCTCGGGCGAGTGGAAGACCTACCTGCTCTGGCGGGGCGGGTCGGGGATCATGTTCGGGAACCCGGACCCGCTGTTCCACCGCGATCCGTCCTTCTACATCTTCACGATGCCCTGGCTGCGCTTCCTGCAGGGGTGGCTCTTCTCCTCCCTGGTGGGCGTGACGATCATCGTGAGCGTTGCCCACCTGCTGTGGGGTGGTATCCGCCCGCAGGCGCCGATGTTCGCCGACAAGGTGACGCCGGCGGCGCGCGCGCATCTGTCCGTCCTGCTCGGGCTGATCATGCTCGTGAAGGCGTGGGGCTACTGGCTGGGGCGGTACGACCTGCTGACCTCGACGCGCGGGGTGGTCGAGGGCGCGTCGTACACCGATGTCAAAGCCCAGCTCCCGGCGCTGAACTTCCTGACGATCGTCGCGGTGATCTGCGCGCTCCTGTTCTTCGCGAACATCCGTCTGAAGCAGTGGAGCCTTCCGGTCATCGCGGTCGGGCTCCTCCTGCTGGTCTCGGTGCTGCTCGGCACCGCGTATCCGGCGTTCGTGCAGCAGTTCCGCGTCAAGCCGAACGAGCAGACCTACGAGCAGAAATACATCGGCGACAACATCGAGGCCACGAACATCGCGTTCGGCCTCGACCAGATCCACGCCCAGGATCACCCGGTCACCGGCCCGCTGACGGCCCAACAGATCCAGGACAACAGCGGCACGGTCTCGAACATCCGCGTGTGGCGTGGCGTGCCGATCCTGCAGGAGAACTTCCAGTCGCTGCAGCGCCAGCGGCAGTACTACGACTTCGACGACGTCGACGTCGACCGGTACCCGATCGATGGCCAGGAGCGGGTGCTGATGGTCTCGCCACGCGAGATCGACCAAGCCGGCCTGGCTCCTGCGGCCCAGACGTGGCCGAACGAGCATCTGACCTACACCCACGGGTACGGGGCGGTGGCGGCGCAGGTGAACACGGCGACGTCGCAGGGCCAGCCCGTGTTCCGCCTCCAGGACCTGCCGCCGGTCACGAAGGATGCGGCGCTGGACATGCAGCAGCCTGAGATCTACTTCGGGGAGAGCAATGACGTGCCGTTCGTGGTGACGAACACGAACATCCACGAGGACAACCCGCAGGGCGGCGAGACGGCGCCGTACTCCGGCCCCGGCGGGATCCAGCTCTCGAACTTCCTGCGACGCGCGGTCTTCTCGTGGCACTTCCGGGACTACAACCTGTTGGTCTCCAGCAGCATCACGCCGCAGTCGCGGATCATGATCTACCGCGACATCCAGACGCGGATCCGCAAGCCCGTGCCGTTCCTGGGCTTCGACAGCGATCCCTACTTCGCGATCATCGACGGGCAGCCCGAGTGGATCTGGGACGCCTACACGTACACGAACCAGTACCCGTACTCGCAGTCGGTCGATGTAGGCGACGCCACCGGCGGACTGCTCCAGGGGAACGTCAACTACTTGCGGAACTCGGTCAAGGCGGTCATGAACGCCTACACCGGCCAGATCACGTACTACGCGTTCCTGACCGGTTCCCAGGCCGACCCGATCGTCCGGGCGTGGGCGAACGCGTTCCCCGGTCTGTTCACCGATATCACCCAGGCGCCCGCCGACGTGATGGCGCACTTCCGGTATCCGGAGAACCTCTTCCAGGTCCAGGCGTTCCAGTACACGAACTACCACGTGCTGGACCCGATCGCGTTCTACCAGAAGAGCGACTTCTGGGCGGTGCCGGGCGATCCCACGGTGCCGGCCACGCAGGCGGCCGTGACGATGCGTCCGTCGTACCAGTTGATCCGGCTCCCCGGCCAGTCGCAGGAGGCGTTCCAGCTCGTGATCCCGTTCGTGCCGGCCGACCGGCAGAACATGGTTGCCTGGATGGCCGCGTCGTCGGATCCGGGCGACTACGGCGCGCTGACGGTGTTCCGATTGCCCGAGGGCCGCAACATCGAAGGCCCGGTGCAGGTGATGTCGCGGATCAACCAGGATCCGACGTTCTCGGCACAGCGGACCCTGCTCGGCCAGGGTGGGTCGACCGTGCAGTTCGGGGACTTCCTGGTGATCCCGATCGACGATTCGTTCCTCTACGTCGTGCCGGTCTACGTGCGCGCCGTGCAGGAGGCGGCGGTGCCCGAGCTGAAGCAGGTCATCATCGTGAACGGCTCCCAGGGGCAGGTCTCGCTCGGGCCGGACCTGGCCTCGGCGCTGCGGCAGGCCGTCACCGGTCTGCCGGGCGGTGGCGGGAACGGCGGCGGGACCCCGCCGCCCACCGGCTCGATCGAGCAGCAGATCCAGCGGCTGCTGGCCGACGCCCAGACGCACTTCCAGAACGCGGAGACCGCGCTGAAGGGTGGCGACCTGGGCACGTATCAATCGGAGATCGACGCCGCGCAGAAGGACGTCGAGCAGGCTGCCCTGCTCACGACGAAGAACCAGGGCTCGGGCTCATCGGGCTCGTCGGGAGCGTCGCCGTCGGCCAGCCCCTCGCCCGGCGGCTGAGCCTCAGTCCGGCAGTCGGTACGTCAGGTCGGCCGAGACGTCCATCACGTCCATCTGGGCCTTCTGCAGGCGCCCGGAGTAGTCCCAGTTCATCGCCTGCCATCGCGTGAACTGGTCGAGCACCCACACGCCCGACTGCCGGCTGCCGTTGCCGCTTCGCCCGTTGCCGCCGAACGGCAGGTGCGCCTCGGCGCCGCTCGTGGAGTTGTTCACGCTGACCATGCCGGCGGAGATCCGCTCGCGGAACCGGAACGCGTGCAGCGGATCGGTCGTGTAGATCGACGACGACAGGCCGTAGCCGTGGCCGTTCGCCAGCGCGATCGCCTCGTCGAACGTATCGAACGACGCGACCCCGACGATCGGCCCGAACGTCTCGGTCCGGTACAGGTCGTCCTCCGCGGTCACGCCGTCGACGATCGTCGGATGGTAGTACAGGCCGGCCTCGGGATCGTCGCCCACGAACCCCTCGCGCGGGCGCTCGCGGGTGATCCGTCCGACCGAGGTGGAGCCGTGCACCGTGTGGTGGTCGCGGATCAGCCCGAGCCACCTTTCGAAGCGCTCCGCGAACCGCGCGTCGATCATCGGGCCGTACAGGACGTCCCTGGTCGGGTCACCCACCGGCGCCTCGACGACGGCTTTCGTGAAGCGTGCGACGAAGTCGTCGTGGACGTCCGAATGGACGATCGCGGTGCCGAGCGACGTGCACCGCTGGCCGGCCGTGCCGAAGCCGCTGAACAGCGCGCCCTCGACCGCGAGGTCCACGTCCGCGTCGGGCATCACGACCAGCGGGTTCTTGCCCCCCAGCTCGAGGCAGGGCGTCTGCAGGTTCCGACCGCAGAGCTCGCCGATCCGGCGGCCGACGTCGGTGGAGCCGGTGAAGCCCACCTTGTCGACGACGCCCGTCTCGATCGCGCGCTCGAGTCCGGCGAACGTCGTAACGCCGTCGGCCAGCGCCAGCTGGAAGGCGCCCACGGGGAACCCCGCGTGGAGGATCAGCTGCGCGAACGCCTCGGCCGTCGCCGGCGCGTACTCGGCCGGTTTCCACACCACCGTGTTGCCGCACAGCAGCGCCGGCACCAGGTACCAGGACGGCACCGCCACCGGGAAGTTGCCGGCCGTCACGATCGCGGCGGTCCCGACCGGCGCGCGGAACGTGAACAGCTGCTTGTCGGGCATCTCCGAAGGCACCGTCATGCCGTACAGGCGGCGACCCTCGCCCAGGAAGAACGTGCACGTGTCCACGACCTCCTGCACCTCGCCGCGGGACTCGCGGATCGGCTTGCCGATCTCCCGGGTGATGATCCGCGCGAGGGCTTCGGCGTTGTCCTCCACCAGCCGCCCCAGCTGCTGGATCGCGCGGCCTCGGACCGGCGCGGGCACCGACGACCACGCCGGTTGCGCGTCCTTGGCGGCTCGGCAGGCGCCCAGGCAGGTCTCTGCGTCGGCCAGCGACGCCTCGGCCACGATCTCGTCGAGCCGGGCCGGGTTCGCGATCGTGCGGACCGTTCCGCCGGGCACGGCCCGGCCGTTCAGGAGGGAGGCGATCGTGGTCGTCATGCGGCGATGCTACGCCGTGTCGGCCGCCGAGCCGTCCCCGGTGCGGGGGACCCGATCGGCCGGATCGGCGGGTCAAGGATCGGACCTCCCGGAGCCGATGGAACAACAACGGCACCGAGGGGGAGTTCATGCCTGAGGGATTCGATCCGCTGCGGATCCTCGCGGGCCTCCGGGCCCACGGGGTGGAGTACATCTTGATCGGCGGCGTCGCGGCCGCCGCGCACGGCTCGCCGGTCGATACCGACGACGTCGACATCTGCCTGCCGATGAACGGCGAGAACCTCGAACGGATGGGGTTCGCGCTGGAGGATCTGGGCGCCCGCGAGGACGGCCCGGAGGGCGAGCATCGCGTCTCGTTCGTGACGGTGGCCGGGAGGCTCGACGTGTTCGAGAACCCGACCGGCTACGCCGAGCTCGACGCGGCCGCCACGGCGATCGACCTGGGCAACGGGGTCACGGCGCGGGTCGCGCCGATCGACCACCTGGTGGAGTTCAAGCGCTCGGCCGGGGACCTGGTCGGAGCCGCGCACCTCGCGGCGATCGCGGGGGCGGCCCA
>Ga0187785_10000334_pt1 | contig 17754 bp, 18 predicted proteins | sample 0815_BV2_4_20_MG_FD_132466 | JGI IMG/M metagenome (GOLD analysis project Ga0187785, IMG submission 132466) | Tropical peat soil microbial communities from peatlands in Department of Meta, Colombia - 0815_BV2_4_20_MG | ecosystem: Environmental > Terrestrial > Soil > Wetlands > Peat | place...
ATTGAGCGCGCCGGCGAGGCTCGTACCGCAGGCCTGCATCATGGTGATCCCGGGCGTCGTGGCCGCGAGTGCGCTGCCGATGACCGCCTCGCGGGCGAGGTTCCAGTCCTTGGCATGGGTGACGACCGCGCCGCCAACCACCTCATCGATATGAGCGCCGTGGAGAGCGAAGCGATCGACGAGACCGCCGAGCGCTGCGATCAGCATGTCGAGATTGGTCAACTCGGCATAGCCCGTGTGCGAGCGGCAAAAAGGGATGCGCGAACCTCCCAGCACCGCGACACGCCTGATCGACGCTTCAGTCATCCATCCCTCGGTCATGCCGCCGCGGCGGTCGCAGCTCCTGCCGCCTTCTCACTGCGCCGATAATGTAGAGGCCCGCCGCGAAACGGGGCGAAGCCGGTGCCGAAGATCACACCGGCATCGACGTGATCGGCGTCGGCTACCACCTGGTCGGCGAGAGCCCGCTCGGCCTCGTCGAGCATGGGCTTGACGAGGTCGCGGCCAAGGCGCTCGAGCTCAGCCTGATCGTAGGTGGCCTCTTCGCGCTTCGGCTTCCCCTCGATCCAGAGATAGAAGCCCTCGCCCGTCTTCTTGCCGAGCTTGCCCTGCCTAACGAGGCTTGTCAGCACGTTGTCGGTCTCGGGCGCCAGGTTCAGCTCCTGACCGACGTGATTGGCGATGTCGAGGCCAACCAGGTCCATCAGCTCGAGCGGACCCATGGGCATGCCGAACTTCATCGCCGCCTCGTCGATCTTCTCGCGCGGCTCGCCAAGCTGATAGCGGCGGACCGCCTCCATCAGGTAGGGCGCGAGCAGGCGGTTCACGAGGAAGCCGGCACCATCCTTGACGATCAGCGGCAGCTTGGAAATGGCGGTGACGAAGGTGGTCGCCTTGCGCACCTCTTCTTCCCGCGTTTGCGCACCCCGCACCACCTCGACGAGAGGAAGCTGCGCCACGGGGTTGAAGAAATGGAGGCCGACCAGACGTCCCGGATCGGCAAGGGAACGCGCAATGTCCTCGAGTTTGAGCGAGGAGGTGTTGGTCGCGAGTACAGCGCCCGGCTTCACTTGCTTCTCAAGCTCGGCAAACAGCTTCTGCTTGACGTCGAGCCTCTCGACGATCGCTTCGATCACGACGTCGGCATGCTTCACATATTTGCCCCTGGGATCGGCAATGAGCCGCGCGACCGCCGCATCGATCGCGAGCTTAGTACGGAGATGGCGCTTGAACAGACCCTTGGCGCGGGCGAGCGCCTTGGCGATCTGCGCCTCGTCGAGATCCTGAAGGCTGGCCTGCATGCCCTGCACCACGCACCAGGCGGCGATATCTCCGCCCATGGTTCCCGCACCGATCACATGAACGCGGCGCGGCTTGAAGCCATCTTTGGGCGCATCGTCCTTCAGCATCTCCGACAGCTTGAACACGCGGCGTAAGTTTCGCGAGGCCTCGCTCGCCATGAGCGGCGTGAACATTTCCGTCTCGGCGACGCGCATGCTCGCGGGATCATCGCCATAATGCTCGAACAGCTCGATCAGGCGGAACGGCGCCGGGTAATGCTCCTCGCGCACCTTGGCGGCGGTCTTCTCCCGCATCTGCTTCGCCAACATCCCGCGCATCGGCTGCTTCAGCATCAGCTTCTTCCACCAGGGCGCGCCTTTCGACACGCGCTTCTGCAGCACCGCCTTGCGGGCGGCCCAACGGAGATTGTGGTGCGTCGGGACGAGCTGATCGAGGAGATCCATGGCCTTGGCGGCCGAGGGACGGAGCATCTTCCCGGTCAGCATGGCGGTCATGGCGTCCGTGGGGCCAGCGAGCGCGATCGACCGCACCGTGCCGTTAAGCCCCGGGAAGATGCCGAGCTTCACCTCAGGAAAGCCGAGCCGCGTCGCCTCCTCACGATCGGCGATACGCCAATCGCAGGCGAGCGCAAGCTCGAGCCCGCCGCCCAGGCAATAGCCGTGAATTGCCGCGACGACGATGACAGGAAGCCGATCGATGCGATCGAACAGCTCGAGCGTCTGCTTCACCGCGTCCTTGATCTTGTCCTCGGTATCGAAGCTCTCGAACTCGCGTATGTCGGCGCCGGCGATGAAGCTCCGGTCCTTGGCGCTCATAATGACGAGGCCCTTGACCTCGCCGCTCGCGGCAGCCGCCTCAACGGCCTTGACGATCTCACCGAGCTCCTCGGTCGGGCGGCGGCCAAGCGAGTTCATGCTCTCGCCCTTGCGGTCGATGACCGCCCAGGCGATGCCCTCGAAGTCGATCGCGAAGCGCCAGTCCTGCAAATTGGGAAGTGTCGTCGCCATGCTCACTTACTCGGCGGCAATATGCTCGTGCGGCTCGGGCCGCACGGCGGCGAGCGGCGTCGGCGTAGGCGACCTCCGCGCAGCGAGAGACGCCGCATCGAAATCGTCGACGGCAATGACGCGCGCCACGAGATCGCGAAGCTCGGCAAGGGAGGAGGCTTCCTCCTCGGTAAGCACGCCCTTCGACTTGGCCTCGGCGATCCAATCATTGTTGTGATAGCGCTTGACGTCACCCTTGCGGATGGCGCGCTCGAGCTTCTTGTCGGCCTCTTCGTTGGCGATCACCTTCTTCAACGTATATTCGAGGAGCCCCACGCGATCGGACGGATCGTCGGGGGAGAAGATGTCGCGCGTAAGACGGTCGCGGAAGGCGCCGGGCTGGAGCACCTGGCGCACGAGCGCTTTGCCGTGCGCGTCGCTCGCAGGGCGCCGCGTGCCGAAGGGAAAGACAAGCGGCCACATCGCCCAAGCGGCGGACCGTACCGGGAAATTGCGCAACACCCCAAGCAGCGCCTGGTCGAAGCGGTAGAGGCAGTTCGTCGCGCAATAGCTCACGAGCGCGAGGTCCGCGGTTTGCCGTCCATCATCCTCGTAGCGCTTCAACACCGAAGAGAGGAGATAGAGCTCGGCGAGCGCGTCGGCCATGCGGCCGGTGATCTTCTGCTTGACCTTGAGCCCGCCGCCGAGCAAAGCGACGGTCATGTCGGCGACGAGCGCGAACGAGCGCGCGGCGCGCGCAAGCTCTTTCCACCAGCGCCGCGTCGGTCCCGCGTTGGGCGGCGACGAGGCGAACACGCCAAAGGTCAAATTGTGGAACAGCGAGCCTGCGGCATTGGACAGGGTGAATGCGACATGCCGTCCAAGCGTCTCCTCGAAAAGCTCGATGCCGCGCTCCTGGTCGTCGTCCTGCAACGCCTCGATCTCGGTGAAGAGATAAGGGTGGCTTCTAAGCGCGCCTTGGGCAAAGGTGATCAGCGTGCGCGTCAGGATGTTGGCGCCTTCCACGGTGATGCAGACCGGCACCATCTGGTACGCACCCTGGATATAGTTCGAGGGTCCATCGCAAATGCCGCGCCCGCCGTGGATGTCGAGCGCATCGTTGACGCTCTGGCGCATGCGCTCGGTCGAGACATATTTGAGCAGCGCCGAGATGACGGCAGGCTTCTCGCCGGCAGAGACCATCGAGGCCGTCACGGCGCGGGCCGCCTCGAGCTCGTAAGCCGTCTCGGCCATGCGCGCGAGCGGCTCTTCGACGCCTTCCATGAAGCCGATCGGTAGATTGAACTGCTTCCTGATGCGAGCATAAGCGCTGCTCGTCCTCAGCAGTGCTTTGGTTGCGGCGGCGCTCGTCGCCGGAAGAGAGATGGAGCGCCCCGCGGCAAGGCAGGCCATCAGCATGCGCCATCCCTGTCCGGCCCGCTCGGCCCCGCCGATGATCCAATCGATGGGAATGAAGACCTCGCGCCCCCGCGTCGGGCCGTTGGGGAATGCCGCTCCGGCCGGGAGGTGACGCCTGCCGATTTCGACGCCGGGGTGATCGGTCGGCACGAGCGCGAGCGTGATGCCGATATCCTCGCCACGGCCGAGCAGGTTGTCGGGATCGAACAGCCGAAAGGCGAGTCCGAGCAACGTCGCGTTCGGCGCGAGCGTGATGTAGCGCTTGTCCCAGGAGAGCTTGATGCCGAGCGTCTCCACGCCGTCGTGGACCCCGCGTGCAATGACCCCGACATCGCGCATCGAGGCAGCATCAGAGCCCGAGAACGGGCCGGTCAGCGCGAAGCAGGGAATCTCCTCGCCCTTGGCGAGCCGCGGCAGGAAATGCTCCTTCTGGGCGTCCGTTCCGTATTTCTCGATCAGCTCGCCCGGCCCGAGCGAGTTCGGCACCATGACGATGGTGACGCCATCCGGGCTGCGGGAGGAAATCTTGCCGATGATGAGCGACTGCGCCTGGGCCGAGAAGCCGAGACCCCCATGTGCGGACGAGATGAGCATGCCGAGGAAGCCGTTCTCGCGGACGAAGCGCCAAGTGTCGTCGGGGATATCGTGCAACTCGTGCCGGATGCGCCAATCGTTGAGGCGCTTGCACAGCTCGACGGTCGGGCCGTCGAGGAAGGCGCGCTCCTCCACGGTGAGCGTGATCGGGGCCGTGCGGCGAAGCTTCGACCAGTTTGGCGTGCCGCTGAACAGTTCGGCATCCCAGCCGACGGTGCCCGCCTCGAGCGCCTCGCGCTCCGTCTCGGAGATGGTGGGCATGACGCCTTTAAGCGCGCCATAGGCGGGAAGCGTGATGTATTTGCGTTTGATCTCGGGAAAGCTCGCCACGAACACGAGCGCGGCCACGAGCCAACCGAGCAGCGACCACCACGGGAAGACGGGCCAATGGAGTTGGCCATGGATGAGGCCCATCTGCGCGCCGAAGGTGAAAACGGCGGCGGCGAGCGCCCAGAGCCAAAGCGGCGCGCGGTTCATCGCAAGCGCAAACAGAGCAACAAGTGCAAGGCCTGCGAAGATCAACTCAGCCATGGACGGCCTCCAAATTCGCCTTGGTCGCTGTCCGTCCCCAGCCGGAGAGCCCCATGCGGGCAAGGCTTGCAGCCGGCGCGATCAGCGCCGATCCGGCTTTTTGCCCTCTATGGTCCGGTTGGTCCATCGACTCAAGTCTTTTTGCGCCTCTCGAGGCTCGCGCGACGGTTCGTCCCGAATCGCTCGATGCCCGATCTTGCTGCCAACAGATTCCCAGCGGATTAACGCGCCCCCGACGCTCGCTCGGGACAGTTCGCCGTGACACTTTCGCTTCCTTGTGCGGCAGCGGCGAATTGGCTAAGGAGGGGCCGGTTCAGGCCCGAAGAGCCCTTGCTGGGAAAGCGCCATGTCAGAGCCAGAGCGACCGCAACTCAGCCCCTATCAAGTCGAGCTCCAAGCCGGCAAACGCTATGCGTGGTGCCGCTGCGGCCGCAGCCAGAAGCAACCCTTCTGCGACGGCTCACACGCCGGTACCGGGATCGAGCCGTTGATGTTCACCGCCGAGCGCGACGAAACCGCACTTCTTTGCGGCTGCAAGGATACGGGCGACCCGCCTTTTTGCGACGGCTCCCATCTCCTGCTCTAATCTTGGGCATGCCTGCCCTTCACGCGGCGTTGTACGGGGCGAGCCCTTCTTGCTAAGAAGGGGCCGCAAGCGGGCGGCGGGGCCCGCATTCCTTAGTCTGCAAGCCCATTTCGGGGAAAGGCGAGGCAGGCATAAGTCATGGCCTATTTCCTACAGCAACTGATCAACGGCATCGCGCTGGGCTCGATCTACGGGCTGATCGCCATCGGCTACACCATGGTCTATGGCATCATCGGCATGATCAATTTCGCCCATGGCGACATCTTCATGGTGGGCGCCTTCATCGCGTTGATCGCCTTTCTTTTGCTGATGAGCCTCGGGCTGACGCTGGTCCCGCTCGCCCTCGTTCTCGTGCTCATCATCGCCATGGCTCTGACCGCGGTGTGGGGCTGGACGGTCGAGCGCATCGCCTATCGGCCTTTGCGCGAGTCGTTCCGTCTCGCGCCGCTAATCACGGCCATCGGCATGTCGATCGTGCTGCAGAATTTCATCCAGGTGTCCCAAGGCGCGCGGGTGAAGCCGCTCCAGCCCGTGATCACCGGCGGCTACGAGCTGTTCCAGCAAGGCGGCTTCGAGGTCATCCTGTCCAATATCCAGATTCTCATCGTGGTCACGACGCTGGTGCTGATGGCGGCGTTCTGGCTGATCATCGCCCGCACGCCGCTTGGCCGGGCGCAGCGCGCCTGCGAGCAGGACCGGCTCATGGCATCGCTGTCCGGCGTCAACGTCGACCGCACCATCTCGCTCACCTTCGTGCTCGGCGCGGCTCTCGCGGCCGTGGCCGGCCTGCTCTACCTCCTCTATTACGGGGTGATCGACTTCTACATCGGCTTCGTCGCCGGCATCAAAGCGTTCACCGCTGCCGTGTTCGGCGGCATAGGTTCGCTCCCCGGCGCCATGCTTGGCGGGCTTGTCATCGGCCTGATCGAGACCTTCTGGTCCGCCTACTTCACCATCGAGTACAAGGACGTGGCGGCCTTCTCGATGCTCGCCATCGTGCTTATCTTCTTCCCGACCGGACTGCTCGGCCGTCCCGAAGTGGAGAAGGTTTGACGCCCTTGGCCGAGCCCGGCAAATCGTTCGGCCAGCGGCTCCAGTCGGCCGTCGCCGACGCTCTTATCGGCGGCGTGATCGCGTTTCTTCTGTTCTGCCTCTTGCTCGGCGAGCGCACGGTCGACAATGTCACCGGGCTCACACTGATGCCGCGCCCGATGCTGCTCGCAGTCGCCGTCGGCATCGTGGTCGTGGGACGGCTGTTGCTGAGCCTGTTCGTCTGGCACGCCGAGTATCCCCTCACCACGCCCTTCGCCAAGCTCTTCACTCGCGAGCTCTTCGATCGGCGCGATCTCATCGTGCTCGGCTCGGTCGCGGGCGCCGCGGCGCTTACGCTCATCGTCGCGAGCATCGTGGGGGCGCCGGCCTACGTGCTCATAGCCGCCCTCGTGCTCGGCTTCCTTTTCATCGGCGCCATGCGGCGGGGCATCGTCTATTTCTTTCCCGACCTTCCTTACGCGCGCATGTTCACCATCGGCGGGATCTTGTTCGTGATTCTCTTTCCGCTCTGCTCATATCTCATCGACAAGGCTTTCCATCTCGGACTCCCGCTCCGCTATTGGTTCGACCTGTCGATCCTCGTCCTCACTTATGTGATGCTCGGCTGGGGGCTCAACATCGTGGTGGGCTTGGCGGGCCTGCTCGACCTCGGCTATGTCGCCTTCTACGCGGTCGGCGCTTACGTCTTCGCGCTGCTCGCAATGCATTTCGGCTTCGGCTTTTGGATGTGCTTGCCGATTGCGGGCGCCGCGGCGGCGCTCTGGGGCATCGTGCTCGGATTTCCGGTGCTCAGGCTTCGCGGTGACTACCTCGCCATCGTCACGCTAGCCTTCGGCGAGATCGTGCGCATCATTTTGCTCAACTGGACGAACGTCACCAACGGGCCTAACGGCATCTCGGATATCCCCAAGCCTACCTTCTTCGGCCTCCCCTTCGCCGCCGCAGGGCCCGTGACATTCGCGAGCTTCTTCGGCCTGAAATACGACCCGCTCCAGGGCATCATCTTTCTCTATTACGTGATCCTCGGGCTTGCGCTCATCACCAATCTCGTGACGCTCAGGCTGAGGCGGCTTCCCATCGGCCGCGCCTGGGAAGCGATGCGCGAGGACGAGATCGCCTCCCGCTCGCTCGGCATCAACACCACCATCACCAAGCTCACCGCCTTTGCCACGGGCGCCCTGTTCGGCGGGCTCGCAGGAAGTTTCTTCGCCACCCGCCAGGGCTTCATCAGCCCAGAGAGCTTCACCTTCATCGAATCCGCCATCATCCTCGCCATCGTCGTGCTCGGCGGCATGGGGAGTCAGCTCGGCGTCGCCATCGCCGCGATCGTCATGGTGGGCGGCTTCGAGGCGCTCCGCCATACCGCCTGGCTCCAGGACGTATTCGGGCAGGAGTTCGATCCCGCGCTCTACCGCATGCTTCTGTTCGGCATCGCCATGGTGGCGATTATGGTGTGGCGCCCACGCGGCATCGTCGGCTCGCGCTCGCCGACCATCGTACTGAAAAAAGCGCACGCCATTTCCTCTGACCTCGTCAAAGAAGGCCACGCATGAAGCCGTGGGAGAGCGATCCCCTGCTCAAGGTCGAGCACCTGACCATGCGCTTCGGTGGCCTGGTGGCCATCGACGACGTCTCATTCGACGTAGGACGCAACGACATCACCGCGCTGATCGGGCCTAACGGCGCCGGCAAGACCACGGTGTTCAATTGCATCACCGGATTCTACAAGCCGACCGAAGGGCTGATGCAGCTCACCCATCCCGACGGCCAGAGCTTCAGGCTGGAGCAACTCGACGATCACGTGATCAATTCCGACGCGCGCGTCGCCCGCACCTTCCAGAACATCAGGCTGTTCCAGGGCATGACGGTGTTGGAGAACCTGATGGTGGCGCAGCATAACGCGCTGACCCGCGCCTCGGGGCTTCCGAACGGCGCCGTCCTCGGGTTCGGCGTCTTTGCGACGATCGGTGCCATTCTCCATGTCGGCGGCTATGCCAGGGCCGAGAAAGAGGCAATCGACTACGCGCGCCATTGGCTCGACCGGGTCGGGCTCACGCGACGCGCCGACGACGCCGCGGGATCCCTCCCCTACGGCGATCAGAGGCGGCTCGAGATCGCGCGGGCGATGTGCACGCGCCCGCTTCTGCTCTGCCTCGATGAACCGGCGGCTGGACTCAACGCGCGGGAGAGCGAGGCGCTGAACGAGCTCCTCTTCTCCATTCGCAAGGAAGAAGGCATCGCGCTTCTCCTCATCGAGCACGACATGAGCGTGGTCATGCGCATCTCCGACCATGTCGTCGTGCTCGATTACGGCAAGAAGATCGCCGACGGCACGACCGAGGAGGCGCGCCACGACCCGCGCGTGATCGCCGCCTATCTCGGCGTCCCCGACGACGAGGTGAGCGAGGTCGCGCGCGAGGTGCGCGCATGAGCACGCCGCTTCTGGAGCTCAAGAAAGTGACGACCTGCTACGGCGTGCTGCCGATTCTGCACGGCGTCAGCCTCGACATCAAAAAAGGCGAGATCGTTGCACTGATCGGCGGCAATGGCGCCGGGAAGACCACCTTGATGATGACGATCTTTGGACGGCCGCGCGCCCGCGAGGGGCGCATCCTGTTCGAAGGCCGCGACATTACCGATCTCCCCACGCATGAGGTGGCACGGCTCGGCATCGTGCAGTCCCCGGAGGGTCGGCGCATCTTCTCGCGCATGACGGTGCTTGAAAATCTGCAGATGGGGGCGATCGTCGCCAACGATCAGGCCTCATTCAACCAGGACCTCGAGCGCGTGTTCACAATGTTTCCGCTGCTCAAGGCGCGGCAGTATCAGCGCGGCGGCACGCTGTCGGGCGGCGAGCAGCAGATGCTGGCCATCGCCCGGGCGCTGATGGGCCGCCCCACCCTCCTTCTGCTCGATGAGCCGTCGCTGGGCTTGGCCCCGCTCATCGTGAAGCAGATCTTCGCGGCGATCCGCACGCTCAATACGGATTATGATCTTACCGTCTTCCTGGTCGAGCAGAGCGCCTACCATGCGCTGAAGCTCGCCCATCGCGGCTATGTCATGGTGAATGGCAGGATCACCATGAGCGGCACCGGCGCCGAACTCCTCGGCAGCCCCGAGGTGCAGGCGGCCTATCTCGAAGGCGGCGCGCACAGCGGTCCGCGCGTGGGGGTGCGCAAATGAGCTTCCTCTCCGACGACGGACCTTTCGTCTTCCTCGTGCTGACTGTGATCCTCGGCGGCGGCGCTGCTTTCCTTTCGGGACGCGGACTCGCACGCGGCTGGAAGCCGTTCTGGCGGGTGTTCTTCTATATGGCGCTGCTGGCAGCCGCCGTCCGTTTCTTCCACTACGCGCTGTTCGATGGCGAACTCTTGTCGCCTTACTACTATCTTGTCACCTATGCGATCCTGACCGCAGCCGGTTGCGTCGGCTTTCGCGTGATGCGCACGACGCAGATGGTGACGCAATATCGCTGGCTCTATGAGCGGACGAGCCCGCTCACCTGGCGGGCGAGGAGCGCCTGATTGCGGCTCGCCCTCGAAGCGGGCAAAGAGATAAAGTCGAGACTGGTCCTTGTCGAGGGAGGTGACGATGAAGCGCTTTGCCGGGCTGATTGCAGCCTTTGCCGTGGCCGTGCTGGTGGCTGCTTGCGGGGACGGCGGCGGTGAGAAGGGAAGCGAGACGATCCCGATCGCCGTGGTCGGGCCGGTCACCGGTCAATATGCCGCCTTCGGCGCGCAGATGACGAATGGCGGCCAGATGGCGGTCGACGACATCAATGCCGCCGGCGGCGTGCTCGGCAAGAAGCTCGACCTCAGTATCGGCGACGACGCGTGCGACCCGAAACAGGCGGTCGCGGTCGCCAACCAAATGACCGGAAATGGCGTGGCGCTCGTGGCCGGTCACTATTGCTCGGGCTCGTCGATCCCGGCATCGAAGGTCTACGCCGAGTCGAACATGGTGCAGATCTCGCCCGCCTCGACCAACCCCGCCTTAACCGACGACCGTGCCGGACCCAATATCTATCGGGTGTGCGGCCGCGACGACCAGCAGGGCGGCATCGCCGGCAAATATCTCGCCACGCACTTCGCCGACAAGAACATCGCCTTCGTTCACGACAAGACTGCTTACGGCAAGGGCTTGGCTGATGAGACCAAGAAGGCGCTCAACGCGGCGGGCAAGCAGGAGGCAATGTACGAGGCGATCACCGCCGGCGAGAAAGATTATTCGGCGCTCGTATCCAAGCTCAAGCAGGCCAATATCGATATCGTCTATTTCGGCGGCTATCACACCGAGGCCGGCCTGATCATCCGTCAGATGCGCGACCAGGGCATGAACACGATCCTGATGGGCGGTGACGCGCTCAACACCCAAGAGTTCTGGTCGATCACCGGGCCCGCCGGCGAAGGCACGCTCATGACCTTCTCGCCCGACCCGCGCAAGAACCCGGCCGCCGCTGAGGTGGTCAAGCGGTTCAAGGACAAGGGCATCGAGCCCGAGGGCTACGTGCTCTACACCTATGCCGCGGTCCAGGCCTGGAAGCAGGCTGCGGAGAAGGCGAAGTCGGTCGATTCGGCGGAAGTCGTGAAGGCGATGAACGACACCGAGTTCGACACGGTGGTCGGCAAGTTCAAGTTCAACGAGAAGGGCGACCCGAATCTGCCGCCCTACGCCGTCTATCGCTGGTCCAACGGCACGTATGGGGAGATCGGCGACGAGGCGCCGAAGCCTGCGGGCTAGTGCTTGTTGGTAGAACTCTCTTGGAAATAGGCCTCGAGCTCCTTCTCGACTCGCACCAGATCGTCGGGAAGCGGCAGCCCGAGCCCCTTGTACTCATTCAACAGCTCCATGATACGGAGATAGAGGTCGTGCGGGTTCGCGGGCGGGTTGTCCATCTGGTTGATGAGGAGGGCAAGCTCAGCCTCCAGATCGTCGAATGCCATGATTGCTCGCCTCCTCCGGCCGTTTGCTGGTGCGGGGTCGCACCATAGACAAGGCCGCCGAAGAAGTCAGCATGGCAGGCGCCGATTGCCCCCGAAGCGTTTCCCCGGCATAGTCTCCTGGCCGAGGGGATCGGGGGAATGCGGCAATGGAAAAAGTGACTTTAGCCAAGGTGGTAGGCTTCGTGCTCGCCGCCTGTTTCGCGCTCGTGATTGGCATCTCGATGTGGGCGCTGCTGGTCGGCGACTACATGAACACGGTGATGAACGAGCAGGCGCAGCAGAGCCTTCGCATCGTCGGCTTCGCCGGCGCTCTTGCCGCGCTCACCACGTGGTGGGTCCAGGGATTTGCCGCCAAGCGCGGCTTCGTGGTCCGCCTCCTGTTCGCCCTCTTCATCTTTGTCGTGGCGTTCTCGAGCTTCGGCGGGCTGCTTCGCGTCATCTACAGCCACGTCACCTATCCGAGTCAGCAGGACTGGTCGTTCCAGGGCCTCTATTGGGCCTCGCAGAGCGACCTCGTCTCGTTCGTGATTTTCATGCTGGTACCCCCTCGCCCGGCCTACGCCGCGCTGATGCTGGCAGCAGCGATCTATGTCGCGATCTTCGGCCCCCGCGAGGTGAAGGAAGTCGAGACGTGAAGGGGTAAGGATTTCGAGCGAGCGAAGTTTAGATCTTCCCGAATTGAGGGCGGCCCGCCGCTCTGATAGAGGTTGGCGTAATTCCAAATCCCACCGGGAAGAGGCTTTCCCGTTTCCATGATTCCCCGCTACAGCCGCCCCGAAATGGCTCGCATCTGGGAGCCCGAGGCCAAGTTCCGCATCTGGCTCGGAATTGAGACCTATGCCGCCGAGGCGATGGCCGAGCTTGGGCAAATTCCCAAAGAGGCGGCGGAGGCAGTCAAGAGGCGCGGCGGCTTCGACATCCCGCGCATCGATGAGATCGAGCGGGAGGTCAAGCACGACGTTATCGCCTTTCTCACCTCGGTCGCCGAGCATGTCGGTCCCGATGCACGCTTCCTCCATGCCGGGCTGACGTCCTCCGACGTGCTCGACACTTGCTTCAACGTGCAGCTGGTCGAGGCATCAGACATCCTGATCACCGATATCGACGCACTGCTCACCGCGCTCAAAGCGCGCGCCTTCGAGCACAAGAACACGCTCACCATCGGCAGGAGCCACGGTGTCCATGCCGAACCCACCACCTTCGGCCTCAAGCTCGCGAGCTACTATGCCGAGTTTGCCCGCGCCAAGGAGCGGATGCTACGCGCCCGCGATGAGGTCGGAACATGCGCGATCTCCGGCGCCGTCGGCACGTTCGCTCACGTCGATCCCAGGGTCGAGGCTTATGTGGCGAACAAGCTCGGCTTGAGGGTCGAGCCGGTGTCGACCCAGGTCATCCCGCGCGATCGCCACGCCATCTATTTTGCCACGCTCGCCGTGGTGGCGAGCTCGGTCGAGCGGCTGGCAACCGAGATCAGGCATCTGCAGCGGACGGAAGTGCTCGAGGCCGAGGAATATTTCAGCGAGGGGCAGAAAGGCTCATCGGCCATGCCACACAAGCGGAACCCGGTGCTGTCGGAGAACCTGACCGGGCTCGCGCGGCTGGTGCGCGGTTACGCCATGCCGGCTCTCGAGGATGTCGCGCTTTGGCACGAGCGTGACATCTCGCACTCTTCGGTCGAGCGGGTGATCGGGCCCGACGCGACCATCGCGCTCGATTTCGCGCTCGCCCGGCTCGCCGGGATCATCAAGGCTCTCGTCGTGTATCCCGATCGCATGCGCGCCAATCTCGATCGGCTCGGCGGCCTTATCCATTCCCAGCGCGTGCTGTTAGCGCTCACCGCCGCCGGTGTCCCGCGCGAGGATGGCTATAGGATCGTTCAGCGCAATGCGATGAAAGTGTGGAATGAAGGCGGCGACTTCCTCGCGGCGCTCCTTGCAGACAAGGATGTGCGCAAAGCGCTGTCAGAGGACGTGGTGCGCGCCCAGTTCGACCTCGGCTATCACACCAAGCACGTGGACACGATCTTCAAGCGCGTGTTCGGCGAAAGCTAAAGCCTAGGGCTTGGTCGTGGTGTCGCCCGTGGTCTTGCTGTCGATCGTCATCGGCGTGACGTCGTAAGTCGAATCGACGTCTGCAGTATAGTCGATGTCGGAGTCCGCGTTATGTCCGCGGAAGATATGCGGAACGTAGCGATAGCGGTTGCGCTCTTGCGCGATCATGAAATAGTGCCGGCGATAGAACGAGGGCTCGATCGACACGTAAGGCGGAATGTCGTGGTACCAATCCGCCTTGGGGTAATAACCCGAGCGATAGGGATAAGGCGGCAGGATCGGCCAGATCTCGCTGCCGTCGGCTGTCGTCACGCCGCCACGCACCGGCGCGCGGGTTCGGGTGACGGCGGTAATCACCAAGCCGCTTCGTGGCGCATAGCCCGAATAGGAGTTCCAGGTGACTCGGCACCACCCGCCCGAGCAGGCGCCCACCGTGACGCTCGCGCCGGCCGGCATGGTGAGGAGAAGCTCCGTGTTGCTGGCAGGCGCCGCGCGCAAGGGAAGCGCGGTCGTGGTCGTGCCTTGGGCCGCTGACGCAGGGCCTGCGACCCAAATCAACGCTGGCAAGGCAACAAGGCTCAGAAACAGCGGTCGCATGAAAATCCCCCGATTCAAACCCCAGAGGCCATTCTGGCACAGCCGAGGCCGAGCGTCAGCCTAAGAGTTGACGCAGGCGCGTCAGATTCCGCCTGCCTCGCGAAGCGTCGCCGCCGCGGCCTTGCCGAACCAACCGGCATCGGTGCCGACCGCAACAATGTCCCAGCCCTCCTCGACGCGGGGTTTGGCAAAGTCGACGTCATTGGCGAAAATCAGCGACATCACAGACATCTCCCGGCATTTGCTCAACACGAGAGTCATCGCCTCCTTCACCTCCCTCGCCCAGATGTCGAGACGCCCAGTGAGTGCGACGGACAGATCATTAGGCCCGAGGCAAACCATATCGACGCCCTCGAGAGCGAGGATCTCCTCGAGCTGATCGAGCGCCCCGCGCGTCTCGATCTGCGGACAGGCGATGGTGAAGCCATTGGCGGTGGAGAAATAGTCGCCCTCAAAGTCAAGGCGCGCCCGGTAAGGACCCCAGCTGCGCAAACCGCGCGGGGGATATTTGACCGATTTTACAAAGGCTTCGGCGTCTTCCAGCGTTTCGATCATCGGGCACATGATTCCTTGCGCGCCCGCATCGAGCGCGCGCCCGATCAGCCCTGGGTCATTCTCGGCGACGCGGACAATTGCGGGCAACTTCGCGGCCCGCGCCGTTGTGAGGCATGAAAGCAGGGCCTCGTTGCCGCCAAGCCCGTGCTGCTGGTCGATGGTGAGGCAGTCCCAGCCCGCCTCACCAATCAGCTCGATGAGAAAGGGATTGTTGAGGGTGAGCCAAGCGTTGAAGAGGGTGCGGCGATCCTTGGCCGCTTTACGGAAGCGATCCTCTCGCATCTTGACCGCTTACGCCTTGGCTTCGTTTTCGATCTGGGCGATCGCCTCGCCCATCAACTCGGACATTTTGCGACGAATCTGGTGGTCGGACTGCTGCACACCCTTCGCATCAAAATCCTTGCGGATTTTGCGGAAAACGTCCTCCTCGCCCGGCTGCTCGAGGTCGGCCTTGATCACCTCGCGCGCATAACCTTGCGCCGCATCGCCCGTAATGCCCATCTCGGCTGCAGCCCACATGCCGAGTAGCTTGTTCCGCCGGGCCATCGCCTTGAACTTTAGCTCCTCGTCATGAGCGAATTTTCGCTCGAAGCCCTTCTCGCGATCCTCGAAGCTCGTCATCTGCCCTCCTCAAGGTCCCTCCTCGATTCGAGGTGGACCCCCGCGGAAATTGTTGGAAAAGCGTGTTCCTCGGGGGCGAGGCATAGCGCTCAAAGGGCCGAAAATCAACAAATTGCGGGGAGAAAGTGCCGGATCCCGTGCAGCCGTTGTGTGCCCTCTCCCCTTAGGCTAAGGTCGCCCAAGACCCCTTGATCGATTCCGGCGATGGCAACTTGCATTTTGCGCGCGGCCTGGGTGACCCTCTCCCCGCGCAATCGGCGTTTGCCAGCAATCAAAGCCATCCGACTTAGAGGAACCAAACATGAACCGCCGCCGGCGCATCTACGAAGGCAAGGCCAAGATCCTTTATGAAGGCCCGGAGCCGGGAACGCTCATCCAGCATTTCAAGGATGACGCCACTGCCTTCAACAACAAAAAGCACGACAAAATCGAGGGCAAAGGCGTCCTCAACAACCGCATCTCCGAATATCTGTTCCAGAAGCTCGGAGAGGTCGGCGTGCCGACGCATTTCATCAAGCGGCTCAACATGCGTGAGCAGTTGATCCGCGAGGTCGAGATCATCCCGCTCGAAGTCGTGGTGCGCAACGTCGCGGCAGGGTCGCTCGCGACCCGGCTTGGGATCGACGAGGGCACGGCGCTGCCCCGCTCGATCGTCGAGTTCTATTACAAGAGCGACCAGCTCGGAGACCCGATGGTCACCGAGGAGCATATCACCGCTTTCGGCTGGGCCACGCCACAGGAGATCGACGACATCATGTCGCTCGCGCTCCGCGTCAACGACTTCCTCTCGGGCCTCTTCCTCGGCGTCGGCATCAAGCTCGTCGACTTCAAATGCGAGTTCGGCCGGCTGTGGGAGAACGACACGATGCGCATCGTGCTTGCCGACGAGATTTCGCCCGACTGCTCGCGGCTGTGGGACATCGAGACGCAGAACAAGCTCGACAAGGACCGCTTCCGGCGCGACATGGGAGGACTAGTCGAGGCCTATCAGGAGGTCGCGCGGCGGCTCGGGCTGCATGTCGACAGCCCGGCTCGAACGCGCACGGGGCCCGTGCTGGTGCGATCCAAGTAAGGATAGGACTGCTGGGGGCATGAAGGCGCGCATCACCATCACGCTGAAACCGGGCGTGCTCGATCCGCAAGGCAAGGCGATCGCCGGCGCGTTGCATTCGCTCGGATTCGGCTCGGTCGGCGATGTGCGGCAGGGCAAATATATCGAGGTCGAGGTCGAGGAGAAGGATCCCGAGCTCGCGCGTGCCGAGGTCGAGCGCATGTGCGAGCAGCTCCTCGCCAATACCATCATCGAGAATTACGCCTATGAGCTCGAGGCGGCCTGAGCCAAGTTGGTATCCTTCGTCATTAAAGCGAACGTCATGCCCGCGAAGACGGGCATCCAGTAACCCAGGCCGGTGGTTACTGGATCGCCCGGTCAAGCCGGGCGATGACAAGGCAGAAGAAGCAGCATGAAAGCGAGCGTCATCGTTTTTCCCGGATCGAATTGCGACCGCGACGCGGCGGTGGCGCTTCAAGCCGCGACGGGGCGCCCGCCCGCCATGGTCTGGCACGGCGACAGCGTGCTGCCGGCAAGCGATCTGATCGTGCTGCCCGGCGGCTTCTCCTACGGCGACTATCTCCGCTCGGGAGCGATGGCGGCGCATTCGCCGGTGATGCGCGAGGTGGCCGAGCGCGCCCGCGCCGGAACGCCCGTGCTCGGCATTTGCAACGGCTTCCAAGTCCTGACCGAGGCCGGCCTCCTGCCGGGCGTTCTGATGCGCAACTCCACGCTGAAATTCGTTTGCAAGGACGTGCATCTTCGCGTCGAGCGCAACGATTCGATCTATGCACGTCACTATCGCCCCGGCGCGGTCGTGCGCTTCTCCATCGCCCACAAGGACGGAAGCTATTTCGCCGACGATGCGACCTTGGCGCGCCTCGAGGGCGAAGGCCGTGTTGCCTTCCGCTATTGCGACGAAGAAGGCGTGGTGACCGACGACGCTAATCCCAACGGCTCGCGAAACAATATCGCCGGTGTCTATAACGAGACGCGCACCGTGCTCGGGCTGATGCCGCATCCGGAGCGACTCGCCGACGCGGCGCTGTCGGGCACCGACGGCGCCAAGATGTTTGCCTCGCTCGTGGAGGCGCTTCCTTGAGCAGCGCGGCACGGGCTGCGCGCCACGCGCAAGGTATTACTGACGCGATCGTCGCCGAGCATGGGCTTTCACCCGAGGAGTACAAGCTCCTGCTCGAAGGCCTCGGCCGTGAGCCCTCTCTCACCGAACTCGGCATCTTCTCGGTGATGTGGTCCGAGCACTGCTCCTACAAATCTTCCAAAGTGTGGCTGAAAAAGCTCCCGACGGCTGGCCCGCGGGTGATTCAGGGCCCCGGCGAAAACGCCGGCGTCGTCGATCTCGGCGACGGCCAAGCGGCCGTGTCCAAGATGGAGAGCCACAACCACCCCTCTTACATCGAGCCCTACCAGGGTGCGGCCACCGGCGTCGGCGGCATCATGCGCG
>Ga0187785_10000336_pt1 | contig 17726 bp, 17 predicted proteins | sample 0815_BV2_4_20_MG_FD_132466 | JGI IMG/M metagenome (GOLD analysis project Ga0187785, IMG submission 132466) | Tropical peat soil microbial communities from peatlands in Department of Meta, Colombia - 0815_BV2_4_20_MG | ecosystem: Environmental > Terrestrial > Soil > Wetlands > Peat | place...
GATCGCCCCGATCCGGCCGCCGTGGGTCTACATCATCCCCGAGCACATCTGGGGATCGTCCAGCTGCCACGACATCAACACCGCCAAGTTCTTCACCGACGGCCAGCCGATGGTCGGCAGCGGTCCCTTCCAGCTCACGGGGTGGGACAAGGGACAGAACTGGACGATGACCGCCAACCCCGACTACTGGGGCGGCGCGCCGCATATCGACCAATTCATCGTGAAGAAGTTCAGCAACGCCGAGGACCTGGTGACCGCCCTCAAGACGGGCACCATCGACTACAGCCAGAGCATCTCGGTCCGGTTGTTCGACCAGCTCGCGAAGGAGAACGGCGCGAACGGCATCACGACGCACATCGGACCGGAGACCACCTTCGACCAGATGAGCTTCAACATGTGCGACCCGACCGCGGCGTACACGTCGACGTACTGCAAGAGCACCGGGTCGACCGGGAACCCGGCGTTACGTGATCCCGTCGTACGCCAGGCGATCTCGTGGGCGATCGACCGCAAGACCCTGGTCGATAAGGTCCTCGCGGGGTACGGATCGCCTGGCACGACGGTCGTCCCGCCGTTCGCGACGACCTTCCACTATGACCCGCCGGCCGACCAACAGTACGGGTTCGACATCAACAAAGCGAACGCGATGCTCGACGCCGCCGGGTACAAGGACACCGACGGCGACGGCATCCGCAACATGAAGGGCGGCGGAGCGAACCTCGACTTCCGGCTGATCCTCCGCAGCGACAGCGATATCAGCGCCGACCTCGGTCAATACATCTCGGGCTGGCTCAGCCAGATCGGGATCGCGACGAAGAAGTCGGTCCTGACCGACGGCAAGCTCGAGCAGGCGTGGCTCGCGAACGATTACGACATGTACATCTGGGGCTGGGGACCCGATCCCGATCCGGACTTCATCCTCTCGACATTCACCTCCGGGCAGTGCGGCTCTTGGAGCGACACCTGCTTCTCGAACAAGCAGTACGACCAGCTCTACCTGGCCCAGCAGACCGCCAAGACGCCGGAGGACCGCATCAAGATCGTCGACCAGATGCAGGGCATCCTCTATCAGCAGGTCCCGGAGATGGTGCTGATGTACGACAACTCGCTCGAGGCGTACAACAGCAACAAGTGGACCGGCCTGGAGGACAACATCTCGCCCCAGCCCGAGGGCTCGCTGTGGAACCAGTACACGCCCTACACGGCGCTGACGATCCGCCCGGTGGGATCGGGCGGATCGTCGTCCAGCGGAGGCATCTCGCCGATCGTGTGGATCGGCGCGATCGCGATCGTTGGGATCGGCGCGGCGGGCTTCATCGCGTCATCGAAGCGGCGGGCGAAGAACGAGGACGACCTGGCGTGATGCGCAAGGGCTGAGCCGGCCTCCGGCGAGGGAGCGCGTCGCGAGAGGGAGGAACGGACGCAGTGGGGTCCCAGCGGTTCCTGGTCAACCGGCTGATCCGCCTCGTGTTCACGCTGTGGTTCGTGCTGACGCTGAGCTTCTTCCTGTTCCGGGTGATGCCCGGCGACCCGGTCACGAAGTTCCTCCGGCAGGCGGGCGCGAAGTACACCCCCGAGCAGATCGAGGCTCTCAAACACCAGTTCGGGCTGGATCAGCCGATCTTCCCCGAGCAGTACGTGAAGTACATGAAGGACACCGCGACACTGAACCTCGGCTACTCCACCTTCGTGTATCCCGGCGAGTCCGTCTCGAGCATCTTCTGGGAACGGATGGGCAAGTCGGTGATCCTGATCACCACCAGCACGGTCGCGTCGATCATCATCGGCGTCCTGATGGGGATCTACGGCGGGTGGCGGCGCGGCGGCAAGGTCGACACCGCCTCGATGGGATCCTCGCTCGTGCTGTACGCGATGCCCGAGTTCGTGCTGGGCATCATCTTCCTGCTGATCTTCACGCAGTGGCTCGGGTGGTTCCCGGCCAGCGGCTACGAATCGATCCCCCAGGTGCACACCGGGTTCAACCGGCTGGTCGACATCATGGGTCACATGTTCCTGCCGTGGCTCACGCTGACGCTCGCCTACATGGGCGAGTTCTACCTGCTGATGCGGAGCTCGCTGCTGGACGTCCTCGGCGAGGACTACATCACTCTGGCTCGTGCGAAGGGCGTCCGCGAGAAGTACGTGCTGCGGCGCCATGCGGTCCGCAACGCCCTGCTCCCCACCGTGACGCTGATCGCCCTCTCGTTCGGCTTCATCCTGGGGGGCGTGATCACGGTCGAGCTGGTCTTCTCCTATCCGGGGGTCGGCCTGCTCAGCTACCAGGCCCTACAGGCCCAGGACTTCCCCGTCCTGCAGGCGACGTTCCTGTTCTCGGCGATCGGCGTGCTTCTCGCGAACCTGATCGCGGATCTGTGCTACGGGTACCTCGACCCGCGGGTAAGGACGACGTGAGATGAAGACCGAAGAAGGACGCACCACCGCCGTCGACGAACCGGTGCTGCCGCCGCCCGTCCGGGGCAAGATCTCGCCCCGGAAGCTCCGGCGCGCCCGTCAGCGCAAGGCGATCGCGCGCTTCTGGGCGCAGTTCCGGACCAGCAAGATGGGCATGGCGGGCCTGATCATCTTGATCTTCTTCTCCGTGATGGCGATCTCCTCGATCTTCGCCGACAAGGGCCGGCTCGATCCGACGATCACGACGAACGGTCCGATCCTCGCGCCTCCCTCGTTGCAGTACCCGCTCGGCACGGACGACTACGGCATCTCGGTGTTGTCGCTGGTCGTCGAGGGGTCGCGGATCTCCCTGTTCATCGGCCTCGTGGCCACGGTGATCTCGATGCTCTTGGGCTCCGGGATCGGGATCTGGTCCGGATACAAGGCGGGGATCCAGGACACCTCGCTGATGTTCGTGACCGACGCGTTCCTGGTGCTGCCGTGGCTCGCACTGGCGATCGTCCTGGCGGCGATCTTCGGACAGAACGTGTGGGTGATCATCGCGATCATCGGGTTCACGTCGTGGGCCGGAACCGCGCGTCTCGTGCGCGCACAGGTGCTGTCGGTGAAGGAACGCACCTACATCGAACGCTCCCGCGCCCTGGGCGCGAGCGACTGGCACGTCGTGTCGCGCCACGTCCTGCCGAACGTGATGCCGGTGATCTTCGCGAACACGATCCTTACGATCGCGATCGCGATCCTCTCCGAATCGGCGCTGTCGTTCCTCGGTCTGGGCAATCCGCTGCAGGTCACCTGGGGCACGATCATCGAGAAGGCCTTCCGCGCGGGCGCGCTGACGCTCGGCGCGTGGTGGTGGCTGCTGGCGCCCAGCGCCTGCATCGTGCTGGTGGTGCTCGCGTTCACGATGGTCGGCTTCGCGTTCGACGACATCGTCAACCCGCGGATCCGGGAACGATGAGCGTCCTCGAGGTCCGCGACCTGCGCGTCACGTACTCCACGAAGGGCGGCGGCGTGCCCGCCGTTCGCGGGGTGAACTTCGAGATCGGAACCGGGGAGGTCCTCGGGCTCGCCGGGGAGTCCGGCTGCGGCAAGTCGACGATCGCCGGCGCGATCCTGCGGCTGCACTCCGCCGGCACGAAGATCGAGGGCACCCTGCTCTTGGACGGTCAGGACATCCTGGAACTGTCCCCCGGCAAGCTCCGCGCCGCCCGGTGGACCGGGGCGTCGATCGTGTTCCAGGGGGCGCTGCACGCGCTGAACCCGGTCCAGCGGATCGGCGCGCAGATCGTCGAGGCGATCACGGTGCACAACATGGCCTCCGAGAAGGAGGCCTACGTCCGCGCCGGCGCGCTCCTGGAACAGGTCGGTCTGCCGCCGCGTCGGATCGAGGACTACCCGCACGAGCTGTCGGGCGGACAGAAGCAGCGCGTGATGATCGCGATGGCCCTGGCGTGCAACCCGTCGCTGATCATCGCCGACGAGCCGACGACGGCGCTCGACGTGATGGTCCAGGCGCAGGTCCTGCAGTTGCTCCGCGCCCTCCAACACGATCTCGGCCTGGCGATGCTGTTCATCACGCACGACCTGTCCGTGCTGGTCGAGGTGTCCGACCGCCTGGCGATCATGTACGCGGGCCGGATCGTGGAGGAGGGCAAGGCGAACGAGGTCTTCCACACGCCGATGCATCCCTACACGAAGGCCCTGGCGGCGGCGTTCCCCGAGATCGGCGACACGCGGTTCCGAGGCCGACCCAGCGGGCTCGGTGGCGACCCGCCCGATCCGCAGCAGATCCCCTCGGGATGCCCGTTCCATCCGCGATGCGCCGAGGTGACCGACGCGTGCACCACCATCGTTCCCGAGCTGTGGGACGCGGGCGCGGCGCGGCGCGCTGCCTGCGTCCACGCCTCCGGGGCGCCGGCGCTGGAGGGCACGCCGTCGTGAGCGAGGTCGAGACCACGGCGCCCGCGCCGCGGACGTTCGACACCCCGGTGATCGAGGTCGAGCACCTCGAGATCAACTTCAAGGGCCGCGTCGGATTCTTCGCCGGACTCCGGGGCAAGAAGGGCCGCGACGCGAAGGCGGTCGACGACGTCAGCTTCACCCTGCACGAGGGCGAGGTCCTCGCCCTGGCGGGCGAGTCCGGCTGCGGCAAGACCACCACGGCACGGGCGATCATGGGCCTGATCCAGCCGAACGCCGGCCTGGTCAAGTACAAGGGGGAGCCGCTGCCGGGCTCGACGTCGGCGCTGCGACCCTACCGGCGCAACGTCCAGATGGTGTTCCAGGACCCGACCGCGTCGCTGAACCCACGCCAGACGATCTACGAGATCGTCGCCGAGGGCCTGCGGATCCACAAGATCGACGAGGGACCGAACGGCGAGACCGAGGCCGAGCTCGTGAACCGGGCGCTCTCGCGCGCGGGCCTGCGCCCGCCGGAGCGCTTCTACTTCCTCTACCCGCACGAGCTCTCGGGCGGGCAACGCCAGCGCGTCGTGATCGCCGGAGCGCTCGTCCTGGATCCGTCGGTGATCGTCGCCGACGAGCCCGTGTCGAACCTCGACGCGTCGGTCCGTGGCGAGATCCTGTCGCTGTTGATGAAGCTCCGTCAGGAGCTGCGGATCTCGATCCTGATCGTGACGCACGACCTCGGCCTGGCCTGGACGGTGGCCGATCGCGTCGCGGTGATGTACCTCGGCCGGATCGCCGAGATCGGCCCGGCCGAGGAGGTGCTGCAGCGGCCCCGGCACCCCTACACGAAGGCCTTGCTGAACGTGGTCCCGGAGGCCGGGGGCAGCACCCGGCCGATCCTGTCGGGCGAGCCGCCGGACCCCACACGGATCCCCGCCGGCTGTCGGTTCCATCCCCGCTGTCCGATCGTCGCCTCGGGCCGCGCCGAGACGCTGGGGATCGTGGAGCATTGCCGGACGAACGACCTCATGGCGAGCGAGGCGGCGCCGAGCCACGACGCCGCCTGCTACCTGATCGAGCTGAACGAGCTGCCCTAGCCGGCGTCCGGCGCGACCGGATCCAGCTCGGCCTCCTCGTCGCCCTTCAGCACACCGAGGATCGCCGCCATCTCCGCGTCACCCACCGGAGCGTCCGGCTTGGCCTCGTGGCCGCGGGCGGAGGCCAGCAGTGAGCGGAGGTTCGACTCGGCCATCTCCGCGCGTCCCTCGAGCTCCCGCGTGCGCTCCGCGAGCGTTCGCGCCCGCCGCTCGGCCTCGTCGCGCGAGGCCCGGGCATCGCGGGTCTCCTCCCGGAGTTGGCGCGATTCCGCCCGCAGCTGGGCGTTCTCCCGGCCGAGGTCGACGAGCTTGTCGGCGACCGCACGGCCGAGGTCGGAGTAGGCGGCTCCGTCCAGGGAAACCGCGCGTGGCCGACCGGGGCCGGTCCGCGTCTTGCGCGGCCGGCGGCCCAAGGCCTCACGCTCGCCCGAGTCCACCGGGCGGGCGTCGAGCAGCCGGTAGGAGCCGTTCGCGGGCTCCAGCCGTCGCCGGGCGATCAACGCCCGCACCGCCCGCGCGGTGGACAGCGCGTCCGGCAGACCAAGTGCCCGGCCGATCTCGGCCGGCGTCTCGACCAGGACATCCCCCACGGCGATCCGGTCGGCGACGGCAGCGAGGAACGCGTTCGCGCGCTGCAGGCTCTCGTCATTCATGCACTCCCATCATGGCGTTCGCCCGATCCATTGGCCAGTTGCACTTCGACGCGCCCTCCAGTCGTCGTCTACGCTGATCCCATGCCCCAGCCGGGAACCGCGGCCGTGCGATGGCGGCGCGATCTGGCCGCCTGGGCGATCCCCGAACCGATCCTCGCCGCCGCGCCCGAGGACCCCTACCGCTTCCCGGGCGAGCTCTTCCGCCGCCGGGCCGCCCGCGCGAGCGCCGGCGTCGATCCGCCCACGCCGACCACCGAACGCGCCCTGGAGGCCCTGCCCGAAGGCGGGACGGTGCTCGACGTCGGCTGCGGTTCGGGGGCGACCTCGCTGCCGCTCGCCGGCCACGTCGCCACGATCACGGGCGTCGACGAGAGCGCGAGGATGCTCGCCGCGTTCTCTTCCGCGGCCGCGGAGGCCGGGGTCGCCTCGGCGACGGTCGAGGGCCGCTGGCCCGACGTGGCGGCCGACGTGGACGGGGCCGACGTCGTCTGCAGCGGCCACGTGCTCTACAACGTGCCGGAGCTCGGGCCGTTCGCGCTCGCGCTGGACGGGCATGCCCGGCGGCGCGTCGTGGTCGAACTGACCGAGCGCCATCCCTGGGCCTGGATGGGCGACCTGTGGATCCGCTTCCACGGCCTGGAGCGACCGGCCGGGCCGAGCGCCGACGACGCGGTCGCGGTCCTCCGGGAGGCCGGGCTCACGCCGGAGCGCGAGGACCGGGTCTCACGGGCCGGAGGCGGTGGCGGGTTCGCCGAGCGATCCGACGCCGTCGCGCTGGTCCGCCGGCGGCTGTGCCTGGGGGCGGACCGGGACGGCGAGATCGCCGAGGCGCTCGGCGACCGGCTGGTCCGCGACGCCGACGGCCTGTGGTCCGCCGGCCCCGAGCGTCACGTCACGGTGACGCTGTGGTGGACCCCGTCGGGCCCGACGGGCTGACGCCGAGCGCGCAGTTCGAGCATGTGGCGGTCGCCCGCAGCACCGAGCGGTACGTCCCCTGATCCCCGTCGGGAACCGTCGTGACGAGCGTGCCGGAGGCCACCATCCCGTCGACGGCCAACCGGATCACCGGCAACGTGATCACGTAGCCCGCAAGATCGAGCGAGCCCGCCGGCAGGGTTCCGTTGTCGGCCCGGAAGACCAGGACCATCGCCGAGGTGTCGACGTGGCCCGAGATGTCCACCGGGATCCGGCGGGCTGGGACCTGGGCCGTTCCGAACGGGCAGCTCGCCTTCCCGCGCAGCACGGCGGTTCCGCTGCCGAGCACGGTCCCGTCGGGCGTCGCAGACAGCGGCGCGTCGAGCACCCACCGGCCACGGCACGTGCCGCCGACGTGCAGGACGTGCGCGCTGTCCGTGGTCGTGCGCAACGCCCAGCGGTCGGTCGCGGCGGAAGGCGTGGCGCTCGGCGTCGCGACCGAGCCCTCGTCCACCCCGGGCGGGAACGGGTTGCTGTGCGCCGCGACCACCGCCCCGGCGACGATCGCGACGACGAAGACGCCGACCCAGACCGCGACCTTGCGCCACCCGTGCATCGGCCGAGCTTATCCGGCGCGTCGCCGCACGTAGTCCCGGAGCACGAAGTCACCGACCTGCCCGTCGTCCATCAGGAACACGCGCCCGCGGGTACGCTCCGCGAGCCGCTCCATGAACCGCGCGAGCCCCTCGGATTCCTCGAGCATGAAGATGTTCAAGGTGACCCCGCTGCGGGTCAGGCGAACGGCCTCGGCCAAGGTCCGCCGGATCGTCTCGGCCTCCGGCGGCCACGCGAAGTACGCGTGCTCCCCCTCCAGGTGCGCGGTCGGCTCGCCGTCGGTGACCATGATCACCTGGCGCATCGCACGGGGGTGCTGCGCCAGCAGACGCCCGGCCAGCAGGAACGCGTGCTGCATGTTCGTGCCGTAGGTCCGCTCGAAGCCCGGCGCGGCGAGTTCCTCCGGCTTCAGCCGGCGCGCGTAGTCGCTGAACCCGATCAGGTACAGGGTGTCGTGCGGGTACCGGCCTTCGATCAGGGCGTGCAGCGCCAGCGCCATCTTCTTCGCGTGGACCAGGTGGCCGCGTAGCGGCATCGAGAACGAAAGGTCGAGCAGGAGCGCCGTCGCGGTCTCGGTGCGCTCCTCGGCCTCGATCAGCTCGAAGTCGCCGGGGTCGAGCCGGACGCCGTCCTCACCCGCGGCGCCGCCCCGCGTGACCGCGTTGAAGACGGTCCGCTGCACGGCGATCGTTCCGTGATCCCCGAAGGTCCAGGGCCGCGTCTGGCCCGTGGGCTCGGCCAGGCCGCCGGGATCCCGCGCCTCATGCGTCCCCTCCCGATCACGGCTCAGCCGTTCGAACACCCTGGTGAGCGCCCGCTCCCCCATCCGCTTCGCGCCGCGCGGCGTCACCTCCAGGCGCCCGCCACGTCGCTCGACCAGCCCGGCGTCTTCGAGCATCCGCTCGATCTGCTTCAGACGCTGCAGGTCTCGCACGGCAGGCTCGCCGAGGGTCCGGCGCAGCGCCTCCTCGTCCACGTCTTCGAGCGCAGCCCCGGGGTATGCGCCCTCGAGCGCACGGTCGAGCTCCTCTTCCTCGTGCATCCGCTCCAGGGCATCCACGGTCGCGGCCATCGGCATCGCGTCCTCGCCCTCGCCCCACTCGCCCTCGCCCCAGCCGGCGTCGGGGAACAGCCCCTGCAGGTTCGCGCCCAGCCGGTCCATCTCGAACGCCAGATCCATGTCCTGCATCACCTGATCGATCAGCCCCTGCAGTTCCTGCCGCTGCTCCTGGGAGAGCGAGGCCATCAGGCGCGACATCGCCGCCATCCGGCGTGCCATCTGCTCGAGCAGCTCGTCCAGCGTGCGCGGCCGTTCGGGGAACAGGTCGCCATAGCGCCGCATGAAGTCCTCGAACGCGGGCTGCGTGTCCTCGCCGCGCGCCCGCGCCTCCAGCAGGTCGTTCAGCTCGGCGAGCATGTCCTTCATGTGGGCGAGCTGTTCCGGGGAGACCTCGCGCATCCCCTGCGCGAGCTGTCGGAAGTACGAGCCGAGCACCTGCTCCTTCAGGTGCTCCAGCAGCTCGTCGAACAGGCGCTGGGCCTCGGGATCGGTGAACCGGTAGTCGCGGAGCTCCCCGATCTGTCCTGCCGCATCGGGCGGGAGCGCGTCCAGGAAGGCCTCACGCATCCGCGCGTCCTCGTTCGGCTCCAGGGACAGCCGGGATCGTTCGCGGTCCACGATCTCGTCCAGACGCTCCTTGAGCTCCTCCAGCGGTCCCGACAGGTTCAGGTGATCCTGCTCTTCCTCGCGCCGCTGTTGGAGCCTGCGGCGCAAAGCGTCCAGTCCTGAGAAGCGGCCCTGCATCCCTCGGCGCATCAGCCGGCGGAGCGCCGCCTCGGGCGAGTCGCCCATCAGGATGTCGTCGGAGAGCTCCTCCAGCAGGTCCGAGGCGGGGACGTCCTCGCCGAAGGGATCCTGCGTGCCGTCCCACCGCGAGTACCGGAAGCTCGCCACGCGACCAGCCTACGGGCCGGCGGGCTGAAAGAGCTCGACCGGATTGCCGGCCGGATCATCGAGCACGATCTGCGAACCCCCGGGCCCGCGAACCACTGCGCTGCGGAAGCGCACCCCCGCCTCGCGCAGGCGAGCCACCTCGGCATCGATGTCCTCGACCTCGATCACGAACCGGTTCCACCCGCCGGCGGACGGCGTTCCTCCGTCGGGCATCGGGCGCGCGGCCGAGGACCCGGGGCCGCTGAGCCACAGACGGAGATCGGCCCGCGCCAAGATCGCGAACGGACCACCCCAGTCCTGCTCGACCGTGAACCCGAGCTGCTCGACGTAGAAGGCCGAACAGATCCCGACGTCGTCCACGATGCAGCGGACCGCGACGCTCATCCCGCAACCGTACCGTGGAAGCGGCGCTCGACCCGGCCCTCACCCGAGACCGAGACCGGTCATCAGGGCGCGCCCCCCCAGACCGAAACAGATGAACGCCGCCGCGGTGAAGACCACGTACGGCTGGGAGAACCGGCCGCCGCCTCCCTCCGGCAGGTCGCGCGCCATCGAGTGCGCGATCGCGAAGATCACGAGCGGCCCGAACCCGTAGACGTAGTGGAGCCATGTGTCGGGGCGGTAGCCGAGCAGCAGCAGGATGATGCCGAGCACCGCCTGCACGCCGGCGATCACCTGCGCGACCACCAGCCAGCTCCAGAAGCGCGGCCCCGGATCGCGATGGGCGATCAACGCGACCAGGCCCCAGATCCAGCCGACCGTGAAGACGGCGACGACGAAGAACCCGACCGCTTCGTGGACCCGGGGCATCGCGCGGAGTCTAGGGCTCGTCGGGACCCGCGTACCGCGCGACCCCGTCGGCCTCGTCCTTGTTCAACCGGCGCGACAGGTGCAGGCCCTCGAGCGCGAACTCGAGCGCGCTGGCGGCCACGCCGGGGCTCTCCTCGCGCACGCCGAGCCGTTCGAGCAGCTTCGCGAGACCCGGCAGGTCGCCGAACGCCCCGAGCAGCTCCGAGGCCGGCGTGAGCTCCGAGGTGTCGACCGCGAACACCGGATCGTCGAACCGGCCGAGCAGCCCCGTGAAGTCGAAGCCCGAGAGCCGGCGGCGGAACACGTCGAGCTCGGCCGAGCGCATCGCCCGCCGGAGGATGTCGTGCTCCCGGCCCTCCTCGACCGTGTCGAACTCGACCCGTCCCTCCGAGGAGCGGAGCACGGCCGGCAGGTCGACGACCCGCGGCACGGCCTCCGGCTCGCCGGTCCGGGCGGCCCGTCGCACGGCCGCGGCCCGCAGGGTCTCGAGGTTGCCGATCGAGTAGCGCACGCTGATGCCGCTGCGGTGGTTCACGTGCGGCGAGCGGCGCAGCTCCAGGGTGAGCGAGGCCACGATCTCCTTCATGAAGATCGGCACGCGCACCGGCACGGCGCCCGGTTCCTCCCGGGCCTCCTGGTCCATGATCCGGATCTCCTCGACGGGGGTCTCCGGATAGTGCGTGCGCACCTGCGTGCCGAACCGATCCTTCAGCGGCGAGACGATCCGGCCGCGATGCGTGTAGTCGTCCGGGTTCGCGGTGACGACCAGCAGGATGTCCAGCGGCAGGCGGATCCGGTAGCCGCGGATCTGGACGTCGCGCTCCTCCAGGATGTTGAACAGCGACACCTGGATCCGCTCGGGGAGGTCCGGCAGCTCGTTGATCGCCACGATGCCGCGGTGCGTGCGCGGGATCATGCCGTAATGGATCGTGAGCTCGTCGGCGAGGTAGCGCCCCTCCGCGACCCGGATCGGATCGACGTCGCCGATCAGATCCCCGACGCTCGTGTCCGGCGTCGCGAGCTTCTCGCTGTACCGCTCGTCGCGGCCGATCCACTCGACCGGCACGGCCTCGCCTTCGGCCATCACCAGATCGCGGCACCGCGCGCAGATCGGCCGGAACGGATGATCGTTGATCTCGCAGCCGGCGATCACGGGCGTTGAATCGTCAAGCAGGTTGACTACCGATCGAACCAGCCGCGTCTTCGCCTGACCGCGCTCGCCCAGCAGGATCAGATCGTGCTCGGCGAGGATCCCGCGCTCGAGGCCCGGCAGCACCGTGTCCTGGAAGCCGAGGATCCCCGGGAACAGCTCCTCCCCGCGCTCGAGCTTCATCAACAGGTTCGCGCGGAGCTCCTGCTTCACCGTGCGGTCGGGGTAGCCGGCGGCGCGGAGCTCGCCGATCGTGGTCGCGGTCGTCATGCACCGAGGGTACGCGCCCCGGCGGGGAACGCCCCCGTCGCGTCGGGACCCACTGGTAGGGTCGCCGGGTGGAGGCGGGCGGGGGCGTCCTGGCGGGCCTGAACGACGCGCAACGGACCGCCGCTGGAGCGGTCCGCGGCCCCGTCGCGATCCTCGCCGGTGCGGGGACCGGCAAGACCACGACGATCACGCACCGGATCGCGAACCAGGTCGCCACCGGGACGTTCGAGGCCAGGTCGCTGCTGGCGGTGACGTTCACCGATAAGGCCGCCCGCGAGCTGAAGACCCGCCTGGCGCGTCTGGGGGTCGAGGGGGTCGAGGCGCGGACCTTCCACGCGGCGGCCCTGTCGCAGCTGGGGCGCCTGTGGGAGCGCTCGACCGGCCGCCCGATGCCCGGGATCCTCGACTCGAAGGCGCCGCTGATCGCCTCGCTCGCGTCCGCGTTGCCGCCGCCGCATCGGTTCCTCCCGCGCGGCGAGATCGCCGGCGAGATCGAATGGGCGAAGAACCGGATGATCCCCCCGGAGCGGTACCTGTCGTCGCTCGGCGCGCACACCCCGCCCATGCCGCCGGAGCTGCTGCTCGGCGTCTACCAGGGGTACGAGCGGCGGAAGGATCGGACCGGGAAGCTCGACTTCGAGGACATGCTCGGCTTGGCGGTACGGCTGTTCGACGAGCACCCGGAGGCCGCCGAGGAGGTCCGGTCCCGGATCGCCGCGGTCACGGTCGACGAGTACCAGGACGTGAACCCGCTGCAACAGGCGCTGCTGGAACGGTGGCTCGGTGGTCGCGACGAACTGTGCGTCGTCGGCGACGACTACCAGACGATCTACTCGTTCACCGGCGCGTCGCCGTCGCACCTGCTGGGGTTCCCCGAGCGCTACCCCCACGCGACGATCGTCCGTCTGCAGGAGAACCACCGGAGCTCCCCACAGGTCCTGACGGTCGCGAACGCGCTGGCGCGCCACCTCGGCGGGTTCGCGAAGGAACTCCGCGCCACCAGACCCGATGGCCCGAACCCGACGGCGCGGGCACTGCCGGACGAGGCGGCCGAGGTCGGGTTCGTCGTCGCCGAGTGCCGGCGCCTGCACGACGCCGGCGTCGACTGGGACGCGATCGCGGTGCTCTCGCGGATCAACGCCCGCTCGGAGCCGTACGAGGAGGCGTTCGCCGCCGCGGCGATCCCGTACCAGGTGCGCGACGGCGCGTTCCTGCGCCGGCCGGGCCCTCGGGCGGTGCTGGCACGGCTCCGGCGGATCGAGGGGGGTGCGGGCGCCGAGGACGCGGTCCGGGCGGTGACCGAGGAGCTCGGCTACGACCCGGATGCCGTGCCCGATGGCGACGAGGAGGCGACGCGCCAGGCCGACCTCGGGCGGCTGCGCGCGCTCGCCGCCGAGCACGCGGCGGCCGCGGGTGCGGAGAGGACGGTGGCGTCGGTGGCCGGATTCGTCGCGGAGCTCGAGCACCGCTTCGCGCCCGAACGCGACGGGCGCGGCGTGCAGCTGATGACCTACCACCGGGCGAAGGGCCTCGAGTTCGACGCCGTCTTCCTGCCGCGGCTGCTCGACGGGGAGCTGCCGTACCGCTCGCGGCGATCCGAGGCGGACCCGCAGGAGGAACGCCGGCTGCTCTACGTCGGCATCACGCGCGCCCGCCGGCACCTGTTCCTGTCGTGGCCCGAGGACGTCAAGGCGGCTCCCAGCCCGTTCCTGGGCGAGATCGGGGTCCGCGTGCGAGCGCGCGCGGGCTCCCGGCCGCGCACCGCCAAGGCGGGACCCCCGGTGCGGGTCGGCGACGGCGGTCCGCTGTTCGATCGCCTGAAGGAGTGGCGGCGCCAGCGCGCGAAGGCCGACGGCGTTCCCGCGTACGTGGTGTTCCACGACGCGACGCTCGAGCGGATCGCGGAACGCCGGCCGCACGACTGGGCGGACCTGGCGGGCATCGACGGCGTCGGGCCCGCGAAACTGGAGCGCTACGCGGACGAGGTGCTCGGCATCGTGTCGTCGGCCCGGTAGTCACTCAGACGGTCGCCAGGTCCTCCTCGAGGTGCTCACGGTCCTCCGGATCGGCGACGTCCTGCGCCGCGGCGCGCGCGCGCTCGAGCCACCGCGCCCGCTCGTCCGCATCACCCGCGACGGCGGCCGCGCGGGCGAGCGCCTCGTACGCGTAGGCGAGGTCCCAGTCGCCGATCGCGTTCGCCTCGCAGATCGCCAAGCATCGCTCGGCGTGGTAGCGCGCCGGCTCCGCGCGTCCCAGCGCCGCGTAGACGCGCGAACACTGCCATTCCCCCCGCGCCAGGTTCTCCGGTCCGCCGACCGCGGCCCAGTGATGCCGGGACGCATGCGCCATGTGGATCATCGTCACGTCGTCCTCGGCGCTCCGCTCGGGCATGTCGAGCAGCGTCCACGTTCGGTTGAACAGGTCCACCGCGAGCTGCCGTTCGGCGGCGGGGTCGAGCACATCGGTCATCGATCGGTCCTCCTCATCGTCGCGCGACGGCCGAAGCGACCAACGCCACGGCCAGCAGGGGAACGGCGATCGAGAGCAGGCGCAGGGCCCGCTCGGGGGTCGCCTGGAGCCAGGCGGCGTCGAGCGGCTCCGACGCACCATCGTCGTACGTGACCCGACCCTCGATCGTGAGGGCGCGGCGGCGCAGCCGGCGGACGGGCGTGGACAGGACGCGCTGGGCGGCCGAGAGCGCCGCGCAGGCGGCGGCGGCCACCACGGCCGCGATCCCCAGGCGCCCGGTCTGTGCGAACGCGGCGGTCAGCGCCGGGAACGCGCCCCAGCCCAGCGCGAACCACAGGTCGGAGTGGAACGCGCCGCCGAACCACTCGAGGTTGTACGCGAGCGCCAGGAACGCCCCCACCGCGATGAACACCAGCAGCCAGGGCGTGACCAGGACCACGCCGTACAGCCCGATCACGATCGCGCCGGCGAGCCCGACCACCGCGATCGCGACCAGCACCGGCGAAGGGATCGCCGTGCCGAGCGGGCGGCCGCGCAGCTCGTCGAGCGCGTGCGCCGCCAGCCCGACCCCGCCGAAGAACGCCAGCAGCGTCCAGCCCAGGTAGCCGAGGTTCACGTCCGCGACCATGCATGCGCCGATCGCCACGTACGACAGGTGCCACAGCGTGTACGGCGGATGCAGCAGGGTCACGTAGTCGCGCCAACCGCCGGCCGGCAGTGCGTAGAAGGCCGGCCGATCGCGCGAGGTCACCGCCGGCGCCCCCACACGACGATCGCCGCGCCGTTCGCCATGTGCCGGAACCGGACCGCGCCGAGACCGGCGTCGTCCCAGTCGGCGAGCTGCGCGTCGAGCGGGTGCTCGCGCCAGTAGGCCTCGATCGACGGGCCGAGGAACCGACCCGTGTGCGCCCAGGCGGGCGACACCAGGCGGCCGAGGACGGGCATCGCCGAGCGCGTGTACCAGCGCCAGAACGGCAGGGCCCAGCGCTCGGTGGGAACGGCGAACTCGAGCGACACGACGGTCCCGCCGGGCCGCACCACCCGCGCCAGTTCGGCGAGCGTCGCCGCGGGATCGTCCACGTAGCGCAGCAGGTACGTGAACGTCAGCGCGTCGAACGCCCCGTCGGCGAACGGCAGCTCCTCCGCTCGCGCCCGCACCCGCACGCCTGAGCCGGCCGCGAGCATCGCCTCGCTCGGATCCAGGGCGGTCACACGGTAGCCGCGCGTCTCGAGCGCGCGGGCGACCAAGCCGGTGCCGCTCGCGACGTCGAGCACCGACGCGCCGGGCGGCGCCTGCACGCGATCCACCAGGAACCGCCGCCACCGAGGATCCTGGCCGAACGACAGCGCCGCGCCCATCCAGCCGTATTGCGGCGCGATCCCCGCGAACAGCGCCCGCGCGTGCCGCGTCCGTTCGGAGAGCATCACGTCAGCGTCCCCACCAGCCCGGGAGCTCCGCCAGCGACCCGAGGACCGCATCGGGCGATCCCTTCGTCAGGTCCTCCTCGCGGAACTTCCCCGTGCGAACCAGCACGGTCCGCATCCCGGCGGCGCGGGCCCCCTCGATGTCGTTCACGACGTCGTCGCCCACCATCGCCACGCGCTCCGCCGGCACGCCGAGCTCCGCGCGCGCAGCCTCGAAGAACGCGAACGCCGGCTTGCCACAGATCGCGGCCGTCACGTCGGCCGCCTCCTCGAGACCGCCGAGGAACGCGCCCGAGTCGAGCTCCCAGCCACGGGCGGTTTTCCAGTAGAGGTTGCGATGCATACCGACGAGCGCGGCGCCGTCCATCAGCCGGCGGAACGCCGCGTTCAGCACGTCGTAGGAGAACGCGTCGGACGCTCCGCCGAGGACGATCACCTCGGCGTCGTCCGGCCGGTCGACGACGCGGACCCCCCCGAGATCCTCGCCGGGGTCGCCGTCGGTCAACACGAAGACCGGAGACCCGTCGTGATGCTCCCGGAGGTACGCGGCGGTCGCCGTCACGGCCGTCACGATCTCCCCGGGCGTCACGTCGAACCCGGCGGCGCTCAGGGTTCCCGACAGCGCCCGGCGCGTGTGCGTGGTGGTGTTCGTGATCAGCCGGAACGGCAGCCCCGCGTCACGGACCCATGTCATCGCCTCGACCGACCCGGGGATCGGTTCCCACGACACCGCGAGGACGCCGTCGATGTCGAGCAGCAGGCCCTCCACGTCGGCCACCCGCGGAGTCTAGGCGCCGAGCCGGATCCCGAGCGAACGCCGATGCTCGGCGACGCCGGGCCCGACCTCCTCGCCGCGTTCCCGAGCGAGCCACTCGTTGTACGGCGCCAGGTAGCGCACGCGAGCTGGCAGGAACGGACGCCCGGCGCGGATCGCCGCGAACGTCGCGCGGAGCGCGGCGGCGCGCGGGGGCGTCATCGGGATCCCGTAGAGCTCGCGGACCGGCGACGGCAGCGTCGCGAAGGCGAGCCGCGAGACGCCCGGCAGGACGGCGCGCCACTCGGCGTCGGCCGGCGGATGCTCGAACAGGTCGCGGACGCGCCGCGCGCCCTCGGTCACGAGGAGGTCTCCGCGCGCCGCGACCGCCGCGAGCCACGCGCGGAGCTCCGGCACGGTCGGGGGGATCATCTCGCGGGGCACACGCACGAGCTCCGCCGCCAGCATCTGTTCTTCGTGGAAGCGTTGCCGGCCACGGTCATCCAGTTCCCCGACCGTCAGCCGTTCGAACACCAGCGCCGAGTCCACGAGGCACGCGTGGACGTACAAGAGCAACTCGGGATCGAGCGCGTCGTACGGTCGGCCGGTCACGGCGTCGATCCCATTGATCCGGGCATGGACCTCGTTGATCTTGTCGGCGGCGGCATGCGCCTCCGCCTTCGTCCCGAACGTGATCGTGTACGTCAGGATCAGCGTGCGCTGCAGGCGCCGCCACGGGTTGCGGTCGTACATGCCGGTCTGGTTCGCGCCGGCGACGACCAGTGGATGCGCGGCCTGCAGCAGGAGCGCGCGGGCGCCGCCGAACAACACCGTGACCTCCCGGTGGACGCGCCAGCTGACGCTGTCGGGTCCGAAGTAGCCGTCGTCGGCGGACATCATCCGAGCGTACCCGGGCTCAGCGGATCCGCCGGCCGCCCAGCACCACGGCCGCCGGCTCGCGCAAGACCTCAGGATCCTCGCGCGGATCCGCGTCGTAGGTGACGAGGTCGGCCGGCGCGCCGTCCTCGAGCGCCGCCTCCCCGAGGAACCCGCGTGCCACGGTCGTCGCGGCCTCCAACGCTTCCGTCGGCGTGAGGCCCCAGCGGTGCAGCTGCGCGATCTCGGTGGCGATCGAGCCCGGTGGGAGCACGTCGGTCCCGGCGAGGACCGGCACGCCCAAGACCCGGGCCGCACGGAGCACGTGGCCCAGACGCTCCGCCGCCGCCCGGAACGCCTCGCCCATCCCCGAGATCCCCACGACGTCGACCGACCCTTCGAGCATCGGCCCGACGGC
>Ga0187785_10000338_pt1 | contig 17713 bp, 19 predicted proteins | sample 0815_BV2_4_20_MG_FD_132466 | JGI IMG/M metagenome (GOLD analysis project Ga0187785, IMG submission 132466) | Tropical peat soil microbial communities from peatlands in Department of Meta, Colombia - 0815_BV2_4_20_MG | ecosystem: Environmental > Terrestrial > Soil > Wetlands > Peat | place...
AGGCTGGTTCGCAGCCTGTCCTGCCAGATCTCCTCCGCTACGAACGGCACGGCCTGACTCAGCTACGGAGACCCGCCAGGACAGGCTTCATCCATCGTCACTTGTCTGATCGCGCATTGGTATCACTCCTCGCAATGACATTATTGGATCGGTGGAATGAAGGCCAGAATCATGAGCGAATCCGACAGAATTTTCGAGAACTGCTATACATGCCTTCTATCAGGAGCGATGAGCCATTCACTTCCTACCCTCCTGCCCATACCGGTCACCCGCCCTCTTCTTTCCGGGCAGCCCCCACTATTCCATATTTTGACTCCGTACGGACGCCCTCCACGAGGTGCAGGCCGTTGAAATGGAGCGATTCCAGGAATTGTGGCGCATGGAATCGATCCGTTGTGGGGTGCCGCAGCAATCGTTTGAGCACAAAATTGGCGTATAGCGGAGGATAGATCTCTTCGAAATAGAAGAAGCCGCCCGGTCTCAAGACTCGACTGATTTCCCGGATGCACCTCCGCCAGTCCAGGATGTGATGAATGATTCCGAAATTTACGACTGCATCGAACGACGCATCGGGAAACGGCAGATCCTGAGCATCTGCCACATGAAAATCGATCTTTCCCCGAAAGCGGGAGGGCAGCATTCTCGAAGCCCTCTCTACCAGTATCTGTTCCAGATCCGATGCGGCAACCCGTAGAAATCCCATGTGGTCCACGAGCAACCTCGCCCCCCTTCCCAGACCGCACCCTATTTCCAGGGCGTGTTCACGACGAACAGGGGGAGCCAACCTGAGCCACTCACGGATTTCCCTCTTTTGAAAGAAAACTCGGACAGGACTGTAGATCCAGACCCGTTCCGGCCAATTCATCAACATAATGTCTTTTTCCGGATTGCTGATGTTCCGCCCGTCCATCCCGGCCGATCCCTCGTCAGGTCAGAAAGGTACCAGTATCGACAGCACTACGAGAACGAGAAAGGCTGCCGGCATATAGCTCGCCCGGTTGAAAAGATCCGCAGCGGTTTTCGGACCCGGATTACGGTAGAGCTGTCGGGCGGGTCTGAGAAGGAGCTTCCACCCGATAACCGCAGCGGCGACGGGGTAGATGAACCCGCCCCCCCTCCCCGTCGCACAGTACAACCCCACCCCGGCCAACGCGGCCATGGATACTGCGGCCAAAATGACGAAAACCGCATCGTGCATGCCTTTTTCCGTGAGAGTGGTTCGTGCAGCGACCTTGGCATCGTCTTCCATGTCCACGATGTCGTTGGGGATGTTTTGCCCGCCCACTTCCCACGCGGCGAGCCACAAGAAAAGAAAAACGACAAACGTGATCTGCGGATTCGGATCGACCGCGTACACCCCCGCCAGGCCGCCCGTGGCCTTGACGATCGCAGATGGAATAATCTTCAGATATGTGATCTTGAGGAGCTTGCAGTAGAGAATTTCCATGGAAGCGGACGCGACGAAAATAGCTGCGCAGACAGGATTCAACCACCAGGCCCCCAAGAGAGCGACCCCTGCCCAGAAGGTAAACCACAAGAAGCCGCTCGTATATGGCAACAGATTCTGCGCCAATGGATGGCGCACCATGATCCCATCGACATCGAAGAGGGTCTCTTCGGTGGAGGACAAGGACAATCGTTCCCGGTCCACTCTATGGTCGACCAGATCATTCAGAGCATAGACGGCCGTATAGCCGGCGAAAGCGGTGATCAGTCCTAAGATGACAACGGATGCGGACGGAAAATGTCCCAGCCACAGCAGAGCAGCCATGGCAGGTGTGGCCATGTCCAACACTCCGTGGGGAGTACGAGACAATCCAAGGAACAATTTCCAGTTCACCGGCTGGACGGCAACATCTGACAATCGGCCCGCTGTTTCATTCATGAAAAGTGCTCCGGTGCCACACAATTATGTTTCCCCGGAGAATGGGCTTCCCTCACAGGGAATGAGACAATGCGTTTCAATTGACGCGGATCCGATCCACATGTCGTTATTTCGATTCGTAGGGAAACGTGAGTTTTCCTCCAAGAAAACCGATGTAGCCCACCATCCCCGACAACAGCAAAATTACGACACTGTAAACGATCGCGGAAAGACTCCCAAGCGACACGGGGTCCGTGACCGCGTACCACCTGAACATGCAGGCACCGACGGCCAATACCAGGGAGGTCCAGGCAAGCCTGCGCTTTCTCGCAATGATGACCGTATCGGAAAGAGCGTAATTTATCCACCAGGTAAAATAACCCGTCGCGATGGCCGCAGGCATTGAGAGCGTTCCCGCCAGAACCATGCAGAATGCAGTCCATTCAGTGGCAGAGGAGTTCAGCGCCAAAGCCAACAACTGAAAGATCGGTACAACCGTGAACATTCCCACGGGGACGTGTACTACGGCAGGATGTGGGTGCCTCCTGAAGAAAGGATGTGCCTCGAGCACAGTGTCGACCCGGTCTCTTACGCCGCCTGCAAGCTCCCGGGGCGCCTCTTCCAGCAGCCCCACCACCGCAAAGCGCTCCAGCACTTCACGCCCATGGGGAGCGGCCTGGATATCAAGAGTCAAATCCGAACCGGCCTGGTGGCGTTTCATGTGGGTGCCGCCGGGCCACCGTTTGCTGACCGACACGTCGTACACATGGGCATCCACAGCGATCCAAGCAGAGCGCCCTTTTGCTCCGTTTTCTTGCCCCAATTCTTCGCGGGAGATACTCTTCACTCTTGTGTCCTCGCAAGTGCTACTCAGTTTGCGAGGCTCTTGGGAATCCCCGCTCAATGATTTCTTGATCTGAATGGAATTGCGGGGGGCGCAGAGAGGTGCAGACGGCTTTGTCGCGTCCCGCCGTCCCCGGCTCGGGAACCGCCAGCCCCTGCAAAGGGCCGAAGACGTCCGGACAACGTCCATCCACAGGAACCGCCCCTGCGAGAGCCCTTAGATCAGCGCGCGTAATTTCCAGCACACGTCTCCCGCAGACTGTGAGACTTCAAAGGTATCCCCGGGCAGGTCCTTGCGTCCGTCACTCTTGAGAACCCTCTGGGATTTCAAGGTAAAGCAATCACATTTTTCACTGCAGTTGTCTGCAAGCACCGTCACAATCATTTGGACGTTCTTGTCGGAGAAAATCGCTTGCTTTCCTTCAAAAATGTGGGGGTAGCGAGGATTCTCAGATCTTTCCACCTGTTCTAATTTCTCCGCCTTCTTTGCAGTTCTCACGCTGCGTTCAGGCGAGCAACTTGAGCAACTCTTACATCCCGACATAGCATTCTCCTGAATCCGGACTCATTGCTAAACTGAAGTTAAAGGATTCGGTCGGATTCTGTCAAGTAGCCCTCTGCCACAGTTGATTCTCTCGTCTACGTTATACAATTTTGCACGTCTGATCTCGATATCGGGATTCCAGTGCCTCGCATGTTACTCAGGGATCTTGCCGAGGCTTGGAGCGCAGGATTTTTATTTCCTCGATCGAGCTTCCCTGGAATTCCTTGAGCACGGATTTTATTATTGAGTTCTCCAGGGCCTCATTGCGCAGCGCCCGGTTCAGATCCGTTTCGCCGTCCTGGGGTTCCGCATACGGTTTTGCCACATGCAGCGTGGTTTCTTCGGACAGGGTCAGAATTTTCATCTTCGCCCCCCCAAAGGATTCGTCAAAAATTCTCCTGGTTGCCTCTCTGGCATTCAGGCGATTTTCAAACTGTTCTTTGTAGAGATCCTTGTTAAATCCGATTTCCACTAACGTGGGCCCATACGTAACCAGAGTACCATGATCCATGATTGATTTCAGGATGGTGTCTCCGGACTGGATTACTCGGCGTTTCAGACCGGACCAGACTTCATCCGGAGTACCCACGGGCAGGGGAGTAACCTGAGTGATGGTGAAACGTTCATCTCCTTTTTCCGAGACTTTTGGCAACTCCGGCGTGGAGGGAGCGCTTGTTCTCGGACTGGGGACCGCGTGTTCCGGGGCCGCAGGTTGAGTGCCCGGCTTTATTCTGTGCCGGCGAGTTCCCGTTCCTCCGCCCAATGCCCCTGAGTCGAGGCGTCGCAGTATTTCCGAAAGGTTGACCACATCAGGAGCATAGGCCATCTTCAGCACCGTCATTTCCAGGGCAATCCACGGATTTGCCGACCGCTTCATATCGGATTCGCCCCTGATGAGGAGAGAGAAGATGTTTTGCAATTCTTCCGCGCTGGTTCTGCCAGCGAGTTTATCCAGCTCTTCTATTTCCGACGGGGGCGCTTCGATCATCCCTTCGAGCCGCACATCAGCCGGCACAGTCTTACACACACTCAAGTTCCGCACATACTTGACCAGGTCCAGGAAAAACTGCTCAGGATCATGACCCTGCTGAAACAGCTCATGCACTACGGATAGGGCACGAGCCGGTTCTCGTTCAAACACAGCTGCAATGAGTCTACCGAAGCAGTCTCTTCCGGCAATTCCCAAAGTCGCCACCACGTCCTTGACCGCAATGTGCACCGGAGACAACGCAATCACCTGATCCAGGAGGCTCAAGCCGTCTCTGAAGGATCCCTGGGCTTCCCTTGCCACCAGATCCAGAGCTTCCGCATCGGCCGTGATACCTTCTTGTGCAAGGATTCGGTCCATTCCTGCCGAAATTTCACGAATAGAAATCGTCCGGAAATTGAAGCGCTGGCAGCGGGAGTTGATGGTAGCAGGAACTTTGTGCGCTTCTGTGGTCGCGAACATGAATTTTGCGTGGGGTGGAGGCTCTTCCAAGGTTTTGAGCAACGCATTGAACGCGTTGATGGAAATCATGTGGACTTCGTCTATGATGATGATTTTGTACCGCGAGCTAACCGGGGGATACTTGATATTTTCGTTAATTTCCCTGATGTTTTCCACAGATGTGTTGGACGCGCCGTCTATTTCCTGCACGTCCACACTAATTCCCGAGCCTATTTCATTGCACGAAGAACATGCGTTGCACGGATTGGCGTCAGTTTCGGACCTTCCCGTGCAATTCAGGGCTTTCGCGAGGATCCTGGCAACCGTGGTCTTACCCACTCCGCGCACCCCGCAAAAAAGGAATGCGTGAGCGACCCTGCCGGACAAGATTGAATTGGACAGGGTCTGAATCACATGATCTTGTCCGACTACGTCGGAAAAAGTTGCAGGCCGGTATTTTCTTGCCAGAACCAGATAGGAGGGCATTTCACGTTTTCCGCTCTACCGGGAGACGACCGTGACCGGTGATCGGGCACAGGGCCGACTCCCGAGATTACTTCCGCTGCTTCCTTCCGGACCTGACGGGTTCAGTAACTCCAAGTCGCCCACTCCCGGTCACCGGCGACGGCCGCTTCCGCGGAGACGCCGGGAAGGACGGACTTAAAGAGATATTCTTATCAGATCTTTTTTTGTGCAGTCAAGAACCAATGTCCCCACATCGGCATCCATGCAGTTACGGGTTGACAAAGCCGTGGTTGCGAGCCCAGCGAAGCAATCGCCGCCGCTATAGGGATTTTCAAAAGTGGTGCCGGTCTTGTTTACGCGGAAAGGTTGAAAGACTGTCATTGCGAGGGCGAAGCCCGATGCAATCTCCAATTAACCAAAACAGAGATTGCGTCCTCGTTCCACTCCTCGCAATGACATGATTGGCTGGTCGGAATATGGGCGAAAGTCATGAACTAATCCGACAGAATTTTTCAGAACCGCTCTAACTATGGAGAGTGCTTAGTCGTTTCACCCCTCGCAATGACGGGGCGATGACATCTCCCCCTCGAGACTGAATGGCTTCCCTCGGCGCCGCGACGCGTCACGATTGCACGGGATCCGGATAGATGACGAGAGGGAAGCGGACGACAAGGCACCGGCGCCGCAAACATTACTCCAGCGGAGACTGCACGATGAGGCTTCTCGCTTCCGTGTCCAGTCGGACGAAGGCGCCGTGCGGCAGCGTCAAATTTGGGAGTGCATGGCCGTGGGGAAAGCGTGAAATGATAGGAACAGAAGGGGATTGCACGATCCCCGCAATGATGTCCTCCGCCTCTGACGCCACGTCATTCCCGTCGGGTCCCAGAAAATGCCCCATGATCATCCCGGACACCCTGTCCAAAACACCCGCGAGTTTCAACTGCATGAGCATTCTGTCAATCCTGTACGGCGCTTCGCCCACGTCCTCCATGAACAGGATAGCGCCCGAAAAATCCGGAGCATGCGGAGTGCCCACCAGAGCGGCAATCAAGGACAAGCAGCCGCCTAGAATCGGGCCGTGCGCGGTCCCGTGCCTGAGAATCCGAATAGGCATATCTCCCGGAAAGAAATTCCGTGAGATCAGAGGTTCGGTACATGCTTGCAGGAACCACTGTTCCGACATCGGGTCAAGACCTTCCGCCACCTGACCCGCAAGCATCGGCCCGGACAACGTCACCAGCCCCGCACGGGCATACAGGGACAGTTGAAGCGCCGTGACGTCGCTCATACCCATGAGCAACTTGGGATCGGTGACCGGTGCTTCAAAATCCAGAAACTGCAGAACGCGCATGGCCCCGTACCCGCCTCTGGCCAGAAAAATGCCGCGGACTTCCTGATTGCGGAGCGCGGAATTCAAGTCCTCGATTCTCTCAGCGTCCGTGCCCGCGAGATACGAGCTCTGCCCGAGGATGTGTTTCCCTGTCAGGACCCTGAATCCCCTGCTCTCCACGAAGTCGATTCCCGTGGCCAGCAACTTTTCATCCGGCGGCCCTGACGCGGCAATAACCGCGACGGTATCACCAGGAACCAGAGGCTCGGGCATCAGAATTTTGCCGAACGAAATCGACTGCCGTCCGATTCGAACCATTGCACCACCCGATCACGAGGGCAGATTACCCGTCTGTCTCAGGGCCTCGTATACCATGATCCCGGCCGACGTGGACAGGTTGAGACAGCGAACTTTATCCAGGTTCACGGGAATCCTGGCAATTCTGCCGGGAAACCGCTCAAATACGTCGGCCTGCAGACCGGAAGTCTCGGGTCCAAAGAGGATGTGATCCCCGGTCCGGTATGTCAACCGATAATATTCTCGGCCCCTCTTGCTGCTGGTGAGCACGAGATCGTCAGGGTTCACCGTCGAGAGATACTGCCGGAAAGTATCCCAAACCACCAGATCCAGTTTGTGCCAGTAGTCCAGTCCTGCTCTCTTGAGAGATCGGTCATCCAGCCCGAATCCCAGCGGCCTCACCAGGTGCAGCCTGGCGCCCACCGCGAGGCAAAGCCTTCCGACGTTTCCGGTATTCGGCGGAATTTCGGGATTCACCAACACGACATTCAATATGTTTGTGCCGGACATTCCGCTCCCCCTCACGCCAACACTTCAGTAATCAGTCCTGCCACGTCCGTGATGTGCCATTTGCTACGTTTCTCACCGGCGGACGGGTCGTTCACCATGAGGAAAGCGTCATCGTGGGTATGCATGCCGGTGAATATATCTTTCATTGCTACTGAAGGAGCGTTCACCGCAGCCTTGACATCATACCCCCGCGACGGAATGACAACAAGGTCGGGAGCGAGATCGGTGCAGGAACCGGTATAGACTTCTTCTTTGAACAAAACTTCCGCAAAGAGACGCTCGTCGGACTCTGCATCATAGATCCCCACGTCGACAGGTCGCAAGCGTTCAAGCTTGCTCTTGAGCTGGGATTTTATTTCTTCGATGGCCACTGGTCCCAGGAATCCGGTTCTGAACCGGTCCGAGCCGTGCACGTAGATGCGGCCCGGATCCATTGCAAAAGCACGAGCAGAGGGATGCACGTCGTGAATCGATTGGGGATCGGGCCGAACATACGACAGGTAGCCCATGCTCCTCAGCAGCTGATTCAAATAGATTTGCCATTTGAGGCGAGTGAACCCATGATCCGAGAGCAAAATCACTCGCACCCCGTGTCCCACGCGACGTACGAATCCATCTACGAAGGCATCGATCCTTCGGTAATACTCCAGAAAATGGCTGTGCCAGCGATGATTCTCATCGTCAAAGGCATCGAAAAAAAAGTGATGCAGGCGATCGGTGCCTGTAATCACGCCGATAAAAAGGTCCCAAGGTTCGGACCGAGCCAACGAAAGCATCACTTCTTCGTGAACGCTCAACGTCTCGAACAGGTCTCGCACCAGGAAAGCTCTATCTTGTCTTCCACGCACGGAATCAACGTCCACTCGATAGTTTTTGGATTGCAGCCACGGTATCAACGATTCCGGGTAGACCGATCTCTCGAAAATGGGAGCCACAAAACCCGCAATGAGCACTCCGGAAAGGGGCCGAGCAGGATACGTGAAAGGCAGATTCACCACCACGGATTTCTTGCCGGGCAGGGTCTGCCAGACGGGCGGTCGTCGCAGGTCATCGAATGACGGCAGATGCAGGGAAATCTCACGATCCTTCAGATCGGTGAACCCGAAAATTCCGTGCTCGCCGGGGTTCGCTCCTGTCATGAAGGAAGCCCATGCCACGGAAGAGACGGGCGGCAGTGCGGTCTCCATGGGGAGAAACGTTCCGGATCCCGCAATCTCCGCCAACGCCGGCAAATGTCCCGACTCCATCAGACGTCTCAACAAAGAATAGGGCACACCATCCAGCCCCAAGACAAGAACTTTTCGGACATCCATTTCGTCTAATTTCCTGTTCCTGATGTCACAACGAATAGCGAACGCATCGAAAATGAAGCCCGACAATAACTGTCACAGTCTGTTCTTCAAATTCTCCAGAAGCGAATAGGGAAGCAATTTTCCACAGGGAAGTCTTCCAAGTTCAATACCCGGTCTGTTCGAGCCATGGAAATCAGTTCCGCCTGTTACGGCAAGACTGAGGCGCGTAGCCAGATTCAGGTATAATTCCGTCTGTTCGGCACTATGAGCGGAGTAGTACACTTCTATACCCTTCAGACCATGATTCTGGAGATCGCGGACAAATGTTTCGAGGCGGTTGGCATCGTTTTCGTTGAGCGAATGCGGATGCGCCAGCACGGGCAAGCCGCCGGAAGCCGAAATCACGCGCATCGCCTCGTACATGGGAAGTTTGGTCTTTTCCACATAAGCCGGAGCGCCTCTCTTCAAGTACCTGTCGAATGCGTCCTGCAACGTTTTCGCGTAATTTTTTTGCACCAGAACGTTTGCAACGTGAGGTCGACCCGGTACTCCCCCTACGGACTCTTCATAGACTTCTCCCTCGGATATCTCAACGCTGCACTGCCGCAATTTTTCGATTATTTTGGGAATCCGCTCTTGTCTTCCCTGCCTGAGGTAATCAAGGGTTCTGATGAGATAGGTGTCATGGGGATCCATGAAGTATCCAAGCACATGGAGAATACCGTGTTCCCATTGGGTGCTCACCTCCAGGCCGGGGACTATTTCCACACCTGCGGAAAGACCCTCAGCCTGAGCGCGAGCTATTCCGGAAACCGTGTCATGATCGGTCACGGCAATCGCTCTGATTCCTTTGGCCGCGGCTAGACGAACCACTTCCTCCGGAGACAAAGTGCCGTCTGAAATATTGGTATGGACGTGAAGGTCTATCATCGCAAATTCACACCATTGAAGAACAAGTCCAGGCAGGTACGTACCGGCCGGAACGTCATGGCGAGGGTAACAATCTCGGTAATCCCGGTCAACCTCTATAACGCTTGAGGAGGGTTCAACCATTTAGCCCTGTGATGCGAAGAGGGGAACGGCTAAGCAATCACGATACGTAGAGGCGGAGATTGCTTCACCGGGCTTCTCATGACAGCCTCCGTACCTGAATGGATGAGTCGGGCGACAAAAATCACTTGCGATGATATTTGCGTGATGCTAAAAAGAAAGATTAAATTTCATAGCTGCCAGACGGCTCGTGATCAGAAGAGAAATTGCTCTCAAAAATACATGCGGCTGCATTGAACACGAACGTCCGATCCGGTAATAGTGAGCCGGATTCGGATCGTTCGACGCTGAGTGCTGAGACCCGCTCGCCTTGTTTCAATGCGCAGCACAATGCCTCGCCGCCGCGACGAGCATGAATCGGGGCACCGCCCTGAGGGTCTTGAACCGCACGAGGCCTTGGATCTACAGTGGATCTTCGGTCTGTGCAGATGTTGGACGGACAATGCGCCGGGAGATCCAGGAATAGACATGGCAAAGCGACTCTTCGGAACAGACGGCGTGCGCGGCGTGGCCAATTTGGAGCCAATGACAGCCGAAACCGCACTCAAGCTGGGGCGGGCCATAGCTCACGTGGCTTTGGAGCAACCGGGCAGAAAGCATAGGATTCTTGTGGGAAAAGACACACGAATTTCATGCTACATGCTGGAGAACGCTCTGGCTGCCGGTATTTGTTCCATGGGGGCCGACGTTCTGTTGGTGGGCCCCATACCGACCCCGGGAATTGCTTTCCTGACAACGAACATGAGATGTGATGCAGGCGCGGTCATTTCAGCGTCCCACAATCCTTTTCAGGACAATGGAATAAAATTCTTCTCACGTGACGGTTTCAAACTTTCAGACGAGATTGAAAACGAAATCGAGCGTCTCATCTTCTCTAACAATATAGACGAGATACGCCCGACAGCCGAAAAGATTGGGAGGGCGGTCCGCATAGAAGACGCTCTGGGAAGATACGTGGTATTCGTGAAGAACACCTTCCCCGGGAATCTCACTCTCGACGGCATGAAGATGGTTCTCGATTGTGCCAATGGCGCTGCGTACAAGGCTGCACCTCTGGTATTCGAGGAACTCGGTGCGTCCGTCACGACTGTGGGAGTGCACCCTGACGGACACAACATCAACATGAATTGCGGTTCTTTATATCCTGATGTGGTATGTCAAGAGGTGCTCAAGACCGGATCCCATATAGGGGTTGCGTTGGACGGCGACGCGGACCGGGTAATTTTCGCTGACGAAAACGGCAAAGAGGTCAACGGCGATCAGATCATGGGAATTATCGCCTGGGATATGATGAGACGATCGGAACTCAAGAAGAATACCCTGGTCGCCACGGTCATGAGTAACTTCGGTCTGGAAGTTGCGATGAAGGATCTCGGGGTGGATCTGGTGAGGACCCCCGTGGGAGATCGATACGTTGTCGAACGCATGAGGAAGGACGGTTTCAATTTCGGAGGAGAACAATCCGGACATTTAATTTTTCTCGATCAAATAACGTCCGGCGACGGGATCATGTCCGCCCTTCAAGTCATGAGGGTCATGATGGAAACAGGCAAGCCCCTATCGGAACTTTCCGCACGCGTACGGCTGTTCCCTCAGATATTGGAAAACGTGGAAGTCAAGACGAGAAGAAACCTGGACGAAGTTCCGGAGGTGAAAAAGATAATGGACGAGGCCGAAGGCCGTCTCAAGGACAAGGGCCGTCTCCTCGTTCGATATTCCGGAACCCAGCTTCTCTGTCGCGTGATGGCCGAAGGCGAAAACGAAGATGAGGTAAGATCGGTCGTGGAAATGGTGGTGGATGCAGTCTCCCGAAACCTGTAGCCTGAACGGCCGGGCCCTGGAAATAGCACGCCAGGTGCTCGAGATAGAAATACAGGGAATCCGCGCGACAATGGAACGCCTGGATCACCGGTTCGAAAAATGCGTGGATATGCTCTACTCCCTGCGCGGTCGGATCATTATAACGGGAGTCGGCAAATCGGGCATTATCGGCCGTAAGATAGCGGCTACTCTCACGAGCACCGGGTCTCCTGCCATTTTTGTGCATCCGGTGGACGGACTTCACGGCGATGTGGGAATAGTGAGCCGCGATGACGCTCTGGTGGCTCTATCCAACAGCGGAGAGACTGCCGAAATTACGTCCCTGGTCGCGACCATAAAAAAACGAGGCTCTCTTGTCGTGGGAATTACGGGAGCCCCCTCTTCCACCCTGGCGCGCATGTCGGATCTCGTTCTGGACTGCCGAGTGCCGAGGGAGGCGTGCCCGCTGAATATGGCTCCCACCGCGAGTACCACTGCAGCATTGTCTTTGGGAGACGCTCTGGCTATCGCGCTCATGGTGCGCAGAGGTTTTAGGAAAGAAGATTTCCTTCGACATCACCCCGCAGGGAGTCTCGGAGAGAGGCTGAGTCTCAAGGTACGGGATATCATGCTCAATAGACCGTCGATCCCTGAAGTGGACGAGAATGCGCCCCTGGACGTCATCATTAAGAGTATCAACGCGCAAAACCTGGGATTCACGCTGGTGACGGCAGAGGATCGCCTGTTGGGAATCATAACGGATGGAGATTTGAGACGGGCGTTGGAGAATGGCACGGGAATTTACGACAGCTGCTCGCAGGATCTCATGACGCGCAACCCCCTTACCATTCGTGAGGACCGAACTGCAGCCGAGGCCTTGGAAATCATGGAAAGGAAGCTTATAACGGCCCTGGCAGTCGTCTATGAGAACGGAAATCTCGCGGGGATCATACATCTCCACGATCTCTTGGGCCGCGGGGATGTGCATCTCGCACCATGAGCGACCGATTCGATTGAAGAAACAGGAAACAACTGCCCGTGCCCTGACACGCAGGAATGGCGGTTTCTGGAATGGCAGTATTGGAGGAGACGAATGAAACTCAAAAAAGAAGATCTTGAATACTTCCAGGGTTTGCTTCAGAAGCAATTGGATGAACTCGTGCGCGGAGCGGGAAAGACCGTAGGAGACATGACCGAACTTGAAGGCAAGACGTCGTTTCCGGATCCTACGGATCGGGCGTCCCTGGAATCCGATAGGAATTTCGAGCTCAGAATTCGGGATCGGGAAAGAAAGTTGATAAACAAGATTCGCAAGGCCCTGGAGAAAATCGAGGATGGTTCCTTCGGGTTCTGCGAAGTCTGTGGGGAACCGATCGAATTCAAGAGATTGGAAGCCAGACCCGTTACCACCCACTGTATCGACTGCAAAACCTCTGAGGAAGAAGAAGAACGATTGCGAAAAATGTAGCTCTCTTCCGCGAGGACGCGCATCTTAGGCAAAAGAGTGTTGAATAATTCGGTCAATTTCATCGTTGGCTTGCGCAAAAGTTGAGTATGTTCATTTCAGAAAAGGGGAAACTGAACAAATCGTTGCTCTGTCCGTTGAAAAACTTTTTACTATGCGTTATAATTAATAAAAGCTAATTATGGGGAAGAGGGGACAAGCAATGAGCCGGTCCAAGAATGTCATCGAAATGTTGCGATTCAGCAGTAAAATGCCTCACGAAAATATTATTCATCTCGATTTTGGGAAAAAAATTTTTCGGTATGATCCCAAAAAATCCTGGTTCACGGAAGTCATCGTTCCGGATGAGAGTGATACTATGGAGCGGGAGGTACGTGTGGTGTCCGATGAAGGAGCAATTCCGGTATGCGGCTGGACGGAAGTCGAACTATCGAAGAAAAAACGGAATTTACTCCAGCTCGGGGCAACGAAACTCACTATCCCCAGGCTTCTGAACAAGAAAGTGAAGGGCGGGGGCAGAATACCGAGCTTGGCCAAAGCGCGAGCACTGTTCCCAAAAAACATGGAATCCGAAGAACCGACCCTGCCTGAGGTTTGCGTTGAGGAACCGGTTCTCGATCACATTGAGCAGGTGGTGCAAACCGAACCCGATTCCCAGAAGGTTGCGCCTCGGTCTGCTCCGCGGAAGGCGAGAATGACAAAACCCGAGCCGGAAACGGCAATGGAGATGAAGTCTCTGAAAGTGATCAGGCGACGCAGAGAGCAGGCACCTAAAGTATTCGAAACTCAGACCACGGTGTTTCCGAAGGCCATGCTGGAAGGCATTGAACTAGGCGTGGACGAACAGGGAGACACCAAGCACGAATAATCCGCGCCTTTTTCCCCGCAAAGACCAGCGAACACCAGCACAGACGCGGTCCCGCGTGTGCCGGCTCAATCAGGTCCGCATTCGCCGGTTATGCATGAGGACCGGCATTGAGCATACCGACATTTCCCGAACCCGCACAGTTAATCGTGAGTGTTTTGACCCCCGACAAGGCGGCTGCTGACGAGAGTCAATCTGTCCTTATAGAGCGCCTGGGCCCTGTGGAACAAGAAATAGGACCGCTTGATTTCCGGTATACCTCCTACTATGATGCGGAAATGGGGCCGGGCATCGCGAGGTGGCTGTGGTCATTCGAAAGAATGCTTGACAGAGCCGAACTGGTTCACATCAAGTGCTTGACCAATCAGCTGGAGCTATCTTCGGCCGTCGCGGGCAAGCGCAGGTTCAATCTGGATCCGGGATTGTTAACCCTGGGTAATTTTGTGCTGGCTACGGGAAAAAACAATGCCCACAGAATCTACTTGGGCCGGGGGATTTTCGGAGACCTTACCCTCGTCTTTCGCGCAAGGACGTACCAGCCGCTGGAGTGGACCTACCCGGATTACGCAGATCCGGAACTTATCAAGATTCTCAACAGGCTCAGGGAGAGCTACAAATGCAAGTTGACCGCCACGTCAAGAGCATGACCGGTTTCGGCCGAGGGAGACATGCAACCAGCGATCTGGAGATCATCACCGAAATTCGGGCAGTGAATCATCGGTTCCTCGATATCAACCTGAGGGTTCCCCGCATGTATACTGCTTTCGAGCCCACCATACGCAAGAAGATCTCGGAGGTGACGCATCGGGGAAAATTTGACGTGGTCATAACGCGTAACGGTGGCAAGGGCGGCCTAGTGCAGGTGATCCTGGATGAAACGCTGGCAGCCGGATATTATAACTGCCTCCTGGACATGAAACAAAAATTCGGCCTTGGCGGGGAAGTCACACTCCCTGACATGCTGAGCTTGAGAGACGTGATTGTTCCGGTGGAAAAAGAGGACGCGCTGGGACAGGAGTGGCCTGCAGTAGAAACGAGCGTCCGCAATGCGCTGGACTCTCTGGACAAAATGCGGATTGCGGAGGGAGAAACCCTCTGGCGAGACATCCAGAGACGGCTGATATCGATTCGGGAAATGGCCCGCTCCATTACCCCGTTAGTGGGTCAGGTGACTGTTGCCGCGAGAGAGAGACTTGCAAAACGCATCCAGGAACTCACGGGGGGATTGCAACTGGACCAGGACCGGCTCGCACAGGAAGTGGCGCTCATTGCCGACCGATGCGATGTCACCGAGGAGCTGATTCGGTTGGACAGTCATGTGGAGCAGTTTCTCAACTCGGGAAAAGAAGGATCTCCTCTCGGGAGGAAGCTTGATTTTCTCTTGCAAGAACTCCATCGAGAAGTTAATACCCTCGGATCGAAGTCCGCTTCCACGGAGATTGCCTCTCACGTGGTAAACATGAAGACTGAGTTGGAAAAAATACGAGAACAAACCCAAAATATAGAATAGCGAGAGGTACAATGGCACGTGTAACTGTTGAAGATTGCTTGTCTCAAGTAGAGAACCGCTTTGCCCTGGTCATTCTGGCATCCAAGAGAACCAAAGAACTGAAAAGAGGTGCTCCTCTCACCATTCCTTTGCGGGACAACAGAGAGGTTGTCATGGCTCTCAGGGAGATTGCCGCGGGAGATGTCAAAGGCCGAGGTCCAACACCTGAAGAATTGAACGAAGTCATTGTGGACGTAAAATCCAGTTGAAGAAGCGAAAAGCGGCCCCTCGTAGAAATGTCATATACGGTGTGCACCCTGTCTTGGAAACCCTTGCCGTGGGGAGAAGGCTGGTGGAAGAGGTGTTTCTTTCCAGGGACCCTCTCCCGGAGTGGCATCTGTACGCACTGCTCGAGACGGCAGGAATCCCCTTGACCAGGATATCGGCGCTCGATCTGGGTTCCCTCGCTTTGTCTCCGAACCATCAGGGCATTGCTGCACGCGTCGGCCCGTTTCCCTACGCGGATTTCGAGGATATAGTGCCGGATCTCGCCACGCGGAAGGGCATTGTAGTAATACTCGACGAAATTCAGGACCCCGCGAATCTCGGAAACATCGTGCGCAGTTCCGAATGCCTCGGAGCCGACGCAGTGATCCTCACGCAAGACCGTGCAGTGCCGGTGACCGCCGTTGTCGAGAAAGCATCGGCTGGCGCTTCAGCGCACATTCCCGTCGCCCGGGTGGTGAATCTCGTGAGAGCCATGGAACAGCTCAAAGAAGCCTCGTACTGGCTGTATGCCGCAGATGCTCGAGCCGAACGCGACTGTTATTCCACCGATCTGACGTACGCGACAGCTTTCGTGCTGGGATCCGAAGGGAAAGGGCTGCGAAGACTCGTGCGCGAGAAATGCGACGAACGCATTGCCGTGCCGATGACCGGGAAAATCGGTTCCCTCAATGTCTCCCAGACAACTGCCATCCTGTTGGCCGAGACTGTTCGCCAGAGATCCACAAGGGTGCCATCGCGCGGATCAGATTGACTGTCTCGCGCTCTGCCTGGTGTGTCATGAAAATCTCCGTCGAGCCAATGCTCTCTCTTGCTGTATTTTCCGAGGACCTGCAATGTATTATCTGCATCGGCGACGACGACGGTGCCGTTCCCGAAGTATATGTTGATGAAGGCGTGCCGCGGCCTGACAGACATCTCTTGCTCGGCCTGGTTCAAAGCATCCTCATGGCGGTTGAAGAAGCAGACGCCGAAGCAGTGGCGTTCCGGCAATCGTGCACCGTTCGTCTGGAGCGACCGGATGAAACAAAAGATTTGAATCCAGGTCTTATCGTCGTAAGGTCTGTTTCCGGAAAATTCGGAGCAGTGACCACGGCAGACCCCAAAGACGCGAGACGGCTGGCCAGAAGGGCTGTCCGTTGGTTCACGGGTACCATTCGACTTGATATTCCGTGAGGTTGGGATGCTTATTCGCGGGCGTGATGCCTGGCTGCTCCTGTTACGAGGATGTGAATGGCAAGAATGTTGACTTTATCGGCCGTCTTACTCGTTCTGACGGTTTTCCCGGCTGAGGGTACCGGGCTGAACGTTACCGGAAACTGGGAAGCCTCGGTCCTGGGCTCGACAGTGAAAGCTCAGGTCCGGCAGGAAGGACACCTGATCGAAGGTGTGGCTCACGTGTACACGCTGTTCGGGGCTAAAGACACGTATCATTTTGCGGGTAACATCAACCACGGAAAGATCTTCGCGAGCCACAACAGCGGCCACACGTTTTCCGGCAGTGTCACCCCCGACGGTCGTATGGTAGGAACTCTGAAAACTCGTGGCGGAAAACGCGTCGGCGTGAATGCCTTCCGAAAATAGGGGAGTGCTCGTGGACCAACAGGCGGCAAACAAAATACGAACTATCTGGTTTCTTTTCGCTATGATCCCGGTGGTATTCTTTGTCGGCCTTCTCGGGCTTGTCTCTCTCGTATTGATGTCCCCTTTGATGATCTATGCAAAGATTTGCGGGAAGCATCTCAAGGATCCGTTTCGCAGGAAACCTCTCATTGCCGACTAAACATCAATTCCGCTCTGCTTCCAAGGGCCTTCGCGGCAAAGATCAGTGATAGACAACCGCTTTTACAACATAAACGGCATCAAGTGGGAAGCTCGTTTTTTCGGCAAGGGAGAAATATTTCCGGAAACGGAGGTGCGAGCGCCGAAACAGGGGATATGGGCGCGACCCGTTGATTTCGATTGGGAAAACGCCGTATTCCTCGGCGGTTCCTGGAGATTTATCAGGCTCGATAGCGATGTTGTTTATCTGCCGGAACGAAAATGACGTAGCGTATCCGCTCTGAGTGTCGCCCCTGTTCCGGATTCCGCGGCAGAGACATCCGAGTCAGCAGGAGTTGATCCGGATCGAAAGCGGCTCGGCACATCTCTCTCCCGGTCGGCGAGTTGCCTTAATTTCCGGTTC
>Ga0187785_10000339_pt1 | contig 17689 bp, 18 predicted proteins | sample 0815_BV2_4_20_MG_FD_132466 | JGI IMG/M metagenome (GOLD analysis project Ga0187785, IMG submission 132466) | Tropical peat soil microbial communities from peatlands in Department of Meta, Colombia - 0815_BV2_4_20_MG | ecosystem: Environmental > Terrestrial > Soil > Wetlands > Peat | place...
CCGCGCAATCACCGCACCGACTCGATCGACTATGCCGTCGTCATGTCCGGAGCAATCGACATGGAACTCGACGACGGCGCGGTGGTGAAATTGAGGGCTGGCGATGTGTTGGTTCAGCGCGGCACCATCCACAACTGGGTCAACCGCGGCACCGAAGACTGCGTCATCGCCTTCGTGCTGATCAGCGCGAAGCCAGTGACGGCAGCGGGCAACCCGCTGCATGCCGTCGGATAGCGCTTGATCCTGAAAAGTCGGAACCGGTTTTCGGGAAAGTTCCTGCGCAAAAAAAAGCACATCAGTTCGGTTCAATGCCTGCGGCCTTCACCGCTTCGCCCATCAATTTGACTTCCTGGCGGAAGTAGACGGCGGTTTGAGCAACGTTCCGATTGTCCGGCACGTAGCCGTCGCGTTGCATGGCCGAGGCGACCGCCGGCGCCTGCAAGGCCGCACGTACCGCCGCATTGAGCTTTTCGACAATTTCAGCCGGTGTCTTCGCGGGCGCAAAGAACATGCCCCAGGATCCGATGGGCTCGAAGCCGGGCAGCATATCCTTCATGAGCGGCACGTTAGGGAACGCCGGAAACGGTTTGCTGCCTGTGAAGGCCAGCGCGCGCACGCGTCCATCCTTGATCAGCCCCATCACCGACGGCGGCGTCACAAACATGGCTTCGACGCTGCCGCTGAGCATGCCGGTCATGACCTCGGACGCGCCTTTGTAGGGAATATGCTGCATCTTGATGCCGGCCTTCTTGCTGAAGATCTCCGCCGCGAGATGCAGGCCGTTGCCCACGCCGGGGGAGCCGAACACTGCACGTTCCTTTTTCGCATGATCGATGAAGTCCTGCAGCGTCTTGTAGGGCGACTTGGCGTCAACCAGCATGAACAGGCCATCGAGAATGCCTATGGTCGCGATTGGTGTGAGATCGGTGAAAATATCGTAGCCGAGATTCTTGTAGACAAAGGGCGTCGGCGCAATTCCGTTCGACGAGAACAGCACGGTGTAGCCATCGGGCTTCGATTGAACCACCGCACGCGTGCCTATTGTTCCATTGGCGCCGACGCGATTCTCGACAAAGAATTGCTGGCCGAGGTCGAGGCTGAGTTGTGCGGCAACCGTCCGTGCCTGAATATCGGGACCGCTGCCGGCGGCATAGCCAACGATCACCCGAACCGGATGGTCGGGATATTGCTGCGCCTGCGCCGCCGCCAGTGGCAACGCCATAGCCAAAAATGAAATAAATCGAAGCATCGGACCATGCCGCATAGTTCGCGCCGATGAGCAAGGTAAATCTTTGCCGGGCCGGACACTAGAGGCATTGGCAGCCCCGATAGCGACCGGCTGGATTTCGTGTTTTTGCGCTATGCAATTTTCACGTATTCAAACTCGCCGGGCTTATTGTCGATGCCAACCTTGGGTGGCGCGATCCAGCTCGCAAATTTTCCACGTTCGACCACCGGCTGCATGAGGCCGGCAATGAAATCGCCATCGGCGACCGACGGCAGCCAGGCATCCCTGGATTTTTCCCACGCGGCCTTGTCGAGCAGTTCGCCGGTTGGCGTCGCCGCGATGTCGCGGAACTCGCCGATATGGCGATGGAACGCAACGTGCGGCAGCGTAAGCGCGAACTTGATGCCATTGGCCTCGATGATCTTGTTCCAGCGCGCGACGCCTTTGCTGCAATCGGTCGTATAATCGTCGCGCAAACGCATGTTGAGGGCAGTGAGTGCCGGCTCCTCGACGCGTTTGATCTGGCCATCGATCAGCTTTAGCACCGGATATACATCGTCTTTCAGCTGATGATCGTCCTGCAACCGATGCTCCTGGAAACGTCCTTTGAGGCCCGAATTGAAGGCATTGGCGGCGTTGGTCGAAACCTCCGAACCGAACAGGTCGAGCGCCAGCGAATAATGCAAATTGAGTTTTTTCTGGATGGTCGGCAGATCGATGACTCCGAGCTTGCGAACCGCTTCGATGTTGTGGGGGTCGTCAATGCCGGCCCGCACCATCGCCTCGCAGCTACGTTGTATGGTGCGACCGATGCCGGTCTCACCGACGAACATGTGATGCGCCTCTTCTGTCAGCATGAAGCGGCAGGTGCGTGACAATGGATCAAAGCCGGATTGCGCCTGCGCCTCGAGTTGCATCTTGCCATCGCGGTCGACGAAGTACGTAAACATGAAGAAAGAAAGCCAGTCCGGCGTTTTCTCATTGAACGCGCCGAGCATTCGCGGGGTATCGGCATCGCCCGAGCGACGCTGCAACAGGCCTTCGGCTTCATCGCGACCATCGGTGCCGAAATACTTGTGCAGTAAATACACCATCGCCCACAAATGGCGGCCTTCCTCGACATTGACCTGGAACAGGTTGCGCATGTCGTAAAGCGAGGGCGCGGTCTTGCCGAGATGGCGTTGCTGCTCGACCGAGGCTGGTTCGGTATCGCCCTGAATGACGATCAGCCGGCGAAGCATCGCGCGATATTCGCCCGGAACTTCCTGCCAGGCCGGTTCGCCCTTGTGCGCGCCAAATGGAACCATGCGGCCCTCAGCCGCCGGTGCCAGCAGGATGCCCCAGCGATACTCCGGCATCCGGATATAGTCGAAAACCGCCCAGCCTTTCGGATCGACGCTGACTGCCGTGCGCAAGTAGACCAGCGACTCCTGGAATCCGTCCGGCCCCATGTCATTCCACCAATTGATGTAGCCCGGATGCCATTTCTCCAGCGCGCGCTTGACGCGCACATCGCTGCCGAGGTCGACATTGTTCGGGATCAGCCCATTGTAGTCGACTTGCTGGATATTCATGACTACACCCTTTCCTTGTCGAAAGTCGCTTTCACGCCGCTACCGTAAAGTTTCAACGCGCCCTGATCCCCGACCGAATTCGGGCGCTGGAAGATCCAGTTTTGCCAGGCGGTCAGACGGCCGAAGATTTTCGTTTCCATCGTTTCAGGACCGGCGAAGCGCAAATTGGCCTCCATTCCGGTCAGAGAATCGGGCGAGTGGCTCGCGCGTTCCTCGATCATCACACGCAACTCGTCATCCCAGTCGAAATCTTCATAGGCGAAGGTAACGAGGCCAAGTTCGGTAGCCTGTTCACCTTCCAGCGGCGTGCCGATTTTTTTCTTGACGTTTTCGACGGCTTCGGGCTCGCCGAGAGAGCGACTTTGCAAACGCGTAAGCGCATTGCCCATAGGATAGAAGCCAAAATTGGCCTGACCCAGCGTGATCGCGGCGGGCGGGCGATTGTCGCTTTCGCGCGTCCCGATCAGCATCAGCGAGCGGTCGGCGGCGAAGGCGAGCTCTGCCAGAGTGCCTGCAAAGCAGGAGCCAGGCTCGATCAATGCAAAAAACGTCTTGGCGGTGACGTCGATGCGCTTGAACACGCGCTTGAGGTAGTGGCGTATCTCTCGCATCAACCAATCGCCATTGGCCTTGGCGAGAAAGTCGTCATGATCAAGCACTGCCTGCGCGTTACCGTCGGTGCGCAGCAGCACCACATTGATGGCCGGCTCGTTCACGCGCAAATGGAGAATGGCGTCCTCAAGTTCACGCGCGACCACAAGTGGCCAGAACTTGTCGCCCAGCGCATGCGCGGCATCGACGGAGGCTGGCGTGGGCTCCGCCGGCCCTCGCACCGTGACCGTCGCCACCGAACGGGTGCGATCGATTTCGACATCGATATTCGAATAGGAAACGCGCCCATCCTCAATCTTCCGCTGCAAAGGAGTGAGCTTGATCCCGCCGAAGTTCGGGCGATCCGAACGCTTTGCCAGTTCATGTGCGCGTGCAGCAACCGCATCCTTCCATTTCGATGGGGGCACGGCTTCGTCGACCAGCCGCCAGTCGACGGCCTTGCTGCCGCGCAGTCCCTCCTCGGTAGAGCAGAAGAAATCAGCACGGTCGCGGCGCACCTTGCGCTTGTCGGTAACCCGAGTAAGGCCGCCGGTGCCGGGCAGAACCGCCAGTAGCGGCGTCTCCGGCAGAGATACTGTCGAGCGGCGATCATCGACAAGCATGATGTGTTCAGTGGCCAGTGCCAGCTCGTACCCCCCGCCAGCGCAGCTCCCGTTGACCGCGCACATATAAGTCTGGCCCGAGTTCGCGCTGGCATCTTCGATCGCCAGCCGCGTCTCGTTGGTGAACTTGCAGAAATTCACTTTGTGGCCGTGTGTCGCCTTGCCCAGCATGCGAATATTCGCACCGGCGCAAAACACATTGTCCTTGCCGGACTTGATCACGACGCAATGCACTTCCGGATGCTCGAAACGCAGGCGCTGGATCGCATCGTTGAGTTCGATGTCGACAGCGAGATCGTAGGAATTGAGCTTCAGCTCGTAGCTGTCCGACAGACCGCCGGCAGGATCGACGTCCATGATCAGGTAGGCAATGTTACCGTCGTGTTGGACGCGCCAATGGCGGTAACGCGAGGGATCCGTCTGAAAATCGATTGTCGGCATGTATGCACCCGGGCGCCGGAAAAACGCTTCTCCCTATGCATTATTTTGCAAGACGGTAGCACCCCGGCTGCCCTTCGACAACCACTGTAGCCGGGAACACCTTGGGTCCAAAAAACCACGCAAACCCAGTGTGATACTGACCAGCCGACTGGCGTCACCACTTTCGACGATCCGGCAGGATTGCGTTTTCAAGCCAATTCCTGCATGGTGGCCTCGGAATTATATTGCAGACCGGAGATCAATGGCAAAGACCCTGCCAAGAACCGCGCAACGCCGCGACACCGATGCCTATCTGCTTCAGGTTGGCGAGCGCGTGCGCATGCTGCGCAATCAGCGCGGCATGACACGTAAGGCGCTGGTGCAGCACGCCCGGATATCCGAGCGCTATCTGGCCCAGCTCGAGGTCGGAAAAGGCAATTGCTCGATCGTATTGCTGCGGCGTATAGCGCGCGCCATTGGCGTGCCAGTCACCCAGATTGTGCAAGAAGGCGCGGAGCCCGCGCTGGATCTGGTGCTCCTGTCGCAATTCCTCGACCGGCTATCGCCGAAGGCGCTGGCCGAAGCGCGCGATCTGCTGCTGCAGCATTTCGGTGACCCATCGCACGACCAGCACCGCCGGCGAATCTCGTTGATCGGGTTGCGCGGCGGCGGCAAATCCACGTTGGGGCGCCTGTTGGCAGAACGCCTGGATGTTCCCTTCATTGAGCTTGATCGGGAGATCGAAGCCCGGAGCGGCGCGTCGCTGAGCGAGATTTTCGATATGTTCGGTCAGGATACCTTCCGCCGCGCCGAACGGGAGGCACTTGACGACGTCTTGCGGCGGCACCAGCGTTTCGTTATTGCCACCAGCGGCAGCATTGTGACCGAGCCTGGCACGCTCGAATTGCTGCTATCCTCCTGCTTCACGGTATGGGTGCGCGCCGAGCCGGAAGAGCATATGAAGCGCGTCATGGCGCAGGGTGACATGCGGCCAATGGCGAAAAGCGCCCGTGCAATGGAGGATCTTGTTTCAATTCTTAAGAGCCGCGAGCCGCTTTACGCCAAGGCGGACGCGGTGTTGTTGACCAGTGGTAAGACGCCGCAGCAAAATCTCGAGGAACTTTTACGTCTCGCACGCGATTCCGGATCACAACCCGCGCGTCGTTTGGCGTGATTTGATTTGAAACCACAACACAGGAGCCGGCGATTGCCGGTATTAAAAGAGTGAGTGAGCACATCAAAACCGATGTTCTAATCATCGGCGCAGGACCTGTCGGCCTCTTTGCGGTGTTCGAGCTTGGGCTGCTCGACATCAAGGCACATCTCGTAGACATCCTTGACAAGGTCGGCGGCCAATGCGCGGAGCTTTATCCGGAAAAACCGATCTACGATATTCCAGGCATTCCATTCATCACCGGCCACGGCCTTACCGATGCGCTGATGCAGCAGATCAAACCGTTCAACGCCGCCTTCCATCTCAACGAGATGGTGACCACACTGGAAAAGATCGGCGACCCTCTCTTCCGTCTGCGTACCGACGCCGGCAAGACCTTCGAGGCGAAATGCGTCGTGATCGCCGCCGGCGGCGGTTCATTCCAGCCCAAACGCCCGCCGATCGCGGGGATTGAGCCTTACGAGGAAAAATCCGTCTTTTACGCAGTACGCAAGATGGATGCGTTCCGCGGCAAGCGGTTGCTGGTCGTCGGTGGAGGTGACTCAGCGCTCGACTGGACGCTCAATTTGCAGCCAATTGCCAAACGTTTGACCCTGGTGCATCGGCGGGACGAATTCCGCGGTGCGCCCGACAGCGTGAACAAGATGCGCGCGCTGGTCGCGGCCGGCGGCATGGATCTCAAGATCGGCCAGGTAACCGCGCTGGAAGGCGCCGGCGGCACGCTCTCGGCCTGTTCGATCAAGGGCAATGACGGCATGCTGTCACGCGTCGAGGTCGATTGCATGCTGCCGTTCTTCGGCCTCACCATGAAGCTCGGCCCCGTTGCCGACTGGGGCCTGAAGATGGAAGACGAGCTGATTCCCGCCGATACCGGCACATTCGAAACGAGCATTCCCGGCCTCTTCGCGATCGGTGACATCAACACCTACCCGGGCAAGCTCAAGCTCATCCTGTCGGGTTTCCATGAAGCCGCGTTGATGGCGCAGAAGGCGCACCGCTACGTGTATCCCGAGAAAAAACTTGTCTTCCAGTACACAACGTCATCAACGAGTCTGCAGAAGAAGCTTGGCGTCGCCTGACGCCACACGAGCAATGCCGAAAATCACGTACATCGAACACGACGGAATCAAGCACACAGTTGAAGCTGAACTCGGCTCGACCGTGATGGAGACGGCACTGCGTAACGATGTAGCCAGCATCGTCGCGGAATGCGGAGGCAGTTGCACCTGCGCCACCTGCCTTGTGCATGTCGATGAGGCTTGGAGCGCAGTCGTTGGTCCTCCTTCAGCTGAAGAGGAAGAAATGCTCGACAGCGCATTCGAGGTGAAGCCGACTTCGCGGTTATCATGCCAGATCAAGGTAACGGAAGCGCTTGATGGGCTGATCGTGCATACGCCGGCCTATCAGGGCCGTTGACCACACAGCGCTAGCCGGCCTTGGACTGCCACAAGCTCTTCGCGTTGCTGACGATCGATTTGCACTCGTCGGCCGAAAGATCGATGAGCCCGCCGCACAGCGAGCACGGAATAACGTCATTCTGCACGACGCGCTCGATCGGTTCGCAGCTGAACTCGCCGCAATCGGGGCACGGCACATTGATGATCGTCGTGGCAAGATCCGGTTTCATGGCAACGGTGCTGATCCAACGCGCTAGGAATGACAATACCAGTAGTAGCGCCGCCCTAGCCCGCCCGTTCTCACATACGCGCTAAACCGTGTTTGCAGCAACCGCTGTCTATTGGCACTGACATATTCTTGCTTGGAAACATCCGAGCAGCCCTTCCAGGGGGGTTGCTCTGCATTCACCAAGGAAGAGAGAAATGCAGCCAGCATCAAACCAATTGCACAGGCCGAAGCTCCAACGAGGACCATGAGTTTTTCACGCTTCATCCGATGGCCTTGCTTTTTACGCGGACAGTGTCCGCAATCGGATACTTGCGTCGGTTCAGCAAAATGCTTGTGAACTAACTCACACAGGAGCTTTCATTTTCTTGCGCAGAATGAGTGCAAAAAGCTAAATTTGATCAATTGAAATGGGCAGCGCTTTCACCGCCGGTGTGGATTCGCGCGCCGAATGTGCGTGTTCGAGGTCGAAAGAATTCATTTCAATCTTTTATTGGACGGATTGCTGCCTTACCGTTCGCCTCCGGCTCAGTGAGAGGAAGAAGGCATGCAGATCAGCGATTTTCCCGCGGGCGGATATCGCTTCATCAATGGTGTCTTTCAATATTCTGCAGGCGTCGCCGCCCTTCCTGGCTATCGCATCATGCGCGTGCGCTTCATGTCGACCGTCCCGCTATTCGACGGATTCCGTCGCATCGAGGCGATCTTGAAAGACTTCAATCGCCCAACGACCGCTTTTTGCGCTTGCGAGTTGAGGTCACCGGCTCCGTTTTCGGAGCAAGGCTTCACGGATTTCAACAAAGAGTATGTAGCCACACTGGAAAAATGGAAGCTGTTTGACGGCTCTATCAATCCGGTCGCACGCAGCAATGTGTGTCCTGAGATCCAGCCCCCGGCTGAGCCGTCGTTTCATGCCTTCTCGTTCAGCGTGCCCGATTCTGCGGCTGCGCGCTCCTTCGTCATCTCAGGCAGCGGCGAGGCCATGGAAGGTTATGCGAGCTATCGCGAGCGCACGATCCGTCGAGGCGAAACCACAGAAGAGGCCATGCGGGAAAAGGCTGTTTTCGTACTTGGTCAAATGGAAAAACGGATGCTGGCGCTCGGCTTTGGCTGGCCCGACACGACGGCAACCCAGGTCTACACGGTGCACGATCTTCATCCATTCTTGGCGGACGAGATTGTCCGCCGAGGTGCCGCTCGTTGCGGCCTCACTTGGCATTTCAACCGCCCTCCGGTCTCCGGTCTCGAATACGAGATGGACTGCCGCGGTGTCATGCACGAACAGACAATACCTTGATGCGTATCTCCATGAGGGAGTTCAACGATGGCAAAAGTGAATATAGGCCTTGTGGGATGCGGGTTTGTCGCGCACCTGCACATGTACGCCTATAAGCGCGTTTATGGGCTCGACGCGGAAGTCAAGGCGGTTGCCGCGCGCGGGGATCACGTTGTCGACTTTGCCAAAAAATATCACATCACGACGACATATCGAAACCTCCGCGATCTGATCGCTGATCGGGACATTGATGTCATCGATATCTGCACTCCGCCTATGTTGCATTCAACGATGATCGCAGACGCCGTGCAGGCAGGGAAACACGTCATCTGCGAAAAACCGTTCGCCGGCTATTTCGGGCGCGATGGCGACAAGGGCCCTATCGGCAAGCACGTCCCGAAGGCAGTCATGTACGAGCGGGTCATGCAAGAAATGGACAGGACCCGCGCAACCATCAAGACCAGCGGCAGGTTGTTCATGTACGCAGAAGACTGGATTTACGCACCCGCAGTGTCAAAAATGGTGGAGGTCCTCAACGCCACGAAAGACAAAATCCTCTTTATGAAAGCCGAAGAGAGCCATAGTGGCTCGCATGCCGCTCATGCCGCGCAATGGGCGATGACCGGCGGCGGTTCGCTGATCCGAATGGGATGTCATCCGCTTTCGACAGTGCTTTATCTCAAACAGGTGGAGGCGAAAGCGCGCGGTGAGCGAATAACGGTTTCGTCCGTGACCGCCGATGTGGGGAATGTCGCAGCCTGCCTTCCGGACCGAGAGCGGACCTTCATCAAGGCCAATCCGGTTGACGTAGAAGACTGGGGAATGCTGACTCTCACCTTCTCCGACGGCACAAAAGCCACGGTGTTCTCCGGCGATATGATCATGGGCGGAGTACGCAATCTTGTCGAAACTTACACCAACGGTGGATCGCTTTTTGCCAACATCACGCCCAACAACCACCTGATGAGCTATCTGACTGACGAAGAGAAGCTCGCTGGTGTCTACATTACCGAGAAAGTCGATCGCAAGACCGGCTGGCAATATATCTGTCTGGAAGAAGAGTGGACGCGCGGGTATTTGCAGGAGATTCAGGACTTCATGGAATGCGTCGCGCAGGGACGCCAGCCGCTCGCCGACCTCGAACTGGCTTACGAGACCATCAAGGTAAACTACGCCGGGTATTGGTCGGCCGACGAGGGCCGGCGGATCACGCTTTGATCGTGTTTACGATCATTCTGCCGGAGCTGTCTTGGTTCGCGGCTGGCGAAGTCTCACGCCCTGGAGCGCCCCGACAATGCCTTGCGGCATGAAGATGATGCAGAGAATGAGAAGAATGCCGTAGATCGTATTGGCGGCGCCGATGAAATCGGTGCCGAACCACACGCGCAGCCCCTCGGTCAGTGAAAGCGTCAGCAGCGAGCCGACCGTCGGCCCCAACATTGAATACGCGCCGCCCGCGATGACAGCGAAAACAATTTGCAGCGACACGGCGATGCCCGATACGCTCTCGGGATTGAGATACATCATATACTGGCCATAGATTGCGCCACCGAGTGCGGTCAGCGCCGCACTGATGACGGTCACACGAAGTTTTTCGCGCAGTACATTGATGCCGATCGCAGCGGCGGCATCCTCGTCCTCGGAGATCGCCTCGAGGGCCTCGCGGCTGATACCGTGGTCGATGCGCTGCCAAACATAGAGTCCGATGAGCCACAGCACCACCGAAATGGCGTAAAAATAGCTCTTTTCGGGAAATTGCAGCGCATACCATGAATGGCCGACGGCCCTCTGCGTGAACCCGAGCGAGCCGCCCGTAATGTCGCGCGCGGCAACCAGCGAGAGCAGCACGACCTGGCTGAGCGCGAGCGTAACCAGCGCAAAATAATGGCCGACGACTTTGAGACGGAAGCACGGGTATCCGATGACGACCGCGAGCAGCATCGAAAGCGCGATGCCGACCGGAATGCCGACCCATGGCGTGACGCTGTAATAGCTCCAAAGTAACGCCGGCACGTAGGCACCAACACCCATAAACGCACCATGGCCGAATGAAACGAAACCGAAGCGTCCCATCAGCGCCCACGCTGTATAAATGAATGCCCAGAGCAGGATCTGGATCAGTAGGTGCAGAAAATACGGGGGGATTACGGACGGCAGCGCAAGAAGTATCGCGAGAGCCACGAGCGTAGTTACTCGCAATACGCTCATCGCGCGAATATCCCCCGTGGTCGCACGAACATCAGGACGATGAAGAATGTGAACGCGAGCACATAGGACAGCTCTGTGTTGGAATAATAGCCGCCGATCGCAATGATCTGACTGATGATGAAGGAAGCAATGAAGCCGCCAATCATGTTGCCAAGCCCACCGAGCACACAGATCATAAAAATGACCGGGCCGAATGTGTTGCCGATGTACGGATGCACATCGTATTGCAAGGCAAGGAGGCATGCGGCGAGTCCGGCCAGTGCACCGCCAATGGCCGACGTCACCAGATAAATACGGCGCTGATCGACGCCCATGAGACCGATAATCTCACGGTCCTGAGCAATGGCACGGATTGCGGTGCCGATATAAGTGCGTTTGAGAAACAAATAGAGGACCACCGCACCAATCAGCCCGACACCGAACGCGATGAGCCGAGCGAAGCTGACATAAACGGTCGCGATCTCAAGGATAGGCAGACGAACGCCGATATTGCGGAAGTCGGTCCCGAACAACAGCGTCGCAAAACTCTGCAGGAAGAACAGCAGACCACCAGTCGCCAAAAGCTGATTGATCGGCGCCGAACTAAGAACCGGAGCAATAATCAGGAGATGAACGACGACGCCAAACGCGGCCATGCTCACGATCGCGATCAGGAATGCAAGCGGCAATGGCACTCCGTATTCGGCGTAGAGGAAATAGATCACGTACATGCCGCACATGACGATGTCGGCATAGGCTATCCACACCACGTCGATCACGCCAAAAATGAGATTCAGGCCCAGCGCAAGCAGTGCCAGTACACCTCCGAGAAGGATGCCGTTGATAATTGCTTCGATGAGATAAGGATCCATTTTCGCTACAGCCCCATGTAGGACTTGCGAATGAAGCTATTGTCCTTGAACTCCATCGAAGTTCCGGCAAGCTTGATGCTGCCGACCTCAAGGAGGTAGGCGCGGTCGACGACGTCGAGCACCTGCTGGACGTTCTGCTCCACGATGAGCACAGTCAGCCCTTCGGCGCGGATCCGTTGCACCAACTCGAAAACTTGCGCCACAACCAACGGCGCTAGGCCGGCGGATGGCTCATCCATCAGCAACAATTTTGGCTTGGACATCAATGCCCGGCCGATCGCGCACATCTGCTGCTCGCCACCGGAAAGCGTGCCCGCCGCCTGTTCGCGGCGATCCTTCAGCCGCGGAAAAAGGTCGTAGACCCAATCGAGCTGCTCGGCGAAGCGCCGCCGCGCCTGCGGGACGAACGCGCCGATGCGCAGGTTGTCTTCTACGCTCAGCCGCGGAAACAAGCGCCGGTTCTCCGGTACGTGGGCGATGCCCTGCTCAACCATACGATGCGCGGGCAAGCCGCCAACCGGTCGCCCCTCGAGTGTCATCGCACCGCTGCGCATCGGGATGAGGCCGGAAATAACGCGCAACAGTGTGGTCTTTCCAGCGCCATTTGGCCCGATGACGCCAACGGCCTCACCTTGTGGCACCTCGAGGGAGACGCCAAACAAGGCCTGGAACGATCCGTAGCCAGCGGAAACAGCGGCGAGTGAGAGCATCGCGCTACGCTTTTTTCTTGCCGAGATAGACTTCGGTGACGCGGGGATCGATCGCCGCCTGCGCGGGCGCGCCTTCAAATATCTTTTCGCCATGATCAAGAACGACGACGCGATCGACGATGCGCATCAGCACACCCATGATGTGCTCGACCCAGACGATAGTAATGCCCATGCGGCCGCGAATAGCGGCGAGCAGATCGGCGGCGCGTTCCATTTCGGTCGAGTCGAGGCCACCCAGGCCTTCGTCGGCGAGCAGCAAGCGCGGCTTGGTGGCAAGCGCGCGGGCAAGCTCAAGCTTCTTGAGCGCGGCAGCGCCGAGCCCGCTGGTCCGCGCCGAGGGATCGGATGCCAGTCCGACCATGTCGAGTGCTTCCTTCGCCCGGCGCTGGGCCTCGGCGCGCTCAATACCGCCGGCGCCGCCGTAATAGGCGGCGAGCATCACGTTTTCGAGCAGCGAAAGCTTGCGGAATGGCCGCGGGATCTGAAAGGTGCGGGCGATCCCCTGGTGACAGATCGCGTGCGCCGGCAACCCGCCGATCTCTGTACCTTCGAGGCGGATCGAGCCCGACGTAGGGCGCAGGTTCCCCGCGATCAAGTTGAAGGTCGTGCTCTTGCCGGAACCGTTAGGTCCGATGAGGCCGAGAATCTCACCCTCGTGTACTTCGAAGGACACCTGATTGACTGCCAGGAATCCTCCGAAGCGCTTTGAAAGCCCCTCGACTGTCAGCATCATCAACTACATGGCGTAGACTGACGACTTCGGGAGCGGGAGCACAGGTTCCTGCGTCCGGATATTGGTCGGATACACTACCGAAATGTGTTCGCCGGCGTTCTGCATGACGACCGGCGTCGATCGTTCGTTCTGTCCGGAAAGCTGGGTGCCAGGCGGGAAGAATTTCACGCCATAGCCCTGAATCGTTCCGCCCGGGGGAATATCAACGTCGAGTGCAGCCTTGCGTACCGCCTCCGGATCGAAGCCGCCGTATTTCTCTTTTGCGACTGGCAACACGTTGTTGAGCAAAATCCAGGTCTGGTTGAACCCCATCGAGCAATGTGGCGGCACGTCGGTCGCGTTGGCCTTCGCCTTGTAGCGCTCGACCATGATCTTGATGAGGTCGCCCATGCCCGGCGCAAGTTTACTGGGATCGAGCAGTTGCGCGGGCACCGGATCGATGTTGCAGAAATTATCGATATCCTTGCCAAAGGTGACGCGCAGCTTATCGAGTTGGCTATAGCCTGCGCCGGCACCGACCAGCATCTTGAAATGCAGGCCGCTCTCGCGAGCCTGCCGCAAGAACAAGGTGATGTCAGGATTGTAGCCGGCATGCGATATCACATCGGCTCCCGCGCGCTTGAGCTTGGTCACAAGGGACGAAAGATCGGGCGCAGACGCCGAATAGCCCTCACGCATGACGACGTTGAGACCGGCCTTTTTGGAATACTCTTCGTCAGCCGCCGCCACGCCGACACCATACGGTCCATCTTCGTGGATGAGCGCAACTTTCACGGTGCTCGGCTCGACTCCAAGCTTCGTCTTCGCGTGCTCGGTAATGAAGCCGGCGAACGCCTGGCCATACTGATCTGAGTGAATCTGCGCCCGGAACACGTAGTTGAGGTTCTTGTCCTTGAACACGGCGGTCGCAACCGCGGTCGTGATCCAAAGAATTTTCTTCTGCTGCTCGACCTTGGCCGCGAGCGGCACAGCATGGGCGCTCGCATAAACGCCATTGATGATATCGACCTTTTCCTGGTTGATCAGACGTTCGACCTCGTTGATCGCAACGTCCGCTTTGCTCTGCGAGTCCGCGTTTACCGGAACAACTTTATACTTGCCGGCCACGCCGCCACGTTCGTTGCACAGATCGATTGCGATCTGCGTGCCGATGGCGCAGGCGACTGAGCCTCCGGCCGCAAACGGACCGGAATGGTCGAAAATAACGCCAATACGGACGGTTTCGGCCTGCGCGCTGGCGTACCGCCAGTCAAAATTGAGCACGGCAGCGGCAGCGGCAGAATTTTTCAGAAGCGTTCTGCGTGAAGTCTTCATCGCATTCCTCCCAGGAATACCGAGCTTCAGCGGTCAGTTTTATTCGCTGTTATTGGCTTAGTATTTGGAGAACGGATTCGAATGTCAACGCAGGCCGTCTGCCGGGTCCCTCTTTTTAGAGCATTTTTTTAGGCGGAACGACGAAATAATACGCCGTTCTTGCACCGATAAGGGTTATCGGCGGAGATGAGAACTCGAACCTGTCATAAACAGACAACTCCGCGCCTGTTCGATCACCTTGCCCGGCGTTGCGGGAATGGTGATTGTCCTCACACCTTGAAAATCTCTGCGTATCGCTTCTTGACCTCCTCCGCCTGCGCAAGGACGCCTTCCGGATCCTCCTTCATCAGTTTGATGTCGCCGAGCTTGCGGACGCCGGGCTTTTCCACGGTCTGGGCGTGCGGCGAATATTGGCGGGCGTCATCGACGATGAGCTGCTGGCCCTCGCGCGAGTGCATCCAGTTCTGGAACAGGCGCGCGGCGTTCGGGTTGGGAGCGGCCTTGAAGACCGCACTTGGACCGCCGGCGAGCGGCGTGCCTTCCTCCGGGTAAATAATCTCGACCGGCTGGCCTGCCTCCTTGTTGCGGATGACAAGGTAGCCCGCGCCGTCGACCATGACCGCGCGTTCGCCGAGCGCAATTCTCTTCGGCGTATCGGTCGCCGACTGGACCTGCATGACGTTCTGCGCCGCCAGCTTCACGAAATAGTCCCAACCGAGATCGCGCGCGGTCTCGAAGGTCGAGTTCATGATTGTACCGCTATAGGCCGGATGGGCCTTGACCAGTTTGCCTTTCCATTTCGGATCGAGCAGGTCCATGAAGCCCTTCGGCGCGTCTTCCTTCTTCACAAGGTTGGTATTGTAGGCGATCGGAGAGATCAGAATGCGCGTCGTAACATTCAGCCCTTCGGGGTCGTAGTAGCGCTTGTCGTAGTACTTCACGACCTCTTCGGGCAGGTACGGCGCGAGCCAGCCGTTGCGTTTCCAGATGATGCAATGCGACTGGTCGGACGTATTGACGACGTCAACGGTGCGGATGTTGGAGGCATATTCCTGATCGATGCGCGTAAAAACGCGCTCGGCGCCGGATCGTTCCACGCGCGCGGCAATGCCGGGATACTTCGCTTCGAACGCCTTGCCGAGGCGTTCAGCGAATTGCAGATCCATCGCCGTGTAAAAAGTGACCTTACCTTCTTTTTTCGCCGCCGCGATCAAGGCCGGCGTCACCGCCTCCGCCGCCGGTGCCGCAGCGACCCGCACGGCAAAGGCGCTAAGCCCAGTCGCCCCGGCGCCTTTGAGTACATCGCGTTTCGTAAGCTGTCTGGTCATGGCGGCACGCATCGTATCAACTTAAACCGGTACACCGGAAGGGGTCGAACGTAAGGCGACTGGTCCATTGACGAACATTTTGTGCGCTGCGGCCTGTGCCCTTTACATTAAAGGCGGGCGGCGGTAGCCAAGCCAAAGTTCAACAGCGAGTTGTCTAATGTCGAAAATCCTGATTTTTTTTCTCGTTCTTTGCCTCAGCGCAGTCTGTGCCAAAGCTGAACCAACAAGCGCGTTATCAGGGCTGAAACAGTTTCAGTTGTTAATCGAGGATTTATCCCAGTCCGATCCGAAATGCGGAATTACAGAAGACCTCGTGCGGCGAGCGTTGATGGACTCTGCCGCCTCTCAAAAATTCAAGATTGTCGACAGATCAACCGTGGCCTTCTACGTAAAAATCGCCACTCTCCGCACCGCAAACGGGACTTGCATGTCGGTTACGAGTGTTGATTTACGCGCAGCGCAGAATGTTCAGCTTGCTTTTTCAGGCGAGGAACATTTCGTGCGTGTCCTCCTCTGGAGCAATGTTTGGTTTGACACGTCACCTGGCGGGAATGCTCATAAAAAGCAGATCAGGAAGACGCTCGAAGAAGCTTCACTGCAATTTATTGATGACTGGCAATCAGCCAATAAATAATGTCTTCGGCTCTGGCCGGACGACGCGATCTTACGAGCCGAATTGACCACCCGAACACTATTGAGAATTACTTTTTTGCCGCTGCGCCATCATGACCCGCCATACGGCGCCGACCACGATAGCAATCACGAGAATGATCCAGATGATCATGTGAAATGGTCCATATCCGCCGTAGCCCCAACTATCTACCATCCACTGAGACCACATGATGAGCTCTCCTTCGGGCTGTCCTTGGTGACGACATCTGCCAACCATATCATCCCCCGGTAAGGGGACCCACCGCGGCACAAAAGTCTATTGATTAGCCGGGACCTGGTTCGGGTGGATTGTCATTGGCCGGAGGTTTGGCCGGCGGTGCGGCAGGTGGCAGTGACGGCGGCTTTTTGTTCGGAATATTCTTTTGCGCGATCGGCCGCGCATCCAATTTCTGCAAGTACGAGCTGCAAATTGTCGATAGTTCCATGCGTTGAGAGTCCAGGCATTTCAAGACATCGCCTTCCCTTCGCACCCCGGCGCAAAGCCTTTGTGCATCCGGTCCGCACGATGCCCGGAGGATGCTTCCCATTGTTGCAGGCGGGTTACTGGCTGTGACAGGCGCGGCGGGTTGTGCGACACGGCTTTGCGCGTTTAGAGCGGGGGTATCTCTGCGAACGCGATTTGCAATCATATCCCCGCACGCTGCCGACACCTCACGCATGTGGGATGATAGACATTCAATGAGACGCCTTCCGCCGGGTTGCACACCGGCGCAAAATCGCTGCAAGTCCTCGCCACACGCAACGCGGAGTTTGACGCCACCGCCAGCGGCCGTGATCACGTTCCCGCAGGCTTCCGACAACTCACGAGAATGGGACGACAGGCATTGAACGAGGCGCCCCCCGCCGGGCCGCACTTCGACACAGAACCGCTGCAAGTCCTCACCACACGCCACGCGGAGTTTGACGCCGCCCGCGCCGGGAGCCGGACTTCTGGTCTGCACAATAGCTGCAGGCACGGCAAGAAGCACTATGACGAGAGACCAACGAACGATTCGGTGTACCGACATCTGGGCATCCTTTCCCGGCCCTTCTTGCACGCCATAGTGAGCGATTAAAATGTCCGCTTTGGGTCATTGGCGGAGATTTTTTGCTCGTCATTCATAGTGTCCGCCCTACCCGAAAGGGGACATACTGTGCGCGTCCGTGGCCTAACCTCATATCGGTCAACAGCATGGAAGCAAAAAAAGAAATCCGGGACGGAATGCGCATCGACTGGGATGTGCCGATTACCATGGACGACGGGGTTGTTCTTCGCGCCGATATCTTCCGGCCGACCGCGGAAGGCCGCTATCCGGTGATCTTGAGCTACGGCCCTTATGCCAAGGGCCTTGCGTTCCAGGAAGGCTACAAGGGCCTTTGGGACC
>Ga0187785_10000340_pt1 | contig 17658 bp, 15 predicted proteins | sample 0815_BV2_4_20_MG_FD_132466 | JGI IMG/M metagenome (GOLD analysis project Ga0187785, IMG submission 132466) | Tropical peat soil microbial communities from peatlands in Department of Meta, Colombia - 0815_BV2_4_20_MG | ecosystem: Environmental > Terrestrial > Soil > Wetlands > Peat | place...
CGCATCTTATCCAATGGGCAGGCGGCATATTTCAGGTTTATACCTTTGATTTCCGCAAAATCATCCTTCTATAAGTTCTTCCAATGCCGGCCGTAACAACCTATATATATTACTAATAGGTATACTTTACTAACCAATGTGTATTTCTAATATCTATTGAAGCTAAAGTGGTCGGTATGCAGTCGGAGCTGGAGAAGTGGATCAAGGAACTGAGGAAGGGCAGCACCAAGCTTGCCATGCTTTCGCTTCTAGAAAAACGCGACATGTACGGTTACGAGCTTACCAGGGAGCTCAATGAGGTGACTGAGGGTGTTTTTTCCCTGAAGGAGAGCAACGCATATCCTGCACTGCACCTGCTGGAGGAGGACGGGCTGGTCAAAAGCTACTGGAAAGAGACGGAAGCAGGGATGCCTCCCAGGAAGTACTACAGTATCACGCCTGGCGGGAGGGCCTTCCTGGAGGACATGAAAAAAGAGTGGACGAAGCACAGCGAAGCGATGGACAAGGTCTGGAAAGCACGATGAGGAGGAAAGTATGGAGTTCACGAAAGACGCCAAACAGTGCATAGAGGACTGGCTGAAAAAGGTCATAAGACAAATGACCATGGAAAAAACAGAAAGGTCCGAGATCGAGAAGGAACTGCGCTCCAGCCTATACGAGCAGTCCGAGGCGATCGCCCGTGAACGAGGGTCGTCAATGGTAATGCCGGAGGATGTGAAAAAAGTCTGCGCTGCTGAACGATCTCCCGACGAGATAGCCGTCTGCTATGCGAGGACCTACTTATCCAGCCTGGAACGCGCCAGCTTCTGGCGCAGGGCCGCCGCATATAGCATCGACCTGATCGTTACACTGATCACACTTATAGCAACACTGTTCGTACTGACCGTCTTTTTCCCGTGGCTGCGACAAACGCCGGGCCCGGATTCCCTGAGAGGGGTGATCTTCACGATTGCCATAATCGCCTACTATACATGCTATTTTATCGTTCAGGAAGGCTGGTTCGGCCGGACGATTGGGAAACGCGTGATGGGCATCAAGGTGCTGAAGACCAACGCCGCCAGGATCGGCTTCAGGGAGGCCTTACTCAGGAACCTTACGACAGTTATCGGGTTCCCTATATTCATAGTCATTGACGTCCTGATCATGCTGGTGTTTTTCCAAGAAGAAGGACAGAGGGCGTTCGACAGGGTCGCCGATACCATAGTGGTACGCACGAGGGGATAAGGAATGGATTTTACGAAAGATGCCCGGCAGGAGATCGAGGACTGGCTCAGGCAAGTAATGAGACATATGACCCTGCCCGAAAAGGATCTGGGAGAAGTCGAGAGAGAGCTCAGATCGAGCCTGTACGAACGATCAGAGGTGGTAGCTAGGGAAAGGGGAGCCGAAACTGTCACCAAGGAGTATGTCAGAAAAGCCTGCGCCGAAGAACAAACACCGGATGAGATCGCCGCCTGCTATGCCAAAACATACGCAATGAGCCTACATAGAACAGGGTTCTGGCGCAAGACAGCTGCATATGCGATCGATCTGATCATCATCACGCTAATATTTTCCATGATATTCCTGCCGATCATAATCCTGAGTGAGATCGCAAATCTTATGCCTCCGGCGAGCAGCCCAGTGTACTTATTGACGTTTATCGCTATTCCCTTCTTCTATTTCATCTTGCTCGAAGGCTATTTTGGGACGACGATTGGCAAGTATGTGCTGGGCCTAAGGATAGTAAAAACCGACGGTACCATGATCGGCTTTAAGGAAGCTGTGCTCAGGAATATCACGACGACGCCATGGTTCCTAGTGATCGTCTTCGATGTCCTGATTATGCTGTTGTTCTTCAGCAGGGAGAGACAGAGGGCGTTCGACAGAGTCGCTGATACAACGGTCGTCAGCATGTGGTCCTATAGAGAGGTTGGAGAATTGCTGACCGGAAGCGACGGTCGAGATAAACCCGACTGGCAGTGGACTTATGATAAACATGGAGGTAGAAAGGCGGCTGGAGACCTTTCCAGGCATGTGAGGGCGGTGACTAGGCTGGCTCTGATGTTTGTCGCTATCACGATCGCGGTTGCGATCGTGACGGCGCCATTCATGCTGATCCTGATCGGCTATGTATCTATACTGATGGCCACAGATCCAGGCTTCACAGACTCCAGCGCTGGAACATTTTCGGATAACATGGTCAACATGTTAGAGCATAACCTGGCGGTGGGCGCGGGCCTAGGGGTCTTAAACTGCCTGATCTTAGTAGCCGTAGCGATCTTCTTTTTGACGATCGTCGATAAAAAAGCGGTTTTGCCAAAAGCGCCTGCATTTCAGACTGCCTCCCTGTCAGCCAGATGGTTTATTGCCGGAGTGGCGATCTCTATGGTGCTATTGCTCGTGCAAGCGGCTTATTTCATCGGTACGGGCATGGCCCCGGTACAAGCGAACGAGCCCTCAACGTACTCGCCGATAACCCTGGGAGTATCGGTGGCATTGACAGTGATCATTGCACTCGCGGACGGGATAGGAGTAGAGATGCTGCTCAGGAAGTACCTACAGAGCTATCTGATGGATCAGTACAGTACGGCTTTTGCTGTCGTGGCTACCTCGATCGCCTTTATAGGTTTGTATCTCCTGTTCTCCGCGCCAGGACTGGAGCCGCATGGAATACTGAACTATATGAGCCTGTTCATGCTATCCCTAGTGCTGGGCTACCTTTATGTTATTACTGGCTCGATCTGGGTCAGCATAGGGTTCCATGCCGGCTACTTTGCCACCATGCTTAATTTTCCCTTGGCAGGCCAAGTATTGCCTGACGCGTCTCCCCTGTTGATCTTCTCCAGTGCAGGCGATCTCATGGTACTCGGCGTGAACCTAGGAAGCAGGACGTACTTGGTCATCACCGCCGCCAGCCTGGCCATCTTGGCCGGCCTATACCTGTATCGTAGAATGAGCCTGAAGCCAGTAAAACAAGGAGATACAGTCTGATCATGCCTAGAGACGACGACCAAGAGCGGGCTGGAGAGGATGGCCGCTCGAATGCCCGGGAACCGAAGAAGGCCTGGGGTAGTTCAGGGCTTATGAAGCATATCAGAGTAGCGGCAAAGCTGATCCTGCTGTTCCTCGCCCTAGCAATAGCCCTGATCATATTAACAGTAATGATAATCGTCGCCGCTGGCATCGCCTATGGCATCGCTACTGTTGTCAGCGGCTCCACGCCTCACATGAATGATGTCCGGTCTATGGCTGATGGCTTTGGATTTTTAGTGATATCCACTGTTTTGCAGGATGGAATCCTCGTGATTATCCCTCTGCTATTTCTGGTGGTCATCGATAAGAAGCGCCTTCTGCCTGATGAACCCGCAGGCAAGGCGATCTCCCGGTCGGCCAGGTGGTTCGCCGGGGGTATGTTGCTCAATGCGGTAGCGCTGGTGGTGTGTTATGGCCTCATTATGGCAACGGGCGCATCATCGGTGGAGGTTAACGGTTTTTCGGCCTACTTGCCAATGACGCTGGCAATCTCGGTGGCGGGAACGCTGATCTTGTCCATATCCGCCGGGATAGGAGAGGAGGTGTTTTTCCGCAAGTACATTCAAGGATACCTGAAAGATGAGTATAATGTGGCAATTGCCCTGGTCGTCACCTCGATTTTATTTACGACGATCCATATCCCGTTCGGACTCCATGGGCAGGATATGTGGTGGCCGGTGTATGTCAGCAGCATCTTCGTGGCATCGCTGGTATTAGGCTACCTCTACGTGGTCACCGGATCGATCTGGGCACCCATAGGGTTCCACTTCTTCCAAGATGTTATAGGGTTCAATTTTCCGGTTGTAGGAGATACGGTGCCCGGTGTTTCGCCGTTGCTGCTTTTTTCCCGAGGCAGCGATCTGGTACTGTTCAACGTAAACCTGGGCGATAGGGTAAACTTGTTCGATCTCTTTATCTGCCTAGCTATCCTGGCAGGATTGTACCTGTATGACAAAAGGCGACAGAACGCTTCAATCAACAGCAGGAATATGGTTTGATCATGCCCGGAAGGAGGGCGAAACAGGGGAGGAACAGGAATCGCGCAGAGATTCGGGCGTTGATCGAAGCACGTCCCAGCCTGACGATGTGTGAGATATCCCGGACTCTCGGTCTGAACAAGACCGGATTGTCCGGAGGGAGGATGTTGTATCGGTTTAGCATACCGTTTCTGACCGTTCCTACCCAGAATACTCCACACGGTAGGGACGGGACGGTGAATGCCGGTAATACGTAAGGGCGATTTGATGGCCTGTAGTCTTGGCGGCGGTTGCTAATCGATGACTTCGGTGGTCCTGGCCACGTTCTCTGCGGCTTCGATCGTGATCCCGGTATCGCCCAGGATCGTGTACCGCTCCGGTCGGATCGTATGAGCCTCGGAGAGCGCCTGTACGATGTAGTTATCCTCAATGCCGATCTCTTTCGCGGTAACTGGCGCGCCGATCGCCTTCAGGGCGTTCCGAATGCCCCGCCAGTCGCCCCCATGAAGGTACATCGTCAGGATCGTGCCCAACCCGCACTGCTCCCCGTGGAGCGCTGGTTTCGGCGCGATTTTATCTAAGACGTGGGAAAACTTATGCTCGCTACCGCTGGCGGGCGCGGACGACCCGGCAATGCTCATGGCCACACTGGAAGAGACTAGCGCTTTTACCACCAGCCGGACAGATTCTTCCAGGCCAGGTTTGATCTCGTGGGCAGAATCGACGATGATCTGGGCAGTCATTTGAGAGAGAGCCGCCGCATAATCGGAGAAGTAGACGTTCCTCAGCCTTGATGCTAGCTTCCAGTCGAGCACTGCCGTGTAGTTAGAAATGATGTCGCCACATCCCGCGGCCAGCAGCCGGTATGGGGATTTCACGATGATGCTCGTGTCGGCGATGACGCAGAGCGGCGCCTCCGCCTGGATGGATACGGATTCCCCATCATGCAGGATGGAGGCCCGGGAGGAAGCGATGCCGTCGTGGGACGCCGCGGTGGGTATACTTATAAAATACTTGTCCAGCTGTATTGATGCCAGCTTGGCGATGTCGATCGCCTTGCCGCCGCCGACCCCCAGCAGGAAGTCGGCCCGGGTTTCCCTGGCAATGGCCATTGCTTTTTCCACGCTCTCCATGGTGGCGTTCTCAGCGATCAGAAAATCGGTATCATAACCAGCCTCCCGTAGCGAACACGCTACTGCTTCGCCCGCGATCTTTTTAGTGGTGGCCCCTGTGACAATAAGTCCCAGTCCCTTGAGGCGCATACTCCTGCACAGGCTGCCTGAGCTTATGATCGCGCCCGGGCCAGCGATGACGTTGCGGGGGAGTTGCATCCAGTGCTCACTGTGCTTGGAGATGGTAGCTACCCCTTTGGATACATTTATGTCACTGTTGCTCGTATTAACACCCCAGGGTGAACATGTTGTTGTTCATTGATATCGGCGACTTCGTCTACAAGTATTACATCCACCCTATCGTCTATTCGGGGGATGGCTACAATCCAATAAACACCGTCACCTATGCCATTATCCTTGGTATAAGCCTCTTTGTCATATTAAAGCTAATGGACATCCTGAAGATCAAGCTCGACGAGAAGTTTGTCGCGTCCACCGCCCCATATATCCTGCTGGGAGCGTCGCTCCGGGTGGTTCAGGATGTACAGTTGGTACAGCCTCCGATCAGCTATTTATTCATCACGCCGCTGGTCTACATACTGGCGTTTGTCATCACGACGATCGTGCTGCTGACCTGTCTGGGCCTGGAGAGAAAAGGGGTCGTTAAGGATTACTCGAAGCCCTACTTCTGGACTGGCATCCTCGGCATTGTGGTCATACTGGCGATCCTGGCGACGAAACAGTTTAACGCTTGGTGGTGGGCGCCCCTGGTCATCGCCTCGCTGGCATTCACCTTTACGGGCGTTATATACCTCATCGCTAGGCACTTCAAGATTGACTTCCTGACGAGCAGGCTCAACGTGGCCATTCTGGGCGCCCATATGTTCGACGCCAGCTCGACGTTCACAGCGATCGACGTCGTGGGAGGGTTCGCTGAGAAACACGTTGTGCCTGTATTCTTCATCAACTATACCCACACTGCCTTCATCATGTATGTGCTGAAGTTGGCGGTCTTCATACCGGTCATCTACGTTATCGAGAAGTATTTCAAAGATGACCCTCAGATGTACTACGGCATCAAGTTCGCGCTCTTGGTCCTCGGTTTCGGTCCTGGCATAAGGAACACGCTCGAGCTTACCTTTGTACATATGTGAGGAATAATGAGGCTGATACCCGGGCCGCGAGACTTTGCGGCCTATTTATACCGCATTAGGGCTTATATATACATAATTCTGGGGTTGTGGATATTTTCGACCTTTATCGGCATTGTTATGGCTATCGCTATGCCCCAGGAAAGTGGTAATTTCGTGGGGCGGATCAGCGACCAGATGAAGCCTCTTCTCTCCGAGTCGACCTTCACCATGATGATCAACATCTTTCTGAACAATAGTCGGGCGTGTGCGATGGAGGTGGTGCTGGGCCCTGGTCTGGGTATAGTTACCCTACTGATCGTGTTCGTTAATGGGCTGGCTATGGGGCTGGTGCTGGTGATGGCCATGGCGAAATCCGGGCCGCTGATTACGCTAGCGGCCCTGCTACCGCATGGCATCATCGAGGTCCCCGTGGTTATAGTGTCCGCGGCGATAGGGCTCAGGTTCGGGTACTGTGTTCTTATGGCGCTGATCCGGCAGCCTGTCGACCTGGTGAAAGAGGCGATCGAAGGCATTTCAGTGTTTGTCTTCTGGCTGATCCCCCTTCTGTTCGTCGCCGCATTTGTCGAGAGCTACGTGACCATGAACATCGTACTGTTTCTTACGGGCGGCCATGTCTGAACCCTGGAAATGGCAGGCGCCAGCTTTCCGTCCACTAAAAATTATACATCAATATTATATATATTAATTATATATCTTATTTTCGTAAGGGCCCTGCGACGATAGTTAGCCAAGGCGCCCTGAAGTTAGGGGGATGATGGATTGTGACGTTCAAGGGACCGATACCGGGACCGACCGACTTTATAAGTTACGTGTACCACCTGAGATGGCATATCCTTGCCATCGTGATGATCTTTATCATATTCACAGCGCTTGGATATGCAGTAGCACTAGCTTTCCCCAGCTTCACCGAGAGCACCATCAGCGGATTCAAGGAGGATGTAAGCCCACTCAAAGAGATGTCTGCAATCGGTTTAATGCTGGGAATATTCGAGAACAACGCCATCAAATGCCTAATGGTAGTCCTGCTCGGACTAGCCCTCGGCATAGCCCCGATCGTATTTATCATCGCCAACGGCTTTATTATCGGCATCATCATCGGCGCTACCATGGCAAAATCCGGCATCATATATGTACTCGTGGGCATCATACCACACGGGATCATTGAACTCCCCATGGTAATCATCTCATCAGCCATAGGCCTCAAACTCGGCATCGATGTCTTTAAAAAACTGATACGGCAGAAAGCCAACCTCAGAAGAGACCTGAAGGAGGCCATAATGGTCTTTATCTTCTGGATCGCACCGCTATTACTCATCGCGGCATTCATGGAGACCTTCGTGACCGGTACGCTACTATACCTGCTGTTTCAGCATAGTTAAAAAGAGGGTGGGGACAAAAGAAGAACAGACAATTGGGACAAAAGAAGAACAGACAATTAACTCACAAGGTTGACCAGCAGATCGTCGTCCAACTTATAGGCTATGAATATAGCCTTAAAATATTCTTTTAGGTTACGGGTCGACAGATCATCCGATGGCGCCTCGGGAAGATTGTACACAAACCATTTTATCTCCCCTGTTTCGTCCGTCTTCTTCGTGAGAAATTCATAAGACCCCCTTGCCGGTTCCTTATCCTGCAGGGTAAGGCCGCCCGAGAGGTGCAGTAACATCAGCGCATGGGCACTTTTTACCCTCTCAAAGCCAAATAGTAGGTTCAACACCTGATCGGTGTTAACGTACTTCAAATTAAAAGGGGTACCCCCCACCACGATCTTCCGCGGCTTCCGTATCTCGAAGTACTCAGGGCCCGAAGTCCTCATCCCGGTCACCCTGCCGCCGTCCAGTTCCTGTTCCTGGATGAAAATCAGCGACTTCGAGCGTGGAGGCCCCTTTACCGCGGACTTTTTTGAAAGATATGCCAGCCAGTCCTCCGCCTTCGCCGAGAGAGGATAGCTGATCCACCTGTAACACCCAAAAGGCTCGCCATGAGAGGCGGGACAGCTCTTGCAATTGACCTGCAATTGGTCCAGGCAGCTAGTATCATGAAGAACCTCCGATACCTTGCGCATCTCCTGATGTGTACCGTCCAGAGCCTGCACCTTGATCATGCTATTCAAAGCATCCGCTTCAGACATACCATCAGTCGCCATCAGATTAATGATAGCAAGGCCCCTATTCCTCTGCTTGATCATCGCGATCATTCTGTCACCAGACAACGTGTCCTTGACTTTGCAAGGATGATCAATCAGATAGTCTACTCCCATACTTTTTACCACCACAGACTCGCTTATCCGATAAGCCTGCTGGACAAGCGCCTCAGGGCTTTTGTGATTTACCCTTAATGTAACATAGCATTTATTGGCAAAAGTTTTATAAATACTATATCCATGAAGAACTTAATAAGTGCTGTATAGCTGGCCCAATCAATCGGTAATTAAAGGATAAGTTTAATGCATCATCCATCTTAAACAAAAATCCCGAGACGGAGGCCATACAGCGGCTATGATCACGCCGCTATAACTATAGCTGTTTAAAAAAGGCATCCGGACGCAGCTGATACGCGATGGATCGAAGAGGATATCGGAGAAATATATGAAATGAAAAAGTTATAGTACCCAAACAAAGCTAGTGTTGGGTTATGCACCAGTATCTTAGAGTACTAAAACAAATTCAACATACCACATTTTGATAAAAATATAAAATGGTATCTTCCTCAAACCAATTCAAATAGCCGTTTTATTAGCGGGGAGTGCGGAGGGATGGGAGACCTCAGCCTAAAGGCCTGGGGATGGTAGCTCCTCGCATACGATACTCTCAGCCTTCTTTTAGCCATCCAGAGTGAGAGGAGTAAACAGCCAGATCGACCTGATCAGGATTGTACGCTAGGTAGTCGCGGTGCGTGACAGTGTAGATAGATTTAACTGATAACACATCCATCTGAAACCCAAAATTCTAGCGACGGTGCGCTAGCTATGAGCTTAGTAGACGAGATTTTATCACTTAAAAGACAGCACAAGGCGGTCATTCTAGCCCATAATTACCAGCGGGGCGAGGTGCAGGATATCGCCGACTACACCGGCGACTCGCTCGGCCTGAGCCAGAAGGCGGTTGAGACCGGCGCCGAGGTCATCGTGTTCTGCGGGGTCGATTTTATGGCGGAATCTGCGGCGGTGCTGAATCCTGACAAGACGGTGCTGATCCCGAAGCCCGAGGCGAGCTGCCCCATGTCCGCCATGATCTCGCCGCTGCAGCTGCAGTTGTTCAAGAGGGAGCACCCGGAAGCAGCGGTGGTCTGCTATGTCAACTCCTCCGCAGCGGTAAAGGCGGAGAGCGACATCTGTTGCACGTCCTCCAACTCGGTCAGGGTGGTCAACGCCCTGGAGCAGAGTGAAGTGATATTTATCCCTGACTATAACCTGGCCATGTACACCCAGCGCTTCACAGAAAAGAGGATCTACCCCTGGAACGGCTTCTGTCCGACACACCACCAGATCACCGCCGGAGATATCCTAGTCTCCAGGATGGACCACCCTGGGGCGGAGGTCCTGGTCCACCCGGAATGCCGGCAGGAGGTCATCGACCTGGCGGATGGCGTATTCTCCACAGACGGCATGCTCAAGTACGCGAAAAGGACTGAGAAAGACCTGATCATCGGCACTGAAGTGGGCATCATACACCGGCTCAAAAAGGAGAACCCGGGCAGGAACTATTATCCGGTTTCGGACTACGTGGTCTGTCCGAACATGAAAATGAACACACTAGAGACAGTCAGGGACAGCCTACGGGATATGCGCACGGTGATCGCGGTACCGGAAGATATTCGTACCAAGGCGAGAAGAGCACTGGACAGAATGCTGGAGATCGGCAGAGGCGATAGGTAGATGACAGGACAGGAGCAAACGGCCAGGGCCCTGGCAGAACAGATCGGGAAGCTCGCGGCAGAGAGAGATATCAAGATTATGCACGTATGCGGCACACATGAATATACTATCACAAAAAGCGGCATACGTTCATTATTACCGCCAAACGTCAAGGTAGTCATGGGCCCTGGATGCCCGGTATGCGTCACCCCGCAGAGCGAAATCGACGCATGCGTGGAACTCGCCGAACATGGAAAGATCATCTGCACCTACGGCGATCTGTTGAGGGTCCCCGGCACGAAATCTTCCTTATACGACACGGTAGGCGACATACGCATCGTACAGAGTATCGCGCAGGCGGCCGACATCGCCCGACAAAATCCGAACAAAGATGTAGTCTTCATGGCCGTGGGCTTCGAGACCACGGCGCCCACAACCGCAGCAGTCCTGCTCTCACACCCGCCTGATAACTTTTCGATCATAGTCTCCCACCGGCTAGTTCCACCCGCCATGAAATGGCTCATGGAGCAGGGGGAGGCGAAGCTGGACGGGTTCCTGCTGCCCGGGCATGTCTGTACGGTCATGGGAGTCCACGAGTATGAAGCATTTCCTGTGCCGCAGGTTATCGCAGGGTTCGACGCGATGGAAGTGTTATATGGGCTGTATCTGCTGGTCAAACAGATTGTGGAAGGCCGCGCTGTGGTAGAGAACGCATACTCGAAAGCGGTCAAGCCTGAGGGCAATGTGAAGGCTCAAAAAATGATGGCCGAAGTATTCGACGTCTGTGATATCCGGTGGAGGGGCTTCCCAGTCATCCCAGGCTCGGGCTACAGGCTGAAGCCACAGTTCGGGAAGTATGACGCGCTGCAAAAATTCGGACTGACACTGAAGGATGTCAAAGTGACGACCGGCTGCCTGTGCAACGAACTGCTGCGCGGCATCAAAGAACCGACCGACTGCAGACTGTTCGGCAAATCATGCACCCCGCTCAAGCCCGTTGGCGCCTGCATGGTATCGAGCGAAGGCGCGTGCAGGATCTGGTACACCTACGGCAAGGCGCACAAAATAGTAAAATCGACGTGAAATCGCCGCTAGTTGATTACAGCCATTCTTATGGTTGTATACTGGCACGGCTTCACAGGGGTTATCGGCCTGACCCTCGAATCTGTGCCTGTGAAGGAATGTCGCTGCTCTATGCCGGAACATAGATTCTACGGATTGCGTAGACTGGCACAGATTACCAGTTAAAAACGGATAGTGTAGAGGCCTTTCATATTCTTTTCTATTAGTTATCTGTGTGAATCTGTGCCAGTCTACGCAATCCGTAGAATCTATGTTCCGGCATAGAGCAGCGACCTTATTCCTTCTCGAGCCCTCGATGCAACCGCTTTGATATAAACCTGAAAAACTTCTGACAGAATGAAAAGGCCGGGAAGACAGGTTATCGGCCTGTCTTCCCGGCGGATCTTTTCCCCTTAAGAAGCTCGCCCTATGGACGCCCTTCAGGCCTTCAGGCCTTCAGGAACTTCCACGAGTTCTGCATATCGCTAACGCAGGTGGTCCAGTTGCCCGTCGCTTGCAGGACCATGTAGTCGCCCTGGAACTGGATCTGGTAGCTATTGAACAGGGCGCTATAGATGCCCGCTTTCTCCAGCCTAGATTTGTATGTGGCTTTCTCCTCATCCGTCAGCGTTCGATTCATGTGAAGGACGGCCTGGTAGGTGAAATTGTCGCCGCTCGGAGTGATTCCTGCGTAGTATCGGTCGGAGTCATTGAATGCTGAGGAGGTACCTACAGTGGCCATGCAGGCTTGGTTGGCGTTGATCGGGTAGCCCTTGAGCTGGTCGAATAGGTCGCTGTAATCGTCATACGAGGTGTTTCTTCCTATGCCACCCTTCATGAAATTGACCATGCCGGCTACGTTCTGGGCCGGGCCGCTTATCACAGGCCAGGTTTGAGAGAACGTGTAGTAGTTATCGTCGATTGTTTCGAGTGTAACGCCCTGATAGGTGGTTTCGCTGTAATTCATGTTTTGGAAGTCAGATCCGAAGTCTGTGACCATCACCCACTGATCGTTGTAAGAGCCGAAGTATCCCATGGGATAATCGACGAACATGTCTTTACGAGGCTGGGCGCCGAACGTGTCAGGGTTCGGGAGGCTGTTGCTCAGGTTGCTCATGGCCCAGTTCCTGACCTCAGGGCTTGCATTCAGATCAATATAACGTATATAGTCGGCACCATTCGGGGCAATTTTGACTCCGTCGACGATGGAATTGAACTGGACGGTGGGCGTGCTGTTATTACCTCCCGTGAAGTTCTTGCTGTTCACACAATAGTACATCGCCGACGCGAGCATGATGATGACGAGGAATAGCGGAATGGCGATCCTAGCCAGCTTCTGCATTCCTGTTTGTCTTGACTTGCGACCCATAGATGATGACACCTCGAATGCAATTAAGAGACAGTAACGGCATAATACTTAAAGCTTGCAGTATTAGGGGTAGATACCATACGGGCTGTAGGGGGAGGTTAAAATTACCTGGTGCAACGGGGAACTTTTATAATTTCTAGGGCGAGCAGTCCTGTTAAAAATGTAGTGGACCCTGCGGGAATTGAACCCGCGGCATCTACGTTGCGAACGTAGCACTCTACCCCTGAGTTAAGAGCCCGATTTTATTTTAAGATACTACTTGTAGTATATATAATGTTCGTGAGAACGGGTCAAGGGATAGGCAGATGAAAAGGCCAGGATCGTTCAGACCCTGTCCATTAGCTCCACGTTGATACTCTCTACGCCCTCGACCTTGGAGAGCGCCTCCTCGACCGCTTCCGTACCGCCCGCGGCATCATCAACCAGCACTGCAAGTGTTAACGCCTTCAGGCCAAACGCGATCGGCTTGATCTGGACGCCCTGAAGCTTTGCGCTCTCTGGCAGCGCCATCCTACAGTTTTCCTCTAGTTTCTTCAGATCCCTATCGGAACTGTCAGGCATAACTCGTAAAACCGCCATTACCGCTCCCATGATCGATCACGGCCCCTGGAATCCGCACTTCGGGCATACGTATGGGTTGGATTGCTGTCTGCACTTCCCGCACCGGCCCATTTCTGTCCCGCAAATGGGGCATTTGAACCGCGCTGCGCCCTCGCCTGTCAGGTTGATCTGACATGAGACGCACCTGGTTACCTGTTTACCTTCTGCCATATTCATTTCTCCCTGAATAATCATGATGTGACTTGCGTATAGTACACACTCTATTATAAGCGTTACTGTGATTCTGTGCTATTTTTCATCTTCTTATACAGGCGGGACTGGAACCCGTGGAATTTACAGTACCCTTCCGCGTCCTTTTGGTTTAGTGTCTTGCCGTCGAACGAGACTAGCTCTTCGCTGTACAACGCCGTCGGCGACTCCCTGGCGACGACCATGCAGCCGCCCTTATAAAGCTTCAACTTTACGATGCCGTTTACACGCTCTTGGGTGCGGTCAATGAAGGCGGTCAAGTCGGTGAACAGCGGCTCGTCGATCAGGCCCATGTAGCCTAGCTCGGCCCAGGCTGCGTCCACAGTTTCTTTGAATTTTAGCTCAGCCCTTGTTAGGCAGAACCTTTCCAGGTCCTTATGTGCGGTGAGAAGGACTGTCGCTGCGGGGTGTTCGTAGTTTTCCCTTGCCTTCAGGCCGAGAACGCGATCTTCCATCATATCGGTCCTGCCGACACCGTGTCTGCCGGCGATTTTCTGCAGCGTCAGGATCAGATCGACGCCATTAGTCTTCTTGCCATTTAGTGATACTGGAACTCCCTTGTCAAAGTTGATGGAGACTGTTTCGGGTTGGTCCGGAGCTTTAAGCGGATCCTGGGTCCATTCATAGATGTCCTCAGGAGGTATGAAGGACGGATCTTCAAGCCGGCCGCCTTCAATGCTTCGGGACCAGATGTTCTCGTCCACGCTCCAAGGCTTTACCTTGGTCGCTGAAACGGGGATCTTGTGCCTTTTAGCGTACTCGATTTCCCATTCCCGGGTGAGGTTCATATCCCGCATGGGCGCGACGATGGAGAGGTCGGTCTGCCTGAAAACGGCCTCGAACCGCAGCTGATCGTTGCCCTTGCCGGTGCAACCATGGCCGAACGCATCGGCCTTTTCTTTGCGGGCGACCTCCACGCATTTCTTCGCGATAAGCGGCCGGGCCATGCTCGTTCCTATGACATAGCCTTCGTACATCGCGTTCGCCTTGATCATGGGGAAGATGTAGTCACGGACAAACTCGTCCTTCGCGTCGATGGTATAGTGTCTGTCCGAGATAAGCTCAGCCTTCTTCGTCGCAGCCTCAATCTCCCTAGCGGGCTGACCCACGTCAACCGTGACGGTGATGACCTTGTCGAAGCCGTAGTTCTCCTTGAGCAGTGGGATGCACACGGAGGTATCTAGGCCCCCGGAATACGCTAAGACGACCTTCTTGACCATAGTTTCTTTCTCCCTTCTGCACGGTTAAATAATGTGGTAGAAGATAAATCTTTGGATTAATTATCATAGCCCTGCCTGTGAGACCGCTCCCACGGGTTTATCCATAGAAGTCTATGGATTTTAATGAGGGGTTGCGGAGGTTTTCAGGGTCTTCTAATTATATCGAGGTTGGAATAAAGCGTGAACGAGAGTACCATGCATCCGATACATGCCATTGCTACGATAGCTCCCAGCGTGCCGTTCAGGCTTTTAAGGGGGGAGTTGGTGGCTACAAGCATAGCAACTGATCCGATAAAAAGAACTGTCGCCACAGGTACCTTCATCCATGATGCATACATAATCGATGAATCCCCGACCGTTTGCACGGCCGTTAGTTATTAATTATAGCTGGAAGTACATATCCTTTTTGTTTTTACTGTAATATGGCAGTGATAAGCTCAGCATACGGCGGCAATCGTCCGTCTATTACAAGAAACCCTTCAAAAACGACTAAATCTAGAGGGCAAAGCGTGGGGCTTCAAATCAAACCCTAAAAGGAAAGAGCTCTCTATTATCCATCGATTCGGTTATTACAGGCGTCGATGACTGGGGCCACAGGCCTGTCCAGGGATAGGTATTCGTTAAGGGACTTAATTGTGAGCTTGCGCCGTCCCATGGCGTTAATGGCCTCCGCTGAAGCCCTAGCGGCCTGGATAGTGGTCACATACGGAACCTCGTAGTCGACCGCAGCACGTCTGATTTGGAAACCATCCATCCTCGCCAGCTTCGATGTGGGAGTATTGATCACCAGATGAACCTTGCCATCCCTTATCATATCGATTACGTTGGGACTTCCCTCATGCACCTTGCAGATGAACTGGACCGGTATGCCGCGAGCCTCCAGGAACGCTCTCGTTCCTTCGGTGCCGATTAGGTTCAAGCCATTGTCGTGGAGGATCTTCGCGATCCTGACCATGGGTTCTTTGTCCGCATCCCTAACCGAGATGAACACGGTGCCTTCCTGCGGCAGCGAATTGAACGCCGATAGTTCTGCCTTGAAATATGCTCTCCCAAAGTCCCGATCTATGCCCATGACCTCTCCGGTGGACTTCATTTCCGGTCCCAGCAGCGGGTCCGCCCCGGGCAGCTTATCGAAAGGCAGCACGACCTCTTTAACGGATACATGAGTGGGTTTCGGCTCTTCGGTGTAACCCATATCCTTCAGTGAGCAGCCGATGATCGCCTTCGCGGCGATCTTGGCCAGCGGCACGCCTGTCGCTTTACTCACAAAAGGTATGGTCCTCGAGGACCTGGGGTTTGCCTCTAACACAAAGACTTTGCCGTCTTTATAGGCCATCTGGATGTTGACGCAGCCGATGACCCGAAGTGATAGCGCGATCTTCTTGACAATGTCTCTCACTTGATCCTGCACATCCCCAGATAGCGACTGGGGTGGGATGACGCACGCCGAATCACCTGAATGGATGCCGGCCTCCTCGATGTGCTCCATGATTGCACCGATCATCACCTCTTTGCCATCGCTCACCGCGTCCACGTCGATCTCCGTGGCGTTCTCCAGGAAGTCATCGATGAGCACCGGATGCTTGCGACTGACTTTGACCGCCTCTGTCATATACCGATCTAGGTCGGCCTCGTCGTACACGACCTCCATGGCCCGGCCCCCTAGCACGTAGGATGGCCTGACTAGGATCGGGTAACCGATCCGCTTGGCCACAGTCTTCGCCTCCTCAACAGAGTAGGCGATGCCGCTGTCCGGCTGCAGGATGCCCTGTTCCTTCATCATCTGGCTCCATAGGTCCCGATCTTCAGCGATGTTCATGTCGTCCGGACTGGTGCCGATGATGATCGTTTCCAGGTCTTTACGGCGGTTCAGTTCCATCTGGAGGGGGATCGCCATGTTGACCGAGGTCTGGCCGCCGAACTGGACCATAACACCGTGGGGCTTCTCCTTCTCGATGATATTCATCACATGCTCCAGCGTGATCGGCTCGAAGAAGAGCTTGTCGGATGTGTCGAAGTCGGTGGAGACTGTCTCGGGGTTGTTGTTGATGATATGGGCCTCGATCCCTGACTGTCGTAACGCTTCGACCGCGTGGACCGTACAATAGTCGAACTCGATGCCTTGGCCTATCCTTATAGGGCCGGCGCCGATGATGAGCACTTTTTTACGATCTGACGGGGATAGCTCGCACTCTTCCTCGTATGTGGAGTAGTAGTAAGGCGTCTTCGCCGAAAACTCGGCGGCACAGGTATCGACCATCTTGTATGTCGGGATGACCTTCAGCCTATGACGCAGGTCGCTGATCTCCTCGGGCGTGACGCTCCGGAGCCCGGCGATCCACTCGTCCGTAAACCCGAAGCGCTTGGCCCTGAGCATGATATCCCTATCCAGGGGGGCGGTCTTGAGCTTCTCCGCTAGATCCACGATGTTCTTGATCTTGATGACAAACCACGGGTCGATGCTGGATAGCTTTGAGATCTCCTCGACTGTGAAGGCTCCGGTGCGCAGCGCCTTGAAGATGACAAACATCCGCTCATGGGTCGGGTGCTGTAGGAGTTCTGCCATCTCATCCTTAGACCACCCGCCATGGCCCCAGAACTCGCTGATATCAAGGGAGTTGAGCGCCTTCTGCAGGGCTTCCTCATAGCACCTCCCGATGGCCATGACTTCGCCGGTGGACTTCATGGAGGTGGTGATATGTGGATCCGCCGTTTTGAACTTGTCGAAGGGCCATCTCGGGATCTTTACCACTACGTAGTCTATGGTCGGCTCGAACGAAGCGGGGGTTTCCATGGTAACCCTGTTCTTGATCTCATCCAGCCGCAGGCCGATGGCGATCTTTGCCGCGATCCTCGCAATCGGGTAGCCGGTGGCCTTGCTGGCCAGGGCGGACGATCGGGATACGCGAGGGTTGACTTCGACGATGCGGTAATCACCGTCTCTCCAGGCGAACTGAATGTTGCACCCACCCTCTATGCCGAGGGCGCGAATGATCTTAATGGCTGCTGACCGGAGGGTCTGATGGTCGGCATCGGATAGGGTCTGCGATGGTGTCACGACAATAGACTCGCCTGTATGA
>Ga0187785_10000341_pt1 | contig 17577 bp, 13 predicted proteins | sample 0815_BV2_4_20_MG_FD_132466 | JGI IMG/M metagenome (GOLD analysis project Ga0187785, IMG submission 132466) | Tropical peat soil microbial communities from peatlands in Department of Meta, Colombia - 0815_BV2_4_20_MG | ecosystem: Environmental > Terrestrial > Soil > Wetlands > Peat | place...
AAACGGGTGATTGGCAAGGTTCACGGAAACAGTTTTGACGTATATTACGACAAGCTCTTCATTGCTACGGGCGCTCGTGCGAGAATATCAAACATTCCCGGCGGCGATCTTCCCGGTGTCGCGGTCGTGCGTTCTCTGGAAGACGGTCGACGAATCAAGGCATATCTTGCCGCCAATTCGGTCCAAAAGGCTCTCATAGTCGGAGCAGGCTACCTCGGGCTGGAAATGGTCGAGGCTCTGCACGAGCGAGGCGTGCAGGTCGAGGTGGCAGAATTCAGGACCGAACTGTTACCCTGGGTGCCAAGGCTCATGGCCCAGGTGGTACGCATGGAACTGGAAGAGAAAGGTGCCAAACTGCATCTGGGGACCGATGTCTGCGAAATCAGACAGGTCCACGGCCGCTTGAAGGTTTTTACCAGAAAAGACAGTATCGACACGGATCTCGTGATCGTCGCGACCGGGGTGGCTCCCAATTCCGAAATCGCCGACCGGGCGGAGCTCGAATTAGGCCCATCCAAATCAATTGCCGTGGACAACGCTCTTCACACATCCGATCCGGACATATTCGCCGGGGGAGACTGTGCCGACGCATTTCATGTAATCACCGGGAAAAGGGTTTGGGTGCCTCTCGCGCTTCGAGCGAATCGCTGCGGCTGGGCAGTTGCGGACAATCTATTCGGGGACGTGGTTCGCCTTCCCGGAATCGTGGGCACATCGGTATTCAAGGTCTTGGACATGGAAGTGGCTCGTACAGGATTGAGCTATGCGGAAGCAGAGGAGGAAGGGTTCGAACCGGTGGAGGAATTCGTGAAAAGTCGATCCAGAGCGCATGCTCACCCCGGAAACCAGGACATTTACGTCCACCTGGTTGCGCACAGGAAAACAGGCAGGCTGCTCGGTGCGAGCATTATAGGAAAAGAGGGCGCTGCTCACCGTATCGACGCTGCGGCAGTGGCATTACACGCAGGAATGACTGTTGAGGAATTCTTTCAATGCGACATGGCCTATGCTCCGCCGTTTTCGCCGGTGTGGGATCCTCTGCTGACTGCGGCAAATCAGTTATTGAAGAAGCTGAAATCATGAAACCTGGGCGCAAACATGGTATTCCCGCCGACGATCCGGCTCACTCCGAATTGAACGCGACAAACGCGCGGATATGCGCTGACGATCTCATTTCGTGTTCCGTCATGCCGGATGCCGTGGACTCCCTGTTTTACGGAACGATCCCGCTTGATTTCTTGATACGCTCTGCTATCCATCCCTGCCCGTATTTGCCTGGAATGGAGGCCCGCGAAGAAGTATTCAAGGCAACCGATTTTCCTCCCGAGTTGTATCACGATTTCATGGACGTCGGTTTCAGACGAGCCGGTCTCCTGTTTTATCGGACGGCCTGCCCTTCCTGTTCTGAATGCCGGCCTATCCGGGTGCCGGTCGGAGACTTCCAGCCCAGCAAATCACAGAGGAGGGTGCTCAGGAAGAGCCGGGACATTGATGTCAGGGTCGGTCGCCCACGGTACTCCCGGGAAAAGTTGACCCTCTATACGGATTACCTGGATTGGCAGCACTCGCGCTCCCATGAGGATCCTTCTTCCCTCCGTGATTGGCTCTACACAACATGCATCAATACGGTGGAATTCGAATACCGGCTGGCTCGCCGTCTCGTGGCGGTGGGGATAGCGGACCTCTGTTCCAGATCGCTTTCCAGCGTATACGTCTTTTATGACCCGGATTACGCATCCCGGAGTCTCGGGACGTTTTCGGCACTTCAGGAAATACTCTTTTGCCGGGATCACCGAATACCTCACTATTACCTCGGATTCCTGGTTGCCGACTGCCCCTCCATGAGCTACAAGACACGATTCAGGCCTCACGAGCGTCTGTGTCGCTCGCTAAAATGGGCAAGATCCGAATGACCGCACTTGTCAGAGGTTATTGCATGATTATCTTATTCTCAGAAATTTACAGATTGTTTAGCCTCTCTTTTTTGAATGAGAAGGCGTGAACTTTCCGGACAGCGTGTCTTCCGGATGAACAAAGTAGCGCATCCGACCGTCTTTCAGCAATCCGGTTCAGGTATGGGGGGCGGTGGAGATGACTGGCTCATGCGAGACGATGATGGTCTCTTCGTACAGTAAGCTTGAAAGGCTGATCTCATGAAAGACGATGACAATCTCAAAGGTGTCAACCTTCCCGACCCGAAGGAGATCGAGAAGGAAATAAACGAATTCCTGGCCAACAAATACGGAAATCGAATACGGGTAATGGGTACTCAAATAGGTCCGTGGCCCGGAGCCGAAGAAAGTGGAACCGGGCAGACCATAAAGACCGATATGGGAGGTGCGATTCGCTTCGATATGAAACCTGCCGAGCTTCACGAGTATTTGGACCGTTTCGTCATTCGGCAGGACGCGGCGAAAGAAATGCTGGCAACGAAAATCTGCACGCACTTTAATCGAATCCGCTATTTTCAAGAGAAAGGAGACGGAGAAGAACGGGAAGGTATTGGCCGAATCAAAAGCAATATCATTCTCATCGGCCCTACGGGAGTGGGCAAGACCTACCTCATTAAGCTCATCGCACGCAAGCTCGGAGTTCCTTTTGTGAAAGGGGACGCCACCAAGTTCAGTGAGACGGGCTATGTAGGTGGGGATGTGGAAGATTTGGTTCGGGATCTCGTTCAAGAAGCTGACGGTGATATTGAACGGGCAAAATACGGCATCATTTACGTCGATGAGATAGATAAAATTGCTTCGTCAGGAAATATCATCGGAATAGATGTGTCGAGATCGGGAGTACAGAGGAACCTGCTCAAACCCATGGAGGAAACGGAAGTCGATCTGAAGGTGAATCACGACCCGGTTTCCCTCATGGAAGCTGCGGCACATTTTCAAAAAACCGGAAAACGTCTTAAAAGGACCATTAACACACGAGACATACTGTTTATTGTTTCCGGAGCGTTCAACGGTCTTGAAGAGATCGTATCCAAACGTTTGTCGCGTAAAGGACTGGGGTTTGGAGCCATACTGAAGGAGAAGGACAATCGGACCGAGCTTCTTCGCCAGGTGATGGCCGAGGATTTGATCGCGTTCGGATTTGAATCCGAATTCGTTGGCAGACTTCCCGTGATCGCAGTCCTTGACGACTTGGATCAAGACGACCTGTACAAGATCTTGAAAAACAGGTACTCATCGGTGGTAACCGCCAAGAAGCAGGATTTCAAATCCTACGGGATTGATATCCGGTTCGCTGATGAAGCTCTTCGCAGTATCGCCTCCATGGCACATCTGGAGAAAACAGGCGCAAGGGCCCTGATCAGCGTTATTGAAAAGGTTCTGGTAGGCTACGAGAGAGTTCTTCCGTCCGAGGACTTGAAGCGATTTACCGTGACCGAAGAACTCGTCGCGCGTCCGCGGGAATATCTTGAGGAAATCATTGAAGATGACTCGCATCCCTCGCGAACCGAGCTTTTCGATCGGATCGAAGCCGAGGAAAGACGGGATCTCAGAGAGGAACTTGAACGGAGACGCGAGGAGTTCGAAAAATTGTTCGGCCGGGCGATTCAGGGAAACGGCCTGGATGTAGTAGTGGACGCTTCCTTGAAGCTGGGGGTTTCGCCGGAAACCGTATACAAGAAATACCTCGGAGTGGAACGGGAAGTGCTGGCATTCGAACGAGAATTCGAGAATCTCTACCATTTGAGGATTCGATTTTCCGAGGAAGCTTCGCTGGAACTCATCAGAATGGTGCTGGACGGATCCGAAGAAGCACTGATCGTGTGCAGGAAGATTTTTCAGAATTACCATCACGGACTCAAGCTCGTAATGGAGAGAACAGGATCGCAGGAGTTCACCATACCGAAAGGAGCCGTGCAGAACCCTGAACGTTTTCTCAATGAAATCATTCAGAGAACATACAGGCAACACGAACGAGCAAATTGAACCACTCCGTTTTGCAAGGGCCTCGCTGCATGCAACGAGGCCCGATGCAGACTGTACCTGTGGCTGCGGCCATATTCATACGGATTCGCTTTTTCTACAGGTTACTCTATTCTGGGCACACGGCCGGGGGCACTCCTTCGCTGCGGACGACGCAGAGCCGTCTCATCACTTCGCTCAGGAGAGCCCCCAGCCCTGGAATCTCATAAATCTTGTGGCGAATGCGTATCAAGCGGCAGCGGAAGCACCGGCAACCTCCAGCGCACCCCCCCAACGGCAGAACAAAAAAAGTCCGGCTGTTACACCGGACTTCAAAATACCTTCCGCGCAATTAGAATTCGGTGCGGCCTTTTTTGTTGTCGAACATGGTTCGAGGAGACGGCCCCGCATTCGGTGGCGGCGTGAAAATCTCTTTCAACGTTGCCCAAAATCCTCCACTCTCCTGTTGTTGAGGCTGTTCGACCCGGAGCGGTGTCGGTTGCCCGCCCGGCGGCATCATGGTGGGCCCGGCCTGGGGAGCGGCTTGAGGCATCATCGGTTGCGGAGCCGGCTGAATCTGCGGAGCTGAAGCATATTGGCCCTGGGGTTGGGGCGAAGGATACGCCTGCGGAACCTGTGTGTACCCCGGCTGCTGCTGAGTAGCCATCTGCGGATGCTGCAGTTGTTGCGGCGCTGCCTGCGGAGCTGCCTGCGGAGCGACGCGAGCTTGCTGCGGCGCGCCTGCCCCGGTCTCACCGGAAACACCCATCAGTTCGTAATATTTTGCCTGTGCCCCGCGCAACTGTTCATAGGCTTCGCGAACTGCCTTCTTGTGGTATTCCTCCTGCAAGGCCTTCTGCTTCATCTGCTGCTCTTGGACTCTTTGTTGCGCAAGAGCGTATTGCTGCTGTGCCTGCTGGAACTCCTGAGTCGCTGCCTGCTGCTGAGCGGCCAATTCAGCGGCTTTCTGTCTTGCAGCCGCCCTTTCGTAAGCCTTCTGCTGAGCTGCCTGGACCATGGGATCCGCACTCAGCCCGCCCTGCTCGGCTTGAGGCTGCCCGTATGCCTGCTGTTCCTGGCCGGGGTACGCCTGTTGCTGTTGCTGCGGGTATGCCTGCTGCTGCGGGTAACCTTGTTGCTGGCCGTATCCTTGCTGATACTGCTGGTACTGCTGCTGTTGTTGTTGTTGTTGCTGCAATTGCTGGTAATAAGCCTGTTGTTGTTGCTGCTGATAATAAGCCTGCTGCTGCGCATCCGCGGTCTGCTGACCCCGTTTTTTCTTGCCGGTTCGCTTAGGTTGTTGGGCAGGCGTTGCAGCGGGAGCCTGATAGTAGGTTTGCGGCGCGGGTGCCTGTTGGTATCCTTGCTGAGAAGCGGCTCCGCTGGAATAATAATCGTTGGGGTTGTAGAACATGCCTGGCTGCGCACCGGTTGTCTGGGGCGTCGTGGCCTCGCTTGAAGACGTTGCGGGGTAATAGCTGGTGATGGGCACGGATTGAGGATAATTGCCCGTTACCGAGTAGTACCCGCCCTCACGCTGCAAGTTGTCGAGGTAATTCTGCCAGTATGGGTAATACACTGATGGTTGATTGGGATTGAAACTGCCCGACGGTTCTTGCATGAGTGTAGAGCTGTTCTCACCGGAAGCCCACTGTCCAGGTGCAGGCCCTGCAACGAACACCGCGGCCAAGCAGGCGCTGATCAGGACTATCAATCTTCTTCGCATGTGAATTCTCCTTTCGGCAAGAGCAGTCCGTTAAAAGATTCAAGACGTTGCGCCGGGAAGCAACCGAAAAGTCTTACTTTGTCCGAACTACCCACAATGCTACGCCTTATATTATACTTTTATTACAAATAAAATCAAGTCCAAAAGCTCGAGTGGCTCGGGCCTAAAGCCTTATGATCTCAACACGATGAATTCAGTCTTTGCCAAATCGCTGAAGTTACGAATCTATTTCACTATTTTTAGCAAATTTCTGGATGGTTTCTGCGGCGGCTCGGGCGGACCTGATCCTTTTACCTTTTCGTTGAAGATCTTGTTTTTTACCCGCACCGAATTGATGAGAAAGTAAACGACGATCGCTCGTTCCCAGTCACGATTAGGTGAGAATTCCGAGACTTTCTTCAAGTATTTTTCCTGGAGCTGTGCAAGAGAGGCCTCGTCGAAATCCAGGACTCGATCCGCCAGGCCCAGCAGCACTTCCTCAATTCCCACGGTGCCTCCTTGAAAATCTCTTAACACACACCGTAAAGCTTTTCACACATCAGGTCAAGGCACTTGCCGGAGACTCGTCGCTAGAGAGTCCACCGACAGCTTATTTCCGAGACCTTGCTGCAACAATTCCGGATTCCAGAGCCTCGAGGTTCATGGCCCTTATCTGCGCACGACTGTCATTGCTCAACTGGGATCGGATCTCTTCCACCGAAACGGGGAACCCGTCCAATGTAGAAGCAAAGCCCAGTAAAACCACGTTCTCGAGCTGAACTCGACCAATGCCGCGCGCCAGGCCGGCTGCATCGACGCGTCGCACTCCGGGCTCGTCTGCAGCAACAGAATTTTCAACGATCAATCCGGTGGGCTTGAGAAAATGGATGTTATTGGAAGTCTCCGAGGCATCCAGCGACAGCAGAAAATCAGCATGAGACTGCCGAATCAAGGGCGAATGAAAATTGCCGATGCGGACATGACTGTTTACGGACCCTCCCCGCACGGCCATTCCGTGTGTTTCCGAAGAGATGACTTTCAACCCCCTGGCTGCAGCGATTTCTCCTATTTGCCGGGTGAGAAAAACAATTCCCTGGCCGCCTCTACCGCACAACACCAGTTCCACCATCATTGGGGACCCCTTGCTTCAATTGCTCGAGAAGGACAGATATGCACGCAAAAACCGCATCCCGCACAGAGGTCCGCATCGATCTCCATTCGCTTTTCTCCTTTGACGTAATGTATTGCCGGGCATTCCAGGTCTTTTACGCACGTCATGCAGAGATCGCAATCGGGGCCCACGGCGAACCGGTCAGTGCAAATCTGCACATTGGGAGCCCGCACGCAGGGCCTGCGGGTGATGACTACGGACACACCCTTGTTCTCGTCGAAAGTATGGTTCTTCGCTCGAAGCAGCAGTTCCTTCATCCCATCGTGATCGTAGGGGTCGGCCACTTCCACGAAATCGACTCCGCACCCCCGGACCAACCTTTCGAGGTCTACCGGCACAGCAGGAGAGCCGTCCGCGAGCTTCATGGAAGCCGGGGTGGGCTGGCCGCCGGTCATAGCCGTGATACTGTTGTCCATAATCACCAGAACGAACGCCGCACCTGTATGCACCGCATTGATAAGCGCCGGAACTCCCGCATGAAAGAAGGTGGAATCCCCAATGGTCGCCACCACACGAGTTTCATTGCCTGCACGAGGAGCTCTCACGAGTCCGCCGGCCATGCCCACGGAAGCGCCCATGCACAAGCACGTGTCCACTGCTCCCATGTTGATGCCCAGGGTGTAGCAACCGATATCTCCGGCGTAGACCGCCTGGTCGAATATGGTCTTGATCATGTAGAAGGCCGGCCTGTGGGGACAACCGGCGCACAGGGAGGGCCGTCTGGCCTTGATTACGGGAGGATTCTTCTCCGCCAAGGGAAGACCCGCCGCTTTCAGGATCACATCCTCCACAATTTCGGGTACAAGTTCGCCTTGCCGCGGAACATCTCCCGAGAGTCGACCCGTCACTTTGCGGCGATCAAGCAGCTGCAATTCGAGAACGGGATATGTCTCCTCGATGAGCAGCGTATTTTCGTGTGTATCCACGATCTGCTGAAGCGCAGCTTCGTTCGCAGGATACGGCAGATCCACTTTGTACACGTCCACTCTTGCCAGACGCTCGTCGGACGCAACGATGTCCCGGACATGGGATGAAACAGAACCCGAGGTAATAAGGGCCAGAGATCCTCCCGGCTTTTCCGAAAGGAGCACCGGTTTGGCTTCCGGCTCCTCTTCGCGTATCTTCTCGAGTTTTTCGTTTAATTCTCCGTGGAGAACGAGTCTGTATCGCGGAATCGCAGCCCAGCGGGTCCAATTTTTTTCAAACGGTCCCACATCCGCTATCGAACGGGGCAGCTCCACCGACACATTCTGGCGCGCGTGACAGACCCGCAGGCAAGGCCGCAACAGCACGGGAACCTGGTATTTTTCCGAGAGTTCGAACGCCCTGAGGGTCATCTCCCTGGCTTCTGCGGGGGTTCCCGGGTCCAGTACGGGCACCTTGGCAAACCAGCCGAAAAAACGACTGTCCTGCTCGGTCTGGCTGGAATGGGGGCCCGGATCATCCGCCACCACGACCACCAGCCCCCCGCGCACACCAAGGTAAGCCGCACTCAAAAACGGATCCGAAGCAACGTTCAGGCCGACCATCTTCATGACGGCTACCGCGCGCGCTCCCGCCAGAGATGCGCCGTACGCCGTCTCGAATGCCACCTTTTCGTTGACGGACCACTCCAGGTAAATAGGATGATTGAGTTCGCGCTTCCAACGAACAAGGGACTCCAGAACCTCGGATGACGGCGTGCCTGGATAGGCTGCGGCCACTGAGCATCCGGCCTCTATGATCCCGCGTCCGATGGCCTCGTTCCCCATGAGGAACCTGACGTCGGATGTAGGTTTTTCAGTCATGTTTTCTACTTACATGAGGGGTGAGAGGCTGTCAATCTGTGCGGCAAGGAATGAGCACATGAAGTTGGACGGGCCTGTTGGAAAATGCGGAGGACCGCCTTCAATCACGAGATCGGTGGGTTCAGCGCCATAGGCAGGGAGAAGGTGGTGCATTGTCCGCGAACGTCGCAATTTCATCGGGAGCAATATTCTTCTTCAGCGGACCGGTTGCCGATTCACAGAACATGAAGGCAAATTTGTCGCTCAACGGGCCAATACTTTTGATCGAAACCAGAGGGATTCAAATGGGAGAACGAACAGCCAAAGGATGCAACAGGAGTTCGCCCCACTTGACAGAGAAGGCAACCAAATGCATCTGCACCACGCCAACCAACTTAATGATGGACCATTAATAGAAATGGCTCTTTCAGAACATCTGCAGAGCCCTGTTTGTTAGACAGCCATCAGTGATAAACAGAGTAGGGCATGCTGCTTTCCGTAGCTCTTATTGGAGAACCAGGTCGAAACGCCCCTAAAGACCACAAATCGGTGACGGCCTATTAATTGAAGCCTTACAACCGTCGAACGGTCATAGCGCTCGAGGTAAAGTCATCGGGATTAAAAGGTTTTCGATTTCCGGTTGTCTGGAGTAGCGAGTAGCCGGTAGATATTTCCAGGCATGTACACGCTCTGCCTTCACGTCTCGAAAAATCATTCCACGGATGGGGCATGGTGTCGTAGTCCTGCAATGAACGTCTTCCATTTGTCAAAATACTTTCGTCCACCTACCAGGTACGTGTCATTGTGTTCTGCTCCCGAAAGGACCACAAATTCCTTGTGAGCAGACGCGGCACTGAAGAGTTGCCGTCCGAGTCGTATGGGGACGATGGTATCTCGATCTCCATGAAAGAAAAGAATGTCGGCCTTCACGTTTCCAATCTTATCCACAGCGTTAAGCCTGTGTTTCAGGAGGTTTTCCGGCGCGGGGAGAGGAAAGTGCTCTTTTGCGAGCGCAGCCAAATGGGGAAACGTGGATTCAAGGATCACTCCGTCGCACACATGGCGTGCCGCAAGGTGAACCGCGGCTATTCCGCCAAGGGACCTGCCGAAGACAATCAATTGTGCGCTATCCCGGTTGGCGAGCCCGCGAGCGACTGCAAAAGCCGCTTCCGCATCCAGATAAAAACCGGTTTCCGTAATGCGGCCGTTGCTCATTCCGTAGCCCCGGTAATCGAAAATAAAGACGCTCACTCCGATCTCGTTGAGCAAACGGATATTGTCCACCCGGTGCGACACGTTGCCCGCATTTCCGTGGCAGAACAGGACCAGACCGATACTGGGAACAGCAGGTATCAGCCATCCGTGCAGCCGGATGGCGTCGCTCGTTTCAAACCACATATCCTGATACGTGAGTCCCTCTGTCGCCGGGGTGCACATCAAGGTGCGATCGGGAAAGAAAATCTGGCTTTCAATGAACCCATCCAACATGTCCTTGACGAAATTCATGCCTGTCCTCACACGGTGAAGAAGAGCTGTTCGATGTGGGCAGCCCTGGACGGTCTCAAGGCCTTTTTCGGTCTCTTTCGACAAGTTTTTCATACAAATCGATGTACCGAAGCACAAGCACGTCCCAATCACGATGTGTCTCTACCCACGAGCGGCCTTTCGCGCCGAGCTCCGCCCTATACGCTTCGTCCCGGACAAGGCGCGAGCACTTGGAAACTAAATCGGACAAGCTTTCGGGTTCGAAGAGAATACCGTTCATCCCGTCTTCGATTATTTCCCGATGCCCGCCGATGTCCGAAGCAATGAGAGGCCTTGCCATGGACATGATCTCCAGGGGTTTGAGGGGGGTGACGAGCCGAGTTTCCCTGGTGTCCTTCCTGGGCAACACCATGAAGTCGCACACCCGATAATAATCCGTGATCGTGTCGTGAGGCACTTTTCCGGCCCACACGACGCGTTGGGATATCCCTAGTTGTGCGCCCAACGTCTTGAGGACAGGCATCACTTCGCCATCGCCCACCAGGAGCAGGCTGAGATCCGGGAATTCCGGCGCAAGGCCTCCCATGGCCTGAACGAGCAAATCCAGTCCCTCATAATGAAAAAACGATCCGATGTACCCCATCACGGTCTTGCCTTGAAGTCCGAGGGCTTGTTTCAGCTGTTCCCCGGGAGGACCGGGATGAAAATGCCTGACATCGACTCCGTTGGGCACGACACTTATATTGCTTGCGTTCACTCCCCGCGACTCGAGCTCGCTCTTGAGCGCTTCGCAGATAGTGCAGGTGGAATCTGCTCCTCGTAGGGCAAGATTTTCCAGCCCACGCACTGCGCGGTACCGAAGTGACGTGCTGCTCAGACCGTGCCTGCTGGTGTGGGAGTCTTCCCAGATGCCTCTCACTTCGTAAAGCGTCGGGATTTTGAGCAGCTTTCCGGTGGCGTCGCCGATTATTCCGCATGTGAATGGAGAATGTGCGTGTATGACCGCCGGCCGATACATGCCTGCGATTCTCATGGCAGTCTTCCAGAGCACGGCATTTTGTAATATCCGGAGCGCAGACCTGAGGGTACTTGGATCGAAAACCTCTGTAGTTCCCGGAAGCAGCCTGCTACAGGTTCTGAAATACCGTATTCCATCTATGATTTCACTTCCGTCGGTGTCCAGGTTTCCCAGGGGGGCCTGAGAAGGAGACGTGATGACAATGGGTTCCAGTCCGTGGGCAAGCTGATTCGTGACTATTTCCCGGCTTCGTATTGCATAGCCGTGTGTGCCCGGAACTGATCGATGGAGAACGTGAAGTATCCGCATGAGCCTACTCGTATGACACGGTACGGGAAGCGCCTCGCTCCAGTGCCCCATCCAACATTGAGTTCAGCACCCCACGATACTCGCGATACTGGGCCTTCCAGGTGAGACCTTCGGCACGCTTCAGAGCGTTCTGCAGCAGGCGTGTTCTCTTTTCCGGATCGTTGTACAAGGCAATGACACGCTCAGCGAACGCAACAGGATCACCGGAGGGCACAAAAGCAATGGCCTCGTCCCCGTACAACTCCTCGAGCACGGACAGACGGGTGGCCACAATGGGGAGGCCCACGCTCACCATTTCCGGTATTTTGAGGGACAAGGCAATATCCATATGGCAATCTTGCAGGGCAGGGTATATGCCCAGGTCAGCCTCTCTCATGATCCGTTTCATTTCGGCCAGAGGCACCGGATCGTGCACGTGTACGAGGTCCCTGACTCCCAGTCGATGGGCAAGCGACAGAAACGAGTCCAGACCTTCACCCTCATTCTTTATTTTGGGGAAGATCTTCAGCTCTATGCCGGGAATACGCTCTCTCAAGGTAGGCAGCGCCTTCACGCAGGTGTCGAGGCCGTACCGCTTCGCCACGGTTCCAACATACAGCAGTATGAAAGTATCTTTTTTTTCGGCTTCGGCCGGTCGGGATGCATCGAGGGAGAAGAAACGAGGATCAGCCGCGTTCATTACGACTGAAATCTTATGATCGGGTATTCCCCGGGAAAGGAGTATCGTGCGAAATGCTGGCGTCGCTGTGATCACGTGGCTGCTGAAGAGAATGCAGATCCTCTCGATGGCAATCTGTACTCGAATAAGGAAATTATCTGGCTCAAGTCCGAGCTTCGAACGAGTCAATTCCGGAGTCGGGTCATGTATGTTCAGAAGCAGCAGACAACCCCTCAAGCGGGGAAGCACTGCTGCAAATACGAGAAAATCGGGCATGTTGTGAACGTGAATGAGATCATAACGATATTTGAAATCCAACCAGGACGTGTACATGAACATGAGCACCGCAGCGATTGCCCAATTCATGATATGCGCCAGGCCGTCGCTGCGACTCCGGGTCATGGGAATAGGATAAACAGTCACGTTGGGATGTTCGGATTGCGGGTGCGTATCTTCCGATCTAAGACAGATCACATGGACCGTATGGCCTTCATCACCCAGATACTCAGCGTAACGACGAACTCGGACGTCACGCGAATATACGCTATGGGTCAACATGCAGAATTTGATGGGAGTGCCTCCCGGTCTCCTCTGGTCTGTCATAGATATCGGTACAGCCACTTGGGAATGTGGAATTCTCTTTTGTTCAGAATGGTGCCCAATATAGGAGCTCCCCCCGATTTCAGCCTCTCCATCGCGTCGTCGAGCACCTCTGAACGGGTGGCGTTCGATTCCACCACGATCACGACGCCATCGGTGTAGCCGGAAATGATATTGGAATCGATGAACTGAATGACCGGCGGACTATCAACAAGTATGTAGCGGAACTTCTTCCTCAACTCGGCGAGCACATCTCCGAGATTCTCCAGGCAAGATTCAACGGCAGACCTGTCATGAGTCGTACCCGCCTGGATGACGCAGACACCCGATTCCGGTATTGCCTGAATCGCAGCTTCGATTCTACAAGAATGCGTAAGGACCTTCACGAGTGATTTTTCTGGCGACACGTCCAAGATCCGGCCGATTGCGGGGTTGCGCAAGTTGGCATCCACAACGATCACTTCCTGCGGACCGTGAAGCCTCGCCAGAAACGTGGCAAAAGCCAGAACAATGGACGTCACGCCCTCGAAGCGACGCGAAGCGGTAAATTGAACCGCACGCGATCCGCCGGATTCATCCCTTTGAAACAAAGCCCTGTCCAAGCGGTGAAATTCGTCAGGGAACGAGGAGAGGAGTTGTCCGATCATGACGGCCCCCTGTCATTGTAGTCAGGTAAAGTGATTAGCTTGGGCCGAGCGCAAAGTCAAGAAGCGCCGCCCGAATCCTGATCTTAAAAATAAAATATGTAATAGTAATATATTACAAAGATTAACATTATTTAAGTTTATATTATTTATTTAAGTATTGACTATTATGTATTTATTTGATAGCTTACAACCAAGGCGACTGCCAGCCGAACGGCCCACTTGACACACATTTGTCATGGCAAACGTTGCGCACACGTTCGTCGGAGCCACCATCGGCGGAGCAGACATCGCTGGTGCCGCAATTGTGGAGAATCATTGCTCTACCCGAGTTGGCGGCGGAGAGAGGTTCGGGCACTGAGTTCTCTGTGGCACATGCGTTCGGTAACGCGGGGACCGGCGCTTGGAGTTGTAATTCAGGGTGCGGTTTGAGCGCATGATTCGTCGGCAGACTCTCTGATTCATCGCTCAAGTTCGAATTTGGGAGTATCCGAGATGGCGACGAAGAAACACAAGGAAAATCCGGTTTGCCTCCGTGGATCGATACGGGAATCAAACAATCTCCGGAGCGAGGTTGAGGCATGTCCGAGATCGGCTAATCTCGTGCCGGACGGGCCCAAGCCTGCTGTATCGCGTCGGGCGGGTTTGGGATCGGATGAAAAACCGAGAATAAAGTCCCTCTCGGTCAAGAATCGTTCCAAGTTGAAGAACTTGGCCCTGATCTCCCGGCTGTGCCTGGTCTCCTTCCTCGTTGTAGTGGTCATGGCGGTGGTCACCTATCTGGCTACTGCCGATCGATTCAGTGTTGAGACGAAGCTCCTCTTTGTGTCCCCGGAGCAAAAGTACGGTATCCCCTGGCCGTTGGAAAAGGAACTGGACATGCTAAAGAGCCCGCAGCTCGCTTTCCTCCTGGCTCAGGACGTTTGCACCGGCTCTGATACCCTTCCGGTCAAGCGTTCAGGGTGGAATTTCGAAGCCGCGGCTGCGCCCGCAAAAATAGGGGATGACCCGGACGGGAAATACAGGAGTACCTCTGATTTTATGAAATGGTTTTCCGATGAACTCGTTGTGGAGACTTCGCTCGCTCCAGGCACTGCTGCAGTGAAATTGTGTCTTCGGGGTGACGATCCGGAGTTTCTGAAGAATGTTCTCAATGGATATGTTCGTTTATACACCGATTACCGCAGAGGTCTGGCGGAGGAGGCCGAGCGTGAGTTTCACGAGATGTCCGCCCGGACTGCACCAGTGTCCGCAAGCTCTTCCGTCGACTCCGTAAAGGATCAACTGCAGAAACTTGAACTGCAGAGCCGTGAGTGCGAATTGGCGTTGAAACTTCTCGCATCCGGGAAAGGTCCTTTCAGCGGATTCTTCCCGGCAGTAAAAATTGAGGGTATTCCGACTCTGTCCCATTTTCAGCAAAAAATAGTAGAGCTCGAAATCAGCAAACGCAGCCTCAATGTCCGGTATACGCCCCAGAGCAGAGAAGTCCGAAATATCGATAAGGAAATGCAAGGAATCAAGAGCGCAATGCGTGAATGCCTGTCGGAGCACCTTCATTTTCTTCAGAAAGAGAAAGACCTGATCTCAGCCCAAAAAACGGAATCGGGAAGAAACAGGGGACCGACGGCCAAGCGTTCGTCCAGCCAGTGTTCCGGTCGTCTGGCGAACGGAGACGTCTGGTTTTGCCTGACCGGAGGCCTGCGAATTATTCAGGACAAACCCTCGATCTCGAAAAAACCTGTCCTGGTAAGAGCCGGCGAGTACACCAATTCCCTTTCCGTGTACTTGTCCGCGGCACTGACCCCCGAGGGCGGTTTCGATATTGAAAACGATTACTTCGGGAGCACCTTTCGTGCGAAGGATGCAAGTCGAGCACATGAGGATCACCTGTCCTGTGACGCGGAATCAGCGAAGTCGACTTGCGGACTACGTCTCAGCGACGCGGAGAACAGGGAAAGTCTACATAAGAAATGAGAGCACCAGGAAAGCTGATTTCCGCTCTTCCGGTTTCCGTTGGAGAATGTCGGCATGTCCTACACTAGTGAAATGAATCCGAATCCTTCAAGACTGCACGAGCGTTCGACGTGGGTAGCCCTTGCGGTTTCACTCTTCGTGATGGTGATGTCCGTTTCAGTACCGGTCGAATCAACAGCCGAGCCCCTGGAGTATCATGCGTTCGCCGCACTGGATGTCCAGGCGAATTTCAGTTGGATCAACGGGAGAATGGGTTTCGAGCAGGAAATAGGTGGAATAGGAACACTCAACGACTTCCGCAACGATTTAGGTTTGCCCCAGGAAAACAGAACCTTGCAGATAAATTTGGCGGTCCGTCCCCTGGAACATCACGTTCTGAGGATGTACGGCAGGATTCCCGAATATTACACGGGCGAGACCATCGCCACGAGAGAGCTGAGAACACGGCTTGTGAGCCTCAATCCACCGACGCCCCACATCTATCCTGCCGGTACTGAGATAAAAAGCGAGCTTCGCACCGCGATGTTCGGATTCGGCTACGATCTGGATCTCCTGGTCGGACCGCGATGGTACGGAGGGCTGAACGGCGATCTCAAGTACTTGGATCTGCAGGTGAGAATGGGCAGCGCCACATCGTCACTTGAGGACACCATCACACTGGACGAACTGATCCCATGCCTGGGTGCGCACGTGCAAACCCGATGGCCGTTCCTGGCGGACAGAATATTTGCAGCTCCTACTGCCGGAGGATTCGCCCGGATGGCATACGGCATCACGCCCAACTTCCTTAACTACGTGGACTGTTCCATGGGACTCACGTGCAGCCTCAGGCCTTCGTATTGTGCTGCGATAGAGGCAAAGGTCGGGTACGAGCACGAAAGCGTTTTCCACAACCAGGAAATTGGATCCGGACGAACGGTGGAATTGAAGAGGGACGGAATATTCGTCTCTCTGGACGCGATTTTCTAGCGAGGAACGGGAATTATGGATACCCGAAACGGAAAACCTTCTTGCAAGGCGGCAATCACTGTCTTCTTGCTCGTACTGATCTTGAACGGGTGTGTGATTCCTCATCATCGCGTGGTTGTAAACGAGACACCTCTGGAAATGGTTAACCACATCACTCTGCATTTTCCCACTTCTCTGTACAGGCTTGCCACGGGAGACGTGCTGGAATTCATCTACTTGACGTCAATAGGAGCCACTGCCGGCCCTTATAGGCTCGGAATCAAAGACGCTCTGGACGTAGAATTCACGTACCAGCCTGAATTGAACCGGACGGTTCGCGTAAGGCCGGATGGTAAAATAAGTATTCCCAGGAAAGACGACGTATCCGTTATCGGTATGACTGCCGACGACGTGAAAAGAATGCTCAAGCGGACGTACGCCGACCTCCTGAAAGACCCTGACATAACGGTCACCGTCAGGGAGTTCAACGCGAAGCTGGATGAGCTGCAAAAAACGCTCGCGACAGCTCCCAACGGCCAGGCCAGAGTAGTAGCGGTTCGGCCCGACGGGCACATGTCGCTGCCGCTGATTCCCGACGTCAAAGCCGAGGGCCTCACCGTTCCCCAACTGACGGATAACGTCAACAAGCTCTATTCCCGCATCATGCCCAACATGAACGTTTCCGTGATACTCAAGGAAGTCGTGGGTGAAGTGATATTCGTGGACGGAGAGGTGGCACGGCCGGGGGTTTTCTCCACAAGAGGGCAACTCACCGTTCAGCAGGCGATAGCGATCGCCGGAGGGACGCGAGAAACTGCAGAGCCCCGTACAGTGTTGGTGGTATCCAAGGGGCCGGATGGAAGATTCCTGGCGCGCACCACGGATCTCACCAAACTCACCTCAGCATCGGATTTCATGCTCAAGCGCAACGATCTGGTCTACGTTCCACGTAGTACCATCGCACGGGCCGACATATGGGTCGATCAAAACATCCGCCGGTTGCTGATGTTCACCGGCTGGTCCCTGGGACTCCAGACGGAAGTCGGCAGGACCACGGTGAGATGACGTGAATTCACGGAGGCGCCATTCATCACCGGATACTAATGCGCTTTCAAATACGTGAAATCGGGGAGGAACTTTTTGTAAGACGTTCCTCCCCGAACCCCACCTGAAGAACTTTTAACACTCGCCGGAACCTTCATTTCTTCGGCGGAAATGCAGGTTCCGGCGCATGATAGAAGTTTCTGGGAGGGGGTTTGGGCGGGACACTCTTTACAACGGAATTATTCACTTGAGAAAGAATGTGACCGTCATTGCGAGGGCGTAAGCCAGTGGCAATCTCCTGACCGTTAAGAACAGATTGCTTCGTCGTTTCACTCCTCGCA
>Ga0187785_10000342_pt1 | contig 17573 bp, 16 predicted proteins | sample 0815_BV2_4_20_MG_FD_132466 | JGI IMG/M metagenome (GOLD analysis project Ga0187785, IMG submission 132466) | Tropical peat soil microbial communities from peatlands in Department of Meta, Colombia - 0815_BV2_4_20_MG | ecosystem: Environmental > Terrestrial > Soil > Wetlands > Peat | place...
CTCTCTTCGCACCTCGCCATTCTCACCCGCGCGGCGCTCGTCGCTTCGCGCAAAGAGGGCCGCTCGGTCATCTATGCGATGAACGTGGCCGGCACCCGCGCGCTGCTCTCCTTCCTGGTCGAGGATTGCTGCCGCGCCGAGCCGAATGTCTGCGACAAGCTGATCGAATCCGCGCTCGCCGAATGTTGCCCTGCAACCTCGGCAGCGCGGTGTAGCGCTTAGAATCGAGGAGGGAGTCATGCAGGTCGTGAAACAGCCGGAACCCCTTAACGTGCTCTTCCTCTGCACGGGAAACTCGGCGCGCTCGGTCTTGGCTGAATGCATCTTGAGCCGACTGGGGATGGGCAAGTTTCGCGCCTTCAGTGCCGGCAGCCACCCGGCAGGCAAGGTCAACCCTCTGGCGCTGAACATCTTGCGCAAGTCGAATTACGACGTCTCCAAGCTCCGCTCGAAATCGTGGGACGAGTTTGCGACTCCGGACGCGCCGAAACTCGACTTCGTGTTCACCGTTTGCGATGACACGGCAAACGAGGCGTGCCCGATCTGGCCCGGCCAGCCAGTGACCGCCCATTGGGGCTTGCCCGATCCCGTAAAGGCACAAGGGAGCGAGGCCGAGCGCAGCCTCGCCTTCGCCGACACGATGCGCATGCTCACCCAGCGCATCGGCATCTTCGTGAGCCTGCCGCTCGAGAAATTGAGCAAGCTCGCGCTGCAGAAAGAGCTCGATGCCATCGGCAAGACCAAAGCCTCTGCCAAAGAGACGGCTTAGCCAGGTTTGCCCCTTACCCCGATGCCTCGCAGCGCTGAGGCTTTTAGCGCCATTCATACCTGCTCGGCGCGAACCAATGCTTTGCGCGGACCTCTTGCAACAGCGAGGGATCGATATACGGCAGGATGGTCTTCACGAACGCCTTCTCGACCTGCTGATATTCGTCTTTGCAGCGCGGAGCGCGCGCCTTCAGGAACTTGTCGGCGAGCTCCTTGAAGCGATCGGGATCATTCCCATAGCCAAGGCAAAGCTGGTTCAGGAATCGCTCCATCGAGGTGGAGTGCACCTCGGCATAGTAGTCAAGGTACAACATGATCCTCGCGTCGGTGAGCCAGAACCAGCCGGCTCCCTTGGTCACGGTTTCCGCGAGGTCTTTGTCGAACTGAAGGGCTATGAACTCCGCGATCTCGTCGGCGGCGTCCTCCTCGCGCCCGAACACGGGAACGCGTAGCAGATCGACGAAGGCGTGACCCGTTTCGTGGAGCAACAGTCCGACCATCGCGCCCAGGAAGACTTGTTCCGGCACGAAACCTTCCTCGGTCACGCCGGTGGGCCTGCTCTTCTCCAAGCGATCCACATATTCATAGCAAAAGTGGATCGCGTGCTCCTGCTCGGAGTAATACGCCATCAACTCGGCGTCTTGGTAGCACTCGATCGCCCAGATTCTGAGCGTCGTCGGCAACCGCACGGGCGCCAGGAATTGCGCGAGCTCCTCGAGCATGCCGCTCCTTTTCATTCGCTCGTAAACACCTTGCAGGCTGTCGGACCTTGGCTCGATATAGTCCACAATGACTCGGTTTGGCCGAAAGTCCTCCGCCAATGCCGGTCCCGCCGGAAAGACCGAGACCGCAAGCGCCAAGGTCAGTCGGAGAGCGAGCTTGACGGCTGACATCTCTCTCCCGCCTCGCATTGGCCGTCCAAAGTTGCGGCGCATGTTGGTCACTCGCGCTTGATCGGGGGAAGCCAAGGCATCGCCCGCACCTTCTGCAGCAAGATTTGATCGACATGGGGCAGGATCGTCGCATCGAAGGCCTGCTGGACTCGCACGTAGTCCTCTATGCACTTGTCGATGCGCCGGGTCGGGATGTCGAAATTTCTGGCGAGAAAGCCGTAAGCCTTTGGATCGCTAGCGTAGGCCATGCACAGGATGCCGTAGAACAGGCGCGCCTCGGGGTCGCGGACGTAGTAGAAGTCGCCTCCCGCTCCGGTCATAGTCGTCTGCGCCAGATACCAAGCTGAACCCATCAGGGTCTTCCAGGCGATCTGATCGCCGAATTGCGTCATGAGGTAGCCTGCCAGCCGGTTCGCGGCTTCGTCGGCAGTTCCCCAGACGGGCACATCCAGGATGTCGAACAGCGCGAGCGCCGTCTTCTGCAGCGCTGTCATGACGATGGGGGCAACGATCAGATCCTCCCTCTTCAGGCGTCCCCGGTTTTCGCCCGTGAGCGCGCCGGGCCCTAGTAGGATTTCTGCTTCCACGGGCAGCGTCTGCTCGATCCGTCTCACATCTTCGTAGCAGATGATTACCGGACCACCCGGCTCATAGGCTCCGCTGTTGTTACCGCATTGCTCGGCCTGCACGAGCAGCCGGCGCGGGAGTTTGAGCGGCGAAAGGAAGGTTTTTAGCTGCTCTAGAACCTCGCGGTTCTTGAGGCTGAGATACGCCGGCCTGAGTTCGTCACTCTCAGGCGCGACATAAGAGATCTCGATCTGGTCGACATCATCAGCTTGGCAGGCTGCGGGCTTGCAGACGACCGCGAGGCAGGCGGACAGAAGTCCGAATGTGACAACACTCAGTAAGCGAGTCATGCGCACCTCGTGTCAATCCGCAAACCGGAACCTTGCCGCACTATTGCTGGCTGAATTTATTGCATCTTCAGAGGGCGGACGGCAGGGGGCGGATGCGAGCCGTCGCGTTGACAAGGGTAGGCGCCCCTCTTATGTCTCAACCAATTCGGCTTCCCGGCATTTTTTTGACGCTTTCCCAACGGTGATGGGGATCGGCTTGGGAGCGTCCTTGCGATCTTAAGAGGTCCTGATCAATGCTTTCCTTCGGCGCTATCGCCAGCAAGGTCTTCGGCTCAGCCAATGACCGGAAACTGAAGAAATACGGTCCCCTTGTTGATGAGATCAATGCGCTGGAGCCTGACACCGCGGCTCTCTCGGACGAGGCCTTGCGCGCCCGCACCGTCGACTTCCGCAAGCGCCTCGAGCACGGCGCCGAGCTCGACGATCTGCTCCCCGAAGCCTTCGCCACCGTGCGCGAAGCCGCCAAGCGCACGCTCGGCCAGCGCCATTTCGACGTGCAGCTGATCGGCGGCATGGTCCTGCACGAAGGTCGCATCGCCGAGATGAAGACCGGCGAAGGCAAGACGCTCGTCGCGACACTGCCCGTCTATCTCAATGCGCTCGCCGGCAAGGGCGTGCACGTCGTCACCGTCAACGATTATCTCGCCAAACGCGACGCGGCCTGGATGGGCGCCATCTACAAGTTTCTCGGGCTTTCGGTCGGCTGCATCCTGCACGACCTGAACGATCAGCAGCGCCGCGAGCAATATGCCTGCGACGTCACCTACGGCACCAACAATGAGTACGGCTTCGACTATCTCCGCGACAATATGAAGTACGCCGCCGCGGAGATGGTGCAGCGCGGCCACTCCTTCGCCATCGTCGACGAAGTGGACTCGATCCTGATCGATGAGGCGCGTACCCCACTCATCATCTCTGGCCCGCTCGATGACCGCTCCGAGCTGTACAACACCATCGATACCTTCATCCCCAAGCTCGAAAAGAGCGACTACGAGCTCGACGAGAAGACCCGCATCGTGTCCCTGACCGAAGCGGGCAACGAGAAGATCGAAGGCCTGCTCAACCAAGCGGGCATGCTCAAGGGCGATTCGCTCTACGACATCGAGAACGTGACCGTCGTCCATCACGTGCAGCAAGCGCTCCGCGCGCATACGCTGTTCCAGCGCGATCGCGACTACATCGTCAAGAATGACGAGGTAATCATCATCGACGAGTTCACCGGGCGCATGATGCAGGGGCGCCGCTATTCCGAGGGGCTGCACCAGGCGCTCGAGGCCAAGGAGCGTGTGAGCGTTCAGCCCGAGAACCAGACGCTCGCTACCATCACCTTCCAGAACTATTTCCGCCTCTACCAGAAGCTCGCCGGCATGACCGGCACGGCCGTCACCGAGGCCGAGGAGTTCATGGACATTTACGGCCTCGACGTGGTCGAGGTGCCGACCAACATGGACATGATCCGTGCCGACGAGGACGACGAGGTCTATCGCACGGCGCAGGAAAAATACCGGGCGATCATTTCACTCATCAAGGAAGCGCAGAAGCGCGGCCAGCCGATGCTGGTCGGCACCGTGTCGATCGAGAAGTCGGAGATCCTGTCCGAGTTGCTCAAGAAGGACAAGGTGCCGCATCAGGTGCTGAACGCGCGCTACCACGAGCAGGAGGCCAAGATCATTGCCCAGGCCGGCGTGCCCGGCGCGGTGACCATCGCCACCAACATGGCCGGCCGCGGCACCGACATTCAGCTTGGCGGCAATCCCGACATGCTCACCGAGGACTGGATCGCTTCCGAGAAGGAGAAGGGCAACGAGACGACGCCCGACGCCATCGCCGCCAAGCGCAAGGAGATCTTGGCAGAGGTCGCCAAGAAGAAGGACAAGGCGCTTCAAGCCGGCGGCCTTTACGTGATCGGCACCGAGCGCCATGAGAGCCGGCGCATCGACAATCAGCTCCGAGGCCGCTCGGGCCGCCAAGGCGACCCCGGGCGCTCGCGCTTCTTCCTCTCGCTCGAGGATGACCTGATGCGCATCTTCGGCTCGCAGCGCATGGACGGCATGCTGGGTGCGCTCGGCTTGAAGGAGGACGAGGCCATCGTCCATCCCTGGATCAACAAGGCACTGGAGAAGGCGCAAGCCAAGGTCGAGGCGCGCAACTTCGACATCCGCAAGAACCTGCTCAAATACGACAACGTGATGAACGATCAGCGCAAGGCGATCTTCGAGCAGCGCCGCGAGCTTCTGAGCGATGCCGACCTGTCCGAGACCATCGCCGACATGCGCCGCCACGTCATCGACGATCTCGTCGTCACGAGCATTCCCGAGAAATCGTATGCCGAGCAGTGGGACATCCCGACGCTGAAACAGGCGATGCAGGATATTTTCGGTCTCGACTTGCCGCTCGCCGATTGGGCCGCTGAGGAAGGGATCGGCGAGGACGAGCTGCATGAGCGCCTGATCAAGGCCGTCGACGAGCGGTTCGCCAAGAAGGCCACCGATTTCGGACCTCAGATCATGCGGCAGATCGAGCGCGCCGTCCTGTTGCAGACACTCGATGGACTGTGGCGCGAGCATCTCGTGACGCTCGATCATCTTCGCCAGGTCATCGGCCTACGCGGCTACGGCCAGCGCGATCCGCTCAATGAATACAAGAACGAGAGCTTCACCCTGTTCGAGCACATGTTGGCGCGTTTGCGCGAGGCGGTCACAGGCCAGCTGATGCATGTCGAGCTCGCCAAGCAGGAGGAGGTGCCGCCGCTCGAGCAGGCCGAGCTTCCGCCGATGGAAGTTCACCACCTCGACCCGACCACGGGCGAGGACGAGTTCGCGCTCGAGCCCGCCAATGGGGGCGGCAACGGCCGTGGCGCCGCCAAACCCCAGCGCGCACGCAAGGCGGGCGCCTCCACTGCGGGCGCGCGCAAAGCGGCGGGCACTGCCCCTGCCGCCGCCGCCGCTGCGGTCAACCCCGCCGATCCCTCGACGTGGGGCAAGGTGCAGAGGAACGCGCTTTGCCCGTGCGGCTCAGGCAAGAAATACAAGCACTGCCACGGCACATTTGCGAGCTAGGTGCCCTCCCCCTCTCGCCTTGGTGGAGCAGATACCCTGTAGAGCCGCGCCCTCGGCATTCTAATTCTCAGGTTTCGGAACGGGCTGGTTTTCTTCGTTATCGCCGACCGCATTGACCGGCAACCTGGAACGCCGCAATATTTCCAAAGACCGACAAAATGTCTGCATGCTTCGGCCCTTCAGGTTGGGGCATGCACCCAACCCTCAGCGTGATTTGGATCTGCCTCAGGCAACCCTGAATAGCGACCGCTGTAAGAGATGGGATGGACACGATGGCTGCCGGGGATTGCTACTCTGCGCAATTACCAAGCAGAGTGGCTATCCCATGACATTGTCGCCGGCCTCGTATTAACAACGATGTTGGTGCCGGTTGGCATCGCCTATGCCGAGGCATCCGGCGTGCCTGGGATCAACGGTCTGTACGCGACGATCGTGCCGTTGATAGCCTATGCGCTTTTCGGCCCCAGTCGCATTCTGGTTCTTGGCCCGGACTCATCGCTCGCAGCCGTCATCCTCGGCGTTGTCTTCCCGCTTTCTGGCGGAGATCCGGTTCGAGCCGTCGCGCTGGCCAGCCTGATGGCGATCGTTTCAGGAGCCGTGTGCATCTTGGCCGGCGTGGCGCGTCTCGGCTTCATAACCGAGCTTCTGTCGAAACCGATCCGTTACGGCTACATGAACGGAATCGCCCTGACGGTATTGATCAGCCAACTGCCTAAGCTTTTCGGTTTTTCGGTCGAAGGCGATGGGCCGTTGCGGAAATCATGGGCCATAACCGAGGCGATCTTGAATGGAAAAGCGAACTGGACGGCGTTTGCGGTCGGCGCCGGCACATTGGCCTTGATCCTCTTGCTCAAACACAACAAGCGCGTGCCTGGGATACTGATTGCTGTGGTCGGCGCTACGGCAATCGTCGGTGCATTCGATTTGGCCGCGCGCGCTCATGTATCGGTTTTGGGTTCCCTTCCTCAGGGGTTACCCGCATTCGCTTTCCCGCAAATAAGCCAAAGCGACATCGTCCCGGTCGTCATTGGGGGTTTGGCCGTGGCGCTCGTATCGTTCGCCGACACGAGCGTGCTGTCCCGCGCTTACGCGGCGCGAACAGGTGCGAAGGTCGATCCCAATCAGGAGATGGTCGGGCTCGGTGCGGCTAATTTGGCCGCCGGATTGTTTCAGGGCTTTCCGATCAGCAGCAGTTCGTCGCGAACCCCGGTTGCGGAAGCTGCCGGAGCTCGAACCCAGTTGACCGGAGTCGTCGGAGCGCTCGCCGTCGCCCTGCTGTTATTAGCCGCACCCAATCTGCTCCAGAATCTGCCCACGGCGGCCTTGGCCGCAGTCGTCATCGCCTCAGCCATCGGCCTGTTCGAGATCGCCGACTTGATGCGAATTTATAAGGTCGAGCCTTGGGAATTCTGGCTATCGATAGTGTGCTTCTTGGGTGTTGCGGTTTTCGGTGCGATCCCGGGCATCGGCTTAGCGGTTGTGATCGCCGTCATCGAGTTCTTGTGGGGCGGTTGGCGCCCGCACTCTGCGGTGTTGGGGCGTCCGGACAATGTCGAGGGTTACCACGACATCGAGCGTTACCCCAACGCTCGCCAAATACCCGGACTCGTTCTCTTTCGTTGGGACGCACCTCTGTTTTTCGCCAATGCCGAGTTGTTCCGCGAGCGTGTCTTGGATGCGGTCGCAAGATCAACTGGTCAGGTGCGCTGGGTGGTCGTTGCGGCAGAGCCGGTTACGGACATGGACATCACCGCCGCCGACGCTCTCAGCGAATTGGACGAGACCTTGCACAGCGCCGGAACCGAGCTGTGCTTCGCCGAATTAAAGGATCCGGTAAAGGACAAGCTTAAACGCTTTGGATTGTTTTCCCTGATTGGGGAAAGGAACTTCTTTCCGACGATTGAGGCTGCTGTCAGAGGCTACCTCCAAGATCAGGCTGATCCGTCCGACTAAGGAGCACCGCTGGATGACCTGGCTTCTGGTGTTCTTTCCAATCGCAATTGCTTTAGAGTTTTTGGCTCCTGAGCGTCCTCTCCTCATTTTCATCGCCTCGTCCCTGGCCATTCTGCCCCTCGCCGGGTGGATGGGCCGCGCCACGGAGCAACTTGCCGACCGGATGGGCGAGGGCGTCGGAGGGCTTCTCAATGCGACTTTTGGCAACGCGGCCGAGCTCATCATCGCACTCGCTGCCTTGCATGCCGGATTGCAAGACGTGGTCAAGGCGTCAATAGCTGGTTCGATTGTCGGTAACGTGCTGCTGGTGCTCGGCGGCGCAATGTTAGCCGGCGGATTAGGACGATCAGAGCAACACTTCAACGCCGCGGGCGCTCGCGCTCAAGCGACGATGCTGCTTCTTGCAGCGATTGCATTAGTGCTTCCTGCCGCCTTTCAAGTCGCCGAGAACACAAGTGCGCAGAGCCTTATTCGCCTCAGCGTCTCGATTTCCATCGTGCTCCTCGTGGTTTATGCGCTTTACCTTGTATTCGCGCTTGTAACCCATTCTGCGCTCTTCACCGGCGCCTACCACGAAGAGGAGAAAGGAACCGGTGTGCCGGTCGGTCGATCTGCCGCCGTGCTCGCCGGCGCTACCGCGGGAATCGTTTGGATGAGCGAGATTCTGGTGGGTGCAATAGAACCCACGGCACACGAGTTCGGTCTCAGCAATGTGTTCGTCGGAGTCTTCGTCGTCGCGATCCTGGGCAATGCAGCTGAGCATGCGACCGCGATAACCGCGGCCTTGAAGGACCGGATGGATTTGGCGCTTTCGATCGCAATTGGCTCGAGTATTCAGGTGGCCCTTTTTGTAGCTCCCGTCCTCGTGCTTGCCAGTCTTTTCGTCGGTCCCGCGCCGATGGATTTGGCATTTCCGGCTGGGCTCGTTCTGATGGTTCTACTGTCTGCGGTGATTATGAGCCAGGTTGCCGAAGATGGACGATCCGACTGGCTTAAGGGCGTGCAACTGCTCGCTGTCTATTTGGTCTTTGGTCTTGCCTTTTTCTTCTTGCCGACCCAAGCGCCGGCATGAAAAGCCGCGAGCGGGTTCGTGTCGGCCTCGACCCGTGGCGAAAATCCTGAGGTCTAGTTGGAGTTGGTGGCGACTTCGGGCGGGCAGCGCTGCTCGATGGCGCTTCCAATCGAAGTGGAACTCCCGGGCGAAAAGGCGTAGCGCCCGTTGCACACGCTGACGACCGGCGGCATCCGCGTCCGCTCAAATAGATCGTGTCCTTTCTTCAAGTCGGCCCAGAAACCGGCCCATTGGTCGGACCGCCGCGCATTCAGATTGGCGTCGGTCATCCGGAACGGGAAGACGTGCACCGGCACCCTCCCCTCGCCGGCGTCGAGCGCGGCCGTGACGAAGCGCCAAAGCTCGTCCACCACGGCGTCAGTCATGGCATAGCAGCCGACCGAGGAGCACCCGCCATGCACCATGATGAAGGAGCCATCGCGCCCCTTCGCCTTGTCGAACTCATTGGGGTAGCCGAGATTGAAGGCGCGATGCCAGCGGCTGTTCGGATTGAGCTGCTCTGCGGCGATCGTATAGAAGCCTTCGGGCGCCTGACGGTCGCCCTCATTCAGCTTGGGCCCGAGGCGCCCAGACCACAGGCATATGGGGTAAGTGGCGAAGCGCACGAAACGCCCGTCCTTCTCCACCCAAAGCTCGAGCTGTGACTCGAGCTTGAACAGGCGGAGCATCACCGGATCGCCGAGCTTCACCCCTTGCGCCGCCAGTCTCTCATCGAGATGGGCGAGGTCGGGCGTGCCGGCGAGAGGCTCACCTGCGTGGTAACGCGCTTGATGTTCGGCGCGCACAGCATTGATGCGCACGCGGTCGAGCGTTTGCCGCCCTTCCGGCGCGAGCGCGAACAGCACGGCACCGATCAGAACAGCGAGGATGAGGAGCGACAAGAATTCCCGCATTCGCGTCCAGAAGTCAGCGGTCCGAAATCAGCAATCGTACGTCAGAATGAGCCCCTCTGGTTTCAGATTTCTGAGTTCTGCTGTCCGTCACTTGCCCTTCGCCGTGCTCTTCGCCGGAGCTGGCGCCGGCGCCGGCGTTGAAACCGGCGTCGCCGGACCGAGCGTGAAGGCGCGATAGACCGGCTTTTGCGGGCCAAGGCTCAGGCCCAACACCATGGCGAGCGGCTTGGTGAGAGCCGCTTCGTTCGTTTTCTTGGTCGAAGCCACCTGCTCGGCGGGCGCGCGCGACACCGGCAATCTCTGCCACGCCGGACAAGCGCCGGCGGGATCGGGATGCGCGCCGCGATCGACGAAGGCCGCATTGACGAGATAGCGCTTCTCGCACACCGCGATGCGCGGCGGGAGATGCGTGACCTCGAAATAGTCGTAGCCCTCCTTGAGGTTCTTCCAGAAATCGTACCACTCATCCTTCTGGTGGGCGGTCATGTTGGCGGCCGTCATGCGGAAGGGATAGGCCTGGATCTGGAACGCCTCCTGCCCCCCCTGGAGCGCCTGATAGGCAAGGATGAAGATTTCCTCGATCACACCATCGGTCATCGCGTAGCAGCCGGCCGACGTGCAGTCGCCATGCACCATGATGTCCTGCCCGGTGCGGCCATAGGCGCGGTCATAGGCGTTGGGGAAGCCGACATTGAACGACAGATGGTACTTGCTGTTCGGGTTCATCTGCTCTTGCGATACGAGATAGAACCCCTCCGGGGCCTGACGGTCGCCCTGGCTCACCTTGGGCCCTAGTCCACCGGAATAGGAACAGATTGGATAGGTTTTGAAGAGATGGAAGCGTCCGTCGTCCTTGGCCTTCCACACTTCGAGCTCGGACTCGGCCTTGAAGATGCGGATGAGGATGGGCGCGTCCTCGGTCATGCCCTTCTGGGCGAGGAGCGCGCGGGTCTGGGGCGAAAGGGGCTTCATATAGGAGGGCGCGAACTGGCCGCAGCCGCCCAGCAGTGCGGCGACCGAAATCACCACGCTTGCCGCGAGAACGGCCGTGACCAACCCAGATCGAAGCATACGCGAGTGCCCCTTGCGCATCTCGGTCAAGATCGAATCTGCGAGGTTAAAGCGAAGTTAGCGCGGCTCGCGCGCGCTTTTCCTTCGGTTTCCCCCTTTTTGGCTCCCATTATAAGCTTTCCCGACTCTCGTTTGGACGGAAAAAATGTCGCTTTTTGGGGCAGATTTGGCCGCTAGCCGGCGCGGCCCATAGACAGAAACTTCTCGCGCCGGTCCTTGCGGATCTCCCCCGGCGAGAGATCGTCGAACTCGGCGATTGCGGCGAGGATGGTTTCGCCCGCGGCACGCACCACCTCGACCCCGTCACGATGGGCTCCGCCGATCGGTTCTGGGATGATTCCATCGATAATTCCGAGCCTTAGCAGATCCTGGGCGGTGATCTTCATATTCGTCGCGGCATCGACCGCCCGCGTCGAATCCTTCCACAAGATCGAGGCTGCGGCTTCCGGCGAGGCGACCGTGTAGATCGAATGCTCGAGCATGTAGATCCGGTTCGCCGTGGCGATGGCGACGGCGCCGCCCGACCCACCCTCGCCGATGATGACGGAGATGATCGGCACGCCGAGGCTGAGGCAGCAATCGGTCGAGCGGGCGATCGCCTCGGCCTGCCCCCGCTCCTCGGCGCCGATGCCAGGATAGGCGCCTGCCGTATCGACCAGGCTGACCACGGGAAGCGAGAAGCGGTCGGCCATCTCCATCAGCCGCACCGCCTTGCGATAGCCTTCGGGCCGCGCCATGCCGAAATTGTGCTTGATGCGGCCTTCGGTGTCGGATCCCTTCTCGTGACCGATGATCATCGCCGAGCGGCCCGACACCCGGCCGATGCCGCCGATGATGGCCTGGTCGTCGGCGAACGCGCGGTCGCCGGAGAGCGGCGTGAAGCCTTCCACGAGCCCGTCGATGTAGTGGCGGAAATGCGGACGCTCGGGATGCCGCGCCACTTGCGTCTTCTGCCAGGGCGTGAGCTCGGCGTAGGTCTCCTCCAAGGCCTCCTTGGCCTTGATCTCGAGCTTGGCGAGCTCCTCCTCGATCGAGACCGAGCGCTGCTCGGCGGCAAGCGCCTTCAACTCGGCGACCTTGCTTTCGAGCTCGGCGATCGGCTTTTCGAAATCGAGATACGTGCGCATCCGGCTTATGTGAGCCCTTCAAGGACGAGCAGTCCTCGGCTGATCTTGGCGAAAGAGATAAGGCAAAGGGAAGTTGCTGGTAAGTGGCCCTTAGGGCGGCACGCTGTCAACCCGCGCCCCCAACGAAAACCTAGCCGCGCTTGGTTAAACGGGCCCGGGCGAGAGGATGATGCTGCTCGACGAGACGCCTTAAGCGCTCCTCGATGACATGGGTGTAGATCTGGGTCGTCGAGATATCGGCGTGGCCGAGAAGCTGCTGCACCGTGCGTAAGTCAGCCCCGCGTTCGAGCAGATGGCTGGCAAAGGCATGGCGGAGCACATGTGGGGAGACCCGCGAGGGCTCGATCCCGGCTTGAAGGGCAAGCGCTTTCAGCTCCTGGCCGAAGCGCTGGCGCGTCAGATGCTCTCCGCCGGATGACGGGAAGAGCCAAGGCGAGGCGCCGCTGCCCTTCGCCTCGTCGTCGCGAACGGCCGCAAGATGAGCGGCGAGCGCCTCGCGTGCTGCATCGTTCAGCGGCACCAGCCGTTCGCGCCCCCCTTTGCCTTTAATAGTAAGAACGCGGTCGTCGGTCTTCAGGACCGCCCGGGGCAGCGCGATCAGCTCTGACACGCGCATGCCTGTGGCGTAGAGCGTCTCGAGCAGAGCATAGAGTCTGAACGCCCTTCGCCGCGCCGCCCCGTCTGCCGCCTGCTCGCTTGCATCTGACGCCGTCTTGAGCAGCGTCTCGACCTCTTCGAGCGATAGGATCTTGGGCAGCGGCCGCCCGAGCTTTGGGCTGTCGATGGCCGAGCTTGGATCGTCGCTCCGCAGGCCCTCGGCGAGAAGAAAGCGGAAGAACTGGCGAACGGCCGAGAGCTTCCGGGCGCGCGAGGTGGGCGCGAGGCCCTTCTTGGCAAGGCCGGCGAGGAAGGCGCGCAGATGATCGGCGCTCGCCGTCTCGGCGGTCTTGCCCTTGCTGACGAGAAACGCGAGAAACTCCGAGAGATCCCGCGCGTAGGCTTCGATGGTGTGTGCTGCGGCGCCGCGTTCCGCCATCAGCATATCGAGGAAGAGCTTAAGCTCGGAAGCGCCTCCCCCGCTTGATCCCTTCGCCGCTGCCAAAGGCTCACGCCTTTCGGCTTAAGCTTGCGTGCCCTCGACGCTTACTGCGCACGAGCCTTGCTCGCACTGTCCACGGGCGCCGAGGCGGGCGATGCAGCGGGAACTGGCGCAGACCCAGACGATCCCGTGGTGTCGGCGCTGGGCGTCGCAGCCGTCTCCTCCTGGATGCGGGCCTTGACGTTGCGCAAAGCCTTGGAGATTTCCTTGGGCTCAGGCTGGAAATATTCAGCAAGCACATAAAGGCTTCCAGCGACGACACCGGCGATCACCCCTATAACCATTAGGAATCGGAACAGTGTTGGCATCGCGGGCGCTCGTGATCCTAACCGCTTATTGGTCGCGAACAGGGCCCTATTATGACCCAAAACCGCCCAGCACTTTAACCTCTTTCATATCATGGACGATTCGACAGGGCGCGACCAGCGTGGGAAATTGCAACCAAGCCCTTGAGTCGCTGGGTGCGCGCAGCCGCTCTGAAGCTCGCGCCCCGACATTTTACCTCAGACGAACGGATGAGTCTCAGACTGGCCGAACATAGAACAGAGGACCGGAACGAGCGCTTGGCGGAGATTCGCGAGGCGCTGGGGCCGCGGAGCATCGTGCTGATCGGGCTCATGGGCGCGGGCAAGACGGCAGTCGGCCGTCGGCTCGCAAACCGGCTGGAGTTGCCTTTCATCGACGCCGACACCGAGATCGAGGTCGCCGCGGGCCAAAGCATTCCCGAGATCTTCGCCGAGCATGGCGAAGCCTATTTCCGCCAGGGCGAGCGCAAGGTCATTGCTCGCCTGCTCGAAAGCGGGCCGCAAGTGCTTGCCACCGGCGGCGGCGCCTATATGAATGCCGACACGCAGGCCAACATCAAGGCGCATGGTATCTCGATCTGGCTTAAGGCCGAGCTCCGCGTGCTGTTGAAGCGGGTGGGCCGGCGCGACAACCGGCCTTTGCTCGCCTCGGGCGATCCCGAAGCGGTGATGAAGACGCTGATGGCCGAGCGCTATCCCATTTATGCCGAGGCCGACGTGACGGTCGAAAGCCGCGACGTTCCTCACGACGTCATCGTGAGCGCCGTAATCGACGCCCTCGCCGCTAGGCTCGGCTGCAAAAAAGAGCGGGCTAAGGTTCCCGGCTGCAAGAAGGTGTGACAATGCGCGACGGCGCGACCGCTCTCGCCGCCCGCGAGGGCGAGACGATCATCGAGTTGGCACTTCCGGGCCGAAGCTATGCCATCGTCATCGGCGAAAACCTGCTCGCCTCGTCAGGCCGGCGGATCGCTGCCGCCATGAGAGGGGCGCGCGCGGCGATTGTGACCGACGCCAATGTGGCCGCGCTGTATCTTCCAGCTCTCAAAGCAAGTCTCGCCGAGCAGGGGCTTCTGCTCGGAGAGGTGGTGGTCGAGCCCGGTGAGTCGAGCAAGTGCTTTCCCGTGCTTGCTTCGCTTTGCGAGCGCTTGCTCGAACTCGGGGTGGAGCGTGGCGACTGCGTGATCGCCTTTGGCGGCGGCGTCGTGGGCGACTTGGCCGGCTTCGCCGCGAGCATCTTGCGTCGTGGAGTCCGCGTCGTGCAGACGCCGACCACGCTGCTGGCCCAGGTCGATTCGGCGATCGGCGGCAAGACCGGGATCGACACCAAGCAGGGCAAGAACCTGATCGGGACCTTCCACCAGCCGAGCCTCGTCCTCGCCGACATTGCCGTGCTCTCGACGCTGAGCCCCCGCGAGTTCCGCGCCGGCTATGCCGAAGTGGTGAAATATGGGCTGCTCGGCGATGCGCCGTTCTTCGCCTGGCTCGAAGCGAATTGGTCTGCGGTGTTCTCAACGGCGGGCGCGGAGCGCCGCTATGCGGTCGAGACCAGCGCCCGCGCCAAGGCTCACATCGTCGAGGCCGACGAGAAAGAGGAGAAGGGCACGCGCGCTCTGCTCAATCTCGGCCACACCTTCGGGCACGCGCTGGAGGCCTATGCCGGCTATTCGGACCGCTTGTTGCATGGAGAGGCGATTGCGATCGGCATGCGGCTCGCTTTCACCTTCTCGGTCGAACTCGGGCTTTGCCCGCCTGAAGATGCCGCCCGGGTCGAGCGGCACCTCGCCGCCGTCGCCCTTCCGGTGAGGATTGCCGCGATCCGCGGCGCCACGCCGACGCCAGAGGCATTGATGCGCCTGATGGCGCAAGACAAGAAAGTGCAAGGCGGCAAGCTCGCTCTGGTGCTCGTGCACGGCATCGGCAAGGCTTTCGTCGGCCATGACGTGTCGGTGCCCCGCCTAACCGATTTCCTCGCCCGGGAGTGCGCCACAGGATGACGTTAGGCTTGGGAATTACGCTTGGCGCGATCCTCGGTCTTTTGCTCGCCTCGGCCTTCTTCTCCGGCTCTGAGACAGCGCTGACCGGGGCGTCTCCCGCCAAGATGCATGCGCTCGAGAAGGACGGCAACGCCCGCGCCCGCGTGGTGAACTATCTGCTCACTGTGCGCGAGCGCTTCATCGGCGCCATTTTGCTCGGCAATACGCTCGCCAACATCGCCGCCTCTGCGCTCGCCACCAGCCTGTTCCTCACCTTGTTCGGCGAGAAAGGCGTGTTCTACGCCACGGGCGTGATGACGGTGATCGTCGTGCTGTTTGCCGAGGTGCTACCCAAGACCTACGCCATCCTCAATGCCGACCGCATGGCCCTTGCCGTCGCCCCGGTCGTCAATTTCGTGGTGGCGGTGCTCGCGCCGGTGACCGGCGCCATGCAGTTTCTGGTGCGCCACACGCTCCGCCTATTCGGCGTGTCGATCAGCGACGATGCCGAAGTGCTCTCGGCGCACGAAGAAATCCGCGGCGCGATCGAGTTGCATCACAAGGAGGGCGGCGTGGTGAAGCTCACCCGCGACATGCTGGGCGGCGTGCTCGATCTCCGCGAGCTGACGGTCTCCGACATCATGGTGCACCGGACCAAGATGGACACGTTGAACGCCGACCTGCCGCCGGAGGCGATCGTCGACGCCGCGCTGAAAAGCTCTCACACCCGGCTTCCGCTGTGGCGCGGCGAGCGCGAGGAGATCGTCGGCGTCCTCCACGCCAAGACTCTGCTCCGCGCGCTGCGCGACTCCAAGGGCGACTTGAGCAAGATCGATATTTTCGCGATTGCCGCCCCTCCATGGTTCGTGCCGGACACCACCACACTCAAGGACCAGCTCAACGCCTTCTTGAAGCGCAAGGCGCATTTCGCCATCGTCGTCGACGAGTACGGCGAGGTGATGGGCCTCGTCACCCTCGAGGACATCATGGAGGAGATCGTCGGCGACATCACCGACGAGACCGACATCGCGGCGTCTCTGGCCAAGCCGCAGGCCGACGGCTCAGTGATCGTCGACGGCATGGTGCCGATCCGCGACGTGAACCGGCTCATGGACTGGGACATCCCCGACGAGGAGGCGACGACGGTCGCAGGGTTGGTGATTCACGAGGCGCAGACCATTCCCGAGGCCGGCCAAGCCTTCACCTTCCATGGCTTCCGCTTCGAGGTGCTGCGGCGTCAGCGAAACCGCATCACGACCCTCCGCGTCACTCCCTCGGCAAAGAAGCGCGCCAAGGCCAAGAAGAAAGCAAGCCAAGCGTCGTGAGAAACTAGGTCCGCGAGCGTTCCTGCGGCGCAACCGCGGTGATGGCAAGCGCGTGGATCTTACCGGCAAGCTCCTCGGCGAGAACTTGATTGACCATGCGGTGACGCTCGATGCGCGACTTGCCGGCGAAGACCGGCGACACCACTTTGATGGTGAAATGACTCTCGCCGGTTCCGGGCGAGCCGCGATGACCGGCGTGGCGATGCGAGTCGTTGACGACTTCGAGCGCCTCCGGCGCGAAGGCCTGCTTCAGCTTTCGTTTGATCTCGTCCTCGACGCCCATCGCCCGCTCCTAGAATCTTTAACCGATCACCATATCCTAGTTGGTGTCCCAAGGGCCATTCTTGTCGTGACCGCCATAGCTTCCCATAATGCGGGCTCCATGAAGCTCGACTCGAAATTCTTCGACCGCCTCCGCGTCAAGCCGGACGAGAACCGGCTGTTGCGCGATGCCTGTCCGAGTTGCGAGTCGCCGGGCTGCAAGGAGCCCGGTCTCTACCCTGCGCCCAAGGGGCGAGGGCACGAGGGCCAGTACCACCGCTTCTGCCTCGACCATGTGCGCGAGTACAACAAGTCTTATAACTATTTCTCCGGTCTTCCCGATGAGGCCGTCGCCAAGCACCAGAAGGACGACATGATCGGCCACCGCCCGACCTGGTTCGTCGGTGTCAACGCCTGGTCGCGCAGCCGGGCCGGCAAAGGCGGAGCGCGCCGCAACGGCTTCGTCCACCGCTTCACCGCCTCTGATCCTTTCGGCTTGTTTCCCGAGCGCGAGGCAAAGACCAAGCCGGGAACGGCGGAAGCGCGGCCGATTCGCCGCGCCGAGCGGAAATGCCTGCGTCAGCTCAATCTCGAGGACACCGCCTCCAAGGCCGACATCAAGGCGCGCTTCAAGGAGTTGGTTAAACGCCTCCACCCCGACCACAACAAGGGTGACCGCACCTCGGAGGATAAGTTGCGCGAAGTGATCCAAGCCTATAACTATCTGAAACAGGCGGGGCTTGCGTGACAGTCGCTTGCCAACCCTACCCCCAACACCGCGGCTTACGCTGCACGCGAGCCCCTTTGCAACGCGACCAAACAGGCTTCCACCATCATGACCCTGCAAACTTCTGAGC
>Ga0187785_10000343_pt1 | contig 17569 bp, 16 predicted proteins | sample 0815_BV2_4_20_MG_FD_132466 | JGI IMG/M metagenome (GOLD analysis project Ga0187785, IMG submission 132466) | Tropical peat soil microbial communities from peatlands in Department of Meta, Colombia - 0815_BV2_4_20_MG | ecosystem: Environmental > Terrestrial > Soil > Wetlands > Peat | place...
GCAGCCGCTCGTCGGCGAGTACGCGTGCGAGCCCGTCGGCGATGTCGGCCACATCCTCCGGGTCCACCAGCAGGGCCGCGTCGCCAGCGGTCTCGGCCACGGCCGGGGTCGTGGAGCCGAGCACGGCCACCCCGCGCGCCATCGCTTCGACGACGGGCAGCCCGAACCCCTCGTACAGGGACACGTACGCCACCAGATCCGCTCCGCGGTAGACGGCGTCCAGATCGGCCGCGTCCAGCGGGCCGGTGCGCACGATCCGCCCCGGGCCCGGCCGAGCCTGCTCGGCGTCGACCTCCTCCACGCCCCAGCCATCCGGTCCGGCGAGCACGAGCGCGTGCGGGACGTCGGGCGCGACCTGACGGTAGGCGCGGATCAGGCGCACCTGGTTCTTCCGCGGCTCGATCGTGCCGGGAGCCAGTACGTAGGGCCGGTCGATGCCGAGGCGTCCCAGCACCGCCTCGGGGTCCTGCGTGCCGGCGGCGAGCGACGCCGCGAGCGGCGTCACCCGGATCCGCTCGGGATCGGCTCCGCGGTCGCGAAGGTCGGCGGCCGTGGCCGCCGACGGCGCCAGGAGGACGTCCGCGCGGCGGATCGCCGCGCGGACGCCGGCTCGGTAGAGCCACCGCCAGATGGGGGGGAACGCGCGCGGATACCGGTCGAACGCGAGGTCGTGCACCGTCACGACCAGCGCCTGCCCGCCCGCGGCCGGCGGCACCGCGGCCGGGTTCGTCGCGTGGACGACCGCACATCGCCCGAGCGCCGCCGGCAACGAGGGCTTCCCGGTGAGCGCCCAGCGCGGATACAGGGTCCGGATCGTTCCCGGCAGCTCCACGACGTCACGATCCGGGGGATCGGGCCAGCGTGCGGCGAAGGGCACCAGGTCGAGCGAGGGGTCCTCGGCGCGGAGCGCCGGCGCCAGCTCGCGCACGTACGTGCCGATCCCGCCCGGCACCGCGAAGCGAAGCTGGTCGACGGCGAACGCGACCTTCACCGGCGCCATGCCTCGACGCAGCGGCAGCCGTCCGGCCCGACGGTGGCCGCGTGCGACGTTCCCGGATCGAGGTCCAGACGGTCGCCGGCCGCGAGCTCGATGTCGCCGTCGTCGGTGTGGAACACGAGCGACCCCTCGAGGCAGAACAGGACCTTGTGCACCGGATGCTCGTGCCGGCCGTAGCGGTCGCCGGGTCCGTTGCCCCAGGCCCTCGCCGGCGAGCACCCCTCGTCGGCGAACGCCCGCAGCGCGTCGGTCTCGTCCGCGCCGGCCGCGTGTCGCGTCGCCGCCATCGCGACTCAGACGCCGCCGCCGGCGGCCGGGCCGAGCCATCGGCGCGCGGCCTCGACGTCGGCGGGCAGCACCAGCACCGCCACGGTCTGCTCGTCCAGCGGCCCGTCGCCGATCGGCGGGGAGACCGCCGCCTTGATGCCGGCGTTCCCGAGGCGCTCGACCGCCGCCCACGCGTCGTTCCACCCGAGCGAGCAGACCGGAACCGGCTCGGGGCGCACCGCGCCGGCCGCGATGTCGGCGGTGTCGTCCCGGCCGTCGAGGTCGGTGCGCAGGCGCTCCTCCGCGACCGCGCGGGCGCGCGCCAGGTCGCCGGGCGCCACGAACACGTTCCACGAGGGCCGCAGCGGGGAGTAGCTCGAGCGCAGCACGGGGTCGGTCCGGCCGGCGACCTCACCCGGCTTGATCAGCCGGAGCTGGCAGGAGATCCCGGCGTCCCCGAGCGCCGACCGGACGCGCTCGGCCTCGTCGATCGCGAGCAGGCGGTTCGCCACCGCCTCGGCGTCGCGGAGGGGGTCGCCCTCCCGCAGCAAGCGTTCCGCGGCCTTCGGATCCATCGCGGCGCCCCTAGCGGACGTCGCCGCGCCCGTGCATCGGGGGCACGCCCTTGCGCGCGAACTCGACCGACTGGCCGTGCCAGGGCTCGCGGGCGAACCGCCGGACCTGTAACGCCCCGAAGCCCGTGGCCTCGATCCTCCCCTGCAGGACCCACGGCGCCGGCTTCGGGTTCTCCTCCACGAAGTAGCGCTCGAGCGCCATCAGCACGGCTCGCTCCTCCTCCGGCGACAAGCCCGCCGGGAGCTCGAAGTGCCGTTCGTCCTCCGTCTCGAACACCGTGGCCTCCTTCCCGCTCCTCACAGGGGGATGTTGCCGTGCTTGCGCGCCGGCACCGACTCGCGTTTCGTCGAGAGCATCCGCAGGGCCCGGATCAGCCGCGGCCGCGTTTCCGCCGGCTCGATCACATCGTCGATGAAGCCCCGCTCGGCGGCCGCGTACGGCGTGGAGAACTTGTCCCGATACTCGCGGATCAGCTCGCCGCGCTTGCCTTCGGGATCCGCCGCGCGCTCGATCTCGCGGCGGAACACGACGTTGACGGCCCCCGCCGCGCCCATCACGGCGATCTCCGCCGTCGGCCAGGCGAACGCGACGTCCGCGCGCAGGTGCTTCGAGTTCATCACGAGGTACGCCCCTCCGTAGGCCTTGCGCGTGATCACCGTCATGCGCGGCACGGTCGCCTCGGCGAACGCGTAGAGGAGCTTCGCGCCGTGGCGGATGATGCCGTTGAACTCCTGCTGGGTGCCCGGCAGGAACCCCGGCACGTCCACGAACGTCAGGATCGGGACGTTGAAGGCGTCGCAGAAGCGGACGAACCGGCTGGCCTTCTCGCTCGCGTCGATGTCGAGCGTGCCGGCGAGGACCTTCGGCTGGTTCGCGATCACGCCGATCGAGCGTCCGTCCAGCCGCGCGAACCCGATCACGATGTTCATCGCCCAGTACGGGAAGACCTCCAGGAACTCCCCGTCGTCGACGACGCGCCGCACGACCTCGTGCATGTCGTACGGCTCTTGCACCCGGTCGGGGACCAGGTGCGTGAGACCGTCGTCGATCCGCTCCGGATCGTCGGTGCTCGCGTAGGCCGGCGGGTCCTCGAGGTTGTTCGACGGCAGGAAGCTCAACAGGTACCGCACGCGCTGCAGCACGTCCTCGTCGTCCTCGCCCACGAACGACGCGACGCCGGACTTGCCCGCGTGCGTCATCGCGCCGCCGAGCTCCTCCTGCGTGACCTCCTCGCCCGTGACCGTCTTGATCACGTCCGGCCCGGTGATGAACATGTGCGAGGTCTCCTTCACCATGAAGGTGAAGTCGGTGATCGCCGGGGAGTACACGGCGCCGCCGGCGCAGGGGCCCATGATCACGCTGATCTGCGGGATCACGCCGGAGGAGCGGACGTTCCGCTCGAAGATGTAGCCGTAGCCGGCCAGCGATGCGGCGCCCTCCTGGATCCGGGCGCCGCCCGAGTCGTTGATCTGGATGAACGGCGCGCCGGTCTGCAGCGCCAGGTCCATCACCTTGCACACCTTCTGCGCGTGCACCTCGCCCATCGACCCGCCGAAGACCGTGAAGTCCTGCGAGGCGACGAAGACCTTGCGGCCGTCGATCGTGCCGTAGCCCGTGATGCAGCCGTCGCCGGGCGGCCGTCGTTTGTCCATGCCGAAGTCGTGCGAGCGGTGGATCGCGAACGGATCGGTCTCCACGAACGACCCGCGGTCCATCAGGATGTCCAGGCGCTCGCGCGCGGTCAGCTTGCCCTTGTCGTGCTGCCGCTGCGTGGCGTCGCGCCCGCCGGGCTGCACCGTCGCACGTCGCTTGCGGCGCAGCTCTTCGATCCGGTCCTCGACCGTGCGGTCGACCTGCTCGGCGGCATCCTTCCGGGTCTTGGCCATGGGCCGAGTCTAGCCAGCCCCGGTCGGCGGGCGGTCCATGCAGCCACGGACCGGCCAGCCCGCGTCCCGCCAGCGGCCGACCGCCTCCACCATGCGGATCGTGACGATCGCGTTCGTTCGGGCGGAGAACGGGGAGGAGGGCAGGCGCCACACGGGTGAGGTCCACGCCGCGAGCCGACCGGGCCAGGCCGCGTCCAGGTGCTGGTACAGGCCGACGTACATCCCGCTCGGCCGCGAGGCCGCGGTCGGGACCAGCCCGCTCTCGCGCCGGGCGATGCAGATCGCTCGCTGCGCCCCACCCGGCACCGGTCCGAACAGCCCGACCGCGCACCGGATCTCCCTCGCGGACAGGTGCTCGATCGTCTCCCCCTGCGCCGGCGTCAGGGCGCACGGGCCCGCCAGCAGATGCGCGTCGGCCGCCGGGGTGAGCAGGGAAGGACCCAGCGCGACGGCCGCCGTCACGAGGAGCGCGACGATGCGAGCTCGCACGGTGTCGGACCCTAGCAGCAGGTCCGCGGCTCAGTCCATGTCGACACGGCCACCCGAGCGCCAGTAGACGCCCGCGTCGCGGTCGAGGAAGCCCTCGTCGACGAGCGAGCGGCGCAGGGACGCGTGATCGGCGAAGAAGCCGCCGAGCAGGACGTTGACCTCCTTCTCTTCGTAGCGGCGCCCGGGGTCGAACTCCAGCGCGATCCGTTCCAGGACGATGCGGCGCTTCGAACGCTTCGCGGGGATCTCCGTGAGCCGTCCGCTCCGGAAGAACGTGCGCAGGACGACCTCCTCGTCGTCGTTCGCTGCGCCGAGCGCCAGGCCGGCCTCCCGCGGCGGACCGACCTGCTCGGCCGCCCATCGCAGCGTCTCGGGATCGAGCCGGTAGGTCCGGCGGTCGGGATCGAGCCGAGCGACCCCGGTCGACGTCAGCCGGTTCAGATGCGTCCGCACCCGCTTCAGGGGAAGATCGAGCTCCTCGGCCAGGGCGCGGGCGGTGGCGTCCTCGCGCGCCAGCCGGCCGGCGATCGCGAGCCGTTGGGGGTCGGCGAGCGCGCGGAGGATCTCGTCGGGCGTCTCGGACATGTCGGTCGCTCCCTCTAGCATGCTCGCATGCGGCTCACCGATCCGCAGCGGCGGACACTGCAGCAGCTGATCGGCACCGGCGAGCGACCCGCCTTCCCCGCCGATCTGCCGCAGCGCCTGCGTGACCGGATCGAGGAAGCCGTCCGCGGCCTCGACCTGCCGGACGCGCTGTGGCTCGGCAAGGAGAAGCTGAACGACCTCGGCCGATGCGAGGGCGCGTTCGCGTCGAAGATCGCCGGCGAGGCGCCGCCGTTCGAGCACGGCCGTGCCAGCGCCGCCGGCGTCCTGCAGCACCGCGCGATCGAGGTGGTGGTCGGCGCGCGCGAGCCGCTGGACGCGCACGCGGCCGTCGACCTAGCCGTGGATCGCGTCGTGGAGAAGGAGGAGCGGTTCGCCGACTACTGGCGGGGTCTCGCCGAGCCCGAGCGCGATGAGATCCGCATGGAGGTCGTGCGGCGCACGATCCTGTTCGAGACCGCGTTCCCGCCCCTGCGCGAGCTCCGGCGCGAGCTCGCGCCGGCGACCGAGCTCCCGGTCCGGGCCGAGCTCCTCGGCGGATCCCTCGTGATCTCGGGCAAGCTCGACCTGCTCCTGGGCGTGCCCGACCGGCTCGAGCCCATGCGCGCCACGCGGATCGCGATCGACCTCAAGACCGGCGGCGCCTATCCCGCCTACGCCGAGGACAACCGGCTGTACGCCCTGGTGTTGGCGCTCCGCTTCGGCGTGCCGCCGTACCGCGTGGCGTCCTTCTTCCTGGAGGGCGCCACCTGGCAGGCCGAGGACGTCGACGAGGAGCTGCTGTTCCACGCCGCCGACCGGGTGATCGACGCGGCGCGCTCGGCGGCGTCGCTGCGGCACGGTCGCGAGCCGGAGCTCCGCCCGGGGCCCTGGTGCGCGTGGTGCCCGCGCCTGGCGATCTGCCCGGCCGCCGATCCGGAGGCCCGTCAGGCCGTGGTCGGCGCCGCCTGATCGCCGCCGCGGTAGCGCTCGGCCACCGCTTCGATGAACCCCGTGAACCGCACCGCGAGGTCTTCGCTCGCGAGGTGCAACACGTTCTCGGCGTTCTCCTCGCCGTTGCGGGAGAAATTGAAGCTGCCCGTCAGCACCTCGTCGTCGACCACCAGGATCTTCGCGTGCAGGTAGTCGTGGACCGAAGCCGGCGCGTACGGCGTGGAGACCTTGCCCGACAGGTGCGGGGCGATCGCGTGCCAGGCCTCGATCTTCCAGGCGTTGTGCGGGACCTCGGCCCACTGGCGCTGCACCTGGGCCATCTGCGTCGCGTCGTAGGCGCCGGCGAAGCCGAGCTTGTCGCGCGAGACGTGCTCGGCGAGCAGCGCGAGGACCGCGCCGGAGGTCACGACCGGTGAGCACAGCCGCACGCGCCGGTCGGCCGCCGCGATCATCCGTGCGGCGTCCAGGGACAGCCACGGCGGCGCGGGGGAGAAGGAGGGTCGTGCCCGGATGCCGTGAGCGAGGACGACCTCGGGGCCGATCGCCCCGCTGTGGTCGAGGTGTCCGTGCGCCCACAGCCGTTCGAAGTTCGCGGTGTACGCGGCCGCGAGCTCCGGCACGTCGTTGAGCTCGAGCACCACGTTCTCCTCGCGGGTGAACGCGTCATCGGTCCAGTTGGTCGAGCCCGTCCACAGGTCGCGGCCGTCCCGCACGACGTACTTGTGGTGCATCAGGGCACCGGCGTCGGCGACGCCGCGGGTCGGCACGTCCAACGCGTCGATCCGTGCGGGATCGGCCCGCATCGGCTGGCCGACGCCGGCGTCGTGCGCCGGCTCCGTGTTGAACACGACCCGTACCGCGACCCCACGGCGCAGCGCCGCCTCGAGCGCGTCGGCGATCCGCGCCGTCGTGCCCTCGGCCGCCTCGAAGTCGTAGATCGCCACGTCGATCGAGGTCGTGGCGGCGCCGATCCAGGCGACCAGCGCGTCGGCGGTGGCGGCCGCGGGCTGGCCGCCGTCGGTCAGGAAGGTCGTGGTGAGCTCGCCCATCCGCGCTACGCGACGTGCCCGCACTCGCGGTGGTAGCAGGCAAGGACCGCCGCGATCGCCTCGTCGGGGTCGTCCGTCCGCGTGACGATGTCGAGGTCGCTCGGATCGATCATGCCCTCCGCGATCATCCGCTCCGACCAGTCGACGAACCATCGCCAGTGCCCGTCGCCGAACAGGACGACCGGGAAGTGGTGGATCTTGCCGGTCTGGATCAGCACGAGCGCCTCGTAGAGCTCGTCGTTCGTGCCCCAGCCGCCGGGGCAGGCCACGAAGCCCTCGGAGGCCTTCACGAAGCAGACCTTGCGCGCGTAGAAGTGCTTGAAGTCGTAGGAGACGTCCAGGTAGTGGTTCATCCGCTCTTCATGCGGCAGCTCGATCCCCAGGCCGATCGACAGGCCGCCCGCATCCTTCGCGCCGCGGTTCGCCGCCTCCATCAACCCCGGGCCGCCGCCGGTCACGACGGCCCATCCCTGGCGCGCGAAGCCTGCGCCGATCGCCCGGGCCGCCGCGTACCAGGGGTGGTCCTCGTCGATCCGTGCGGAGCCGAAGATCGCGGCCGCCGGCCGGTCGATCGAGGCCACGAGCCGGAGCCCCGCCTCGAACTCGTGGTGGATGAAGCGCAGGTCCCGTTCGAGGTCGTCGTCCTCGCGGTACCAGATCGCCCGCTCGTCGGGCATCCTCGCGACGTCGCGTCGTTCCATCGCCGCACCACGGTACCCGTCTCGGGGGGGTCCGCGGCGCACTGCTAGGGTTCCGCAACCTGCCACGAGCCGCGGAGGACGAGAGGGATGGCCAAGGACCTGTACGACGTCGGGGAGCTGCCGCCGCTCGGGGAGGTGCCGGCGCGGATGCACGCGATGGTGGTGCGCCCCGACCGGTTCGGCGATCCGGCGCAGGCGATCCGCGACGAGGTGCTCGACGTGCCCGGGCTGGGGCCGCACGATGTCCTCGTGGCCCCGATGGCCGCGGGGGTGAATTTCAACAACGTCTGGGCCGCGCGCGGCAAGCCGGTCGACGTGACGAGGACCCAGGCGCGCTGGGGCGAACCGACGGACTTCCACATCGTGGGCTCCGACGCCAGTGGGATCGTCCACGCGGTGGGGGAGCAGGCCCGCGGCGTCGAGGTCGGCGACCGCGTGACCGTGCACCCCGGGCAGTGGGACGTCGACGACCCGTGGGTCCGGGCCGGGCGCGATCCGGGCCTGGCGCCCAGCTTCCGGGTCTGGGGCTACGACACCTGCTGGGGCTCGATGGCGCAGTTCACGAAGGTCCAGGACCACCAGTGCATGCCGAAGGCCGACCACCTCACCTGGGAGGAGGCGGCGGCGCCGACGCTCACCGGCGGCACCGCGTACCGGATGCTCTTCGGCTGGCCGCCGAACGTCGTGGAGCCGGGCGACGTCGTGCTGGTGTGGGGCGGCGCCGGTGGGCTCGGTTCCCTCGCGATCCAGCTCGTGGCGCACGCCGGCGGTCGCGCGGTGGCGGTCGTTTCCTCCGATGAGAAGGCCGCCTTCTGCGAGAGCCTCGGCGCGGTCGGTTCCGTGAACCGCCGGAACTTCGACCACTGGGGCGTGCCGCCGGCGTGGGACGACCCGGCGTGGAAGGGCTGGTTCGAGGGCGCGAAGGCCTTCGGCAAGGCGATCTGGGACGTGCTCGGGGAGAAGACGAACCCGAAGATCGTCTTCGAGCATCCCGCGCAGGACACGATCCCCACCTCGAACTTCGTCTGTGACCGCGGCGGGATGATCGTGATCTGCGCCGGCACCACGGGCTACGACACGATGATCGATGTCCGGTACCTCTGGTACCTGCAGAAGCGCTACCAGGGCTCGCACCTGATGAACGACGAGCAGGCGATCGCGTTCAACGACCTGGTCCGCGACGGCACGATCTCGGCGACGCTCGGTGCGGCGTATCCGTACGAGGAGATCCCGGCCGTGCACCGGATGATGGGCGACGGCGAGTTGCCGGAGGGCAACGTCGCCTGCCTGATCAACGCACCGGAGCCGGGCCTCACGGGCTGAGCAGATCCAGCACGCCGTCGGGATATACCGGCAGCGGCCCGGCGCGAAGCTCGTCCAGCCCGATCGCGGTCGCGATCTCGATGTCGTCCGGCGCTGCCGGCTCGAGGATCCGGCGGCCGTCGAGCGCGTCGAGCGTGCCGTCATCGACCCACGCCTCGAACACGAAGCAGATCTCATGGCGTGGATCGCCGCCGAACGTGAAGATGTTCTCCAAGACACCCAGCAGGCGCGTGGTCGCGACGTCGAGGTCGAGCTCCTCCCGCAGCTCGCGCCGGGCGGCCTCCGTCGCGGTCTCGCGGAACTCGATCCCGCCGCCGGGCGGGCGGTAGAAGCCGCCGCCTCCGGGTTCGCGCATCGCCGAAACCAACACGCGATCGCCGGCACGGACGAAGACGAACGCGCAGGGCCGGGCGACCCGAGGCGCGCTCAGCGGCGCTCCTGGACCAGCTCCACGAGGACGCCGCCCATCGTCGCGGGATGGACGAACGCGATCAGCGTGCCCCGCGAGCCGGGTCTCGGCGAGCCGTCGACCAGGCGCGCCCCCTCCTCGCGCAGGTGCTCCAGCGCGCCCTGCAGGTCTTCGACCCGGTAGGCGACGTGGTGCACGCCCGGCCCGCGCCGCGCGAGCGACCGCCCGACCGGGGTGTCGGGGCGCAGCGGCGCCAGCAGCTGGATGAAGGAGGAACCGGCGGCGAACAGCACCTCCTCCACCCCCTGATCGTCGACCCGTTCGCGGTGGACCGGCTCCACCCCGAGGAGCCGGCGGTACTCCTCGACGGCCTGGTCGAGGTCTTCGACCGCGATGCCGACGTGGTCGACGTCGGTCAGCCGGATCATCGTCGCTCCCGCACCGGCGGCTGCATCCGATCGATCAGCTCGCGCGCGGCGACGACGTGGTACGCGGGGAGCTCGAGGGCGCGCGCGACGGCGGCCACGCCTTGCGTCCGCACGTCCGCATCGGCCTTGGCATCGGGGCCACGGGGGCAGATCAGGACGTAGAACTCGACGAGCTCCAGGAACTGGGGGAGCGACGGCGTGAGGCCGCCGCGCTCGTACTGGTAGATCGTCTGGCGCGACGCCGGGCAGCCTTTGATCTCGGCGACCCCGTCCACCGCGCGATGCCCGGCCGCGCGCCGCAGGTCCCGGAGCAGCGACCCGAGCGTCGCCCGATCCGCGCGCGAGATCGGCGGGCGTTTCGTCCTGGCCATCAGGGCCGGAACCCTACCGCAGGCCCGTCGCGCGACCGGTCGGCCCCTGTCGGCCGGTCGGCGTCCTCCGGTCCCCCGCGCGAGCCGAAAGGCTGATACACGGGTGAGGCCATCCGATGTAGGTTGGCGGACAACGGAGCACCCCCCGGCATCGGGAGACCCGATGAGCGATAAGAGCAGCGCCAGTCCGGCGACGATCCTCGAAGGCTCGCACCTCACGACGTCGGGCACCGCAGACGTGTTCCGCCAGCGCGAGCGGACCCGGATGAAGAAGGTGCTGCGCGCGATCGCGGTGGTCTTCGTGATCGACGCGTTCCTCTGGCGCTGGTACGCCACCGGCCACCGGATCGGCATGCCGAAGTTCGGACCGGAGTTCATCTACTTCCTGCCGGTGATCGGCATCTTCATCGCGATCTTCCTGATGGCGGCGATCCCGTTGATCAGCGGCCGGTCGCCCCACATCACCGTCTATCCGGAGCAGGTCGAGTTCGGGCTCAGCGACATCAAGGGCCTCGACACCCAGGTCGACGAGGTGATCCGGACGATCGACGTGTTCCTGGGCTACGCGACGTTCCGGGAGGAGCTCGGTGGCACGCCCCGGCGGGGGATCCTGTTCGAGGGGCCGCCGGGCACCGGCAAGACGTTCCTGGCCAAGGCGATGGCGAAGCAGGCGGGCGTTCCGTTCATGTTCATCTCCGCCCCGGCGTTCCAATCGATGTGGCAGGGGATGACGGCGTTCCGGATCCGCTCGTTCTTCAAGGCCCTGCGGAAGGCGGCGCGCAAGGAAGGGGGCGCGATCGGCTTCATCGAGGAGATCGACGCGATCGGGGCGACCCGCGGGGGCATGGACGGCATGTCGCCGGCGCCGCCGGAGAAGGCCGCGGAGCTCGGCGACATGGGCCGCGTGACCTCGGCGTTCATCGGCGGCGGCGGTGGTGGCATGGTGAACGAGCTGCTGATCCAGATGCAGTCGTTCGACCAGCCCCCATGGCGGGACCGGATGAAGGCGAAGCTGATCACGTTCGTGAACGGCTACCTGCCGCCCGACCGCCAGTTCACCGCGATGCGCCCGGAGTACAACAACATCCTGTTGATCGCGGCGACGAACCGCGGGGACGCGCTCGATCCGGCGCTGCTCCGGCCGGGGCGCTTCGACCGGCGCCTGTTCTTCGACGCGCCGACGAAGCAGGAGCGCCGCGACCTGATCGACTTCTTCCTGGCCCGCAAGGCACACCACGAGGAGCTGGACGAAGAGGTGAACCGCGAGCGGATCGCTCACGAGTCGTTCGGCTACACGCCCGTGATGATCGAGCATCTCTTCGATGAGGCGTTGCTCGTGGCGTTGCGGGACGGGCGCAAGCAGATGACGTTCGCCGACGTGATGGAGGCGAAGTTCACCGAGGAGATCGGCACGAAGCAGCCGACCGTCTACACCGACACGGACCGCGACGCGGTCGCCACCCACGAGGCCGGGCACGCCACGGTGGCGTACCTGCTCGGCAAGGGGCGACGGCTCGAGGTCCTGTCGATCATCAAGCGCCGGGGCTCCCTCGGGTTGCTGGCGCACAGCGACGAGGAGGAACGCCTCACCCGGACGAAGTCCGAGATCGAGGCCGGCATCGCCATCGCCCTCGGCGGTCTGGTGGCCGAGGAACTGTGTTACGGCGAATCCGGCACGGGGCCGGGCGCGGATCTGGCCCACGCGACGTCGCTCGCGGCCCAGATGGTGGGCTCCTTCGGCATGGCCGGCTCGTTGATCAGCTACGAGGCCGTGGCCGACGGCCCGCTGTCGCGGTCGAACCTCGTCGGCAAGGTCCTGGCGAACCCCGAGACGAAGCAGCGCGTCGAGGACATCCTGGAGGCGCAGCGCGAGCGCGTCCGCGAGGTCCTGGACGCGAACCGCGACGTCCACGGGGCGCTCCGGGACGCGCTGATCGAGCGGGACGAGCTGGTCCGGGACGAGATCTTGGACGTGATCGAGAAGGCGCTCGCGAACCGCGCCTGAGGCGGCGACGGCCGCCCGTAGACTGGTCGGCATGACGCGGTCGTTCCTCGTGGGCGGCGCCCGGACGCCGGTCGGGCGGTTCCGCGGCGCGCTCGCCCCGCTGCGGGCGGTGGACCTCGGTGGTGCCGCGATCCGAGCCGCGCTCGAGCGGACCGGGGTCCTCCCGGCGGACGTCGAGTACACGATCATGGGCCACGTCTTGCAGGCGGGGCAGGGACAGATCACCTCGCGGCAGGCGGCGTTGGCCGCGGGGATCCCTCGCGAGGTGCCGGCCCTCACCGTGAACAAGGTCTGCCTGTCCGGCACGTCGGCGATCGCGCTGGCCGATCAGATGATCCGCGCCGGCGACCTCGAGGTCGTCGTCGCCGGCGGGATGGAATCGATGACGAACGCCCCCTACGTCCTGCCGACCGCACGCGAGGGCTCACGGCTCGGCGACGCACCGATGATCGACACCCTGATCCACGACGGGCTCTGGTGCGCCTTCGATGACCGGCACATGGGTGCGGGAACCGACGCGCTGAACGCGGAGTTCGGCATCGGGCGTGCGGAGCAGGACGCGTGGGCGGTCCGCTCGCACGAGCGCGCCGCGGCGGCATGGGCGGCCGGTCGGTTCGACGAGGAGGTCGTGCCCGTTGAGGTTCCGCAGCGTCGCGGCGATCCGGTGACCGTGGCGCGCGACGAGGGGATCCGGCCCGACACCTCGCTCGCGGGACTCGCCGCGCTCGCGCCCGCGTTCACCTCCGACGGAACCGTGACCGCGGGCAACGCGTCGCAGATCAGCGACGGCGCGTGCGCGGTCGTGGTCGCCGAGGAGGAGGCGGTGCGGCGGCTGGGGGTCGAACCGATCGCGGAGATCGTGGCCTCCGGGATGTCCGCGGACCGGTTCGCGTCGCTCCACACGGTGCCGGCGATCGCCATGGAGCGGGCGTTGAAGCGGGCGGGTCTGGCCGCGGCCGACCTCGGCCTGCTCGAGGTCAACGAAGCGTTCGCCGCGGTCGCGCTCCACGCGGCGCGGATGCTCGACGTCGACGAGACGATCGTGAACGTGAACGGCGGAGCCGTCGCGCTTGGCCATCCGATCGGCGCGAGCGGCGCGCGGCTCGCCCTGACGCTCGCCCTCGAGATGCGGCGCCGGGGGATCGACCTCGGCGGCGTCGCGATCTGCGGCGGCGGCGGGCAGGGCGACGCGCTGATCCTGCGCCGCGTCGCGACGGGCTAGGTCCCGCTCAGCGCTCGTCGCCCAGCTGCGCGAGCCGTCGGAGCTCGGCCGCCAGGACCTGGTGCGCGGCCTCGGCCTCCCACGGATCGTCGTCCTGGTCCTGCGGGGTGTCGCCGACCACGATGTGGACGTCGCCGCCGGCCTCCGGATCCGCGGCCGATCCCTCGTCCGGCGTCGCCGGCGCGGCCTCGGGCGCGGTCGCGCCGTCCGGCAGGAAGATGCGGAACGCCGAGCCACCGCCCTCGCGGCTCTCGGCGATCACGGAGCCGCCCTGCACCTCGGCGAGCCGGCGGACCACCGGGGAGATCGACGCGTCCGAGGAGGGCTCGGGGTCCTCGACGGACAGCATCGCGCCAGCCTCGGCCGGCGCGAGGCGCACGACGATCGTCTTGCCGTGCTGGGTGCGTTCGCCGGAGACGCGGAGCAGTCCGGCCAGCACCTGCTCGGTGCGCAGCGGGTCGATCCGCAGCTTCAGCGGCTCGGCCACGATCCGGACGTCGTGATCGGCGTCGATCATCGACTCCTCGACGACGCGGTTCACGAGCGCCTCCATGTCGGTGCGCTTGACCTGGAGCTCCACCTCGCCGGACGCGAGCCGGTCGGCGTCGGCCAGGTCGGCCACCGTGTGGTCGAGCCGGCGCGCGTGGGCGGTCAGCTGCTTGATCAGCTGCGCCTGGTCCTTCGCCTCCTTCTTGTGCTTCAGGAGTTGGGTGATCGCGTTGATCTTCGCGAGCGACTTCTTGGCGTCGAGCGAGAGCTCCTTCGTGAAGGGGGTGGAGGACCGGCGGTCCTCGAACGGGACCGCGGGAGCGGGCGCGGCCTCGCCGTCGGGGGCGGCGGTCGCGTCGGCCGGCAGGGGCTCGCGCTGCTCGCGCAGCGCGTCGGCCATCTGGTGCATCCGCAGGTCGCCCTCGACCACGTCGAGCCGGTCGCGCGCCACGGTCAGGTCGAGCTCGAGATCCTTCACGCGATCCTCGGCCGAGATCAGCTTCTCGGTCTGGCCGGCGAGGCGCTCCTGCGTCACGCGGAGCAGGTCATCGAGCTGCGCCCGGCCCTGGTCCTCGGCGAGCTCGAGCTGCCGGCGCGCCTCGAAGTCCTGCAGGCGCCGGTTCAGCTCGGCGTTGTCGCCCGTCGCCTCCTCGAGCTGCCGCACGAGCTTCTCGGCACGGGCCTGCTGTGCGGCTCGCTCGCGCTCGGTGTGGATCGCGGCGTCCTCGATCTGCGTCGCCCGAGCTCGCTCGGCCTCGAGCTCCTGGCTCGCCTGTGCCACGCCCTCGTCGGCGCGCGCGAGATCGGCTTGGAGGGCGGTCATCGCGCGGCGCATGTCGTCGGTCTCCTTGCGAGCCTGCGTCACGGCGGCCGAGCGCTCCTTCACCTCGGCATCGTGCGTCTTGGATTCGCTCCGCAGGCGGGAGATCTCGTCGTGGGCCTCCAGGAGCTGCTGCTCCCGGCTCGCGGCCTCCGCGCGGGCGGCGGCGACCTCGGCCCGCGCCGTGTCGAGCTCGCCGGTCGCGGCCTCGGCCGCCGTCTCGGCCTGCGTGATGCGCGACGTCAGCTGCGCCTCGTGCTGGGCGACCTGGGACTGGTACGCCTCCTCCATCTCCGTGATCTGCCGCTGGAACTCCTCGCGGGTGGTGCGCACCTTCTCCTCGAACTCCGCTTCGCGCTCGACGAGGTCGGCGCGGTGCGACGCGCGGAAGCTCTCGAGCTCGGCCTTCGTCGAGCGGACCTCGTCCTCGAGCATCGCGGCACGCTGTTCCTCGGCCCGGAGCCCGCGGAGCTCCGTCCGCGCGTCGTCGAGCTCGCGCTGGACGCGCAGCAGCTGCGCCTCGGTTCCGGTCAGCGTGCTCTGCATCTCGAGCATCTCCACACGGGCGGCGTCGAGCTCACCTTGCATCTCGGGCGTCACCGAGGCTGCGGCGGCCGCCTGCTCGAGCTCGCTCCGCGTCGCCTCCAGCTCGCTCCGCGTGTCCTCGAGCTCGCGCTGCGCGCGCAGGAGCTGCTGCTCGGCGGCGCTCAGCGCGTCGCGGTCCTCTCGCGCCTCGGCCCGCGCGGCCTCGATCTCGGCCTCCGCGTCGGGCACGGCCGCGACCGATGTCCGCATCGCGTCCATGTCCATCTGGGCCTCGGCGAGCTTCTCGCGCGTGTCCTCCAGTGCGGCCCGCAGGCTGATCGCCTCGAGCTCGGCCTCGCGCAGGCGTGCCACGTCCTCGGCGTCGGGGATCGGCTGCCGCAGCGCGTCCTGCAGCTGGGACGCGAGGCGTTCCCGTTCGCCGGTCACCGTACGGATCTGCTGCTCCAAGGTCCGGACCTGCCCTTCGGCGCGCAGCGCGCGCTCCTCCAGGACCGGATCGGATCCGGCGGCCGGCGCGGCCTGATACGTCTGGAGCTCCTCGAGCGTCTTGCCGTACTGCTCCTGCAGCAGCGAGAGCCGGTCCTCGGCCGAGCGGGCGCGCTCCTCGGCGCGCTTGCGCGCCTCGGCCTCCTCCCGGATCCCGGGCTGCGGCGGCTGCGCCGTCAGCGCGCGCGACTGGGCCAGCGAAGGCATCGTCATCGGCCGGGCCGCGTCGACCACCTCGGCTGCGGCCGCGGGGTCGGCGACCACCGAGAGCAGCCGCGCCACGCCGAACACCGCGACGCCGAGCAACACCAGCAGTGCGAACAGGAAGAACGCGTTCGTCCGCCACGGGCCGGACGCCGCGGCGACGGAGGAGTCGGGGTGGGTGAGCTCGACGGCGGCGGGCGGGCCGACGCCGGAGCGGAAGCGCAGCGGCAGCAGGACCGACATCGTGCCGTCGAAGTCCGTGGTCTGGGGGATCCCGCGCAGGGCGTCCTTGATCGCGTCCTTCTCGCCGGGGAGGTTGTTGCCGATCCGGCTCGTCTGGGTGGAGTAGAGGATCGTGCCCTCGGGGGAGTACAGCGTGACGTCCTCGAAGTCGCTCGGATCGATCACGATCGACTTGATGTCGGCGCTCAGCGCGTTCGCGCGGTCGGCGGAGACCGGATCCGACAGGTCGGAGGGCTGGAAGGCGAGCGACAGCGAACTGTCGGTGATCGCCTGCGCCTGATGCACGATCTCGTCGCGGGCGCTCGTCCGGGCGCGCGCGCCCATCCACAGCGACCCGGCGATGCCGAGGACCAGGAAGATCCCGAGCGCCGCCAGCAGTGCCCTCGCGATCTTCCCGTATCCCTTGAGCGAAGCGATCATCCGATCCCCCTCGCGTCCTCTCCCTGCCAGCCCACCCGTCGTAACTGGTCTCCGGGTGTGGTTATCGGCAGGTCCCCGGGCCGGGTTCAGTGGTCGTTCGCCGTAGGCCGTCCGCCCGTCAACCGGCCGACGGGAGCCCCCCGGGCCGGCGGCGTCCACCGGACCCGGCGGTGCTGCCGGCCGCGTCGGGGCCGGCCGGTATCCTTCGCCACATGGCGACCCCCGCCCCCCAGGCCGACGAGCTCGTCGGCGCCGACCGGGTCGCGCGCGGACGGCTCGAGGCCGCGGCGTCCTACGTGGTCGAGCTCCTGCGGAACCCGGGTGGCGAGATCCGGATCGTCGGCGGCCAACTCGATCTGGGTGCGGACCTGGTCGTTCCCGGCCACCCCGATCAGCTCGTGCTGGAGCCGGTCGAGGCGCTCGATCCGGGAACCGTGTGGGCGATCGACGGCGGCTCCTGCGTCGTGGCCGACGGGCGGGCGTTCCAGGTGGCCGCGTTCCGAGCGGCGCGCGTGCGGTTCGCCGATCGGGGGATCCGTGCGGTCGATGCGCCGGCCCTCGACCTGCAGGCGCTCTCGGGACCGGCCCTTGAGACCGCCGCGCGCGAGGCCTTGGCCGGGCTGCTCGGCCGCCAGCCGGAGGCGCTCCCGGAGCTGAAGCGGCCAGTCGACGCGTTCCGCGAATGGGCGGAGTGGCGCACGGTCCTCGCGACGATCGCCGAGGCGTCGCCGGGGGACCTGGTCCTGGTCGATGGCTCGCTCCACGGCGGTCCGCTGGTGCCCGGCGACGTCGTCCGGCGAGCGCACGCGCTGGCCGTGGAGCGCGGCGTGGCGCTGGCCGGGGTCGTGAAGGCCTCCACCCTCTATTGGGGTCGCAACGCGCCCCTCGTCACGTTGGTGAAGCGCCGAGGCGATCGCGAGCTCGGGCGGGCCACGTGGGCGGCACGGATCTCGACCGACCCCGTGTTCGGGCGGCTCTACGTCGGCGACATCTTCGTGGCGCACCTGGCGCCCACCGCCCCCTACGCGTTCCGGGTCGACGTCGCCCGCGGCGACGTCGACGCCGCCGAGGTGCTGGGCCGGCTCGCGGGCCTCGCCCGCGA
>Ga0187785_10000344_pt1 | contig 17556 bp, 14 predicted proteins | sample 0815_BV2_4_20_MG_FD_132466 | JGI IMG/M metagenome (GOLD analysis project Ga0187785, IMG submission 132466) | Tropical peat soil microbial communities from peatlands in Department of Meta, Colombia - 0815_BV2_4_20_MG | ecosystem: Environmental > Terrestrial > Soil > Wetlands > Peat | place...
CGCTTCGCAGGGCAATCGATGCGGCTCTCGGGCACCAGGGCCTGATCGAGCCGGTCGACATTGCTTTTGCCGGGGGCGGCGAGCGCAGCGGCAGGATTTATCTCAGCCCCATCGAGCAGGCCGAAGGCGAGGGCGAAGCCGCCATCGCTTATGCCATCGACACGACCGAGCAACGCGCTCTTGAGATGCAGATCGCGCAGAGCCAGAAGATGCAGGCGGTCGGCCAGCTTGCCGGCGGCATCGCGCACGACTTCAACAACATGCTGACGGCGATCATTGGGTTCTCCGACTTCCTGTTGATGAATCATCGCCCGACCGATCCCGCCTTCCAGGACATCATGAATATCAAGCAGAATGCGAACCGAGCCGCGGGGCTCGTGCGCCAGCTGCTTGCCTTCTCGCGCCAGCAGACCCTGAGGCCGCAAGTTCTCCAGCTCGGCGATGTCCTCTCTGAGCTGTCGATCCTCCTTGGCCGCCTGCTCGGCGAGAATATCGAGCTCAAGCTCGAGCCCGGGCGCGATCTCTGGTCGGTCAAGGCCGACCTGCATCAGTTCGAGCAGGTGATCGTGAACCTGGCGGTCAATGCGCGCGACGCCATGCCTGACGGCGGCAAGCTCCTCATCCGCACCGCCAATATCGATGAGGCGACCTCGCGCGAGCTCGGCCAGAAGCACATCCCTCCCGGCGAATATGTCCTGATCGAAGTGAGCGATACCGGCACCGGCATGAGCGCCGACGTGATGCAGAAGATCTTCGAGCCGTTCTTCTCGACCAAGGAGATCGGCCGCGGCACGGGACTCGGGCTTTCCACCGTCTACGGCATCGTCAAGCAGACCGGTGGCTTCATCTTCGCCGACAGCGAGGAGGGTAGGGGCACGGCCATGCGCGTCTACCTGCCGCGGTATATCGAAAGCGCGCACGAGGTCGAGCAAGCCAAGACCGAGCGGAGGATAGAGAAGCCCAAGGACCTGACCGGGCACGGCACGGTGCTGCTCGTCGAGGACGAGGATGCGGTCAGGAGCTTCGCCGCGCGCGCGCTCGGCCAGCGCGGTTATAACGTGCTCGAGGCGACGACCGGCGCCGAAGCGGTTGAAGTCTTCGCCAACCATAAGGGCGACGTCGATCTTGTGGTGAGCGACGTGATCATGCCGGAGATGGATGGCCCCACCCTCATGCAAACGCTGCGCCGCGAGCGCCCAGACCTCAAGATCATCTTCATTTCTGGCTATGCGGAGGACGCCTTCCGCAAGCACCTCGCCGAGAACGAGGACTTCATGTTCTTGCAGAAGCCCTTCGATCTGAAGGAGCTGGCGGCGGCCGTGAAGGCCGCGCTGCAAGGCTGACAAGCCTTCTAATGTTTGTCATTGCCCGGCTTGACCGGGCAATCTAGTAACCACCGGCGGATTTTGAATCGGGAATCCCTTGGTTACTGGATGCCCGCTTGCGCGGGCATGACACCTTATAGACGCCGATCGGTTGGAGTAGCGCGTGCCGGATTACGAGGTCGTACCCGAAGAAGAAACCGGCAAGGTCAGCAGGCGCCGCCGTGCCAAGCCGCGCATGCCCGCCTTCACCATCGAGCGCTATGGCGGGCGGCTCATCTATTTCTGGTTCGGCATGCGCTTCGGCGATCTGATGAAGTTATTCGCGCGCGGGCGTTACTCTTTCACTCTGAACTGCATCCCCGACGTGCTCGCGTTGTTCCTATGGGTGCCGTGGAACTCGGTGCTCTACTGGATCTCCGAGGCGAAATACCGCCGCGCGGCCCAGAGCCTGAAGCTCGACAACCCGCCGATCTTCGTCATCGGCCATTGGCGGACCGGCACGACCTTCCTGCACGATCTCTTCTCCGTCGATCCGAACCTTGCCTACCCCACGACCTTCGAGTGCTTCTTCCCGCACCACTTCCTTCTGACCGAGGACACGCTTCCCAAGGTGATGAAGGTGCTCCTGCCGAAGAAGCGCCCTCAGGACGACGTCCCCGTCGGCTTCGATCGACCGCAAGAGGAGGAATTCGCCATGATGATGCTGGGTGCGGGGACGCCCTACATCACTCATGCTTGGCCGCGTTTCGGTCCTGCCGACACGGACTATCTCGACTTCAAGGGCCTGTCCGAGAAGGACAAGGAGACATGGGTCGACGCCTATATGTGGCTCTATCGCCGGCTCTATCTCAAGCACGGGGAAAAGCGGCTGGTTATGAAGACGCCGGCCAATGCCGCGCGGCTCAAGCTCCTCACCAAGCTTTTTCCCGACGCGCGTTACGTGTATCTGGCGCGTAATCCGCTCGACGTATTCCCCTCTACGGTCAAGCTGTGGCGCGCGCTTTACTCGACCCAAGGCCTGCACAATCCGCCCCGTCTCGATCCCTGGCTCGACGACTACGTGCTCGACATGTTCGCGCGGTTGACCGAGGACTACGAGGAGGATCGCCATCTGATCCCCGAGGGGCATCTCGTCGAGCTTCGCTACGAGGATTTCGTCAGGGACCCCGTGGCGACCATGCGCGACATCTATCGACGTCTCGACATCAAGGGCTTCGACCAGGCCGAGGCGCCCATGCGCGAATTCATCGGTGAGCGCAAGGAGCACCGCGTGTCCCACTATGAGCTCCCGGAGAAACTGAAGCGCAAGGTCATCGACCGTCTGAAGCCGTATATCGACCGGTTCGGTTATCGCGCGGCAGTCGAACGGATGCCAGAGACGATCGCCAAGGCACCCGCGCGAGAGAAAGAGCCATCTTGATGTAAAACCCGTCGCTGGAACTCGCGACGCACGAACGCATGTCCATCCTTCGTCTCTATGCCCGTGTCCTCGGTCTGCTCGGATCAGAGATCAGGCTGGGCTGGCTGCTTGCCTTCGCCAATGTCTTGCTCGCTGGCGCGCAGTTCGCCGAGCCCGTCTTGTTCGGACGCATTATCGACTCACTCGCGCATGCGCAAGGCGGCGGCTCAGCGCTCTCCTGGGCCAAGCTGCTGCCATTGGTCGGCGCCTGGGTCGGCTTCGGTCTGTTCATGATCGCCTGCAGCGCGCTCGTCGCGCTCCATGCCGACCGGCTGGCCCACCGCCAGCGTCAGGTGGTTCTCACCGAGTTCTTCGAGCACGTGCTCGAGCTTCCCTTGAGCTTCCACGGAGCGACTCATTCCGGGCGGCTCATGAAGGTCATGTTGAGCGGCACCGACACGCTGTGGGGACTTTGGCTCGGCTTCTTCCGCGAGGACTTGGTGGCGCTCGCCTCCATTCTCGTGCTGGTGCCGATGTCGCTCTATTTGAATTGGCAACTCGGGCTTCTGTTGATCGGCCTCTGCCTCGTCTTTGTTCTCCTGAACGTTTGGGTGCTGCGCCGGACCGATAGCCTGCAAAGAGCGGTGGAGCGCTATTACTCGGACCTCGCCGAGCATGCCTCCGACACGCTCGGCAATGTCGCTCTGGTGCAGAGTTTCACCCGCGTCGAGCTCGAAGTGCGCAGCCTGCGCAACGTGGTTGACCGTTTGCTCGGGGCGCAGATCCCGGTGCTGTCGTGGTGGGCGCTCGTTTCCACGCTCACCAAGGCAGCAACCACCTTGACCATGCTCGCGATCCTCCTCCTCGGCATCGTGCTGTTCTCGCGCGGGGCTACGACGGTCGGCGGCATCGTCATGTTCATGAGCTTTGCCGGCATGCTGATCCAGCGGCTAGAGCAGGCAGCACGATTTATCAGCCGCCTGTTCATGGACGCCCCGCGCTTGCGGGAATTTTTCGGCGTGCTCGATTTGTCTTCAGGGGTGCGCAACCGAAAGCACGCCGTGACCCTCGATGAGGTCCGCGGAGAGGTGCGATTCGAGCACATCACCTTCGCCTATGACGCCAAGATGCCGGCGGTGGAAGATTTGACCTTTACCGCCGAGCCTGGCGAGGTCGTGGCCCTTGTCGGTGCCACCGGCGCGGGCAAGTCGACCGCCATGGCGCTTCTTTATCGGGTCTACGAGCCGCAATCGGGGACCATCCGCATCGACGGCCGCGATATTCGCAACATCAAGCTCGCGTGTCTCCGCCGCAACATCGGGGTGATCTTTCAGGAGCCGTTGCTGTTCAACCGTTCGATTGCCGACAATCTGCGCGTGGGCAATCCCGAAGCGACCGAAGCCGATATTCGGCGGGCATTGGAGCGGGCTCAAGCGATCGAGTTCGTCGAACGCCATGAAGGGGGCTTGAACGCGGTAGTGGGCGAGCGGGGCAGGGCGCTCTCGGGTGGCGAGCGTCAGCGCCTGTCGATCGCCCGCGCCTTGCTCAAGGACCCGCCGATCCTGATCCTCGACGAGGCCACGAGCGCGCTTGACGCCGCGACCGAGGCCAAAGTGACGGCGGCGCTCGACGAGACAATGAAAGGACGCACGACCTTCGTCATCGCCCACCGCCTTGCCACTGTGCGCCGCGCGACCCGCATCCTCGTGTTTGACCACGGCCGTATCGTCGAAAGCGGCACGTTCGACCAATTGGTCGCTCAAGGCGGCATTTTCGCCGGTCTGGCAAAGGCTCAGTTCATGGGCGAGCCGATCGCCTGATTGTCCTGGTGCCTGCTCCATCGTTTCGGCGTGTTCGACATGCCACAGGGACCAGAGCGATTCGCGGGGCCGAGCCCTCGATGCGCTGGCAGAGCAGCCGGGTTGCGCTATGATGACGGCTTGCACAGGATCCGACATCCGCGGGGGGTGTCGGAGTGCAAGCCCAAGAGGAGGGAAAGATGCGTAAAGTCGCGTTAGCGCTTGCGGCGGCGGCTCTCCTGCTGTTCGCCGGATCGTTGGCTTGGAAGGCGGATGCGACGGTGGTCGGCACGTCTGCCGACTTCGCGCGGGCGGCGAAGGCCTATTCGCCGGTCGACCAGATCGCCTGCAAATATGACGCTTTCTGCAAGCCAGGCTACGTCATGGTGTGCCGGCTGTTCGACTGCTTCTGCGCCCGCTGCAGCAGACTCTATCGCTAGAGCAGGCCTGAGGCGTCACGCTTCCAATTCCTGGATCAAGGCCGCCGTTAGGAGGCGGCCTTTTTTCATGGATGCCGACAGAAGAACAGATTGTGAACTTGCGGGATGAGAACAAAACGTGTACATTGCCTTTGCCGCACCTTCGCCCCGCAACGAGCCCGTGAAGGCTGAACGGAACGCCGGGCGGGGGTGCGAGCGTAAGACCGCCGATTGCGACTCGAAGCTTGCTTGTGAAATAAGGGAGACCTTCCATGTTGAACGTCGCGCTGCGCCTCGTCGAAGGAGCTGAAGTGGATAAAGAGAAGGCGCTCGAAGCCGCGATCTCCCAGATCGAGCGCGCTTGCGGCAAGGGCTCCATCATGCGGCTCGGCCAGAACGAGAAGGCGGTCGAGGTCGAGGCGATCTCCACCGGCTCGCTCGGGCTCGACATCGCGCTCGGCATCGGCGGGCTGCCGCGCGGCCGCGTCGTCGAGATTTACGGCCCCGAATCATCCGGTAAGACCACGCTCGCTTTGCATGTCGTCGCCGAGGCGCAGAAGCGGGGCGGCATTTGCGGCTTCATCGACGCGGAGCACGCGCTTGACACGATCTATGCGCGGAAGCTTGGCGTCGACCTCGAAAATCTTCTGATTTCCCAGCCCGACACCGGAGAGCAGGCGCTTGAGATCGCCGACACTCTGGTGCGCTCCGGCGCCATCGACGTGCTCGTGGTCGATTCGGTTGCGGCCCTCACCCCCAAGGCCGAGCTCGAAGGCGAGATGGGCGAGATGCAAATGGGCAGCCAGGCGCGGCTGATGAGCCAGGCTTTGCGCAAGCTCACCGGCTCGATCTCGAAATCGCGCTGCATGGTGATCTTCATCAACCAGATCCGCATGAAGATCGGTGTGATGTTCGGCAGCCCCGAGACTACGAGCGGCGGCAACGCGCTCAAATTCTATGCCTCGGTGCGTCTCGACATTCGCCGCATCGGTGCCATCAAGGAGCGCGAGGAGGTCGTCGGCAATCAGACTCGCGTGAAGGTGGTCAAGAACAAGGTCGCCCCGCCCTTCAAGCAGATCGAGTTCGACATCATGTATGGCGAGGGCATCTCCAAGACCGGAGAGTTGGTTGATCTCGGGGTCAAGGCGGGCATCGTGGAGAAGTCCGGCGCCTGGTTCTCCTTCGATTCGGAGCGCATCGGTCAGGGCCGCGAGAACGCCAAGGCCTATCTCAAGGAGCATCCCGAGATGGCCCAGAAGATCGAGCGAGCCATCCGCCAGAATGCCGGTCTGCTTGCGGGCCAGATTCTGGAAGGGGGCGGCGAGGTGTTGGGCGATGATGAGGGCTCCGTCCCCGGAGGCCCGGCCCCGACTGGCTTTGCCGAAGGCGAGGGCGTGACGCCTCTCCCCGGCAGCGCGGCGAGGCGCGGCAAACGCGGGGCTTAACCCAGGCGAGCGGGAGGATAAGGGGGCCGCTTGCCAGGCGCCGTTCCTCACTCTATGTCTGGCGCGGGACCGCAAGTCTTCTTCCCCTCGGGAGACGAGGACTGAAGCGGCGTCCGGACCGGCCCCGAATCGGCTAGAGCATACCGGCGAAAGGTTTTTGCGACTTTTCGGACAGGATTATGCTTTTGGCGACGAGGGTCTGGTAAAACGCCCTGTCCCTGCGCCAACAAGGTCTCCCGCATCGCGCCATCATGAGCCCAGCCAAATCCTCGACTGCGAAGCCGAAAAACCCCTCGCGCGCAAAACCCGTCTCTCAAGTGGCCAAGGTCGCGTCCGGAGCCGCGCCGTCCGGCGCGAGGCCCTCGCGCACTAACGACATTCGCGCGGCCTTTCTCGATTTCTTCGCCAAGCACGACCACGAGGTCGTGCCCTCCGCTCCGCTCGTGCCGCGCCATGATCCTACGCTGATGTTCACCAATGCTGGCATGGTGCCGTTCAAGAACGTGTTCACCGGCCAGGAGAAGCGCGCGAACCCCCGCGCGGCCTCCGCGCAGAAATGCGTGCGCGCCGGCGGCAAGCACAACGATCTCGACAATGTCGGCTACACCGCGCGCCATCACACCTTCTTCGAGATGCTCGGCAATTTCTCCTTCGGCGATTATTTCAAGGAGCGCGCGATCCTGCTCGCCTGGGAGCTGCTCACCCACGACTTCGGCGTCGACAAGGAGCGGCTCCTGATCACCGTCTACGCCGATGACGACGAGGCGGCGAAGCTCTGGCGTAAGATCGCTGGCCTCCCCGATGAGAAGATTATCAGGATCGCGGGCTCCGACAATTTCTGGTCGATGGGCGATACCGGCCCGTGCGGCCCCTCCTCGGAGATCTTCTACGATCACGGACCGACCGTTCAGGGCGGCCCTCCCGGCAGCGCGGAGGCTGACGGCGACCGCTTCGTCGAGATCTGGAACCTCGTCTTCATGCAGTTCGAGCAGCTCGCCGGCGGCGAGCGCGTGGCGCTGCCGCGTCCCTCGATCGACACCGGCATGGGCATCGAGCGCATCGCCGCGGTCATGCAAGGAACGCACGACAACTACGCGATCGATCTGTTCCGCACGCTCATTGCGGCTTCCGTCGATCTGACCGGCGTGCCGGCGCAAGGGGTGCATGCGCCCTCCCATCGCATCATCGCCGATCATTTGCGCGCGTCCTCCTTCCTCATCGCCGATGGCGTTCTGCCGTCCAATGAGGGCAGGGGCTATGTGCTCCGCCGCATCATGCGCCGCGCCATGCGGCACGCGCATATTCTGGGCGCCAAGGAGCCGCTGTTGCACCGCCTGGTACCCACTCTGGTCGGAGAGATGGGCCGCGCCTATCACGAGCTCGAGCGCGGCCAGAGCCTCATCGAGGAGACGTTGAAGCTCGAAGAGACGCGCTTCCGCGAGACGCTCGAGCGCGGGCTGAAGCTGCTTGACGAAGAGGCGAGGCACTTGAAGCGTGGCGACACGTTGCCGGGCGAGGTCGCCTTCAAGCTGTACGACACTTACGGCTTTCCTTACGATCTCACCGAGGACGCGCTGAAAGTCCGTGGCATCGGCGTCGATGCCAAGGGTTTTGCCGCTGCTATGGAGCGGCAGCGCGCCGAGGCGCGCAAGTCGTGGGCTGGCTCGGGCGAGGCCGCTACCGACCGACTCTGGTTCGAGCTTAAGGAGGAACTCGGCGCGACCGAGTTCCTCGGCTACGAGATGGAGTCCGCGTCAGGGGAGATCGTCGCTCTCATCAAGGATGGCGCGCGCGTCAAGGTGCTGAAACAGGGCGAGAGCGGCACGGTCATCGTCAACCAGACGCCGTTCTACGCGGAGTCCGGCGGTCAGATCGGCGACCGCGGTTGGCTCATGAAGGGCAAGGACACAGTCTTCCGCGTCGAGGACACGCAGAAGAAGCTACACGGTCTCTTCCTCCATGAGGGCACCGTGGAGAAGGGATCGCTCGGTATCGGCGATTCCGTCGAGCTTGAGGTCGACCACGCACGGCGCACGGCAACCCGCGCGCACCATTCGGCGACCCACCTCCTGCACGAGGCACTCCGCCAGGTGCTGGGGCCCCACGTGGCGCAGAAGGGCTCGCTCGTCGAGCCCGGGCGCCTCAGATTCGATTTCTCCCATCAAAAGCCGATGACGCGCGACGAGATCCGCGCGGTGGAGGATCTCGTCAATACCCTGATCCTTCAGAACGAGGCCGTCGAGACACATCTGATGACGCCCGAGGCCGCCATCGCCCATGGAGCGCTCGCTCTGTTCGGCGAGAAATACGGCGATGAGGTCCGTGTCGTCAGCATGGGCGTCAGCGACAAGAGCGCCAAGGCCCGTCATTCTTATTCCATCGAGCTATGCGGCGGCACGCATGTGCGGCGGACCGGCGATATCGGGCTGCTCAAGATCGTGAGCGAGAGCGCGGTCGCCTCTGGTGTCCGTCGCATCGAGGCCCTGACCGGGGAGGCAGCGCGGAGCTACCTTGCCGCCCAGGACGAGCGCGTGCGCGAGGCGGCCGAGCTGCTCAAGGTCTCCCCCGATGAAGTGATCACCAGGCTCGCGGCAATCATCGATGACCGGCGCAAGCTCGAGCGGCAGCTTGCCGACGCCAAGCGCGAGCTTGCGCTCGGCGGCGGCGCGGCGAAGGGCGGCGATGGCGCTGCGGCGGGCGTACGTGAGCTCGGGTCGGTCAAGCTGCTCGCTCGTACCGTGCATGGCGTCGCGCCTAAGGATCTGCGCGGCTTGGTCGATGAGGCCAAGAAGCAATTGGGCTCGGGCATCGTCGCTGTCGTCGGCGTCAGCGAGGAAGGCAAGGCCGCTCTCGTCGTCGGCGTGACCGAGGACCTTGCACAGGCTCACGACGCGGTCGAACTCGCCCGGATCGGCGCCGAGGCGCTTGGCGGCAAGGGCGGCGGCGGCCGTCCCGACCTCGCGCAAGCGGGCGGCCCAGACGGGGCCCGCGCCGACCAGGCACTCGAGGCGATCGCGGCGAAGATCGCGGGCAGCGCCGGTGCAGCGGCTGCGGGGCCAGAGAGTGCCGAAGCCAAGCGCCGCGCCGGGCGCGCCTAGGGCATGACGGCGACAACCGCCTGGCGGAGCTGGCGGCGCGAGGTCAACGACCTCCTCGAGGTCGGTGGCGACGCGCATCCAGCCGGGCGTCTGGTCAACGCCTTCATCATCGTCCTCATCATCCTCAATGCCATCGCCTTTGCCGCCGACACTGTGCCCGCTCTCGCCGAGCGCTATGCGGTTGAGTTCGAGGTCTTCAACGTCTTCTCGGTGATCGTGTTCACCATCGAATATGTTTTGCGGGTGTGGAGCTCGGTCGAGATCCCGATGCTGAGCCGGCTGCCGCGCTGGCAGGCGCGCTTTAGATTCGCGACGCGGCCGATGATGATCATCGACCTGCTCGCTTTCTTTCCCTGGTACTTGCACTGGATATACCCGATGGATCTTCGGGTCCTCAGGCTCTTCCGCCTGTTCCGGCTGCTCAAGCTCGTGCGCTACTCGCCCGCCCTACAGACGCTCGGTCGCGTGATCGCCGACGAATATCGCGCGCTGCTCGGCGCGCTCCTTGTCATTCTCGTGCTTCTGCTGTTCTCGGCGACCGCCATGTATTACCTCGAGCGCGAGGCACAGCCCGATAAGTTCGGCTCGATTCCCGATGCGGCTTGGTGGGCGCTGGCGACGCTCACCACCGTCGGCTACGGCGACGTCGTGCCGGTCACGCCTTGGGGCAAGTTGCTCGGCGGCGTGGTGATGCTTCTCGGCGTCGGTATGATCGCGCTTCCCGTCGCCATTATCGCCACCGGCTTCAGCCAGGAATCGGGCCGTCATCAATTCGTGGTCACGTGGAGCATGGTCGCCCGCGTGCCGCTTTTCGCCTCCATGGACCACAGCGAGGTCGCCGAGATCACCAAGCTGCTCTACACGCGAACCTATTTGCCCGGCGTGCCCATGGTGCGCACCCATGACGCGGGCGATGCCATGTTCATCATCGCGAGCGGGGAGGCGAGCGTGGACACCGGCAAAGGCCATCACGTGACGCTGAAGGAGGGCGACTTCTTCGGCGAGATGGCGCTTTTGGAGCGCCGCCGTCACAAGCATGACGTTGTCGCCAAGACGAACTGCCGCGTCTATGTGCTCGACAGCCAGTCATTGGCACGGCTCGAGCGTCGCCACCCCGAGATCATGAAGCGCATCCGCAAGGTCGCCGAAGCGCGGGAAGCGGCCGACATGGCTGCCGCCGGCGAAGGGCGCAAGCGCACAACCAAGACCACGACTTAGGCCGCGGCGCGGTCGGCCATCTCTTTCCTGAGATTGTCGTCGATCTTGTCGAGGAACCCGCTCGTCGACAGCCAGCTTTGCTCGGCGCCGACCAGAAGCGCGAGGTCCTTGGTCATGAACCCCGACTCGATCGTATCGACCACCACGCGCTCGAGCGTCTCGGCGAAACGGAGCAACTCGGCATTGTCGTCCAGCTTGGCGCGATGCTTGAGCGCGCCGGTCCAGGCGAACACTGATGCCGTAGCGTTGGTTGAGGTCGCGCGTCCCTGCTGATGCTGGCGGTAATGGCGCGTGACCGTACCGTGGGCAGCCTCGGCGAGAACGGTCTTGCCGTCGGGCGTCATCAGCACGCTCGTCATCAGCCCGAGCGAGCCGAAACCTTGCGCCACGGTGTCCGACTGCACGTCGCCGTCATAATTCTTGCACGCCCATATGTAGCCGCCGGACCATTTCAGGCATGCCGCGACCATGTCGTCGATCAGCCGATGCTCGTAGGTGAGCCCGCGCCTGTCGAACTCGGCCTTGAACTCCTTGGCGAAGATCTCGGCAAACAGATCCTTGAAGCGGCCGTCATAGGCCTTGAGGATGGTGTTCTTGGTCGAAAGATAAACCGGCATGTGCCGGGCGAGACCATAATTGAAGGTCGCGCGCGCAAAGTCGCGGATCGAGTCGTCGACGTTGTACATGGCGAGCGCCACGCCGCTTCCTTTGAAATCGTGCACCTCGTGCTCGATCTTGGTCCCGTCCTCGCCGGTGAAGGTGATGGTGAGCTTGCCGTTGCCGGGCACGCGGAAGTCGGTGGCGCGATAGACGTCGCCATAAGCGTGGCGGCCGATGACGATGGGCTTGGTCCAACCCGGAACGAGCCGCGGCACGTTCTTGCAGATGATCGGCTCGCGGAAGATCACACCGCCCAAGATGTTGCGGATGGTGCCGTTCGGAGACTTCCACATCTTCTTGAGCCCGAACTCCTTCACCCGCGCCTCGTCGGGGGTGATGGTGGCGCATTTGACGCCGACCCCGCAGGCTTGGATGGCATGCGCCGCGTCGATCGTGACTTGATCGTCGGTCGCATCGCGATTCTCGATCGAGAGGTCGAAATGGAGGATCGGCAGGTCGAGATGGGGAAAGATGAGTTTCTCTTTGATCATTTGCCAGATGACTCGCGTCATCTCGTCCCCGTCAAGGTCTGCGACAGGGTTTGTAACCTTGATCTTGTTCACGATTTTCGTCTCTCCGGCGGGGGCGGGGGGCGTTGAACCGCCAACGTACAAAGGTCGCCCCATTGCGGTAGGCTGGTCCCTATTGCATCGTGCTTCCGCGATGAAAGCAAGAGTTGAGAGTGGCAAGCAAACGCCGGCAATCGTCCTCGTCAAGCCGCAGCTTGGCGAGAATATCGGCTTTGCCGCCCGCGCCATGGCCAATTTCGGACTGAGCGACCTGAGGCTGGTCGCCCCGCGCGACGGCTGGCCGAACGAGAAGGCGCACGCCGCCGCGGCCGGCGCCGCCTATGTCGTGGAACAGGCGAGAGTCTGTGCGACCGTCGAGGAGGCGATCGCCGAACTGAACTACGTGCTGGCGACTACGGCTAGGCCGCGCGAGATGGTGAAGACCGTGCTCTCTCCCGAAAGCGCGGCGCTCGAATTGCGACGGCGTCACCTGCGGGATGAGAAGACTGGGATTCTGTTCGGGCCCGAGCGGAGTGGTCTCGACAACGATGCGATCGCGCTTGCCGATGCCATCCTGACCGCTCCTGTCAATCCTGATTTCGCCTCGCTGAGCCTACCGCAAGCGGTGCTCCTGTTCGGTTATGAATGGCTGAAGGGTGAGAGCGCAGCGCCCTCGCTCGGTCGCGTCACCGAATTCGATGGTCCGATCGCAGAGGGCATAACCTTTCAAGACACGCGCCCGGCGACGCGCGAGGAGCTGTTCGCCCTCTTCGAGCATCTCGAATGCGAGCTCGACCGCACCGGCTTCCTTTATCCGTCCGAAAAGCGCGCCTCGATGGTGCGCAGTATTCGCAACATGTTTCACCGCATGGGCGCTTCGGACCAGGACGTGCGCACGTGGCGCGGTATCGTAGCGGCGCTCTCTCGCGTCCGTCGAGTCAAGGACGATAGGGTGTCATAGTTCCGCCCCGTTTCTCCTATTGCGATGACCCGAACGATGCTAGCTTCCGCCACGGAAGGAGGGGGGCCTTGATGCAACGGACGTGCAGTCAGTGGGGCGGGGCCGCGGCCGCCGTGGCCTTTGCGCTGCTGCTGGCGGCACCGCTCAGAGCCGCCGACAATTCAGCCATGAGGCCGGTTGCCGAAGAGCTCGGGCAGCGCACCAAGCCTGCCGCAGCTCCTGAGGGTGAGCAGAAGGGCGGCGGACTGAGCGACAGCGCCGTCCGTGTGCTGATGACCTACGCGCTGTCGATCATCCCCGACAGCTATATCGGGCCCGACGGCAAGCCGATCAAGATCGACAAGGGCGACCCGAACAAATTCGTCATTCCGGTCGAGGATGCGCGCCGCATCGTTCGCGTGGCGACGCGATCGGCTTATGCCCAGGTCTGCGAGCTCAAAGACCTCGAACGCGCGAACTTCCAGACGCTGATTAAGAGCGAGGAGGCGAAGAAGGTCTGGAGCAAGGACCAAATGCTTCTGATCAACGCCCTCCATATTTTCTCCGTCTCCTATTTCACCGGCGACATCAAGATCACCACCACCGAGGAGCCCGAAGGCGCCGCGGCTAAGCCGCCTGCGAAGGGCGCGAGTCCCGCCGCAGTCGCCAAGGACGGGCAGCCCGCCGAGGCGACAGACCCGCCTGGCACCGAGACCAAGGTCCTTGCCCCGAAGAAGCCGACCTGCTCGCCCGAGCAGAAGGTCAAAGTGACGAACGCGATCAACGCCTATGTAGCGGCCAATCCCGTGACCGAGGCCTCGCCACAAACGGCCCAGACCCCCCAGACGGCCAAGACTCCGTCGACGCAGGCCTCCCCCCCGCCCACTTCGGCCAGCGGCGGCTCCAATTGACACTTTCCGCCATTCGCGTGTAGAGAGCGGGGCGAAGCTCAAGCCTGTTCGGCTTTAGGTCGGCCGGAGACGGTAACCGGCCGGCCGGCGCCATCACCAGCAAGGGTTCTCGTCTAACGGCGCGGGGGACAAGATACCCGCGGAACAGCTTGATTTACTTTGGAGTCCTGAAGGCATGACGAAACGCATTCACGCCAAGCACAAGATCGACCGGAGGCTCGGCGAGAATATCTGGGGCCGGCCCAAGAGCCCGTTCAACAAGCGGGAATACGGCCCTGGCGAACATGGGCAGCGCCGACGCGGCAAGCTGTCCGACTATGGCCAGCAGCTTCGTGCCAAGCAGAAGCTCAAGGGCTATTACGGCAACATCACCGAGAAGCAGTTCAAGTCCATCTATCACGAGGCGGCGCGGCTCCGCGGCGACACCTCCGAAAAGCTCATTGGCCTGCTCGAGCGGCGGCTCGATGCCGTCGTCTATCGCGCGAAATTCGTCCCGACCGTGTTCGCCGCGCGCCAGTTCGTGAGCCACGGCCATGTGCGGGTCAACGGCAGGCGCGTCAATATTCCGAGCTATCGCTGCCGCGAAGGCGACGTGGTCGAGGTGCGCGACAAGGCGAAGGATTCGGGCCTGGTGCTCGAGGCGGCACAGAGTGCCGAGCGGCAGGTGCCCGACTATCTCGACGTCGACCACAACAAGATGACGGCGAAGCTGACGCGCATCCCGACGCTCTCTGACGTGCCATATCCCACGATCATGGAGCCGCATCTCGTCATCGAGTTCTACTCGCGCTGACCGCTGTCGTTTCTTTAGAGCGGTCCATGGCCGGGCACGTCCTGCGAAGCCTTATCGCTTATCGCGCCAACCGTTGCTTCGGCGGGCGAAGGCCCGGACGTTTTCGGGCTGTCGGCCTCTAGTGGCCGGCTAAAACGAGGAGCGCCGCACCGCCGCCGATGAGCGCCACCCCAAGCGCTCTTGCCGTGAGGGGTCCGAACGGAGCGAGCTTCTCGACCGCGACGAGGAGCGTGAGGCCCGCTATCCAAATCAAGTTCATCACGCCTCCGACGAAGGGAAGCAGCATCAGCGCTGCGCAACAGCCCACGCAATGGGCGCCGTGCAAGAGCCCCATGCGCCAGCCGCCGGCCACGCCGGGACGCCAGTGAGCGGCGATGAAGGCGGCCGGTCCGCGGCAATGGCTGAGGCAGGCGCCCTTAAGCGGGGTGAATTGGTAGAGGCCCGCGGCAACGAGGAGCATCCCCGACAACAGAACGCTGCGCGAGCTCATCATCGCCGAGAGCGCCGCGGTCCGTTCAAGCACGTTCTGAACGATCACGGTTATGGCACTGAAAAGAATCCACAGGGTGAGATAGCCCGAGGCGAAAGCCGCGATCGAGGCCGAGGCTTTGCGGACGCGGCCGCCCTCGGCCTGCCTCACCACGCGCGCATAGAGCAGCACCATAGGCGAAGCCGAAGGCAGCATCATCGCCACCATCATCACCGCCCACATGAAGAAGGCGACGACCCAATAGGCGGGTGTCCAGAGCGCGCCGGAAGAGGGTGTCACTGGGGGAATCCACCAGCCGCTCATGGCGGCCGGGTCCATGCCGGTGCCGGCGCCGGCAAGTAGAGCGATCCAGGACAGCAGGATGAGAGCGCAGAGCGCTCCACCAACGATGACGCGGTCGCGCTTAAACAACGTTTCGAGCGCGGCCGTGCTCATGGCTACGCACGGACCATTCCGCTCTGGCAGAGATGGATGTGAGCGAACTGCCCGTAAGTATCGCTGAGCTCGAAGCTGATCGGGCCTTGCGTCTTTGTCCAGCCGCGCCCGATCTCGGCCTCGGCGAATTCGAAGCCGTTAGGCTGCACGATGCGAACGCGGTGCTCGGCGCCGGTGATCGGATTGAGAATGGGCTCGCCCCGCATGTCGACGACACCCTCGATTTTGGCTCGTGCCTTGCGTCCGTCAACGTCGAGCTCGAAATCGATGTCGGCGACCATTGGCTCGTGCAGCGTCTCACACGTGGAGGAGAAGATCGAGAATACGGTCGCGCCCGGCTCGGTGTCCTCGCCGCGCAAGATGCGCAACAGCGCTTCGCGCTGCTCCGCCGTCGCGCGGCGGTCGACGATGTGCACCCCTTCGCCTTTGCCCTCGTGGATGGGGCCGGGCCAGCGAAAGATGCCGCATGACCGCAACCCGTCCAGCCGAGTGGTACCGTGATAGCCTTCCTCGATGTCGAAAACGGCCAGACCATGACAATGGCCATGGGTCGGAAGTGCGTTGAACTGACAGGGACAGCCATAGTCACAATTGCAGTTGCCGAACTCGCGACCCTTGATCTCCCACTTGATCATGCCTTGACCTCCCTGCGGCGTGCCGCCAGCGTTCGTCATTCCGGCGAAAGCCGGAATCCACAAAATGCGTATGATCAGAGTTCAGCCTGGGTCCCGGCTTGCCCCGGGATGACGGTCTAGGCCGTCAGCGTCTGGGAATTATGAGCGACACCCTTGGCCGTGAGCAGCTCCTGCAGCTCGCCCGCCTGGAACATCTCGCGCACGATATCGCAGCCGCCGATGAACTCGCCCTTGACGTAGAGCTGTGGGATGGTGGGCCAGTTGGAATAGGCCTTGACCCCGTCGCGCACGCTCATGTCCTCGAGCACGTTGATGTCTTTGAAATCGACTCCGAGATGGTTGAGGATCTGTGCAACCTGCATGGAGAAGCCGCATTGCGGCATGGTCTTGGTGCCTTTCATGAACAGCACCACGTCGTTGCCGGCAATCTGCTTGCCGATCCAATCCTGTACATTTCCATGGGGATTCATTTCTTCGATCCTTTCCTTCGCGCGCGTCATCTATGGCGCCGCGGTCTTCAGCGCAAGGGCATGCAGCGCGCCGCCCATATTTCCTTTGAGCGCGTCATATACCATCTGATGTTGCTGGACGCGCGACTTGCCCCGGAAGGCCTCTGACACGATGGTCGCCGCGTAGTGGTCCCCATCGCCCGCAAGATCCTCGATGCGGATCTCGGCGTCGGGAAAGTGCTCCTTGATCATCCGCGCAATATCGTCAGCCGCCATAGCCATAACTCAAGCTCCTTGTATCGGCCGCGATCTTAGCCGTGAGCCATGAAGCGCGGCAACCAAGCCTCATGGGCCGATTTCAGCGCCGCGACGGGAAGCGGGGCTTCGCCGACAAGGCTGATCGCATCGCCGCCGACGCTGCCGATCAGCCTGACCGGCACTTTCGCCAACGCTGCCGCCTTGTGAATTGCGTCAGCCTTCTCGGGTGACGCCGCAACCACGTAACGCGCCTGGTCCTCTCCGAACCACACGGCGTGAGCTGGGAGATTGTCGGGAGCTGGTTCGAGCGCGGCGCCACGTCCGCCGGCAACCGCCATCTCGGCGATGGCGACGAGGAGGCCGCCATCGGAGACGTCGTGTACCGCCGACACGTCGCCGTTGCGGATCAGCCCGCGCACGAGATCGCCGGCCGCCCGTTCCTGGTCGAGATCGACCGGGGGAGGAGCGCCCTCGAAGCGACCGAGCATCATCTCTTGGTAGAGCGATTGCCCGAGATGGCCGGCTTCCGGGCCGAGCAGCAACAGGACATCTCCATCGCTGTTGAGAGCAAGCCGCGCCATCGGCGCGCCGTCGGGGATGAGCCCGATGCCGCCGACCGCGGGTGTGGGCGGAATGGCGACACCATTCGTCTCGTTGTAGAGCGACACGTTGCCCGAGACGACGGGGAAGGAGAGCGCGATGCAGGCCTCTGCCATCCCTTCGACGGCTTCGCCGAATTCGCCCATGATCTCGGGGCGCTCGGGGTTGCCGAA